>Ga0105096_10000058_pt1 | contig 24722 bp, 17 predicted proteins | sample PPLLak3cmMay2015_FD_87036 | JGI IMG/M metagenome (GOLD analysis project Ga0105096, IMG submission 87036) | Freshwater sediment microbial communities from Prairie Pothole Lake near Jamestown, North Dakota, USA - PPLs Lake P7 Core (1) Depth... | ecosystem: Environmental > Aquatic > Freshwater >... | reverse complement strand
GTATCTTATAGAAGAAGGTAAAAAAGGAATCGGCATTCAGCGTTATAAAGGTCTGGGTGAAATGAATCCGACTCAATTGTGGGAAACAACCATGAATCCTGAAAAAAGAAATCTTCTTCAGGTCAAAATTGATGATGTTGTGGATACGGATGAAGTGTTTACAATTCTCATGGGAGATGAAGTGGAACCGAGAAGGGAATTTATTCAAAACAACGCACTTGAAGTCAGCATGCTGGATATATAAACTGTTTCACCCCTTGTTTTATTACAAATAGAGGAGACGTCAATTATGCTTAATGTCCTCTGTATTACCGCAAGAGATATTCCGGATGCATGGTTTCAGGCGGTTTATGAAATCATAGATCATGGGCATGAATATGTAATCGATCGAGGTAGTTTTGAAGGGCAAAAACGGCTTGAATTCGATTATATTACCATTCAGATAAAATACCCGGGTGTGCGGCCCCTGATTCCTGATATTCCACCCGCTTTGGGCATCCCGAATCCTGTAGCCGAAGGATACATCGAAGAATATCTCCCATACCTGATGACTGCTGAAAAAAAGCCCAACGAAGATTATACCTATGGCCGATATTTAGAGCCTCAGATTGCTGAAGTGATCCGGATGTATAAAAAAGATGGACATGGAACCAACCAGGCGTATATGACCGTCGGCGATCCCGCGGCTTTGTTTCTAAATGATCCTCCCTGCTTAAGAGGAATCGATACAAGAATCAGGTATGGAAAGCTTCACTTCATGGTATATTTCAGATCATGGGATTTGTGGAACGGATTTCCCGCCAATCTTGGTGCTATTCAATTGCTGAAGGAATATATGTCTGAAGAAATTGGTGTTGAAGACGGTGAAATAATCGCTTCTAGTAAAGGACTTCATCTATACGATTATATATGGGAATTGGCTAAGCTGCGCACCATGAGATCTTCGCAATAACTCCCGATGTATATGACTATTTAAAAATCAATGCTCTTTGGTGTTCTCGGAAAGGGAATAACATCTCGGATATTGGTTATCCCTGTAAGAAACATCATCATTCTTTCAAAACCAAGACCAAATCCGCTGTGGGGAACAGAACCGTAACTTCGCGAATCAATATACCACCAATAGTCCAGCTTATTGAGTCCGAGTTCTTCCATACGGGAAATCAAAATGTCGAGTCTCTCCTCACGCTGGCTTCCACCAATGATTTCACCGACTGTCGGCAATAACACGTCCATACCCGCCACCGTGCGATTGTCATTGTTTAGTCTCATATAAAACGGACTGATATTTTTGGGGTAATTATAAACGATAACCGGTCCGTTAAAATGATTTTCGGTCAGAAATTTCTCATGTTCCGCTTGAAGAGCTTTTCCAGTCGACAATTCAAATTCAAACTTTTGGCCGGAATCAGTGACAATTTTGACCGCATCTTCATAGGCAATTCGGACAAATTCTCCGGACAGGGTATTTTCCAACCGTGACATCAGGTTTTTATCGACAAATTGCGCAAATAGTTCCATGTCGTCGGAACATTGATTAAGAATGTGAGATGTCAGACATTTAATAAAATCTTCGGCCAGAGTCATGTTTTCAAAAAGATCGCAAAAAGCCATTTCAGGCTCGACCATCCAAAATTCCGCGGCATGCCGGCGGGTGTTTGAATTTTCCGCTCTAAATGTCGGGCCAAAGGTATAAACGTCTCCTAAAGCCAATGCAAACATTTCTGCGGATAATTGGCCAGAAACGGTCAAGTTGGCCTCTTTTCCAAAAAAATCCATGGAATAATCGATCTTTCCATCATTTTTAGGAATATGACCAAGATCAAATGATGTTACATGAAAAAGCTCTCCTGCCCCTTCACAATCAGAGGCAGTGATGATCGGGGTATGAATATGTTTAAACCCCTTTTCTCTGAAAAACTGATGAATGGCAAAGGAAAGTTCGGATCGAATACGAAAAGCGGCGCCATATTTATTGGTGCGTGGACGTAAATGTGCGATGGTTCTTAAAAATTCGTCGGTGTGGCGCTTTTTTTGTAAAGGATAGCTTTCAGGTGCCAATCCAATTATATCAATGGTTTTTGCGTGGAGTTCCCATTTTTGGCCTTTTCCAGGAGATTCCAACATTCTGCCGAACACCGAAATTGAGGAACCCGTTGAAAGGGTTTTTATCTGTTCGTAATTTTCAAGTGTATCGGCTGCGATAATCTGGAGGTTTTTTAAGCATGAGCCGTCATTTAATTCAATAAAAGAAAATGATTTGGAATCCCTTCGGGTACGGACCCAACCTTTGACAAGTGCATTGTCCATGGGAGAGTCTAAATTCAATAACACATTGATTTTGGATCGAATCATTATCTGATCTCCGAAACCTTTAAGAAATAAAAATCAACATGAAAACATGCTATTGTTGGCTTATAGCCTTACGGTGATGTAATAACCCGTATCTCCTCTTTGCAACAAGAGAACCACGGAGGATTTCAGGCGGTATTTTATGATCATCTTTTCATAGGTACCAACATTTTCAATCACATGCTCATCGAGTTTTAAAATTGTATCTCCGGGGCGTACACCGATTTCAAAAAGGTATGAATTCTCCAGGACTTTGTTGATAACGACTCCCTTGTCAATTTTGATGTTATACCGGGATCGATTTTGAAAAGAAAGATCTTCAACCCGGATACCTATCAAGTTTTCGGATAAATCCATCGCCCTGTCTTCAGGAAATAGTGATGCAACCAGGGACACCTGATGCCGATTCCCTTTTCTGAACAAAACGATGTTAATTTTATCGCCCGATGCAAATTCCCTTAGAGATGATCTGTAAGATTGCAGGGAACCAACAGGCCGGTTTCCAATCGACAGGATGACATCTTCGGGTAAAATGTCGGTTTTCTGAGCAGGGCTCGACTTTTCAATGTTTTTTACCAATACGCCGAGAGTATTTTCGGGTATTTCCATGTAGGCAGCCAGGCGTGGATCAAGTTCCTGGACAATAATACCTGTCCAGACAGGAAACACCTCTCCATATTGAATCAGGTCCGAAACAATTCTTTTGGCGGTATTTATTGGAATTGCAAATCCGATGCCTTGAGCCTTGGAATAAATAGCGGTATTGATGCCGATAAGTTCTCCATTAATATTTAAAAGAGGGCCGCCGCTGTTTCCCGGATTAATGGAAGCATCTGTTTGAATAAAATTGTGATACACGGCCTCATCGGTTCTAATGCTTCGATCAACGGCGCTGATCACACCGGTTGTAACCGTATGTGAAAAGCCAAATGGGTTTCCAATTGCGATAACGGTTTCACCGATCATTAAATCTTCGGAATTGCCCATGGAAACCGATGGAAGGGGTTGTTGTGTGTCGATCTGGAGGACCGCCAAATCCGAATCCATGTCCGATCCTTTAATTTGGGCCTTAAATTCCCTTTCATCATTTAAAAGCACGGTAATAGTACCCGTAGATTTAATGACATGAGCATTTGTTAAAATAAATCCTTTTTCACCGTCGATAATTACGCCGGATCCTAAACTGGTGCGTTTATATTTACGGTCGAATCCGGGATCAAAAAAATCTTTAAAAAAATAGTCAAAAAACGATTCCGGACTGCTCCCTGAAAAAGGAAAAGATCTTTTTTGAACTTCATATTCACTGCTGATATTTACAACAGCAGGGCTGATATTGCGGACAGCTCTAACAACCGGGGTTTCTCTTTGATATGGTTCAGAAAAAGCGATCCAAGGGAAAATAAAAAAAAGAATAATAATGTAAATCCCGAAATTGAGGAAAAAGGAAAATTTTTTCCGCTCGCAATTGATATGTTCGAGTAATGAACTCATATTAAAAACAAGAATTGAAACTTTTTTTTACGAAAAAATTGTAAGAAGAAAAAAATTAATATATTAAATACGGTTTGAATAAACATTCAAACCGTAAAGACATAAAAAAAACCAAACTTTAAACCATACCCAAAAAAACATAACATGACACATTACACTTATCAAGACATCTTACATCATATCAACATGCCAAGCCAATATTTAGGGACGGAAATCAACGCTGTCAAAAAAGATCCTGATAAAGTTAAATTACGGATCGCTCTTGCTTTTCCGGATCTATATGAAATCGGGATGTCACATTTTGGCATGCAAATTCTATACTCCACACTCAACCGGCAAACAGATATAGCCGCGGAAAGAGTTTTTTGCCCGTCAATTGATATGCATCAAAAACTCAGAGAAAAAAAAGTCCCGTTATTATCACTGGAATCGGCCACCCCTTTAAAATCATTTGATATCATCGGTTTTAGTTTGTTGTATGAACTTAATTATACCAATATTCTTACTATATTGGAACTTTCACAAATGCCGTTTCTTGCTGAAGAAAGAGGCGAATTATATCCATTGATCATTGCCGGGGGGCCATGCGTTTGCAACCCTGAACCCGTAGCTAAAATTTTTGATGCCATGGTATTCGGTGATGGCGAAGAGGTATGTCTTCAAATGGCGCAAAAGTTCATGGAATGTAAAAAAGACGGCATTCCGGAAAAATCTGAAATTCTTAAGCAATGGTCTGCCATTGAAGGCGTATACATTCCCTCGTTTTTTTCGGATAACATTATAAAAATTGAGAATTCAGAAATTATTGTTCCGGCTCCACTCCATGAAAACTACAAAATAATTACCAAAGCTCTTGTCAAAGATTTAAACAAAGCACATTTTCCTGAAAATCCGGTCGTTCCTTTTGGAAAACCGGTTCATGACAGGCTTAGGATGGAAATTGGAAGGGGGTGCACCAGAGGATGCAGATTTTGTCAAGCAGGGATGATCTATAGGCCTGTGAGAGAAAGACACAGTGACACCATTTTTGATTTGCTGCAAAAGTGTATCTGTTCGACCGGGTATGAAGACATTTCATTAATGTCACTGAGTACCGGTGATTACAGCGGCATCCAAAACCTTCTTGAAAACCTGATGAGCAACTACCAGAAAGAGCATATCGCGGTATCTTTTCCCTCTTTGAGAGCGGGTACTCTAACATCATCACTTATGGAACAAATCAAAAGAGTTCGAAAAACAGGATTTACCATAGCTCCGGAAGCTGGAAGCCAGAGGTTAAGAAATGTCATTAATAAAAATATTACCGAAGATCAAATCGTGGAAACTATTCACGACGCCATAAAAGCAGGATGGAAAGCCATAAAACTATACTTTATGATCGGGCTGCCTACGGAAACGGAATATGATATAATTGAAACCATCAATTTTATAAAAAATATTAGAAAAATAAAGGGGTTGGAAAAAAGCAACTTCAAAATCAACGCCGGTTTTACAACCTTCATTCCAAAACCTCATACCCCATTTCAGTGGGCCGGACAAGCTCCTTTGGAATACTCGAAGGAAGTTATTTCGCGGATTAAAAAAGAATTAACAAGCAAGAGTATCCAGGTGAAATGGCAACAACCTGAAACAAGCAGAATAGAAGGCTTATTTGCCCGCGGAGACCGTAAACTTGCAAATTTGCTGGTTCATGCCTTTGAAAATGGGTGTCGACTGGATGGATGGAGCGACCATTTTAATTATGTGAAGTGGATAAAAAGTACGGAAAATTCTAATATAGATATTAATTTTTATACAACCCGAGAAAAGTGTATGGATGAACCATTAGCATGGGATCATATGAACAGCAGAATCCATAAGAGATTTTTTATGGAAGAATGGTGCAAAGCAATTAAAGAAAAAACAATCATAGACTGTAGAGAAGGATATTGCCATCAATGTGGAGTTTGTGATTTTAAAAATATTCAACCCATGCTCAATAAAACCGAAATCCGACTGGAACAGAACAATATTATTGAAGATAAGGAAGAAAAACAGCCCCAAAAAATAGTGGTGGTATATTCAAAAATGGGTCAAGGAAAATATTTTGGCCATCTTGAATTGGTTAATATTTTTTTAAGGGCCATGAGAAGGACTGGTATCCCGATTCAATTTTCAAAAGGATTTCATCCCATGCCTAAAATTTCTTTTGAAGATCCTCTTCCCCTTGGGATGGAAAGTGAGGAAGAGAGATTTTTTATTTCTGTCGACCAAAGTGTTGATCATAAAGATATGGCTCGGCAATTAGCATCAATGCTCCCTGAAGGAATAGCGGTCAAAGAATGTCAAGTTGTTGATAAAGCTTTCAAGGATGAAAACCCTAACCTTGTATCTTATTTTATAGAATTGGAGGATGATTATTTTTCTGACACCATATTGGAAAACTATTTAAAATGCGAAACATTCAATTTGGTCAAAACCGGGAAAAAAGGAAAAACAAGAATTCTTAATCTTAAAAACATTATTGAAGATATTAAAATTTTGGATCAGAAAAAACTTTTGCTGATAACTACAGGTGAGCCTGGGAAAAAATTAAGGCCATCGGAAATAATTAAAAATATCTTTGGCCTATCTGAAACAAGTATCCATAAGGCAAGAATTGTTAAGCTATCGGTCAGGAAAGGGGAAAATGTTCAAGCAATTGGTTATTAACGATTTAGAACACGAAACAAGGGTTGCTCTTGTAGAAGACGGGACCATAGCGGAGTTGTTTATTGAAAGAAAAGATGAATCCGATATCGCAAGCAATATTTATAAAGGAAGAGTAAAAAGGGTTCTTCCTGGAATGCAGGCGGCTTTTGTTGATATCGGGTTAGAGCAGGCGGCTTTTATCTATGTGAACGATCTGGTTTTCAGTAGATCAAAAGAATACGAAAAATTATTTATCGATGATAATACAAATGAAAATGAAAAAAACCAAGACGAGAATGAAACAAATAATAAAAAATCTCAAGAAGTTCAGCAGGCTAAAAATGGATTACAAATTGAAGATCTCATTCTAGAGGGACAAGAAATTATGGTTCAAGTGGCCAAATCGCCCATAGGTACAAAAGGTGCAAGGGCTACCGGTTATATTTCTATTCCTGGAAGATTTTTGGTTTTGATGCCCAACGTCGAAAATATCGGTGTTTCAAGAAGGATCGAGGATGAGGCGGAACGTAAAAGATTGAGAAAACTCGTTCAAGAAATTAAATCCGATGATTTTGGTTATATCGTACGTACTGCGGCGGAAGGTATTCAAAATGAAAAACTTTTATCCGAAATGGTTTTTTTAAACAGTATTTGGAAAAATATCCTGAAAAAATATCAAAACGCAGCTCCATCCCGCCTTATCCACCGAGAGCTGACTGTAAGCTTAAGAGCTGTCCGAGATCTTTTGACTCATGAGGTTGAAAAACTGATTATAGATTCTAAAACCGGGTACGATACCATCATTTCGTTTTTAGATAATTTTATGCCTGGAATGAAAAGTTCTGTGGAATACTATGATGGCTTTGAACCCATTTTTGATGCTTATAATTTGGAAGGAGATATAAGTCGAGCACTAAAGCGGAAAGTCTGGCTCAAATCCGGGGGTTATATCGTCATTGAGCAGACGGAAGCCCTTTCAGCGATAGATGTCAATACCGGAAGGTTTGTGGGGAAACATAACCTGGAGGAAACCATTCTTAAAACAAATTTAGAGGCTGTTAAAGAAATTGCCTATCAAATTCGATTAAGGGACTTAGGTGGTATCATTATTATCGATTTTATCGATATGGAAAAAAAGATAAACCAGGAAAAAATTTATAAGGCGCTTTTAGATGCATTAAAAAAAGATAGAAGTAAAACGCATATTTTACCCATGTCAGAACTGGGACTCATCCAGATGACGCGGAAACGTATTAAAAAACCGCTTACCCGATTTTTGTGTGAACCGTGTTTTTATTGTGATGGTGAAGGATATCTTATTTCCAAAAAAACAATTTGTTACAATATTTACAGAGAAATATTAAGAGACGCGCAAGACATGGTTGGTGCAACGTGTACATTGCGAGTCAACCCTGAAATCGCCGAGCTTTTATTGGGCGAAGAAAACAGAATTATTGTAACGCTGGAAAAAAAAATCAAAAGACAAATCGTTATATTTCCGAACAAACAGTTTCATATGGAACAATTTGATTTTTTCGAGGTACTGTCGGAATGAAAAAAAATCAATATTGACAGATAAATAGATATATGATTTAATTACAAGATTCGACTTATGAATATTAATGATATGGTTCAATTTAAAAATAAAAGGATTCCATAATGAAACGTACATTTCAACCAAGCAGATTAAAAAGAGCCCGAACACATGGATTTTTAAAAAGAATGTCGACCAAACAAGGGCAAAATGTCATTAAAAGAAGAAGAGCTAAGGGAAGAAAACGTCTTTCCGTTTGATACCGCCTATAAAATAGGCCATGATTGTTTCTGATTGAACAAAAAAGTAATATTTTTGACAGGTATAAGCTTATTTGAGTGCGGAGGATATTTTTAGCAGGTAAAAAATTGGTTTTAAAACGATTCACCAAAAGGAACAGACTCTTAAAGCGAAGAGACTTTTTAGCGGTATCTTTAAATGGGACAAAAGTTCAAAATAACCATTTTGTTCTAATTTATTCGAACAATGAAAAGAGAGAAAGCCGTCTGGGAATCACCGTGACCAAAAGGGTTGGAAAATCGGTTGTAAGAAATCGAATTAAACGTTATTGTAGGGAGTTTTTCAGGCTTAACAGATCCATTATACCCGGAAAAAGAGATATGAACATTATTGCTAAAAAAAATGCATTGTTACTGAATTCAAAACAGATGTTTCAAACACTTGAAAATATTTTCAAAAAAATTAATTAATATGACGTTGTTAAGCAAACTGATCAAGATGGTCTCTCTTGACTTGATCAGGTTATATCAGTTGATAGTCTCACCTTTAATAGGTTCGCATTGCAGATTTTATCCGAGTTGCTCCAGATATGCTTACAAAGCAATAGATATGCACGGACCTGCCAAAGGTATAATTCTAGCTGCAAAAAGACTTCTCAAATGTCATCCATTTCATCCGGGTGGTTATGACCCCGTACCTGAAAAATTCTAAAGGTATAGTATATTCAAATAATTCCGGATCCAATGCATTTTTAAAGGCTGAAATTCATGCAAAATAAGACAAAAATACCATTTGCCTGTCAAACTTATCACCTAAACCCGCCTGTTATGCTTAGTAAAAACGGCTAACAAAAATTATATCTTCTATTATAAACTAGCAAAAAAATGAATTCCAAAAAACCAGGAGAGTGAAATGGAGCAAGCTCGTATATTTATTGCTATCGCACTGTCGTTTTTAATATTCATACTCTGGGAAGTTTTTTTTGTCGATAAAAAAGAAATCGAACCGGTACCTCAGGTCAAAAAAAGCATATCCGAAGAAGCTCAAGCCGATAAAGAAGTTCAAGGATATATTCCTCAAATTAGTGAAGAAATATTAAAGGATTCTTTAGATCTACCTCAAGATTACCAAGCCCGGGAAACCAAAATTAATACCCCATTGTATACGGTAACCATTTCCGAAAAAGGGGCAACCTTTAACAGTTTTGTATTGAAAAATTACAAAGAAAGTGTCGGCGAACAATCACCATTTAAGGAATTAATCTCCGAAAAATTACAAGAAGGAACATTACAATGTTTTTTCCAGGAAAAAAGCATCCCGGATCTTAACAATGTAATTTATGACAGCGTGGTTGCGGGTAAATCCATCGATGTATTTAGTCATCCTGAAACGATTGCCTTTTCATGGAAATCGCCCGAGGGAATTGTTTTTATGAAGGAATATGTTTTTTCCCCAGATACTTACATTATTTCTCTTACCATACGGGTAAAAAACGGATCTGATAAAAATATTGAAGATCAATTAAAAATCACACTAGCAAACCAACTGGAACAAAAAGATGCTTATTATGGTTTCGTGGGCCCCAGTGGCTTAATCGATAACAAAATGAAAGAGGTTAAAATTGAAAATATCAAAAAGGAAACCTTCACCGAAGGAAATATAAAATGGATAAGTCTTGAGACCATATACTTTATTAACAGTATTGTACCGAAAGAAGTCAAACATGCCGCAATGATCCTGGACGAAGGAAATAACAATATTGTTTACAATAGTTATCTTGAGCCGGTAGTAAAAGTTGAAAAAGAAATGGAAACCGCCTATAAATACGACATTTATTTTGGGCCCAAAAGCCTTAAGCTTTTAAGTCAAAAGAATAACGGGCTTGATAAAGCCATCAATTTTGGAATGTTCGATTTTATCGCAAAGCCTTGTCTGTGGTTGATGAATTTCATTTATGATTATATTCCAAATTACGGAATCGCTATTATCATCTTAACTATCATTGTGAAGCTTATTCTATGGCCTTTGGGAAATAAGAGCTATAAGTCCATGAATGATATGAAAAAGCTTGCACCATTGATGAAAGAAATCAGAGAAAAATACAAAGATGATAAAAAGAAAATGAACCAGGAAACAATGGCTCTTTACAAAACATACAAAATTAATCCAATGGGCGGTTGCCTCCCAATGGTTTTACAGATTCCCGTATTTTTTGCACTATATAGAATGTTATACGAAGCGATCGAATTGAGGCACGCCCCCTTTTTCTTGTGGATTAACGATCTTTCTGCGCCTGACAGGCTTTTCAACTTTGATATCTATATTCCCTTAATGCAGCCTCCATTTGGAATACCTGTCTTAACGCTCATTATGGGTGCTAGCATGTTTCTTCAACAAAAAATGGCGCCTGCTCCCGCAGATCCGACACAGGCAAAATTAATGACTTTTATGCCGATTATTTTTACGTTCATTTTTATAAACTTTTCATCAGGACTTGTTCTCTACTGGCTTGTAAACAACCTTCTGTCCATGGGCCAACAATACTATGTTTCAAAAAAGAAAGGATAAAGACGGAGGTTTTTCATGACATCTGGGTTGGAATTCGAAGGAAAAAATATTGAAAATGCTATCAAAAAAGCGTGTGATAAACTGAAAATCAAGGAGGAAAAACTTAAATACGATGTAATTTCATATGGTTCAACAGGAATCTTCGGACTGGTTGGCACAAAAAAGGCTAAAATAAGGGTGACATCACCAAAACACTTAAAAACAATACAACAGGAAAAAAATGAAAATTCCGTTGATTCCCACAGCGCATTGAAAGAAGATGATAAAACTGAAATAGCATCCATTATTGAAGAGTCCTTTGGAGAAAAAGATATTGATTCTTTTATCGGTTCCTCAATCGAAGATTTCGACTTCAAAAATAGTAATGAAGGTGAAGATTCCAATGATGTATATGATTCCAATGATGATGATGATGATGATGATGATGATAAAAATAAGGAAGACGATACTAATAAGATAGACGATCCATCTGCAATCCTTGCAGGGGAAGAAGTTCTTAAAAAAATTGTCGATTTAATTACAACTGATGCAAAAATAACTGTTCAGCAAGAAAATAAGAAAATCAAATACAATGTTAAAGGCGGAAATACTGCGGTATTGATTGGAAAAAAAGGACAAACCCTTGAGGCCATCCAATATATTGTTGAGAAAATTGTCAACAAAAAAAGCCGGGAAAAAATCAGAATTCATGTCGATATTGAAGGGTATCTCGAAAACAGAAGAATTAATTTGGAGAGACTTTCCACAAGACTTGCGGAAAAATCCAAAAGAATCGGTAAACCTGTTACCATCGGTCAATTGAATTCATACGACAGAAGAGTCGTACACTTGATTTTAAAAAAGGATTCAGAGGTAAGAACGCAGAGTATTGGAGATGGTTTTTATCGAAAGCTCGTTATTTTTCCTAAAAAAATCCGAAAATAATATTTTTGAATAATTACTGCGCAATTGTGATCATTTTTGTATAAAGGGATGTTTGGTGAATCCACATAGCAAAATAGAAGAATCATATCCTTTTCAATATCAAAATTATAAATGGTACTGCACGGATACCATTGCGGCAATAGCAACACCTCCCGGAAAAGGCGGTATCGGAATTATTAGAATATCCGGAAATAATGCCGTTGCTCTGAGCAAAAATATTTTCCGAAAAAAAAGCCTCTCCCAACAAACAACATTTATAATCCAAAGCCATCATCTTTATTACGGACAAATTATCGATCCGGAAAATGAGGAAGTCATTGACGAAGTGATGATCTGCCCCATGATTGCACCCAAGTCATATACCCGGGAAGATGTTATCGAGATTCAGACACACTCGGGAATCGCCGTTCTTGAAAAAATTTTAGACATTATATTAAAACAAGGAGTACGGATCGCTGAAGCCGGTGAATTTACCAAGCGGGCTTTTTTAAATGGAAGAATCGATCTGACACAAGCTGAATCTGTAATGGACATCATCAATGCCGAAAATGACAGCGCTAGAATAATTGCTTCACGTCAATTAACTGGGGCCCTAAAAGACCAATTGATTCATATCAAATCAAAAATTCTCGAGTCCCTTTCAGAAATCGAGGCTGAAATAGATTTTTCAGAAGATCAAGGAGAAATATTTCTTAAGTCACATTCGTGGCAAAGGGATATCTTGTTACCTTTAAATAAATTGGAAGAAAATGCTGAATTAGGACAAATAATAAAAGATGGAATTAATATCGTTTTGGTGGGTAAGCCCAATGTGGGCAAAAGCAGCCTTATGAACCGACTTCTTAATCAGGATAGAGCCATCGTTACCCCTTTTCCCGGAACGACAAGAGATCATATTGAAGAGGCATTTGAAATCGGAGGAATAAAAGTTAGATTAACTGATACCGCAGGTATACACAATAGTCAAAATCACGTAGAAATTTTAGGTATCCAAAAAACAAGAGAAATGATTCATAATGCAAGGTTGGTTCTTTTTGTATGCGATCTTTCAAGTCAAATTTCCGAAGAAGATGAAGATATATTTAAAATACTTCATAATAAAAAGAAAATTATTGTTTTCAATAAAAGAGATCTTGTTGGTGAACGACTGTTTCAATACATTCCAATGAGTTGGGAAAATGAAACCCAAATTAAAATATCCGTGTTAAAAAATGACGGGATAAATGAATTAAAAAGGCTTGTTATGAATCAGATCCTGGAAAATAAGCAAACCGACCCAAATTGCATACTCGTTTCAAATATTAGACAAAAAAAATGCATAAAAGAGGCTTCTACGGCTATAAAAAATGCTATTCAGGGCTATGAAAATAATATGCCGTTGGAAATCATTTCCATTGAATTCAAAGAAGCTGTCCACCAAATCAACAATGCATTAGGCGTTGAAATTTCTGAGGATATTCTTGATCAGATATTTCATAAATTCTGTATCGGAAAGTAATGTTTCACGTGAAACATTGTTTTTATACCGGCCATATCCGGTGGATATGGTGTAAAGGAGATCATTTGTGTTATGGAGTTTTCAACATTATTCGAAAAATATAAAAAAATCGTTGATTCGGCGGATAAGGTGTTCGAGCAGATTAAAAAAGAATATTCCGATTGTGTGAGTTGTAAAATAGAATGCTCGGACTGTTGCCATGCGCTGTTCGATATCAGCTTTGTGGAGGCGTTATATATCAGTCAAGGGTTTAGGGAAAAATTTAATGGCCCTGAATTGGATAAATTATTGGATAAAGCCAATAAAGCTGACCGAAAAATTTATAAGCTCAAGAAGGAAGCCTATAAGGATTTTAAAGAGGGAAAAGACGAAACAGCGATATTTGAAAAAATTGCTGAGGAGCGGATTCGATGTCCGATGTTAAACGACTCCGACCAATGCGATATCTATGAATTCCGTCCAATTACTTGCAGATTGTATGGTGTTCCGACGGCGATAGGGGGAAAAGGCCACACTTGCGGATTGTCAGGTTTTAAAAAGGGACAAAGTTACCCGACAGTCAATCTGGATGCTATTCATCAGGCCCTGTTTAATATTTCCTCGGAAATCGTCAAACAAATCGGTTCAAAATATTCCGGGCTGTCGGAAATGGTGGTTCCCCTTTCCATGGCGCTATTGACGGTTTACGACGAAGAATACCTTGGTATTAAAAGCGAAGAAGAAAAAAAAGGCCTTACAGATGAGGAGAACAGAAAAGATGCCGAATCAGGTCAGTGAAGAAGAGATAAAAAAGAAAGCGATTTTTGATTCAATGTCTCCGAGGCGGCAGGCATTTATCAAAAAAAAAGGGTATGAAAAATGGAACCCCTTTATGGAACCTAAAGATCCTATCGATATTCGAAAGGATCAAAGCAACAGGACAAGTCAAATGCTTGTAAGGGAATTTCTCCAGTCCAGAAGCCATGAGGGGTACAGCAATGCTTATGGACGAGGAGTGCTTGAAATGGCCATAGGCATTATTAATAGTGATGATCGTTTTATAGGCATGTATGAGTTTGCCGTATGGCATCAAAATTTATTAAAAGTTGAAAATAACCAATAGGGGTTTTGTAGCCGGTCAGAAATTGAAAAATCCAATGAAATAACACATCGGATTGTAAGGCTTTTTGAATTGGGGTGAACTGTTTCACGTGAAACAGTTCACCCCCTTCAATGTTCTGGGAAAACAGCGGCAAAAAAACACCTGATTAGCTTTTTAGACCGGGATTCTCTTGAAAATTATGAATCCCGGTTTTTTTATAGTAATAACGTTTTTGATGAGATTGAATGGTTGCGAATGGAAAAGGTTGGGTTGTTTAAGTTCGTAAAATCTCCATTGGGAAAAAATATTTATAAAGCTGAAGTGTGCACCTCGAGTATGGATCTTGCGTGGAAACTTCATGAAGCGATGGCGTTTCCAGAGTGGTCGTCCGTTGTTGTCGACCGTCAAATCAATGGGCGAGGCCGGTTCGGAAGAGCATGGGTCTCTCCTCCAGGAAATCTATATGCCTCTTTGCGTCTTCCATTTAAATCATCGGAATCTTTATTTTTAACCTCCTTTATCATTGCCTTCGCGATTCACAAGGTTTTAATCGACCTGGGACTCAATGCCGAATTTAAATGGCCAAACGATATCCTCGTTTGTAGAAAAAAAGTAGGAGGGGTTCTTATTGAAGAAAAAGCCGGGGTCTCCATTGCTGGTATCGGCATTAATGTGTCTGAAGCTCCGGTCTTGGATGCCGTAAAAGACATGAGAACTTTCCCCGCCACACGCCTCAAGGATTTCGGAGTATGCATAACCCCTCTTGATCTCTGGTCGACCATAATCTCGGCTATCAAGAATTACACCGATATTTTTTCTGAAAAAATAAATTGTAAAAAACTGTTGCGAACCATTGAAAACCACATGGCTTTTCTGGATGAGAAGGTGGTATTTAAATCCAACAACGGAGAGGAGTTTCCGGCCATAATTTCCGGTCTTTCCAGTACCGGAGGAATACGATTAAAAACAGCAGATGGAGAAAAAATTCTGCATTCAGGCAGTTTTTTTCCTGTCGTTTACTAAATTTTGGAGTGACCATGAAAACGTTTGATAATGTTCGTAAAGAAATTAACGGAAAAAAAATTCTGGTTGCAAACCGTGGCATTGCCGCCCGAAGAATCAGCAGAACTATTCGGGAACTTTTAAACGCAATACCGGTGATAACCGTAACGGATGTGGACAAAACCGCTCCATTTACCGCAGGTGCCAGAGAACTTGTTCTCTTGGGAGGGAATCCCAGGGCTTATCTGGAACTTGACCGAATTATCAGCCTTTCTAAAAAACAGGGGGTCGTTGCTGTTCATCCCGGATGGGGGTTTGCTTCGGAAGATTCCGGTTTCCCCGCCAAATGCAAACAAGCCGGCCTTCTATTCATTGGCCCATCCACTGAGGGTATGGAACTTTTAGGCAACAAGGTCAAGGTCCGGAAACTGGCCAAAAGTCTTGATATTCCAGTGGTACCCGGATCTCTGGGAGCGGTGGATGTGGAAACTGCCCGTCAGGTAGCCGTTGAAATGGGACTTCCGGTGATGCTCAAGGCCGAAGGCGGGGGAGGCGGAAGGGGTATATATGAAATTTACGATCTGGACCAGCTGGAAAGCGCCTTTTCAAAAGCTTCTGCACTGGCCCATGCCTCGTTTGGCAATCCGCGCCTTTTTGTTGAAAAGCTCATGACTTCGGTTCGTCATATCGAAATTCAGGTAATCGCCGACCACTACGGTAATGTTTTTGCCTTTGATGAACGCGATTGCACGGTTCAACGCAACCATCAGAAACTCGTGGAAATCACCCCGTCTCCATGGCCGAAAATGACGGAATATCTTAGGACTCGTCTAAAAAATTACGCCAAAAAACTTATAAAAGCCGTAGGTTATTATTCCCTGGCTACGGTGGAGTTTCTGGTGGATGAAAACGGAAACGTATATCTCATTGAAGTGAACACCAGGCTTCAGGTGGAACATGGAATCACTGAATGCCGGTACGGTGTAGATCTGGTGGAGGAACAGATCGCTGTGGCGTTTGGAGCAAAGCTTCGATTTAACGAAGAAAACACCACTCCGGTCTGCCACGCCATTCAGGTAAGAATTAACTGCGAAGATCCTCGCCATGGGTTTACTCCCAACTCGGGTTTGATAACCCGCTATCTTTCGCCGGGTGGACCGGGCATTCGTCTGGACTCCTGTATTTCAGGAGGATATGATTTTCCACCCCACTATGATTCGGCAGCAGCCCTTTTAATCGCTTATGGAAAGGATTGGGAAAAGACACTGGCCATTATGCACAGAGCTCTAAACGAGTACATCATCGGAGGTCTGAAAACCACGATCCCATTTCATCAACGAATAATCAACCATCCCTGTTTCTGTTCCGGAGATTACAACACCCGGTTTGTCAGCACCACACCAGAACTCATGTATTACAGGGATTTTGATCCGGAAGCACTACGCTTAAGCCGTCTCGTTGCAGAAATATCTGCCAGAGGCTATAATCCCTTTGTTCAACTCGGAGAATACCGCGGTACTGAAGACAAACGTATGCCGTTGTTTTCACCGGTCTTTCCGACCCTTGACCAAAGTGGTCCTGAATCCATTTATCCACGGAAAGACAGGAGAGCACTCCTTGATTTTATCAGAGATTCGGAATGTATTCATTTTACGGACACAACCTGCAGGGATATCACCCAATCCAACAGCGGAAACCGTTTTCGACTTGCCGAAGACAAGATCATTGGTCCGTATCTTGATCGATGTGGTTTTTTTTCCATCGAAAATGGCGGAGGCGCTCATTTTCATGTAGCCCTCATGGCCAACATGACCTATCCTTTCAATGAAGCACGAGCCTGGAATCAGTTTGCACCTACCACCTTGAAGCAGATTTTGGTAAGGTCAACCAACCTGTTGGGTTACAAACCCCAGCCTCGGAATCTCATGCAAATCACCGGTGAGATGATTTGCGAGCACCATGACATTATACGCTGTTTTGATTTCCTGAATCATGTGGAAAACATGGCCCCGCTGGCCGAAGTTGTTTTGAATGAAAAAGGGAACGTGTTTGAACCGGCTCTGTCCCTGTCCTGGGCAGATGGTTTTGATGTTGCCCATTACATGAACGTTGTTGATGAGATCATTGCAATGGTAGTCAGAATCACGGGATATCCTGTAAATAAAGCACAGAAGGAATTTATTATCGGGCTGAAGGACATGGCTGGAGTCTGCCCTCCAAGGTTTATCAGTGCGTTAGTTTCCGCAATCAAAGAAAAATACCCCGAATTGGTGATACATTATCACCGGCATTTTACAGATGGCCTGTTCACCCCGGCGGTAGGATCGGCAGCAAAAGCCGGAGCCCATATCGTGGATACAGCCCTGGGTGCTGCTGTCCGATGGTACGGTCAGGGAGAGGTTTTATCCACCGCTGCATATATTGAAGAAGAAATGGGCCTTAAAACGTCTTTAAACAAAGACATGATTCGCGCTTGCAATTTCGTTCTCAAACAGATCATGCCTTATTACGACCGCTACACACCTCCTTATTTCCAGGGCATTGACCATGATGTCATTCATCATGGAATGCCGGGAGGCGCAACCTCGTCTTCTCAGGAAGGAGCCATGAAGCAGGGCTATATTCGCCTTCTTCCTTACATGCTGAGATTTCTTGCCGGAACACGAAAGATCGTCAGATACCATGATGTTACACCTGGTTCCCAGATCACATGGAATACAGCCTTCCTTGCTGTAACCACTGCATTTAAACGGGGTGGTGAAGACGAAGTAGGCCACCTTCTCTGGGTGATGGAATCGGTTGCCGGAGTTTCCGAAAACCAATTGAGCGATAATCTGAAAAAAGAGCGCCTGATGCTTTACAAAGAAAGCAATGATGCTTTCCGAAATCTTCTGCTGGGTCGCTTCGGTAAGATGCCACTGGGATTTCCACCGGATTGGGTTTACGAGAGCGCTTTTGGTCCGGATTATCAGCAATATCTGAAACAAAGAACCCAGGATTCCCCCCTCAAAACCCTTGAATTGATTGATATCGAGGCTGAAAAAGAAGCGTTGACCATCCAGATTGAACGTACACCCACGGATGAAGAACTGGTTTTATATCTCAACCATCCGGGAGATGCCCTCAAGACCATCATTTTCAGGCATAATTTTGGAAACCCCAACCGTCTGCCCCTGGATGTATGGTTTGAAGGGCTTTTAGTGGGAAGAGAGATTGATTTTTGCGATACTGACGGCAAACCGCACCGGATGTCCATCATTGATATCAGCCCGGTGGATGTCCAGGGTATCCGGTTGGTGAGATATCATTTGGATGACGAAACCTTCACGCATCCGGTTCAGGTGGCTGAGCCCACAAGCAAAGGGCTTGGGGCTATTGAAATGGCTGATAAAAAAAACCCATGCCACATCGGATCTCCCAGCACAGGTGATCTCTGGGTGATGTATGTGAAACCCGGAGATATGGTAACCAACGGTGAGGAATTGTTCAACATCACCATCATGAAACAGGAAAAAGCCGTGATCTCACCCATGGAGGGAATTGTGGAACGGGTTCTTAAAACAGCGGATTATAAGCACGACAAACAAATGACCCAGGTGCGGGAAGGAGAACTTCTGGTGGTCCTGGGGCCTGTACCCAAAAGATGCGAAAAATGCAAAAGTCCGATCAAAGATGATTCTTTCAGGTTCTGTCCGGTTTGCGGAACCGAGCAGTCAAACCATTAATTTTATGAATTGATAAAAAATGGGATACGATTGTAAGCAGTTGGTATTGATCAATTGATAGAAAGGGTGGTATCTGGTTTCAGAGGTTTTGTAAAAGGGGTATTTAAAAACGGGCCTTGGACGGTTTTCAATCTCTTGAATAACAACAACAGCCTGAAACCTATCGGTGAGAGACCAGATAATCAACCTTCCTGATTTACACCCATTGTAATGTCACATCAGTGAAATGAGGCTGTTTGAAAAATATTAAATTTCAAACAGCCTCTTTGTCATCACTTCACAAAATTGATCCGGGTAGGATAATAACGTTTGTATGTGGTCTTTCTGCAAAATAATTTAAAAATCATGGATACCTGTATAGTTTTCCGGGGTAATTTTCGATAATTCGTATTTTATATCGTCGGAAATGTCAAGACTTTTAATGAACGCTGCAATCACATCCCGGTCGATCCGGCCATGGGTTCTTGTCAATGCTTTCAAGGCTTCGTAAGGATTCGGGTATCCTTCCCGGCGCAAAATGGTTTGAATGGCCTCGGACACAACAGCCCAGTTATTTTGGAGATCGCTGCGAAGAGCATCTTCGTTTAAAAGAATTTTTTTAAGTCCCCGAAGCAATGACTTTAATCCGATCAGTGTATGGCCGAAAGGAACACCAATGTTTCTTGTAACGGTTGAATCGGTCAGATCGCGTTGCATTCGTGAGATGGGAAGTTTGGCCGCCAGGTGTTCGAAAACGGCATTGGCGATACCCAGGTTTCCTTCGGAGTTTTCAAAGTCAATAGGGTTTACTTTATGCGGCATGGTGGAAGACCCCACTTCGCCCTCCACAATTTTCTGCTTGAAATAATCCATGGAGATATAGGTCCACATGTCCCTGTCCAGGTCGAGCAAGATCGTGTTGATTCTTTTGAGCGCATCGCAAAAAGCCCCAAGATTGTCGTAGTGCTCGATCTGGGTAGTTACCCGCGAACGACTCAGCCCTAAAATATCGTTGACAAGGTGATTGCCGAAAGCAATCCAGTCCACCTCCGGATATGCCACATGATGGGCGTTAAAATTTCCCGTGGCGCCGCCGAATTTCGCGGAAAACGGAATTTCTTTGATCAGTTCCTGTTGTTTTTTTAATCTGTCCACGAACACATACAGTTCCTTACCCAGGCTTGTGGGTGATGCAGGTTGTCCATGGGTTCGCGCCAGCATGGGAACTTTTTTCCAATCGCCGGCTTTTTGGACCAGTTCAGCCAAAACATCCTCAATCGCCGGCAAGAGCACATCAAACCACGCCTCTTTCATCGACAGCGGTATTGCCGTGTTGTTGATATCCTGGGAAGTCAACCCGAAATGGATAAACTCCTTAAAAGACACCAAACCCAGGTTGTCAAATTTTTCCTTTAATAAATATTCCACGGCCTTGACATCATGGTTGGTCACCCTCTCGATATCCTTGACCCGAAGGGCATCCTCGATGGAAAAGTCCCGGTAAATGTTCCGAAGAGAATCAAATAGGTTTTTATCGATTCTTTCTAGTTGTGGAAGCGGTAGATTGCACAAGGCAATAAAATATTCAACCTCAACTTGCACCCTATAGCGAATCAACGCGGCCTCTGAAAAATAATCACTCAAATGTTGGCATGTCTTGCGATAACGTCCGTCAACAGGAGAAACCGCCGTCAGTGTTGAAAGGTCCATAAATTGTTTTGTCCGATTATCAGATACCATTTTTTTTGACCCCTTGTATGCTTGCTTAACTTTTATCCAATTTAGTATTGTGTGTGGATTAATCCTCACCTACCGTGGTAACCAATACCGGTATATGCGCATTCATTCTCATGGAAAACGGTTGTTCGAAAATTCAACGGCAACCCGTTTGGTCGAGCGATGGTATAAAAACTTCTTTGATGGTGTCAAGTCAGTATAAAAATTTATTATTGTAAATATACACATAATATTTACATTGACATTTACAATGTGTCGCTATAAAGTGCCTCAGAAAACAAAAAAGTACGGAGAAAAAAATGCATTCGGAACTAACGACCAAGCAGAAAAAATTCCTGGCATACCTTCAAAAGGAAATCCTACGACAGGGCAAAGCGCCCAGCCTTCGTCATGCTGCAGAGGAAATGGGGATCAGCCACGCGGCTATCGCCCAGTTGATAAAGGCTCTGGAGGAAAAAGGTTTTATCAAACGACAGGGTCGCTACAGTCGTACCATTTATCTTCTAAACCGCGTTAGGGAGGCCTCGGCGATTCAACGATGGCTGGAAATTCCGATTATTGGAAGAATCACTGCGGGGCTTCCTATGTATGCACAGGAAGAGTGGGATGGAAGTCTTGTGGTGGATTCCGGGATTTACCGCGGGCAGAATCTTTTTGCCCTGAGAATCAAAGGAGAGTCAATGAAAAATGCCGGAATCTTGGATGGAGACCTGGCTATTTGCGAGCCCAGACAATTTGCCCAAAACGGCGAAATTGTCGTGGCGTTGATCAGCAATGAGGAAGCCACGGTCAAGCGTTTCTTTTTGCATGATCAATATGTGGAGCTTTGCCCGGAAAATGAAAACTTTCAGGCCATACGGTACGCTTTTTCAGAAGTGTTGATTCAGGGGAAGGTTGTCGGGATTCATCGGGGGCCTGAGGAAATGGATAAAATCTGATCTGATTTTCACTCTGCCGAGGCAACTCTGATTTCAAGGTACAAGATAGACTATTATCAAAAGAACCGCAAGGAGCCACCATTGTACGCCCAAACTGCAAAAAAGCCCGATTCTTCACACCCTGCCTGTCGCTTGAGGGTAGGCACCAGTGGTTATTCCTATGCCGAATGGGCTGATGCGGGGTTTTATCCCGCAGGTACCCCGGCCGGCCGGATGCTTCCAGTTTATGCCCGTTTTTTTTGTATCGTGGAACTTAACTACACCTGGTACCAGATGCCAAAACCCCAGGCATTGGAACGTCTGGCAAGTCAGGCGTCACCGAATTTTCGGTTTACCGCCAAGCTGACACGCAGCCTGACCCACGAGGTGGAGCCGGCCCAGTGGTGCGGGGAAGCATCCCGGTATCGTGACGGTATCTCCGTGTTAATACAATCAGGGCAGCTCATGGCGGTTCTGGCCCAGTTTCCGCCGAATTTCGACCGGGTGCTTAAAAACCGCCGTTTTTTAGCCGCACTTTTAGATGAACTTGATGGGATTCCACTGGCTATGGAATTTCGTCACCGATCATGGGCCCATGATCGTGTTTTTGCCGAACTTGAGCGGAGAAAAATTACAATGGTTACTGTGGATACACCCTCTTTGCCGGGTCTTTTTCCTAGCCTGGATGTCGTCACCAATCCGGAGCTTTTTTATATTCGATTTCACGGCAGAAACGAACGGGGATGGCGTTCCGGGAGTATGCAAAAACAATTCGACTATCACTACACGGATGAACAGCTTTTCGAGTTGGCCAATGGACTGGTGGCAAAAATGACCCGTCAGGCCAGAGAGGGAGTGATGTTTTTTAACAACCATGTTAGGGGGCAGGCGGCCGAAAACGCTCGCACATTGATATCAATGCTTGTGGAGATCGGCCTGATGGAAAAAATTACAACAACCAAAACAACACAACCATGGACCGCGCCGTTATTCACTTAAACGTGGCTGATTTTGCAGTCGCTGTTGAACGCGTGGTGGATTCACGATTAAAAAATCGCCCCGTGATCATTGCTCCTGAGGGTGCTGCGCGATCAGCAGTATACGATATGAGCAATGAAGCTTTTCTTGCCGGAGTGCGCAAGGGAATGGCTTTAAGACAGGCTCTTCGCATATGTAAAGATGCTTTTGTCCTTCCCCCCCATCAGGACCGATATGAACGGGCCATGAAAGCCTTTTTCAAACACACCCTTCCTTATTCTCCACTTATCGAAACAGGTGAGGGTGATGGCCATATTTTTATGGATGTAACCGCCTCCCGTCGCTTGTTCGGTCCCCCAATGGATGTGGCATGGCGATTGCGCAACAAAATTCGTAAGGATCTTGGTCTTGACCCCATATGGTCCGTAGCCCCCAACAAACTGGTGGCCAAAGTTGCCACACGCTTGGTAAAGCCCACGGGAGAATATATAGTGGCCGCCGGCGAAGAAGAAAATTTTCTGGCGACTCTTCCGGTATATTTTATAACCCACATTGAAAAAGATGATCTTTTACGTCTTTCCGAATTTGATTTCACAAAGGTTTCCCAGGTCGTATCTCTGAGTATGAAGCAACTCCAGGTGCTTTTTGGAAATCGTTCAAGGTTTCTTTATGAGACCGTGCGGGGGATTGATTTTTCGCCGGTGCTTCCCGCAGAAAAAAGTGTGCCCAGGATTTTATTGGATCATGAGTTCGGTGATGACACCAATGATATCGCAAAAGTGGAAAGTGTACTTTATCGTCTAGTGGAAAAGTCCGGAAAACAGCTTCGCCATCGGCATTTGGCGGCAAGATGTCTGGTGCTGGTGATCGACTACTCCGATGGTTTACGCTGTATTCGTCAAAAAAAAGCGGATCCGGCAACCGCCAATGATATGGCGCTGTTCGATCTTGCCCGGGAAGTCCTGGGCCTGGCATGGTTTCGGCGGGTAAGAATCCGCCATATGCGTCTTATCTGCGATCGTCTTATTTTTCCGCCGGCGCACCAATTGGAAATATTTCCGCAAAGCTTTGAAAAAAATCGTCGTCGAATCAGTTTAATGGAGTCCATCGATTCTATCCGCAGCCGATTCGGAAATCATGCCATCAGGGTGGGAAGAACAATCGCGTGTCAATAGCACCTTTAACGGTCCGCTCTCATTTTTCACTCATGTGGGGTACCACTTCGGTTCAGGACTTGTGCAAAGCCGCCCGGAGAATGGGCTATCCTCGGCTGGCATTAACCGATACTGATAATCTGTATGGGTTGCAGCCTTTTTTAACATCGTGCAAGCATGAGGGAATCAAGCCCATCATAGGTGCGGAAATCACTGATACAAAAACCAGTGCAAGGGCTGTTTGTCTGGTGGAAAACGAAGATGGATATCGAAACCTTTGCAGACTTCTGACCTGCCGGCATATGGGTGACAATTATGTTCTCGTAGGTCCGGAAATGGAGCGGCGTGGTGGAATAAAAACAAATTCTAACCATGGTCATTTTTATTTAAAAGACACACTTCCGAAATTTTCGAAGGGAATCATCGTCCTTACGCGAAATCCGGAATTGCTTCAACCCTGGTATGAGGCCGGCGTTAACGTGTTTGCAGCCATGCCCCGGAACCCGCTTCACAGAGAGCATCCTTTAAGAAAAACAGCAAAACACCTGGGCATTTCACTTGTGGCAACTCCGGGAAGTTTCTTTCTCCAACCTGAAAACCATTTGGTGCATCGGTATCTGCGGGCTATTGATAAAAACACTTGTCTCTCCCGCCTTTCTCCGGATGAAGTTGCTCCGAAAAATGCCTGGTTTGCTTCACCGGAAGAATACGAACGACGGTTTTGCATATGCCCCGAAGCACTTCGTCAAACCGATGTTCTTTCCGAACGGCTGACGTTTACCGGACCTGATTTCGGCCTGGTGATGCCGCCTTGGGAGGGCCGAAACGGGAAGAATGCCGGCCGGACGCTAAGAGAATTGACATATGACGGC
>Ga0105096_10000057_pt1 | contig 24823 bp, 21 predicted proteins | sample PPLLak3cmMay2015_FD_87036 | JGI IMG/M metagenome (GOLD analysis project Ga0105096, IMG submission 87036) | Freshwater sediment microbial communities from Prairie Pothole Lake near Jamestown, North Dakota, USA - PPLs Lake P7 Core (1) Depth... | ecosystem: Environmental > Aquatic > Freshwater >... | reverse complement strand
TGGGGAGCAATGGCGTTAACAACGGCCTGCTGCGCCGCACTGTCGATGACCTGATCATCGCCGAGATGTTCCTGGTGCAGGCCACTATCGAAAGCGCCACCGCCATTAGTGAAGGCCTTTCCGCCCTCGGCCGCCGGATCACCACTTCGGATGAGTCCGGGCAGGCGCCGGCTGACTCCATTGGCGAGGCCCTGCAACAGCTGGCGACCAGCGTGGTAGAACCCTACGCCAGCCGCTTCCGGTACCTGAGGGCTGCGCAGTCCGACGACAACTGATTCGCCTATTGCGTATTTGCCGCCGCGAAGGCGGCCAGTTGTTCCGGTGTCGCTTCGACCTGGTATTTTTCCTTCCACTCCGGGTAGGGCATGCCGTAGACCCGCTCCCGCGCCTGCTCATAATCGACAGTAAACCCTTCTGCCTCGGCCGCCGCCGCGTACCATTTGGCCAGGCAGTTGCGACAGAACCCCGCCAGGTTCATCAGCTCGATATTCTGCACATCCTTGCGACCGTCCAGGTGTGCCAGCAGGCGGCGCAAGACCGCTGCCTCTGCCCTGGTGATTGCCTCGCTGTCCTTGGTAGCTGTCATGTTCGTGCTCCTCCTGACTACACCGGCATATATTCGCCGCCGTTTACATCCAGCGCCGCCCCGGTGACCATGCTGGCATAATCCGACGCCAGGAAGACCGCCGCCTTGGCGCACTCCCCATCGTCGGGAATCACCCCCAGGGGAATATTGCGGGTGACCTCCGCGATCAGCTCCTGCTGTGACTTGCCGGTCTGGCTGGACTGCCAGGCGAAGTACCCCTCGACCGCAGGGCCCCACATCCAGCCCATGTGGCAGCTGTTGACCCTGATACCGTGCCGACCCAACTCCAGGGCGAGATGCTTGGTGGCACTGCGCAGGGCGGACTTTGAAGCGCCGTAGCCGCCCTGGGTGGCCAGGGGTTTGTGCTCGACCATGGTCGCGATCATCACGATGGCGCCACCACCGGCGGCAATCATGGCGGGCACGCAGGCCTGGGTGAGCTGCATGGTGCCAAAAAAATTGACGTCCATCGCCCGCCGCCAGCCGTCGAGGTTGGCCTGCGCGATCGGCTCGAAGCTGCCCGGGTCGTAAGCGCTGTTGAACAACACATCGATGCGACCGAAAGCTTCGAGGGCCCCGGCTGCGAGCGCCTGGCACTGGGCCGCATCGGCTATGTCGGTGATGACCTTCAGTACTTTCGTGCCCTGGCCCAGGGCCTGAATATCGCTTTCGGCTGCATCCAGTTTGCGCGCGGTGCGGGCGGCCAGCACCACCGCCGCCGCACCCTCCCTGGCCGCAAGTACGGCCAGTTCCTGGCCCAGGCCGGGACCGATCCCCGACACAATAACTACCTTGTCCTTCAGCAACATTCGTTGGGTCTCCCAATGGTGTGTGTAGGGGACAGATTTTAGATCTGTCCCCGATTGTCAGGCGTACTGCAGCGCCACCCGCTCGCTGCCCACGCAGTCGCGCAGTTGTTGTAACAGCTCGTCGCTCGGCAGCACCTGCCAGCGCTCACCCAGCTTGATCCTGGCCACGCCCCCGGCCTGGCGATAGATCAGGGACACCGGGCAGTGGCCGCCGCCGGCCCCCGCCAGGGCTTTTTCCAACCTGTCGGTAAGCCGCGCATCCAGCATCTCGTCGCTGACTTCGATGGTGAGTTCGGACGCGTAATCCTGGCGCGCCTGCAACAGGCTGCGCACACTGCGGGCGCGCATGCCGAGGCCCCCTGAATGATCGTCGTGGGCAACCGAACCTTCGACGATGACGATATTGTCCTTGGCGAGCAGCTCCCTGTGTTCGGCGTAGGTGTCGGCATAGACCGTGACTTCGATGCGCGCGCTGCGATCATCCAGCTGCAGGATCGCCATGGTGTCGCCACGCTTGGTCTTCATGGTGCGACTGGCGACGATCAGGCCGGCCACGAACTGGTTGCCCTGCTTGTCCGGCCGCAGCTCCGCGATGCGGGTGGGCGCGAACTTGCGCACCTCGCTCTCATACTCGTCGATGGGGTGGCCGGTGACATACAGGCCGAGAGTTTCCTTCTCGCCCGCCAGACGCTGCTTGCCGGACCAGGCACGGGCCCCGCGGAAGGGGGCGTAGACGTCGCCCGGGCCCTCGCCCTGGCTCGGAACCACAGCGCCAAACAGATCCTGCATGCCGCTGTCCCTGTTGCTGGCGCTCTGCTCCGCCGCCTTGAGGGCATCATCCATGGCCGCCATAAGCACCCAGCGCTCCACGCCGAGGGAATCAAAGGCGCCGGAGCGGACCAGTGCCTCGATGGCGCGGCGATTGACCTTGCGCGGGTCGGTGCGACCGCAGAAATCAAACAGGTCGTGGAAGGGCCCGCCCTGTTGCCTGGCGGCCAGCATGTTCTCGATCGGGCCCTCACCCAGACCCTTGATGGCACCCAGACCGTAGATGATCTCGTTGCTGGCGTTGACGGTGAACATGTACTGCCCCTCGTTCACGTCCGGCAGCTTGAGGCTGAGCTTCATCGCCCGGCACTCTTCCACGAACACCACGATCTTGTCGGTGTTCTGCAGTTCCGAGCTCATCACCGCCGCCATGAAGGGTGCGCCGTAGTGGGCTTTCAGCCAGGCCGTCTGGTAGGACACCAGGGCATAGGCGGCGGAGTGCGACTTGTTGAAACCGTAGCCGGCGAATTTCTCCACCAGGTCAAAAATCCTGATCGCCAGGTCACCGTCGACGCCCTTGGAGCGCGCGCCCTCCTCGAACACGGCGCGCTGCTTGGCCATCTCCTCGGGCTTTTTCTTGCCCATGGCGCGGCGCAACATGTCGGCCCCGCCCAGGGTGTAGCCCGCCAGCTCCTGGGCGATCTGCATCACCTGCTCCTGGTAGAGGATGATGCCGTAGGTGGGCTCGAGGATCGGCTGCAGGCAGGGATGTTGCCACTGGGCGTCCGGGTAGGAAATCGCCTCCCGCCCGTGCTTGCGATTGATGAAATTGTCCACCATGCCCGACTGCAGGGGACCGGGACGGAACAACGCCACCAGGGCGATGATATCCTCGAAGCAGTCGGGGCGCAGGCGCTTGATCAGGTCCTTCATGCCGCGGGATTCCAGCTGGAACACCGCCGTGGTTTCCGCCGACTGCAGCAGCTGGAACGTGGCGGCGTCCTCGAGCGGAATCCGGGAGATGTCCAGCGCCGCCTCGCCCTGCTCACGGCGGACTGCGTTGATGATTTTCACCGCCCAGTCAATGATCGTCAGGGTGCGCAGGCCGAGGAAATCAAATTTGACGAGGCCCGCTTCCTCCACATCCCCCTTGTCGAACTGGGTGACCAGGCCGCCGCCGGTTTCGTCACAGGCCAGGGGTGAGAAATCCGTCAGCTTCGAGGGCGCTATCACCACGCCCCCGGCGTGCTTGCCCACGTTGCGGGTAATGCCTTCGAGTTGCACCGCCATGTCCCAGATCTCCTGGGCCTGCGGGTCGGCCCGCAGGAAATCCCGCAGGGGCTCCTCCTGCTCCAGCGCTTTGGCCAGGGTCATGCCCACTTCGAACGGAATGAGCTTGGACAACTTGTCCGCCAGGCCATAGGACCTGCCCTGCACCCGGGCCACATCCCGCACCACCGCTTTGGCAGCCATGGTGCCGAAGGTGATGATCTGGGAGACCGCTTCCCGGCCATAGGCATCTGCCACATAGTCGATCACCCGGTCGCGCTTCTCCATGCAGAAATCCACGTCGAAGTCCGGCATGGATACCCGCTCCGGATTCAGGAAGCGCTCAAACAGCAGGTCGTATTGCAGCGGGTCGAGGTCGGTAATCTGCAGGGCATAGGCCACCAGCGAGCCGGCACCCGAACCCCGTCCCGGCCCCACCGGGATATCGTGCTCCCTGGCCCAGCGGATGAAATCCATGACGATAAGGAAATAACCGGGAAACCCCATCTGGATGATGGTATCCAGCTCGAATTCCAGCCGCGCCCGGTAGACCGCCTGCTGCCCGGCAAAGTCCGCCGCGGCGGGGTCCAGCAACACCGCGAGGCGCCGCTCGAGCCCCGCGCGGGACTGCTGGCGGAAAAACTCATCGACGCCCAACCCCGCGGGCACCGGGTAGTCCGGGAGGTAGGGCTTGCCCAATTCCAGCACCAGGTGGCAACGCCTGGCGATCTCGACCGAGTTGGCCAGGGCCTCGGGAATATCGGCGAACAGGCCTGCCATCTCCTCCGGGGAGCGCAGGTACTGCTGGTCGGTGTAAAGCCGGGCGCGTCTGGGATCGTCCAGGGTGCGGCCCTCGTGGATGCAGACCCGGGCTTCGTGCGCCTCGTATTCCGAGGGGTAGAGGAACCTGACATCGTTGGTGGCGACCACCGGGCAGCCGAGTTCCCCCGCCAGGGTCACCGCCGCATGCACATGGACTTCATCGCCCTCGCGACCGGTGCGGTGCAATTCCAGGTAGAAGCGATCCGGGTACAGTTCCATCCACTGGCGCAGGCGTTCCGCGGCGAGATCGCGCCTGCCCCCGAGCAGGGCCTGCCCCACTTCCCCTGCGGCGCCGGCGGACAGGGCAATGACTCCCTCCGCGCACTCCTGCAGCCAGTCCTTGTGGACATAGGGAACGCCCAGGTGCTGGCCCTCGGTAAAGGCCCTTGAGATAAGCAGGGTCAGGTTGCGGTAGCCCTGCAGGTTCATCGCCAGCAGGCACAGCGGCCAGGCCCGGTCCGGGTCATCCGCATCCAGTACCTTCAGGTCCACCCCAACGATGGGCTGGACTCCGGCGGCGAAGGCCGCCCGGTACAGCTTGATAAGGCCGTAGAAATTACAGACGTCGGTCACGGCGACCGCGGGCATGCCCTGGGCGGCAACCCGTTCCATCAGCGGCTTGACCCGCACCAGGCTGTCTACGATGGAATATTCCGTGTGGAGGCGAAGATGAACAAAATCAGTCATCCTGCGGATTCTACCCTGCTTGTTGCGGTCACGACAGGGCCGGAGCCAAGAGCTGGTACAAACAGCAGCTTCAGTCCTTGGACAACAGCGCCCTGACGGGGCCGAAGGTCCGCCGGTGCACCGGCGTCACGCCAAGGGTCCTGAGCGCTTCCAGGTGCGCCGTGGTGGGATAACCCTTGTGGGCGGCGAAGCCGTAGCCCGGGTATAGGCGCTCGAGTTCCAGCAGTTCGCCATCGCGCTGAACCTTGGCCAGAATGGAGGCGGCGGCAATGGCGGGCACCCGGTCGTCCCCCTTCACCACGGGCTCGGAGGCATAGTCCCAGCGCGGCAGGCGGTTGCCGTCCACCAGCACATAGGTGGGCTGCGGGTGCAGCGCCTGCACCGCCCGGTGCATCGCCAGCAATGAAGCCTGCAGGATATTGAGCTGGTCGATCTCCGCCACCGTTGCCCGGGCCACTGCCCAGGCCAGCGCCTGCTCCTTGATGCGCAGGGCCAGCGCCTCGCGCCGCGGCGCGCTCAGCTTCTTCGAGTCGCGCAAACCGGCAATGGGGCGCGCCGGGTCCAGGATCACCGCCGCCGCCACCACATCCCCGGCCAGGGGCCCCCGACCCACTTCGTCAACGCCGGCGAGGCCAGGGCCGTGGTAATCGAGGTGGAACAGCTCGCCCACCCTCATCTGCTCTTGCTTCCCGCCGCCAGCGCGGCCAGGGCGTCCGCCGCGCGTTCGGCAAAGCCACCACTGAGGTCGCGCTGAATGCTGTCGAAGCCCTGTAACTGCGCACTCACCGCCGGCCCGCCGCTCAGCAGCGGCTGCAGCGCTTCCGCCATGGCCTCGGGGGTTGCACTCCCCTGCAACAACTCCGGCACCAGAGCGCGGCCGGCCAGGATATTGGGCAGTGCCGCGTAAGGGATGTTCACCAGTTGCCGCAGCAGCAGCCAGCTCAGGGCGCCCATGCGGTAGGCGACGACCATGGGGCGGCGCAGCAGCGCCGCTTCCAGGGTGGCGGTACCGGAGGCCAGCAGGACCGCGTCGCTGGCCATCATCACTTCCCGGGAGCGGCCGTGCACCAGGGTGACAGCAGGGGCGGCATGCCCTGCCAGCAGGCGCTCGAGTTCGTCCGCCAGGGCGGGATTGGCTGCGGGCAGAACCAAAACCAGGCCCGGATCCGCCTCGCGCAGCAGGGTGGCCGTGCGCAGGAACAGGGGCGCCAGCAGGCGCACCTCCCCCGCCCGGCTGCCAGGCAGGAGGGCCAGCACCCGACTCGCCGGCGCCAGGCCCAGTGCGCGCCTCGCTGCGGCCCGGTCCGGCTGCAGGGGAATCTCGTCCGCCAGGGGGTGACCCACAAACTGCACCGGCACACCGTGCTGTCGGTAGATCGCGGTTTCGAAGGGAAACAGGCACAGCATCAGGTCCACCGCACGTTTGATTTTGCCTATGCGGCCCGCTCGCCAGGCCCAGACCGAGGGGCTCACCAGGTGGGCCGTCGCCACACCCCTGGCGCGCAGCTGTTGCTCCAGGCGCAGGTTGAAATCCGGGGAGTCGATGCCGAGAAAGACATCCGGCGGGTTGGCACTGAAGTGCGCCAGCACCTCGCGCCTGATGCGCAGCAACTCGGGCAGCCGCGCCAGGGGTTCGACGAAGCCCATTACCGCCAGGCGTTCCATGGGCGCCATGCTGCGCAAGCCCTGGGCCTCCATCAGTGGGCCGCCGATGCCTTCGACACAGAGGTCCGGAAAGCGTTGGCGCAGCGCCGCCAGCACCCGCGCACCGAGAATATCCCCGGAGGCTTCACCAGCGAGCACCCCGATGCGCACTACCTTACGATGCCGCGTTCCGAGGCGTGCAGGGATTCTATCAACAGCTGCACTTCCGGCGATCCTGTGTCCAGCTGCTCGAGCCGTTGCAGGGCGATATCAAGCGTCAGCCCCTGCTTGTAGATAATCTTGTAAGCCCGCCGCAATTCGTTGATGGCTTCGGCTGAAAAACCGCGTCGGCGCAAGCCCTCGACATTGATCGTCTTGGCCTGGGCGGGCGCGCCGCTGACGGTAACGAAGGCGGGTACATCCTTGCCGATGGCGGTACCCATGCCGCTGAAGCTGTGGGCGCCTATCTTGCAAAACTGGTGTACCAGGGTATAGCCGCTGAGGATTGCCCAGTCGCCGACCCTGACATGGCCGGCCAGTGCGACATTGTTCACCAGGACGGTGTGGTTGCCAATGACGCAGTCGTGCCCCACGTGCACCGCCGCCATCAGCAGGTTGCCGTCGCCTATGGTCGTCTCCGAGCGATCCTGCACCGTACCCCGATGGATGGTAACGCCCTCGCGAATGACGTTGTGGTCGCCAATCACCAGGCGGGTCGGCTCACACTTGTATTTGCGGTCGGGGGTGGCCTCGCCGATGCTGGAAAACTGGTAGATGTGGTTGCCCGCCCCGATACGCGCAGGACCTTTGATGATGACGTGTGGTTCGATCACGCAACCCGGGCCTATCTCCACATCCGCGCCGATAAAAGTCCAGGGGCCGACCATGACATCCTCCGCCAGCCTCGCGGTCGGGTCGACTATGGCCTGGTCGTGGATCATCGGATTGTTGCCGAGGGTGGGGCCCCCCGCGTCAGGCTAGCGGTCTGCACACAGGATGGTGGCTGAGGCCGCCAGCTCACCGTCCACGTCGGCGCTGACGGCAAACCTGGCGATACCTCGGCGCTCGGACAGCAGCGTGGCGCGCAGCGTTACCCGGTCGCCCGGTACACAGGGGCGCCTGAAACGCAGCTCGTCGGCGGCGGCGAAATAGTAGATCGACCCGTCTGCGGGCGTCTTATTCTTGGTTTTGAAGCCGAGGATGCCCGCCGCCTGTGCCATTGCCTCCAGCAGCAGAACGCCTGGAAAAATAGGTTTCCCTGGAAAGTGTCCCTCAAAAAAGGCTTCATTGATACTGAGGTTCTTGTAGGCCACGATCGACACCCCGGGAATCAGCTCAACCACGCGGTCTACGAGCAGGAATGGGTAGCGGTGCGGAAGGTAGCTGCGAATTTCGTCTATATCCATCATCCGTTGTTATCCCTTGTCCGGTTGCCCGGTCCGGCTCTCCATGGCCGCCAGCCGCTTCTGGATGGATTCCAACTGGGAGAAGCGCACCGCGTTGCGCTTCCAGTTGCGGGTACTCATCATCGGAGTGCCACAGGAGTAGGAGCCAGGTTCGGTGATCGATTTGGTCACCATCGTCATCCCCGTGACGTGCACGTGGTCGCAGATGTGCACATGACCGACAACACCCACACCGCCGGCCAGGGTGCAATCAGCACCTATGGTCGTGCTTCCCGCCAGACCCGCGCAACCGGCTATCGCGGTATTTTTGCCGATGCGACAGTTGTGTCCTATCTGCACCAGGTTGTCGATGATGACGCCGTCCGCAATGACCGTGTGCCCCAGGGTACCGCGGTCCACGGTAGTGCAGGCGCCAATCTCCACCCGATCGCCGATGCGTACGCCACCCAGCTGGCAGATTTTTTCCCAGCCCGCAGGGCCGGGCGCGAAGCCGAAGCCATCGGCCCCCAGCACCGCCTGGGCATGAACGACGCAGTGCTCCCCCAGGTGCACGTCGTGATAGATCACCGCATGGGGCAGAACCCGGGTTCCCGCACCCAGGCGGCTGTCATGGCCGACGTAGACACCGGCGCCCAGCTCAACACCGGCCGCCAGCACGGCGCCCGCCTCCACCACCGCATTCGGGCCTATGGCTACCGAGGAATGAATTTGTGCGTCCGGCGACACTACCGCCGCAGGGTGAACCCCCGGGGCTGGCCGCGGTGATTTATCAAACAGGTGGGAGATTCGGGCAAATGCAAGGTAGGGCGCTTCGGCAATCAGGCAAGCCACGGGACAACACTCCACCAGGGCGGGCGGCAGTATTACCGCGCCCGCCCTGGTGGAGGCCAGTTGTGGGAGATACTTCCTGTTGGCCAGAAACGCGATTTCACCGGCATCCGCCTCCGCCAGGGTAGCTATGCCGGTAAGAATCTTGCCTGCTTCGCCGGTGAACCCAAGACCGAAGCGGTCCGCCAGTTCAGCCAGCGTGTACATGCTGCGTCTACTTCGCGGCCATCTGGTTGAGTTTTTCGGTCACTTTTGCGGTGATGCTGTAGCTCTCTTCCGCGTGAATGACCGCACCGCGCTGCAGCAGCAGACCAATACCCTCGGAGGTGATGAGCTCCCGCAGGACCTGCTGGACCTTGGGCCCAAGATCCTGCAACAGGGCCTGGGCGGCCGCCTGCTCGACCTGCTGCACCTTGCCAACCACTTGCTCAAGCTCGGCCTGCTTTGCGGACAGTTTCTGCCGTGCGGCCGCCTGCTGGTCCTGGCTCATGACCGGCCCGTCCTTCTGGAACGCCTTGACCATTTCATCCATTTCCTTCTTCAGGCGCTCGAACTCCGCCTTGTCGGCCTTGAAACTGTCCTGGTTCCTGAGTTCCTCCAGGCGCTTCTTGGCGACATCTGTCTGCAGGATGGCTTCCTGCAAATCGACGACAGCGATCTTCCCCTCGGCCCAACCAAGGGTTGGCACGGCCAGGACCAGTACGGCAAATGTAAACTTGAGCAGCTTAGACACGGTTTTCTCCGGGTGATAGTAAAGTGAAAGCATTAGAAACCACGGCCGAGCGTGAACTGGAACATTTCGTCCTGGTCATACTCGCCCTCATTAAACGGCTTGGCCAGGCTGAAAGTCAGCGGACCGAAGCCGGTAATCCAGGTCAGGCCGACGCCGAGTGAGTAGCGCAGCTGGCCGAAATCAACGTTGTCGCAGTTGAGCTGGGTGGCACCGCAGTCGGTGCTGAACACATTGCCCGCGTCCATGAAGAAAGCGGTGCGCAGGCTGTTCTGGTCCTTGACGAACGGCAGGGGGAAGATCAGCTCGGCGCCTCCCACCACCAACACGTTGCCACCGAAAGGATCGCCGTTAGGGTTATTGGGCAGTTGCACCCCCAGCTTGCCCGCTGCAGGCAGGTAGACGTAACCAAATTCTCTGCCCTTGGGCCCGCCAAACTCCAGCGGCCTGCCATTGGCGTCGATCTTGGTAACCGGCTGGGCCACCGTATAGGGCAGGGCTGGGGTACTGCGCGGGCCGAGGGTATTGCTCTGGTAACCGCGCACGGTGCCGAAGCCCCCGGCGAAGAAGTTTTCAAAGAACGGCAGGCCGTTGGTATCACCAAGGCCGTCGCCAAAACCGAGTTCGCTGTGCAGGCGCAGGCTCCAGCTGGGCGACAACAGCGGCACCGGGAAGTAGATCTCACCGTTGTAGGTCAGCTTGTAGAATTCCAGGTCCGACACAGGGACGGAGAGCTCGAGGGCTACCGTATTGGCTGTGCCACGGGTGGCGAGCCGACCCCGGTTGAGGGTGGACTGGCTCCAGCTGGAGGTGACGGTATAGTTCAGGAATTCATTGCCGTTGGCATCGAGGAAGCCCTCCTGCAAGGGCTCAATTTCGAACTCCGGGGGAAGCGTGTCAATCGGCTGCAGGACCTCCACGGAACTGTAGGTGCCATCGGGCTTCAGGGTGTTGACGAACCAGTCCTCGACGGACCGTTCAAGCCGGGGACTGCCCGAGATTTCCTGCACCGCAAAGCGGCCTGCGGTGACCTCGGTATTGGCGGCGCCGAAGCTGAAGCCCAGGCGCTGGGTTTCCCTGATGGGGTAGCCGAAGTTGATGTTGCCCCCAATGGTGTCGGTGGAGTAGCTTGCGACGTTGATTTCCGACAGGTCGGTGGATCGATAGAAAATATTGAAACCGCGGCTCACCCCATCCTCGGTGAAATACGGGTTGGTGTAACTGAAGTTATACAGGTCCTGGTATTCCGAGCTGTTGAGGGCGAGCCCGATCCGCTTGCCTGTGCCGAGGAAGTTGTCCTGCTGCACGTTCAGGCCGAGGATGATACCGGCATCCTGGGCGTATCCCACGCTGGCGCCGATACTGCCGGAGGACTGCTCCTCGACGGTGTACTCGGCATCGATCAGATCATCGTGGCCTGGCACTTCCTTGGTTTCGACCGTGGCCTTGCTGAAGAAGCCCAGGCGTTCCAGGCGCACTCTCCCCTGCTCGATATTCGCGGCGGAGGCGGGGGCCGACTCCATCTGCCGCATCTCCCGCCGCAGCACGTCATCGGCTGTTTTCATATTGCCCTTGAAATCGATGCGGCGCACGTAGGTGCGCTTGCCGGGATCGACAAAAAACTTCATCGCCACGGTATTGTCTTCTTCGTTGATCTCGGGAATGCCCGTCACCTTGGCGAAGTTATAGCCGTCATTGCCCAGGCGCCGGGTCATGTACTCCTCGGTGCTGGTCACCATCTGCTGGGAGAAAATCTGGCCTTCGGATACCAGCACGAAGCGCTTCAGGTCCGCCTCCGGCAGCACCAGGTCACCGGAAAGGTCGACTGAACTGATCGAATAGATCTCGCCCTCGGTGATGTTGGCCGTGATATAGACTTCTTTCATGTCCGGCGACACCGACACCTGGGTTGAATCGATGGTGAACGCCAGGTAACCGCGGTCCATGTAGTAGGACTTCAACTTCTCCAGGTCGCCGGTCAGTTTCTCCTTGGAATATTTGTCGTCGTTGCTGAAGAATGACAACCAGCCGGTGGTCTGCAGTTCAAACAGATCAGCGAGTTCCTCGTCGGTGAAAGCCCGGTTGCCCACCACATTGATGTGCTTGATGGCCGCGACGGTGCCCTCGTCGACATCGATATTGATGGTGACCCGGTTGCGTGGCTCGGGAATGACCTCGGTCTCGATATTGGCGTCGTAACGGCCCTGCTGCACATACTGGCGCTGCAATTCCAGCTGCATGCCTTCCAGGGTGGAGCGCTGGAAAACCTGGCCAACCGCCAGCCCCGCGCCCTTGAGGCCATCGAGCAGCGCCTCCGTCTCGATCGCCTTGTTCCCCTCTATATTTATCTCGCTGATACTGGGGCGCTCTGCCACGACCACCACCAGCACGTTGCCTTCACGGCCGATACGGATGTCGTCGAAATTGCCCGTCGCGAACAGGCTGCGGGACGCTTCCCGGATAATCCTGTCATCCACCACATCGCCCACCGCCACCGGGAGTGCGGCGAACACGGTACCTGCAGACACCCGCTGCAGTCCTTCGACCCGGATATCGGCAATAATAAATGTCTCCGCGGAGGCCAGCGGCGCCATCAGCACCAGGGCCAGGGCGAGAAATATACCAATGCGTGTTATCAAAATTCTCTCGATCGACGGGTCGTGCCTGCTGGCAGGAATTATCTACAGGCGTGAAAAATCGTTATACAGGGCCAGGAACATTATACCCAGTACCAGGAACAAACCCAGCTGGTAACCGAGAGCCTGTATCTTCTCAGGTACCGGTCTCCCCGCCAATAGCTCGGCAAAGTAAAACAACAGGTGCCCGCCATCCAATACCGGAATGGGCAGCAGGTTCAACACCCCGAGACTGACGCTGAGCAGGGCCAGGAAACTGAGATACGCCTCCAGCCCGGACTTGGCGGAGGCGCTGGCAACTTTAGCAATCGTGATCGGCCCACTCAAGTTTTTCGGCGAGATGAGGCCAATAATCATCTTCTTGATGGAGTTCAGGGTGAAAGCCGCCAACTCGCCGGTGCGCTGCACGGCGGCGCCCAGGGCCTCCACCGGGCCGCGCTCAAACGTGCGCAACAGTTCCTGCGGCATTTCAGGCAACTCCACCCCCAGGCCCACCCGGCCGAGGGTTTCGCCGCTGTCATCCACGGCGGCCTCGGGTACGATGCTTACCCGGCGCAGCTCACCCCCGCGCTGGTACTCCACTTCGATGGGCGTGCCCGGGCGGGCGCGCACATAGTCCACCCAGTCCATCCACAGCGGCATCGGCACCCCATCGGCCGTGATCACCCTGTCGCCAGGCTGAATGCCGGCCAGGTCCGCCGCGCCACCCTCAACCACCTGCCCCACTACCGGTGGCACGTCCGGTGTATACAGGGTGATCCCGAGTCCGCCAAAAAGGTCCGGCTGCTCTTCGCCTGACAGCCAGCGCTCAACGTGGGCCTGGGACTCGTAGACCACGTCGGAACCGGGTTGTTTCGCCGCCAGGGCAATGCTGCCGGTATCCCCGATGCGGTCGAGCAGCCTGAAGCTGAGGGCCTGCCAGGTAGGGGTTTCGGCGCCGTCGACCGCGATGATTTCCTGGCCCGCCTTGAGCCCGGCCAGGTCCGCCGGCGAGCCCGCCTCGACCTCACCGATCACCGGTGCATAGCCGCTCTCGCCGGCCATGAACAGGCCCCAGTAAACCGCAACGGCGAGGATAAAGTTCGCCAGGGGCCCGGCGCTGACTACTGCGATTCTTTGCAGCACCGGTTTGCGATTGAACGCCGCCCCCAGGTCGGCGGCAGGCACTTCCCCTTCGCGCTCGTCCAGCATCTTGACGAAGCCGCCAAGGGGTATTGCAGCAATGCTGTACTGGGTGCCCAGGCTGTCGCGCCAGCGCAAGAGCGCCGGGCCGAAGCCGATGGAGAATTGCAGCACCCGCACACCGCAACGCCTGGCCACCCAGAAATGACCAAACTCATGTACGGCGATCAATATGGCGAGAGTCACCAGCGTGATCCCGATCGTATAAAGCATATCCATCAGGCCAACCCCATTTTCCTGTCGCCCCGCACCAGCCTTGCAAGCTGCTCCGCGGCGATGTGCCGCGCCTCGGCGTCCGCTGATTCGACCACGGCCAGGGAGGTCGGTTCAAGTACCGGCATCCGCTCCAGGGTCTGCTCTATGACCGCCGGAATGGCGGTGAAACGAATAGTCCCGCCCAGGAATGCGGCTACCGCCACCTCGTTGGCGGCGTTGCAGACCGCCATGGCGGTACCCCCGGCCACCACCGCCTCCCGCGCCAGGCGCAGGCAGGGAAACCTGCCCTCGTCCGGGGCCTCGAAATCCAGCCGCGCGGTGGCGATGAGATCGAGCGGCGCCACCCCGGATACAAGACGCTCCGGCCAGCCCAGGCCATAGGCGATGGGTGTGCGCATATCGGGGTTGCCCATCTGGGCGAGCACTGAGCCGTCCCGGTACTGCACCATCGAGTGGATGATACTCTGCGGATGAACCACGACCTCGATCAACTCGGGCGCCAGGTCAAAGATCCAGCAGGCCTCGATCAGCTCGAGGCCCTTGTTCATCAGGCTGGCCGAGTCCACCGATATCTTGCGACCCATCGACCAATTGGGGTGGGCGCAGGCCTGCTCCGCCGTGGCTTCGTGCATCCGGGCCAGGCTCCACTGGCGAAAAGGCCCGCCGGAAGCGGTGAGGAGCACCTTGCTGACGCCCGCCCGAGAGGGCGAGGCACTGCCCGCATCCACCGGCATGCACTGGAAAATCGCATTGTGCTCGCTGTCTATCGGCAGCAGTCGCGCACCGGATTGCCGCACCGCCTCCATCAGCAGGTGGCCCCCCATCACCAGGGACTCCTTGTTGGCCAGCAGCACGGTCTTGCCCGCCCGGGCCGCCGCCAGGGCCGACGGCAGTCCCGCGGCACCGACGATGGCGGCCATCACCGTGTCCACCTCGGCGGCTGTGACAACATGCGCAAGGCCCGCCTCGCCCTGCAGCACCTCGGTCCCGCACCCGGTGGGCAGCAGTTCCCGCAGGGCCTGGGCAGCATTCTCGTCCATCATGACTGCATAGCGGGGTTTGCAGGCCAGGCACTGGGCCTGCATCGCGGCTACCGAAGTATTGGCGGCCAGGGCATAGACAGCGAAGCGCTCGGGGTGGAGCGCAATCACGTCGAGGGTACTCATTCCTATCGAGCCGGTAGACCCGAGCACAGTGACCATGCGTCGCCCTGCCATGGCCTACCACCCCGCCAGCAGCAGGCCGAGGCCGAGGACCGGGGCCGCCCCGCAGATGCTGTCGAGGCGGTCGAGCACGCCGCCGTGGCCGGGCAACAGGCTGCCGCTGTCTTTCACTCCGGCCTCGCGCTTTACCATGCTCACTGTCAGGTCGCCGACCACCGAGGCAAGCGCGGTCGCCAGCGTCACCACCAGCACGGCTGCCACGCTGACGTGGGCCTGCTGGTCCGGCAATTGCGACCACAGGATGAAGGCCAAAATGGTACAGGCCGTGATCCCGCCCCAGAAGCCCTCCCAGGTCTTTTTGGGACTGACCACTTCCGCGAGCTTGTGACTGCCCCAGCGTTTGCCGGAGAAATAGGCGCCAATATCCGCCGTCGCGACCACCAGCACCAGGATCACCACCAGAGCGCCCCCCGGGGGCAAGCTGACCAGGTAGACAGCAGCCACCCAGGCGGGTGCGAGCACCAGCATCCCCATCAGGCTGCGCATCGGCTTGCTACGCCAGAACACTGCACTTGCGGGATATCCCTTGACCCACAACAGCGCCAGCGACCACCACAGGCAGGCCGCTCCGAGTACCGGCTGCACCTGCTCCCGCGATGGCGTCGCACCCAACTGGCAATGCTGGTAGAGCAGGCCCAGCACGGCGACCACTGCCAGCACATAGAGGCCTCGCGCGAGGGGGGACGTCCAGCCGCAGAGGCCGGCCCATTCCCAGGCGCCCAGGCAGATGAGGCCGGCGAACAGCAGTGCCAGCCAGTTCTGCGAAAGGAAGGCCACAGCCAGCAGGAACAGTGTGGCCATTAAGACTGCGGTGATCACCCGCTGCCTAAGCATGGGCGTCTCCACTGCCGATCAACCCGGGCGCTTCCCGCAGGCCGAAGCGGCGCTCCCGGCGACTGTAATCCGCCAGCGCAGCGGCAAACTCGGCCTCATGGAAATCCGGCCACAGGGTGTTGGTAAAGTACAGCTCGCTGTAGGCGAAATGCCACAGCATGAAGTTGCTGATGCGAGCATCGCCGCCGGTCCTGATACACAGGTCCGGGCGAGGAAGGTCGCTGATCGAGACGTTCTTGTCGATCAGCTCAGGCGTGATGTCCTCAGGCTGAAGATTGCCCTCGCGGACGCGCTGGGCCAGTTTCTGCACTGCCAGGGCGATATCCCACTGGCCACCAAAATCGACCGCGATAACGACGGTCGCGGCCCTGTTGCCGGCAGTAATCTGTTCAGACTGCAGCATAAGCCGGCGCAGGCGCTCGCTGAAACGAGTACGCTGGCCGATGAAACGCAGGCGCACGCCATCCTTGTGTAACTCCCTCACCTCGCTGCGCAGGTAGCGCGACAGCAGCGCCAGGAGAGCGCGCACCTCGGGTTGCGGCCGCCCCCAGTTTTCGCTGCTGAAGGCGAACAGGGTCAGCACCTCCACGCCATGACTGCGGCAGGCCCGCAACACGCCGCGCACCGCCTCTACCCCGGCCCGGTGCCCCACGGGCCCGGGCAAGCCCCGATGCTTAGCCCAGCGGTTATTACCGTCCATGATAATGGCCACGTGGCGGGGAATAAGCTGCCCTGGCTCGTCGGTCGCCCTGGATGAGATTTCGCTGTTACCCATCTGAGTGGGTTCAGATTTCCATCAGGTCGGCTTCTTTCTCCGCCAGCAGTTTTTCGATCTGGGCGATAAAAGAGTCCGTTAGTTTCTGTACATCTTCCTGGCCGCGGCGCTCGTCGTCCTCACCGATCTCCTTGTCCTTGACCAGCTCCTTGAGCATGGCCATGGCATCGCGGCGCGCATTGCGCACCGACACCCGGGCGGATTCGGCTTCCTGCCGCGCCTGGCGGGTAAAACCCTTGCGTGTCTCCTCGGTCAGCATGGGCATGGGAATGCGGATGACGCCGCCCGCGGTAGACGGGTTCAGGCCGAGATCAGATTTCATGATCGCCCGCTCGATCTGCGGCACGACCGACTTGTCCCAGGGGGTGAGCGACAGGGTGCGCGCATCTTCCACGCTGATATTCGCCATCTGCGACAGCGGAGTCTCGGCGCCGTAATACTCAACCCGGATTCCATCGAGCAGGCTGGGATGGGCGCGCCCCGTGCGGATCTTGTTGAAGTGATGGACCAGGGCCTCGAGGCTCTTCTCCATCCGCTCCCGGGCTTCCATTTTGATATCGTTAATCACCTTGCCGTTTCCTCCTCAAGTTTGGCCCGCTACTGGATCAGCGTTCCGTCGTCCCCGCCCCTGACGATGTTGAGCAAGGCGCCGCGCTTCTCCATCTCGAACACCCGCACCGGCATCTTGTGATCGCGGCACAGGCAGATAGCCGTGAGGTCCATGACCTCAAGCTTCTTGTCGAGCACCTCGTCGTAGGTGAGGCGGTCATACCTTACGGCATCGGGAAACTTCAGGGGATCGGCGGAATAAACACCGTCCACCTTGGTGGCCTTCAGGACAATTTCAGCATCAACCTCGATACCGCGCAGGCAGGCGGACGAGTCGGTAGTGAAGAACGGGTTGCCGGTGCCGGCGGCAAACACCACGACGTCGCCATTGCTCAGGGCGCGAATCGCCTTGCGCCGGTCATAGTGGTCGACGACACCGCTCATCGGTATGGCTGACATCACCTGGGTGGAGATATTGGAGCGCTCCAGGGCATCGCGCAGCGCCAGCGCATTCATCACGGTGGCCAGCATGCCCATATGGTCGCCGGTGACGCGGTCCAGGCCCGCGGCTTGCAGGGCAGCACCGCGGAACAGGTTGCCGCCCCCTACCACCAGGCCCACCTGCACGCCTATACCCACCAGCTGGCCTACCTCGAGTGCCATCTGGTCCAGAATCCTGGGATCTATCCCGAAGCTTTCCTGCCCGGTCAGGGCTTCGCCACTGAGCTTGAGCAGGATGCGTTTGTATTTTTTGTCGCCCGCCGGTTGCGGCATAAACGTCCTCTCCTGAGCTGGCCGGTATCTTACAGGACTCAGGGCGATCACCCTAGGGGGATGCCAGAAAAAAACGGGGCCGCAGCCCCGTTTCGTATCTCTCCGAAAACAGCTAGCCCTTGAGCTGTGCCGCCACTTCCTCGGCGAAATCGACTTTCTCGACCACGATGCCCTCGCCGACCTCGAAGCGCACGAAGCTGGTGACAGCCGCGCCGGCGCCGGCCACGAGCTTGCCCACGGTGATATCCGGGTCCTTGACGAACGCCTGCTCAACCAGGCTGTTCTCCGCCAGGAACTTCTTGATGCGGCCGCCGATCATCTTTTCGACGATTTCGGCAGGCTTGCCCGAATCCTGCGCCTGGGCGGTGTAGATTTCCCTCTCCTTGGCGATCGCCTCAGCCGGCATGTCCGCAGGCGAAACCACCTGGGGGTTTGCGGCAGCCACGTGCATGGCCACGTCCCTGGCGAGGTCAGCATCGCCGCCGGAGAGTGCAACCAGCACCGCGATGCGGTTATTGCCATGGACATAGGCGCCGACCACGCCCGCATCCGCGCTCAACAGACTGATGCGCCGCACGCCGATGTTCTCACCAATTTTCTGCACCAGGGCCTCGCGGGCCGCTTCCAGTTCGCCGCTCATCAGGGCTGCGACATCGGTCTGCCGGCTGGAGAAAGCCGCACCCAGCACCTTTTCGACAAACGCCAGGAACCCGGCATCGCGCGCTACGAAATCGGTCTCGCTGTTGACCTCGATTACCACGGCATAGCTGCCATCAGTCGCCACCCGGGCCGCAACCACGCCATCGGCGGCGGTACGACCCGCCTTCTTGGCCGCTTTCATTCCGCTGGACTTGCGCAATTCCTCGATGGCCAGCTCGATATCGCCGTCGCAGGCTGCCAGCGCTTTCTTGCATTCCAGCAGGCCAAGGCCGGTGCGCTCGCGTAGTTCCTTAACCAGTGCTGCGGACATTGTCATTCCTCCTCTTGAACCCCCGGGAGCCCGGGGCTTAAAAATAAAAACCCCGGGGGTTTGTCCACCAGGGGCATATGATTGCCGCGACAGGCGTGACGCCCGCCGCGGCCTGGGTACGGTGATTACTCCGCCGCGCCGGGCACTTCCTCAAATGACAGCGCCGCTTCTTCGACAAACTCGTCCTTGGCCGCCACCATCTCGCCGGAGTCCAGCTTGCCGGCCAGGCAAGCGTCCGCAACGGCTGCTACATAGAGCTTGATGGCGCGGATGGCATCGTCATTGCCGGGTATCACGTAGTCGACCCCGTCAGGATTGCTGTTGGTATCCACAATACCGATCACCGGGATACCCAGCTTGTTGGCCTCAGTGATGGCGATGCGCTCGTGGTCCACGTCAACCACGAACAGGGCATCAGGCAGGCCACCCATGTTCTTGATACCGCCGATGCTGCGCTCCAGCTTGTCCATGTCGCGAGTACGCATCAGCGCCTCCTTCTTGGTCAGCTTGGCGAAGGTGCCATCGGTCATCTGCGTTTCGAGATCGCGCAGGCGCTTGATGGAGGCGCGGATGGTTTTGTAGTTGGTGAGCATGCCACCCAGCCAGCGGTGGCTGACATAAGGCATGCCGGCACGCTCGGCCTGCTCCTTGATGATCTTGCCGGCGGCGCGCTTGGTACCGACAAACAGTACCTTGTTCTTGTTGCCCGAGAGGCGCTTGACCAGGTCCAGCGCTTCATTGAACGCGGGAACGGTGTGCTCGAGGTTGATGATGTGGATCTTGTTGCGGGCGCCAAAAATGTACTGGTCCATTTTGGGATTCCAGTAGCGTGTTTGGTGTCCGAAGTGGGCGCCCGCCTGAAGCAGGTCGCGCATGCTTACTTGCGACATAATGTAATTACCTTGTGTTTGGGTTAAACCTCCACATACCCCTGCAACCAAACCGGCAAGCCGGCACCCTGGAGCAGGTACTGATATGTGTGTGTCGTTTTTCCCGGCGCGGGCACGGTGTTTTGAAAGCCCTGCCCCCGCGGAGGCGCGCTTTATACCACAAGCCCGCCAGGGTTGAAAGGTTCCCGCGGGGCCATTCCCGGGCCTTATTGCTCATTTGCGCTCTGAATGGGGTAGAATGTGCCTCCCCCGAGGGCGCGCACTTCCGGCAAAATCAGTTTTTTATTATATATTTCAATGGGTTATAGATGGCTGTATCGATCAAGAGCGCGGCTGAGATGGACAGGATGCGGGTCGCGGGTCGCCTCACTGCCGAGGTGCTGGAAATGATCGAGCCGCTGGTCCAGGTGGGCATCACCACCGGGGAGCTGGACCGGATCTGCCACGACTATATAACCAATACCCTGGGCGCGATTCCCGCTCCCCTCAACTACAACGGCTTTCCCCGTTCCATCTGCACCTCTGTCAACGATGTCGTCTGCCATGGCATCCCCTCGGACACCCGCAAGCTGAAGAGCGGGGACATCGTCAATATTGATGTCACAGTGATCAAAGACGGCTACCACGGCGACAGCAGCATCATGGTCCAGGTTGGCGAGGTGGCCGCCCACGCCCAGCGGCTCATCCAGGTCACCCAGGAGTGCCTCTACAAGGCACTGGAAGTCGTCCGGCCCGGCGCCACCCTGGGGGATATCGGCTGGGTGATCCAGCAGCATGCGGAGAAAAACTACTACTCTGTGGTGCGCGAATACTGCGGCCACGGGATCGGCAAGGTATTCCACGAAGAGCCCCAGGTTTTACACTATGGCCAGAAGGGCGCTGGCCTGGTGCTGGAATCGGGTATGACCTTCACCATTGAACCGATGATCAACGCCGGCCGTCGCCAGACCCGCCTCAACCCCAAGGACGGCTGGACGGTCACCACCCGTGACGGCCGCCTGTCGGCCCAGTGGGAACACACCCTTGGGGTAACAGATACCGGCTGCGAGGTCTTCACCCGCCGCCGATCAGAGGTCCTGCCGGTTTGAATATGGCCAACGACGCAGGGGCGCTGCCGCCTGCCATGTTCGATCCCGGGGCCTTTGCCAGCGCACTGGAACAGGGCAAGGTCCTGCCCTCATGCAAGCAGGCCATCACCGCCGCTACAGACTACCTGCACGACCGGTTCCGCGGCGGCGCCTCCGCCGGGGAGCTGATCCGCCTGCGGGCAAAATTCATGGATACCCTGCTCGGCACCCTGTGGGATCGCCAGGACTGGGGCCAGGCCGAGCTGGCGCTGGTGGCGGTGGGCGGCTACGGTCGGGGCGAACTGCACCCTCACTCTGACGTCGACATCCTGCTTTTACTGGGCGACGGCGAACATGGCCGTGAGCAGCAACTGGAAGCATTCCTCACATTACTCTGGGACATAGGGCTGATCATCGGGCACAGCGTGCGCACGGTGGAAGAGTGCGAGAAAAAAGCCAGGGAAGACATTACGGTGCTGACCAACCTGATGGAAGCCAGGACAATTCGCGGCCCCGCTATCTTGATGCAACGGGTGCGGCAGGCAACCGGTCCCGACAGGATGTGGCCCAGCGCAGACTTCTTCCGTGCCAAGCTCGAGGAACAGCGCGCGCGCCATAACAAGTTCGCTGATACCGAGTACAACCTGGAACCCAACATCAAAAGCTGCCCGGGCGGCCTGCGCGACCTGCAGATCATAGGCTGGCTCGCAGAACGGCACTTCGGGGTGGAGTCACTGGAACAGATCACCGCCTCCGACTTCCTCGACAGCGAGGAAATAGAAATCCTGCACCGCGGGCGCGAATTCATGTGGAAGGTGCGCTATGCCCTGCATATGATCAGCGAACGCGAGGAGGACCGGCTGCTGTTCGACCACCAGCGGACCCTGGCGGAGCTATGGGGCTTCAGGGATGGCGAGCGCCTGGCAGTTGAGCAATTCATGCAGACCTACTATCGCTGGGCACTGGCACTGGGCCATCTCAATGAACTGCTGATCCAGAACTTCGACCAGGCAATACTGCATGCCGATAGCGCCGACGATATCCGGATTATCAACGAACGCTTTCAGTTGCGCTCCGGCTACGTCGACGCGCGCAGCGAGCATGTATTTACCGAAACACCATCAGCCCTGCTGGAGGTGTTTCTGCTGTGCGCCACCCTGGAGGAGTCTGAGGGTATATCGGCGCCGACGATCCGGCTTATCCGCAACCACCGCCACCTGGTCGATGCAGGCTTTCGCGCGGATCCGCACAACCGCGCGACATTCCTCGAGATTCTGCGCTCACCCAACAAGATGTCCCGGCAACTGCGGCGAATGGCCCGCTACGGCATCCTTGGGGAGTACCTGCCGGAATTCGGCCGCGTTGTCGGCCAGATGCAGCACGACCTGTTTCATGTCTACACCGTGGACGCGCACACCCTGGAAGTCATCAAGAACGCACGGCGTTTTCTCGAACCCGAACTCGACCAACTCTTTCCCGTGTCGAGCCGGGTGGCCCGGCGCCTGCGCAAGCCGGAGCTGCTGTATATCGCCGCCCTTTACCACGACATCGGCAAAGGCCGCGGCGGCGACCACTCGGAGTTGGGTGCAGTGGATGCGGAGCGCTTCTGCCGCGATCACGCCCTGGACGAGAAGGACACCGAGCTGGTGGTCTGGCTGGTGCGCAACCACCTGGTCATGTCCGCGGTCTCCCAGCGCAAGGATATTTCCGACCCGGACATCATCCAGCAATTTGCCGGCCATGTCCGCGACCAGGAACACCTGGATTACCTGCTGACCCTGACGGTAGCCGATATCAACGGCACCAACCCGACACTATGGAACGCCTGGCGCGGCAGTCTTTTGCGCCAACTCTACACCGAGACCCGGCGCGCCCTGCAGCGCGGACTGGAGAATCCCGTGGCGAAACAGGCCTGGGTCGAGCGCAGCCGCCGCGCCGCCAGCGACATTCTCGAGGATCGTGGCTTCACCACGGACGAACTTGACGCCATGTGGGAACAGCGCGGCGAGGATTACTTCCTGCGGGAGCGGGCTGAGGATATCGCCTGGCACACCGAAGCCATCGCCGGCCACGTAAAGCGAGACAAGCCCCTGGTACTGATCCGCAACAGCTCGGAGTCCACGGTCGCCAATACCACCCAGATATTTATCCATGCCCGCAGTCATGCGCAGCTGTTTTCACGGATCTGCGCAGAGCTCGAACAGCTCGACCTGAGCGTGCACGACGCCCGCATCTACAATGCCAATGACGGCATGAGCCTCGACACCTTTTACGTACTGGACTCCAGCGGCCAGCCGATCACGGAGGACGGGGCCCGTATCAGGTTCATCCGGCAGCAGCTCACCGAGGCCCTGTCGGGCAACCTCGCTGCCCCGCAGATCGTGCAGAGGCGCACACCCCGCCGGGTTAAATCCCTGTCGATGCCCACCGAAACCAGCATGACGGTGGATGAAATCAAGCACGTCTCGGTGCTGGAGGTCGCCTCGCCTGATCGGCCGGGGCTGCTCGCCCGCATCGGCAAGATTTTTGTCGAGTACGGCGTCGAACTGCAGGCCGCGAAAATCCAGACCCTCGGGGAACGGGTGGAAGACGTATTCTTTATCACCGACGCCGCCCAGCGGCCGATCACCGACCCGGAGCTGTCAAGGGCAATACAACAGGCCATCTGCCGCGAACTGGACGACCAGGCGGCCGCCTGACACCGCGCATGAATCCGCACCTGCAACAACTGCACCCCTACCCCTTCGAACGCCTGCGCCAGCTCTTCGCCGACCTGCGGCCGGCGCCGGGCAAAAACGCGATATCCCTGTCGATCGGCGAACCGCGACACGCCTCGCCGGCTTTCGTGCTGGCTGAAATTGCCGCCAACCTGGACCGCTTGTCGAATTACCCGTCCACTGCCGGAATCCCGGAGCTGCGGCAATCCATCGCCGCATGGCTGCAGCGCCGCTTCGCACTGCCGTCAGTCGATGCCGACCAGCAGGTACTGCCGGTCAGCGGCACCCGCGAAGCGCTCTTCGCCTTTGCCCAGGCCGTGGTGAGCCCCGGTCGGGATGCACTCGTGATGAGCCCGAACCCCTTCTACCAGATCTACGAGGGTGCAGCCCTGCTGGCCGGCGCCACCCCCCACTTCATCAACTGCACGGCAGATTCCGGCCTGCTACCGGACTTCGCCAGCGTCACCGAGCAGCAGTGGCGAGCGTGCCAGCTGCTCTACCTTTGCAGTCCCGGCAACCCCACCGGTGCAGTCATTCCGCTGGTGCAATTGCAGCAGCTGATAGCCCTGGCCCGGGAATATGATTTCATCATCGCCGGCGACGAGTGCTACTCGGAGATCTACTTTGACGAGGACGCCCCGCCCGCGGGTCTGCTGCAAGCCTGCGCTGCAATGGGTGACGGCGACTTTCGCAATTGCGTGGTGTTCCACAGCCTGTCAAAACGCTCCAACCTGCCGGGGCTGCGCTCGGGCTTTGTCGCCGGCGACGCGCAGATCCTGCAGCAGTTTGCCCTCTATCGCACCTATCACGGCTGCGCCATGCCGGTACACCACCAACTCGGCAGCATCGCGGCCTGGAATGACGAGGCCCATGTGCGGGCCAACCGCGAGCTTTACCGGGAAAAATTCGCCGCGGTACTGGCTCGGTTCGACGGCAAATTGACTGTGTCCGCACCCGACGCCGGTTTTTACCTGTGGCCCCGACTCCAGGCCAGCGATACGGAGTTCGCCCGTAGCCTGTATGCCAGCGAAAACGTCACCGTGCTGCCCGGCAGCTTCCTGGCACGGGAGGCCCACGGCATCAACCCCGGCGCCAACCACCTGCGCCTGGCGCTGGTGGCGGAGCCGGAACAGTGCGTGGAAGCGGCCGAGCGCATCGTGCGCTGCCTGGAGCGGGGTTAGTGCGCAAGGCCGAGCGCGCCGCCTACATCCTGCGGCGCCTGCAGGAACTGTATCCGCAAACGCCGATACCGCTGGATCACCAGGACCCCTTCACCCTGCTGGTGGCAGTGCTGCTCAGTGCCCAGTGCACCGATGAGCGGGTTAACCAGGTAACCCCCGCCCTGTTCGCACTGGCGGACACGCCGGCGGCCATGGCCGCGCTCGATGTGGACCAGATCAGGGGAATCATCCGCCCCTGCGGCTTGTCCCCGCAGAAGTCG
>Ga0105096_10000056_pt1 | contig 24933 bp, 23 predicted proteins | sample PPLLak3cmMay2015_FD_87036 | JGI IMG/M metagenome (GOLD analysis project Ga0105096, IMG submission 87036) | Freshwater sediment microbial communities from Prairie Pothole Lake near Jamestown, North Dakota, USA - PPLs Lake P7 Core (1) Depth... | ecosystem: Environmental > Aquatic > Freshwater >... | reverse complement strand
TATCTTTGAATTACAGTACGCCCTCGACACCTTTTATTTCCTGGTGATGGGCGCACTGGTCATGTGGATGGCGGCCGGCTTCGCAATGCTGGAATCCGGGCTCGTCCGCGCCAAGAACACCACCGAGATCCTGCTCAAGAACATCTCCCTGTATGCGGTGGCCTGTACGATGTACCTGATCTGCGGCTACACGATCATGTACGGCACTGCGGAGTGGTTTCTCTCCGGCATCGCCGTCGACGGCGTTACCGGGGCCGAAACACCTCGCACGTATTCCCAGTCGGCTGACTTCTTCTTCCAGGTGGTTTTCGTGGCGACCGCCATGTCTATCGTGTCCGGCGCAGTGGCCGAGCGCATGAAGCTCTGGGCCTTCCTGCTGTTCGCGGTGGTCATGACCGGGTTCATCTACCCGATGGAAGGCTCCTGGACCTGGAACAAGCAGCCGGTGTTCGGCATGTATACCCTCGCGGACCTGGGCTTCTCGGACTTCGCGGGCTCCGGCATCGTGCACCTGGCGGGTGCCTCCGCCGCCCTGGCGGGCGTACTGCTGCTCGGCGCGCGCAAGGGCAAATACGGCCCCAGCGGCCAGATCAATGCGATTCCTGGCGCCAACCTGCCGATGGCGACCCTCGGCACCTTCATCCTGTGGCTGGGCTGGTTCGGTTTCAACGGTGGTTCGGTGCTGGCTACCGCCAACGTCGAGAAAGCCAACCTGGTGGCCGTGGTGTTCATGAACACCAACGCGGCGGCAGCCGGTGGCCTGATCTCCGCCCTGATCCTCGCCCGCCTGATGTTCGGCAAGGCCGACCTGACCATGGCCCTTAACGGCGCCCTGGCCGGGCTGGTGACCATCACCGCCGAGCCCTCCACCCCGACAGCCCTGCAGGCAACCCTGTTTGGCGCGATCGGCGGCGTGCTTGTGGTGCTCGCCATCCTGGGCATCGACAAGATGAAGATCGACGACCCCGTGGGTGCGATTTCCGTGCACGGGGTGTGCGGCTTCCTCGGCCTGATGATCGTGCCTATCACCAACTCCGCCGTCTCTTTCAGCGGCCAGTTCATCGGCGCCCTGACCATCTTCGGCTGGGTGTTCGGGGTCAGCCTGGTTGTGTGGGCCATCCTCAAGGCGGTTATCGGTATCCGCGTCAGCGAGGAGGAAGAGTACGAGGGTACAGACCTGTCGGAGTGCGGCATGGAAGCCTACCCCGAGTTCACTACCAAGTAATTGCAGCTTTGCGGGCGCATCTCACGATGCGTACTTTTGGGGCCCACCGGGCCCCTTTTTTTGGTCTTGCCATTTCACCCCGACCCACCATAATAGCGGTTGCCAAATTGCTGGAGCCGTACCGGGATGAAACTTATCACTGCGATTATCAAGCCCTTCAGGATGGACGACGTGCGTTCGGCCCTGTCCGACATCGGTGTGCAGGGGATAACCTCCACCGAGGTCAAGGGATTCGGGCGCCAGAAGGGCCACACCGAGCTTTATCGGGGGGCGGAGTACGTGGTGGATTTCCTGCCCAAGGTCAAGCTGGAGATCGCCGTCGCCGATGACAAGGTTGAGGCAACCATAGACGCGATCATCAAGGCGGCCGGCACCGGCAAGATTGGCGATGGCAAAATTTTTGTCTCGCCGCTGGAGCAGGTCATCCGCATCCGCACCGGTGAAACCGGCGAGGATGCCATCTAAGCGCCCTTCGCCCCCGCGGCGATATCGGCAATGGCCTGGGGCAGTTGCCGCAGGTTGCTGATTTCCCGGCTCGGCCGGGGCCCTTCCGGCCAGTTCTTCCCCCTGGAATTCATCCATACCGTATGCATGCCGACCCCGCGTGCGCCGGCGATATCATGCGCCGGATCGTCGCCGACGTGGACGACGTTGTGAGCGGCAACACCGGTGCGCTCCAGCGCAGCCTGGAACATATCCGGATGGGGCTTGCTGGTCCCGATGTCCTCCGCCAGGAAAGCAAAGTCGAAGTAATCCCCGGCATCGGTCTTGTAGACATCGGCATTGCCGTTGGTAAGCGCACCCAGGGTATAGCTCGCGGCGAGTAGCTCAAGGACTGCAAGGGCCTCCTCGTAAAGTCGCACCTGTTGGCGCTGCGCGAGGAAAATGGCAAAGGCCTGCTCGGCGCCGCTGCGCGATTCCTGCTCCGAATATCCCGCCGCGCGCTGCAACTCGTACAGTGTCTGGATGCGTATCCGGCTGACGTGGTGGAGCAGGTGCGGGTGGCGCCGCCACACCGACTGCTTGAATTTCCACAGCGCGTCATGGTCCATGGCGTCGACGGCGCCGGGGCGATGCCGCAACAGCCAGTCCTGTTGCGCCTGCTCGGCGCGCAACAGGGCCGGCTCCACATCCCACAGGGTGTTGTCCAGGTCGAAGGTAATGACCTTGATAGCCATGTCGCCCTCGCGCCCGGCTCAGCCCTTGTCGCGGCGTTTGGCGCGGGGATGGGCCGCGTCATACACCTTGGCCAGGTGCTGAAAGTCCAGGTGGGTATAGATCTGGGTGGTGGAGATGTTGGCGTGGCCGAGCAGCTCCTGCACCGCCCGCAGGTCGCCGCTGGATTCCAGCAAATGGCTGGCGAATGAGTGGCGCAGCATATGGGGGTGCACATCCTGGTGCATACCCGCCTTGCGCCCCTGCAATTTCAGCCGCGCCTGGATGCTGCGGGGGCTGATGCGTCGCCCCTGGTTGCTGGTAAACAGGGCCACCCCGCTGTCCTCGTCCGCGGCGACCGCCGGCCTGACCTCCAGCCAGCGCCGGATGGCCTCCAGCGCGACGGAGCCGATCGGTACGGTGCGGGTCTTGTTGCCCTTGCCGGTCACCGTCAGCAGGCGGGAGTGGGAATCGATATCGCCTGTGTCCATGGCCGCCAGTTCCGCCAGGCGCAGGCCGGAAGAGTAAAACAACTCCGCGATCGCCCGGTCGCGCCTGGCGGTCAGCGAGTCCTCCTGGAAGGACAGGAATTTGTTCACCTGGTCGGCATCCAGGGTCTTGGGCAGCCTGCGAGGTTTGCGCGGCGCCTGCACGCTGGCCGCCGGATTGCGTGGCCGGCCCTGTTCCCTGCCCAGGTAGTTGAAAAAGGAGCGCGCGGCGGACAGGCTGCGCTGGATGCTGCTGCCGGCGAGTCCGCGCCGGTGCAGCTGGCTTGCCCACTGGCGGATGTCCGCCTCGACGATATCGCCCGGGGTGGTACGGCCCTGTTCCATGCAGTGGCGCTGCAGCGTCAGGAGGTCATGGCGATAACCGTCCAGGGTATGATGGGAGAGCTGACGCACATCCCGCAGGTAGACCAGGAAACGCTCGATCGCCCCAGCCAGTTCGCAGCTGGCGGCGTCAGCGGCTGAAGGGCATTCCCCGTGCGGCGTCGCTGCGGTCACAGCCTGGTTACGTGCCGGTTCGGGTGAGGCGCGGCAGCAGGCGGATGATCACCTCGGCGATATGCGAAAGAAACAGGGTGCCCATGGTGCTGGTGTAGCGGCCGCCATCGGTGCTGCCTACCGCGATCAGGCCCACCAGTGCGCCGTCGGTCAGCGGCATGATTGCCGCCGAGCCGCCCTGCAGGAAGTGATGAGCGCCGCCCTGCGGTTTGAACAGGTAGTCGAACTCCTCTTTGCGCAGTGCGCCGCAAACCGCCTTGCGGCCGCTGAACAGTGCGCCGATGTGGGTCCTGGCGTCGGCCAGGGCGTCGACCCGGTACTCGCCGTTAGCGGGTTCATCGCCGAACAGTATCATGCTGGCGAACTCCACCTCGAAACCGCTGTTCATGGAATCCATGAATGCGTTGTACAGCCCGGCGACGGAGTCGGCCTCCAGCAGTTTGATGACCAGTGCGCGGGTCTGCTCAAACAACTTGTCGTTGTCGCGAGCATGGGTGGTAAGGGTCTTTAGGCGATGGCGGATATCGACGTTGCGTTCGCGCAGCACGCTCACCTGTTTTTCAACCAGTGACACGGCGCTGCCGGAGGCGTGGGAGACATGCAAATGATCCAGCAGGTCGGGATTGCGCTGGAGGAAATCGCTATGGTCCTTGAGGTACTCCCGCACGGCCTCATCGTCGAGTGCGCTGGCGTCTGACCCGGCGGCTTTCGCCGCCGTGCGAGTTTTCTTGCCCACGGCGGGCGAGGCGCCCGCCTTATCTTTGCTGGCTGACATGGATTCCCCTGGCCTGTTATGCCGCTGCAAGCGCGGCTTCAGATTCTTATACTGCCCTCGAACACCACCGCGGTGGGTCCGGTCATTATCACGGGCTGCCCCTGGCCGGCCCACGATATCGAGAGCTTACCCCCCGGCAGCTCAACTGTCACTAAGTCGCGCAGCCAGCCCCGCGTGATGCCGTACACCGCGGCCGCGCAGGCGCCGGTGCCGCATGCCAGGGTCTCGCCGACGCCGCGCTCGAACACCCGCAGCCTGATCGCATGTTCCGATACCACCTGCATGAAGCCCACGTTGACCCGCCGTGGAAAGTCCGGATGTGCCTCCAGCAACGGCCCCAACTCCGCCACCGGGGCATCCGCGGTGCTCTCAACCCTCAGCACCGCGTGGGGGTTACCCATGGACAGGACCCCGACTTCCACGGTCTTGCCATCCGTCCGCAGCGGATAGCTGCAGGCGCGGGCGGCGGCCCTGAACGGGATCGCGTCAGGTTCGAATTCCGGCACGCCCATGTTCACTTCGACATCCTGCCGATTGCGCATGCGCAGCTCGATGACGCCAGCCGCCGTCTCCACGCTGATCACGCGCTTGTTGGTGAGCTTTTTCTCAAGTACGAATCGGGCGAAACAGCGTGCGCCGTTGCCGCATTGCTCCACCTCGTTGCCGTCGGCGTTATAGATCCGGTAGCCGAAATCCACCTGGGGATTGCTTGGCGCCTCCACCACCAGGACCTGGTCGCAGCCCACGCCGAAGTGCCTGTCCGCGAGCAGTCGCACGTCCCGCGGCCGCAGCTTGTAGTGCTGGCTGATCAGGTCGACGACCACAAAGTCGTTGCCGGCGCCGTGCATCTTGGTGAATTTCAGCAGCATTGTTACTACCCGAGGCCCCGCCTAGGCAGGCAGGCATTTTTCCGTGCGCATGATATCAGCAATCGTCTCCCGTTCGCGCACCAGGTAAACCCGGTCCCGGTCGACCATCAGCTCGGGGGCGCGGCCGCGGCTGTTGTAATTTGAACTCATGCTGAAGCCGTAGGCGCCGGCGCCGAAAACTGCCAGCAGATCCCCCGGGGCAATACTCAGCTCGCGATCCTTGCCGAGGAAATCCGCGGTCTCGCAGACCGGGCCGACCACGTCCCAGCGCGCGGTTTGCGCCGCGCCGGCCCGCTCCACGGGCTGGATGTCGAGCCAGGCCTGGTACAGCGCCGGGCGGATCATGTCGTTCATGGCGGCATCCACCAGGGCGAAATTGCGCTCCGCGGTGGGCTTGAGGTACTCGACCCGGGTGACCAGCAGGCCGGCATTGGCGGCGATGGAGCGGCCGGGCTCGAACATCAGGGCCAGCCGGCGCGAACCCAGTTCCTGCCGGATCGCCGCGATGTAAGCGCCGATGGAAGGGGGCGTTTCATCCCGGTAGCGCACGCCGAGGCCGCCGCCGAGATCGAGGTGGCGGATGCTGATGCCGATTTCCTCCAGGCTGTCGACCAGTGCCAGCAAGCGGCGCAGGGCGTCGAGGAAGGGGCTCAGCTCGGTCAGTTGGGAGCCGATATGGCAGTCCAGGCCCACCACGGCCACATGGCTGAGCTGGGCCGCGCGGCGGTAAACCTGCAGTGCGTCTTCCACGCTGACGCCGAACTTGTTTTCGCGCAGCCCGGTGGAGATGTAAGGGTGGGTGCGGGCGTCCACGTCGGGGTTGACCCTGACAGAGACCGGAGCGACCACATCCATCTCCCGGGCCACCGTGTTGAGCACTTCCAGCTCGGCGGCGGATTCCAGGTTGAAGCAGTGAATGCCCAGCTCCAGCGCCCGGGCCATCTCCCCCGGTTTTTTGCCGACCCCCGAGAAGACGATTTTCGCCGGATCGCCGCCGGCGGCGATCACCCGTTCCAGCTCGCCGCTGGAGACGATGTCAAAGCCCGCCCCCAGCCGCGCGAGGACGTTGAGTACCGCCAGGTTCGAGTTGGCCTTGACCGCGTAGCAGACCAGGTGCTCGCAGCCTGCCAGCGCCTGCTGGTACTCACCAAAGGCCGCTTCCAGCGCGGCGCGGGAGTAGATATAGCAGGGCGTGCCGTGGGCGGCGGCAATCACACTGACTGCCGCCTCTTCGGCATACAGGCTGCCGTCCCGGTAGGAAAAATAATCCATGGCAGCTACTCGTCAGGGCGTGGTGGCGGCTGCAGGGGCTGTTGCAGCGGGGGCCGGGGGCGCAGGCGCGCTGGCCGCGTCGGGCAGGTACAGGGGGCCCATCTGCCCGCAGCCGGCCAGCAGCAGTGCGGCGGCAAGTGCGAGCATGGCGGCTGGGAAATGCATGAGTCCGGCTCCGTTGCGGCAAGCGGGGGATTATACCGTTCGCTAGTAAGCGGTGCGAGCAGCCCGTATCATGGAATTTTGCCTGTTTGTTGGAGTCAGGAGCGATGGCGTGAACACCTTGTGCCGAAGGGCACCGCTGCTGGCATGGCTGGCGGGCTGTGCGCTGCCCCTGGCCGCCGCTGAGCCCCTGTATGTAAAGAACCTCAGCCCGGTCACGGGCCTGTTTGGCCTGCCCTCCCAGCGCTCCGCCTCGAGCCAGGATCCAGGTAGCCTGGGGCTCGCCCTGCACAGCGGCGTGGCCAACAACTATGTGCTCGATGCCAACAGCCGGGAGTACCTCAACCTCGACGGTGAAACCCTGCGCGTCGCCCTGGAGTTGCGCTATGGCCTGGCACAGGACTGGGACCTGCAGCTGGAAGTGCCCTGGCTGGACCAGAGTGGCGGCCAGCTCGACGGGCTCATCGACAACTGGCACGACCTGTGGGGGATGCCCGACGGCGGGCGCTCACAGGTGCCGCGCGACCTGCTGGATTACCGCTACGCATCCTCGTCCGCGCCGGGTTTTCTGCTGGAGGATGACGGTTCCGGCCCGGGAGATGTCAGCCTGGCGCTCAACTTCGCCTTCTTCAGGGATGAGGATGCCGCGGTAAGCGTGGCGCTGGGCTACAAGTGGGGCGTGGGCGATGAGGACAAGTTTCTCGGCAGCGGCGCCGATGACATCTTCGTGGCCCTGCGCTTTTCCGGGGATCACCGTTCGGACCTGCCCCTGCGCTGGCACGGCCAGGCGGGCTACCTGCGCGCGGGCGACAGCGACCTGCTGGAGGATATCCAGCGGCAGGACCTCTGGTTCGCCGGCCTGGCGCTGGACTGGATGGTGGCTGAGCGCTGGTCCCTGCTGGTGCAGCTGGATGGCAACGCGGCTCCCACCAAAAGCGATATCACCGCCCTGGGAGATGCTGCGGCGACCCTGACGGGCGGGGTGCGCTGGCGTTTCGCGCCGGCCTGGTCGGCGGATGCCAGCGTGGTGGAGGACATTGTGGTGGAGACGGCTGCGGATGTGACCTTCCAGCTCAGCCTGCGCTACCAGCCGGAATAAACCCGGATCAGCGCTGCTGCAGGCGCTCCAGGGCGCGCGCGGCCGCGGCAGCCACCTGTCGCGGCGCGGTGCCGCCCAGGTGGTCGCGGGCGTTCACTGAACCCTCCAGCGTCAGTACGTCAAACACGTCTGCGGCGATTCCCGGGTGGAAACCCTGCAGGGTCGCCAGTGCCATTTCCGCCAGGTCCTGGCCGCTCGCCACGCCGTGGGCCACCGCCTTGCCAACCACTTCGTGGGCGTCCCGGAATGGCAGCCCCAGGCGCACCAGGTAATCCGCCAGGTCAGTGGCGGTGGCGAAACCGCGGCGCGCCGCGTCCCGCATCGATTCCGGCCGCGGCCGGATCGCCGGCACCATGTCGGCGAAGGCCCGCAGGCAGTCGAGCACGGTGTCAACGCTGTCGAACAGCGGCTCCTTGTCCTCCTGGTTGTCCTTGTTGTAGGCCAGGGGCTGGCTTTTCATCAGGGTCAGCAGGGCCACCAGGTGGCCGTTCACCCGGCCCACCTTGCCGCGCACCAGTTCCGGTACGTCCGGGTTTTTCTTCTGGGGCATGATGGAGGAACCGGTGCAGAAGCGATCCGGCAATTCGACAAAGTTGAACTGCGCCGAGGTCCACAGCACCAGTTCCTCGGACATCCGCGACAGGTGGGTCATCAGCAGCGCGGCGAAGGCGCAGAACTCGACGGCAAAATCCCGGTCCGACACGGAGTCGAGCGAGTTTTCGGTCGGCCGGTCAAAGCCCAGGGCCTGCGCCGTTAGCGCCCGGTCGATAGGGTAGGTGGTGCCCGCCAGCGCAGCTGCCCCCAGGGGCGACTGGTTGAGCCTGGCGCGGCAGTCCAGCAGCCGGCCGTAATCCCGCTCCAGCATTTCGTTCCAGGCCAGCAGGTGGTGGCCGAAGGTCACCGGCTGCGCGGTCTGCAGGTGGGTGAAGCCGGGCATGATGGTTGCCGTATGCCGGGCTGCAAGCTCGATCGCGCCGCGCTGCAGCCGCGTCAGCTCGGCGCCGATGACGTCGATGGCGGCCCGCAGGTACAGGCGTATATCGGTTGCCACCTGGTCGTTGCGTGAACGCCCGGTATGCAGTTTCTTGCCGGTGCTGCCGATCAGTTCGGTGAGCCTGGCCTCGATGTTCATGTGCACATCTTCCAGCTCGATTGACCAGTTGAAGCGGCCGCTGCTGATCTCATCCTGTACCTGCGCCAGGCCGCGGCGGATGTCATCCAGTTCCTCCCGGGTGAGCACCCCGACCGCGCACAGCATGTCGGCGTGGGCGAGCGAGCCGGTGATATCTTCCGCCGCCATGCGCTGGTCGAAACTGACAGACGCGGTGAAGCGCTGCACAAAACTGTCAGTGGGCTCGCTGAAGCGCCCGCCCCACAGCTTGCTGGTGTCTTTTTGTTCGCTCATCGTGTTTGCTTTCCCGCTGTAAACGCCCGGTGCCGACGCAGGCCGCAGCCCTGCCTGAGACACTGGCGCTCACCGTGATTTTTCGACTTGTTCGCGCCAGGTAAGGGTGCAAGTATACCAGCTATCGCTGGGGGAGAACGGTTTATGCAAGCATCACCGGGGCAGGTGATACAGGCGGGGGAGGTGCCGGTACCGGGTGAATTTTTTATCCCCGACCTGTGTGCGCCCCGGCCGGTTTTCGTCATGGTCCTGCTGGTGGAACTGCTGGTGCTGGTGTACACCCTCACTGCCAGCAACCTGCCCCAGTTCAACTGGGAGACCCTGGCCCTGTGCTCCCTGTTCGTGCAGTGGGTGGTGCTGCTCAGCGCATCGGCGCTGTGCGGCCTGCGGCGGCTGATCAGCGGGTTCAGCCTGCCCCTGGTCAGCCTGTGCTGCCTGCTGGTGGTGCTCGCGGTTACCGCACTGAGCAGTTTCGCGGCCTGGCACCTGCTGCCTTTTTTCAACGACGGCACTGGCCTGGGCTGGTGGCTCCTGCGCAACCTGCTGGTCGCCGCGGTGCTGGGAGGTATCGCGCTGCGCTATTTTTACCTGCAGCAGCAGCTGCTGGTGCAGAAGCAGCTGGAATTACAGGCTCGCCTGGATTCCCTGCGAGCCAGGATCCGGCCGCATTTCCTCTTCAATACCCTCAACAGCATTGCCAGCCTGATCGTGTCCCGCCCGCATGAGGCCGAGCGCGCGGTCGAGGACCTGGCCGAATTGCTGCGGGTCAGCCTGCAGGAGCAACAGCGACCCACCCTGGTCGCCGACGAGCTGCGCCTGTGTCAGCTGTACCTGGCTATCGAGCAATTGCGCCTCGGGGAGCGCCTGCAGGTGCTTTGGGAGGTAGACCCCGCCCTGCTCGATACGCCCATGCCCAGCCTGATTCTCCAGCCCCTGGTGGAGAACGCGGTTTACCACGGGGTGGCGCAGCTCAGTGCGGGGGGCACGGTTCGCGTCAGCGTGCAGCGGCAGCCCGACGCGGTGCTGGTGGTGGTGGAGAACCCGGCACCGCGGACGCCGGCGCGCAGCGGTGGTCACCACATGGCGCTGGAAAACATACGCCAGCGCCTGCAGGTGTTATTCGGCTCCCTCGGCCAGTTGCGAATCGACCCGGCCGGGGATCGCTTCAGGGTTGAACTGCAATACCCGTTGCAGGTGCCAGCGTGAAGATATTGATAGTCGACGATGAGCCGCTGGCGCGGGAGCGGCTGTTGCGCCTGCTGCAAAGCCTGCAGCCGGGCAGTGATTGCTGGCAGGCCGCCAATGGCGAACAGGCCCTTGGCCTGGTGCAGCAGCACAATCCGGACCTGCTGTTGCTGGATATCCGCATGCCGGGGATGAGCGGGATCGAACTGGCCGGCCGGCTGGAACAACTGGCCGAGCCTCCGGCGGTGATTTTCTGTACCGCCTACGATGAATATGCCCTCGAGGCCTTGCGCCACCAGGCGGTGGCCTACCTGCTCAAGCCGGTGCGCGAGGCGGAGCTGGACCGCGCGCTCGCCGCTGCCGGCAGGGTCAACCGGGTGCAGCTCGCCGCATTGACGGCGCTTGCCGGTGCGCAGGCGGACGGCACCGGCGAGCGCGCCGGTCAGCGCACCCGGCTGGTGAGCCACAGTCACCGCGGCATCGAGACCATGGCGGTTGCCGATGTCCGTTGCCTGCTGGCGCAGGAGAAGTATGTGACCGCCTGCAGCCCCTGGGGCGAACTGCTGATCCCCGATACCCTCAAGGAGCTGGAGCGCGAGTTCGGTGAGCGCTTCCTGCGGGTACACCGCAATGCCCTGGTCGCGTGTGCACATATAGTGCGCCTGCAGCGTGACGAGGACGGCAGCTGGTATGTGGTGCTGGACGGGATCGAGAAGCGGCCGCTGGTCAGTCGCCGCCACCTGGGGGAGGTGAAGCAGCGGTTGCAGACCGGGTGAGTCGAGCCGGTCGCCCGGCTTGTGCCCGGCTGGTATCATGGCGCGCCGCACACGAGGACGATGCATGCCCCCCAAGTTGACGATCGCCACCCGGGAGAGCCCCCTCGCCCTGTGGCAGGCCGAGCACGTGCGCAGCGCCCTGCGGGCAGCGCATCCGGCGCTGGCGGTGGAGCTGCTTGGGATGACCTCCCGGGGTGACCAGCTGCTGGACGTGCCGCTGGCGAAAGTGGGCGGCAAGGGCCTGTTCGTGAAAGAGCTGGAGACCGCGCTGCTCGATCGCAGTGCCGACATCGCAGTGCATTCGATGAAGGATGTGCCGATGGATTTCCCCGCCGGGCTGGGGCTGGGAGTCATCTGCGAGCGGGAAGATCCCACCGATGCCTTCGTCAGCAACAACTATAAAACCCTGGAAGACCTGCCCGCCGGCAGCGTGGTGGGAACCTCCAGCCTGCGGCGCGAGTGCCAGTTGCGTGAGCGCCGCCCCGACCTGCAGGTGAAGTTCCTGCGCGGTAACGTCAATACCCGCCTGCGCAAGCTCGACGAGGGTGAGTACGATGCGGTGATTCTGGCCAGCGCCGGCCTGATCAGGCTGGGTTTTGGCGCCCGGATCGCCCAGCGGATAGGGGTGGAATACTCGCTCCCGGCAGGGGGGCAGGGCGCTGTAGGCATCGAACTGCGCAGCGCCGATGCGCAGGTGCTGGAGCTGCTACAGGTATTGCACCATGAGCCCACGGCCCGGTGTGTTACCGCAGAGCGCGCAATGAACCGGCGCCTGCAGGGTGGTTGCCAGGTGCCCATCGCCTGCTATGCCGAGTATGTTCCCGGTACCGACCGGCTCTGGCTGCGGGGACTGGTGGGGCGGCCCGATGGCTCGCTCATCCTGCGCGCCGAGGCAGAGGCGGTCGCCGCCGATGCGGTTGGGCTGGGTATCCGGGTGGCGGAGCAACTGCTGGAGCGGGGCGCCGCCGCCATCCTGGCCGGGGTCCATGGCAGCTAGGTCCGGCGTTCTGGTCACTCGCCCCGCGGGGCAGGGCGATGAATTGTGCGCGGCCCTCGAGGCTGCAGGTTTCAGCGTTCACAGCCTGCCCCTGCTGCAATTGCTGCCTCTGGCGGAGCTCGATCCAGGGCAGCGCCGGCGGGTGCTGGAGCTCGACCATTTCAGCCACATCATCTTTGTCAGCGGCAACGCGGTACGTCTTGGTATGGCCTGGATAGAGTCCTGCTGGCCGCAGCTCCCGCCGGGCCTCCACTGGTACGCGGTGGGCGAGGCCACCGCCGGGGAATTGTCTGCACACGGCGTGCGCGTGCTCACGCCGGCTAGCGAGATGACCAGCGAGGGACTGCTGGCCCTGCCGCAGCTGCAGGCGGTGGCCGGCCAGCGCGTGCTGATCGTCAAGGGCGAGGGCGGGCGGGCGACCCTCGCCGAGAGCCTGGGCCGCCGCGGGGCGCGGGTGGAGGAGCTGGCCTGCTACCGCCGGATTCCGCCCGACCTGGCCACTGGTGAGCTGGCGCAAAAACTGTCGCAGTGGGATATCGGCGCGGTGCTGATCAGCAGTGGGGAAGGCCTTGCCAACCTGTTGGCATTGCTTAGCCCGGCGGAAACCACTAAGTTTGCCGATATCACCCTGCTGGTGCCCTCACCACGGGTTGCGCAGATGGCGCGCGCAGCCGGATTCAGCCGGGTGATCACCGCAGAGAATGCCTCGGATAGCGCGATGCTGCGCGCCCTGGCGGGGTTGCAAACCGCCACTGGAGAGTGAGAGTGAGTGATCAGCAGGACAAGAATATCGAGCAGCTGGCGCAGGAGACCGCGGCCGCCGGGGACAGCATGCTGGCGGGTAACGCTGGCGACGATGACATAGCGGGTGCCCGCAGCCCCGGGCCGCCCGCCGCGCTTGCCCGCGGCCCCGCGCCGCCACCCGGCCGCGCCGCCGTCCCGGCCTGGATAGCGCTGCTGCTGGCGCTGGTCGTGGCCGCCGGCCTGGGCTGGTCACTGCTCGAGCAGCAGCGCCGGGACGCGGCGTTGGCGGCGCGGCTGCAGGCCGTCGAGGCGGCTGCGGGAAGGGGCGCCGCAGGCCTTGAAGACCTGGATCTGCGCTGGCAGCGCCGGCTCGACACCGCGCTGGAGCAGCTGCAGGCCGACACCCGGGAGGCGGGTGAGCGCTCGGGCCAGCTGACCCAGGGCCTGGCGGCGCTAGAGGCACAGCTGGCGCAGCAGTCGGCGCAGCTGGCGCGCTTTGGGGAAGCTGATCGCGAGGACTGGCTGCTGGCGGAGGCCCGGTACGTGTTGCGCCTCGCCAACCAGCGCCTGCTGATGGCGGGCGACACCAGCGGGGCCGAGGCCCTGCTGGGCAGCGTGGACAGTATCCTGCTGCAGCTGGATGATGCGCGCCTGCACGAGGTGCGGGCGGCGGTGGCCGCCGACCTGGCCGCCGTGCGGGCAGTACCTGCGGTCGATGTGGAAGGCATCTACCTGCGGCTGGCCGCACTGGCGGAACAGGCGCAAGCCCTGGTGATTTTCCAGCAGCCTGGAAAGGCCGGACAAACAGCGGTCCAGCCCTTGCCGGACTCGGGTGGGCGGCTGCGGCAGGGTTATGAGGCGGCGCTGGAGAAACTGTCCAGCTATGTGGTGATCCGGCGCCGGGACCAGCCGATGGGCGCGCTGATGGACCCCCAGTGGGAAGCCATGGCGCGGCAGAATTTGCGCCTGCTGCTGGAGCAGGCCCAGCTCGGTCTCCTCGCGGGCAATGAGTTGCTCTACCGCGAGAGCCTGCAGCGGGCGGGGCACTGGGTGGAGGAATTTGTTGCCGCCGACGCGAGCGCCGCGCAGGCCATGTCAGCTGAGATCTCCGGGCTGGCCGAGATCGCAATCGCCACCGGCGCGCCCGATCTGTCGCGCTCGCTCCTGGCCCTGGACGCGGTCATGGAACAACGCCTGCAGGGCGGGGGCGAACAGTAGACATGCGCAGGATATTTGCCCTGGTACTGGTCGCGCTGTTGCTTGGCGTCGGCCTGGTAACCATCATCGAGACCGATCCCGGCTACCTGTTGCTGGCCTATGGCAATTACACCGTGGAGTCCAGCCTCTGGGTGGGGCTGGTGCTGTTGCTGCTATTCACCCTGCTGGTGTATGCGCTGATTTCCCTGCTGCGCCGAATCATCGGCGGCAGGGAGTCCCTCAGCGGCTGGCTCGGTTCGCGCCGGGCCCGCCGGGCCACGCGCCTGACCAATCGCGGACTGGTGCATTTCATCGAAGGCAACTGGGCCAAGGCCCGTGGCGAATTGCTGCGGGGCGCGCGCGACAACGACTCTCCCCTGGTCAACCACCTGCTGGCGGCGCGGGCCAGCGCGCAGCTGGGCGACACTGAACAGACCGAGCAACACCTGGCATCGGCGGCGAACTGTAGCCCCGATGCGAAGATCGCAATTGCCCTGGCCCGGGCGGAGATACAGCTGCAGTCAGGGCATTACCAGCAGGCCATCGATACGCTGCAGGAGGCGCGGCGCAGCCCCGGTCGCCACCCGCAGGCACTGGCGCTGCTGCAGCGGGCGTACACGGGCCTCGGCGATGGCGCCGCTCTGGCGCAACTGCTGCCCCTGCTGAAAAAACACCGGGTGCTGAACGCTGACGAGGTGGAGCGACTCGAGGCAGAGGTCTATGGCCGGGTGCTGCAGCAGGCCGGGGACCGCGCCCGCGGCGCAACCCTGGACTCGTTCTGCGACAGTTGGCATGCGCTGCCCGCGACGGCACGCGATAACCCCGCCATGATCCGGCGCTTCGCCGGCCTGCTGGTTGAACTGGGCGGGCATGCCTTGGCGGAAAAGACCATCCTGCGTTCGCTCAAGCACGGCTGGGACCCGGAACTGGTCCGCATTTATGGTTATCTGCAGAGTGATAATGTGCGCCGCCAGCTGGCCCAGGCGGAGAGTTGGTTGGCCGCTCACCCGGAGGATCCCCAGCTGTTGTTGTGCCTGGGGCGGCTCGCCGCCCGTGACAAGCTGTGGGGCAAGTCCAGGGATTATTTCGAGCGCAGCTACCGACTGCAGCGCAGCCCGGAGATTTGTGCGGAGTTGGGCAGGCTGCTGAGCGCCCTTGGCGAGGCGGGCATTGCCGCGGCCTATTTTCGCGAGGGCCTGCTGCTGCGGGAGAGCCACCTGCCCGCACTGCCCAAGCCGGAAAAGCGGGTGCGGGATCCGCGCCTGCTGACACGCAGTTGAGTGCCCCGGGCGGGGCGCAAGTCCCTGCCCGGAGTTGACCTAAAGCTTGATCCCCAGCTGATCCCACAATGCATCCACGCGCTGCTTGACCGCGGCGTCCATGGCGATGGGGCGCCCCCACTCACGCTGGGTCTCGCCCGGCCATTTGCTGGTGGCGTCGAAGCCGACCTTGGAACCCAGGCCCGCTACCGGCGAGGCGAAATCCAGGTAATCGATGGGCGTGTTGTCGATGAACACGCTGTCCCGCCTGGGATCCATGCGGGTGGTCATCGCCCAGATCACGTCCTTCCAGTCCCGGGCATCGACGTCCTCGTCGGTCACGATGATGAATTTGGTATACATGAACTGGCGCAGGAAGGACCAGATACCGAGCATGACCCGCTTGGCATGGCCGGGATATTCCTTGCGTATGGTCACCACCGCCAGCCGATAGGAGCAGCCCTCGGGCGGTAGGTAGAAGTCGACTATCTCGGGAAACTGCTTCTGCAACAGCGGTACAAAGACCTCGTTGAGGGCCACGCCCAGCACCGCCGGCTCGTCCGGTGGCCGCCCGGTATAGGTGCTGTGGTAAACAGGTGACTCACGGTGCGTGATCGCCTCAACCGTGAACACCGGAAAGCGCTCGACCTCGTTGTAGTAGCCGGTATGGTCGCCAAAGGGTCCCTCCTCGGCGAGTTCACCGGGTTCGAGGTAACCCTCGAGAATGTACTCGGCGGTGGCGGGCACCGTGAGGCCGTGCTCGCGACACAGGGAGGTAAAACAATCCGCTAGCTCGGTTTTGCTGCCGCGCAACAGCCCCGCGAAAGCGTATTCGGAAATACTGTCGGGTATGGGCGTGACTGCCGCCAGCGTGGTGGCCGGGTCCGCCCCCAGGGCAATGGCGACGGGGTAGCGCTTCCCCGGGTACTGCAGCTGCCAGTCGCGAAAATCGAGGGCGCCGCCGCGGTGGGATAACCAGCGCATGATGAGTTTGTTGCGACCCAGCAGCTGCATGCGGTAGATGCCGAGGTTCAGGCGCTCCTTGTTCGGCCCCCGGGTAATGACCAGTGGCCATGTCACCAGAGGCGCGGCGTCTCCCGGCCAGCAGGTCTGTATCGGCAACTGGTAGAGGTCAACCTCGCTGCCCTGTTGCACGTGATACTGGCAGGGCGGGTTGCGGATGAGTTTCGGCGCCATGTTCAGCACCTGCTTCAGCACCGGGGCCTTGTTCCAGGCATCTCGCATGCCCTTGGGCGGATCCGGCTGGCGCAGGTAGGCGAGCAGTTCACCCACCTCGCGCAGCGCTGCAACATCTTCCCTGCCCATGCCCAGCGCGACCCGCCGCTGCGTGCCGAAGAGGTTGACCAGCACCGGGATGCTGCAGCCTTTGGGGTTCTCGAATAGCAGGGCGGGACCGCCGGCCCGCAGGGTGCGGTCGGCGATTTCAGTCATCTCCAGCACCGGGTCCACTTCCGTGCTGATGCGCACCAGTTCGCCGCGCTGCTCCAGCTCGGCCATGAAATCCCGCAGATCTGTATATTTCACGCGTGGCGCCCGTCCGCCTCAGGGAATGGCGCGGCTTACTTGCGCTTCATCGACATGAAGAACTCGTCATTGGTCTTGGTGTCCTTGAGCTTGTCGGACAGGAACTCGATGGCCGCGAGGTCTTCCATGCCGTGCAGCAGCTTGCGCAGGATCCACATGCGCTGCAATTCATCCTCGGCGGTGAGCAATTCCTCACGGCGAGTGCCGGAGCGGCGAATGTTGATGGCGGGATAAACGCGTTTCTCCGCTACCTTGCGGTCGAGGTGCAATTCCATGTTGCCGGTGCCCTTGAACTCCTCGTAGATCACCTCATCCATCTTGGAACCGGTATCGACCAGGGCCGTGGCGATGATTGACAGGCTGCCGCCTTCCTCGATGTTGCGGGCCGCGCCGAAAAAGCGCTTGGGACGCTCCAGGGCATGGGCGTCGACACCACCGGTCAACACCTTGCCGGAGCTGGGGATCACCGTGTTGAAGGCGCGGGCCAGGCGGGTGATCGAGTCGAGGAGAATGATGACATCCTTCTTGTGTTCCACCAGGCGCTTGGCCTTTTCAATCACCATGTCGGCGACCTGTACATGGCGCGAGGGCGGTTCGTCGAAAGTAGAGGCGACCACCTCGGCCCCGCGCTTACCCACCGAGCGCTGCATTTCAGTCACCTCCTCGGGCCGCTCATCGATCAGCAGGACGATGATGTAGCACTCGGGGTTGTTGGTGATAATGGCCTGGGCGATGTTCTGCATCATGATGGTCTTGCCGGCCTTGGGCGGTGCTACCAGCAGGCCGCGCACGCCTTTGCCGATAGGCGCAACCAGGTCAATGATGCGGCCGGTCAGGTCTTCCGTGCTGCCGTTACCCGTCTCCAGCGTCAGGCGCTGGTCGGGGAACAGGGGCGTGAGGTTTTCAAACAGGATCTTGTGCTTGGAGTTTTCCGGTCGGGTGAAGTTGATCTCGCTGACCTTGAGCAGGGCGAAGTAGCGCTCGCTGTCCTTGGGCGGGCGGATCTTGCCGGAAATGGAATCGCCCGTGCGCAGGTTGAAGCGGCGGATCTGGCTGGGGGAGACATAGATGTCATCGGGGCCTGCCAGGTAGGAGCTGTCGGCGGAACGCAGGAAGCCGAAGCCGTCCTGCAGGATCTCCAGCACACCGTCGCCGGAAATATCCTCGCCGCTCTTGGCGTGGCGTTTCAGGATCGCAAATATGATGTCCTGTTTGCGCGAGCGCGCCATGTTTTCCAGGCCCATCTCCTTGGCGATATCAATGAGGTCCTGGGTGGATTTGGTCTTTAGGTCGGTAAGATTCATAGAGGAAGTGGCTTTGTTGTTTTGGGGGATTTGGGATGAATGTGTACGGGTGTAGAAATGCCGAGGGTGCCAGCGGGTGTTTTTTTGGAAAATTAAAATCGGGCGGCGAGGTGCTGTCGCTGCAGGGGGCTGTGCAACGGCTGGAAAGGTAGCACGCCCCGCAGGTGCCGTCTACCGCTTTTTTAGTTCTGCAATTACTGCCAAGCCAGGGGTTGGGAGCCCGGGGCGTTCCGGGCTCGCGGCCAATCTAGACAACTTCCTGGATAAAAGCGGTCAACTGGGTCTTTGACAGCGCGCCCACTTTGGTCGCCTCGGCATTGCCGTCCTTGAACATGATCAAGGTGGGGATGCCGCGAATACCGAACTTGGGTGGTATGTCCGGGTTGGCGTCGACATCGACCTTGCACACTTTCAGCCTGCCGCTGTACTCGGCGGCGATTTCGTCCAGCACCGGGGCTATCATTTTGCAGGGACCGCACCACTCGGCCCAGAAATCCACCAATACCGGAATATCGGAATTGAGTACTTCTACGTCAAATGTTGCATCGCTGACGTGTACGATCTGGTCGCTCATGGTGTTCTCCGGTTGATAATCGGACGAGGTGCCCGCGGGGGGTTTGAGGGGGCAATGATACCATCGAACGACTAGCTGACAACTCCATGGGTAGAGTTTTTCAGCATGGTGATATGTTCTTCCGGCATATCTTTGACTGCTACCTTCTCACACCTGCGGAAAACAATGCCGCCTAACCCGATCGAACCACTCGAGCGTAGCCTTGTCACAAATGGAAGAGTAGTCTGCCCATAAACGAAAAGCGCCATAAAGAAGAACAGGTGGAACGTCCGTGTCCTTGAAGAAATTAGCCGTACTTGCCCTTATCGCCGCCGCCATTGCCGCCTGGTTTTACCTCGACCTCGGCAGTTATCTGCAGTTTGACACGCTCAAGCAGCGGGTGGGTGAACTGCGGGCCTGGTACGCCGACAACCCGGCGCTGGCGGGCCTGCTCTATTTTGTTATGTACGTTGCGGTCACGGCCCTGTCGGTACCCGGCGCCGCGGTCATGACCCTCGCAGGTGGCGCGCTGTTCGGCTTCTGGTACGCGCTGCTGCTGGTGTCTTTTGCCAGCAGCATCGGTGCGACCCTGGCCTTTCTGGTTTCGCGCCTGCTGCTGCGCGACTGGGTGCAGGGCAAGTTCGGTCGGCAGTTGCGGGCATTCAACGCCGGCTTTGCGAAAGATGGCGCCTTTTACCTGTTTTCCCTGCGCCTGGTGCCTATCTTCCCTTTCTTCGTCATCAACCTGTTGATGGGCCTGCTGCCGATACGCACCTGGCGCTATTACTGGGTGTCACAGCTTGGCATGTTCCCGGCGACAGCGGCCTACGTGAACGCGGGCACCCGGCTGGGAGAGCTGGACTCGGCTGCCGGCATTATCTCGCCGGCCCTGCTGCTGTCGTTTGTGCTCTTGGCCATGCTTCCCCTGCTGGCGAAGTGGCTGCTGGGCTATATCCAGGCGCGCCGGGTACTGGCGCCCTACCGGCGGCCGCGTCGCTTTGACACCAATGTGATTGTGATAGGCGCGGGCTCCGCCGGACTGGTGGCGGCGCTGATCGCGGCGACGGTCAAGGCGAAGGTGACGCTGGTAGAGCGCCATAAAATGGGCGGCGACTGCCTCAATACCGGCTGCGTTCCCAGCAAGGCACTTATCCGCTCGGCTCGCATCGCCGACTACGCGCGGCGGGCGACCGAGTTCGGCCTGGAGCCGATGGCGGTGCAGGTGAATTTCCGCCGGGTGATGGAGCGGGTGCAGGCGGTGGTGAAAACCATCGAGCCGCACGATTCGGTTGCGCGCTTTACCTCCCTGGGGGTGGATTGCCTGCAGGGCGATGCCCGCATCCTGTCGCCCTGGGAGGTGGAGGTCGACGGCCGGGTGCTGTCCGCCCGCAACATCATTATTGCCAGCGGTGCCCGGCCGCAGGTGCCGGACATTCCGGGGCTTGCCGCGCTGGACTACCTGACCTCGGACACGGTGTGGGAGCTGCGGGACTCGCCGGCGCACCTGCTGGTTATCGGTGCGGGCCCCATCGGCTGCGAACTTGCTCAGGCCTTTGCCCGGCTCGGCACCCGGGTGACACTGGTCACGCATGCGGCCCGCGTGCTGCCGCGGGAGGACCCCGAGGTATCGGCCCTGCTGCTGCAAACCCTGCAAGCCCAGGGCATGGCCGTGCATACCGGTTACGAGCCAATGGCCTTCAGGCGGGATGGCGCCGCCCAGTGCGCCAGCTTCAGGACACCCGCCGGGGAGCGAGAGCTGGTGTTTGACCGGGTGCTGCTGGCGGTAGGCCGCCACGCCAACGTGGAGGGCCTGGGCCTCGATGCGCTGGGCATTCCCCTCACCGCCGCCGGCACCGTGGTGGTGGACGAGTACCTGCGCACCCGGGTGCCGACGATCTTCGCCTGCGGCGACGTGGCCGGACCCTACCTGTTCACGCATATGGCCAGCCACCAGGCGTGGTACGCCACGGTCAACGCCCTGTTCGGCCGCTTTCGCCAGTTCAAGGTCGACTATTCGATCGTGCCCTGGGCGACCTTCACCGATCCGGAAGTGGCGCGGGTGGGACTCAATGAGCAGGAGGCGCTGGCGCGCGGCATCGCCGTTGACGTCACCCGCTACGGCATCGACGACCTCGACCGCGCCATCGCCGATGGTGAGGCCCACGGCTTCGTCAAGGTGCTGACCGCCCCGGGCAGTGACCGCATACTCGGCGCCACCATCGTCGGCTATCACGCCGCCGAACTGCTGGCGGAGTTCGTGCTGGCGATGAAACACGGCCTCGGCCTCGGCAAGATCCTGGCCACGATTCATGTCTACCCCACCCTGGGTGAGAGCAACCGCTTCCTGGCCAGCGAGTGGCGCAAGGCGCGCAAGCCCGAGCGACTGCTGGGCTGGGTGGAGCGCTACCACCGCTGGTGCCGGGGCTGATCCCGCGCCGGCCGGGTCCCTGCCATGGCGGTTGAATGGTCGGTCTATATCCTCCAGTGCGCCGACGGCAGCCTGTACACCGGGGTGGCGCGGGACCTGGAGAAACGCCTGCTGCAACACAACGGCCAGCTGGCCGGCGGACCCAGGTACACCAGCGGTCGCCGGCCGGTCACCCTGTTGTGGTCGGCCACCGCTCCCGACCGCGGCGCCGCCCAGCAGCGGGAGGCCGCCATCAAGAAACTGGGGAGAGCCGCCAAGCTGCGCCTTACAGGCGAGGGACAGTTCTAGACCGGGGCTCGCTTATGCCTGCGCCAGCGCCTCCAGTGCCTCCTGCTGCGCCAGCCAGCTTTCCTCCAGCTGTGACGCCCTGGCCTTGAGTTCGCCTTCGCGCTTCAGCAGGTTCGCCAGATCCTGCTTGCGCCCCTCCAGATACAGGTCGGTATCGCCCAGGCGGGTCTGCAGTTCGGCCTGCTCGGCTTCCACTGCGCTCATTTCGGCCTCGATCCCGGCGATGATTTTCTGCAGTGGCCGCAGCTTCTCCCGCTGGGCGGCGGCGCTCTGGCGTTTTTCCCTGCGCGAGGTGTCAGCGCCGGCGCTATCACCGCGCTCCGCCTGGCGGTAGCTGGACAGGATCCAGCGCTCGTAACCCTCCAGGTCATCCGCATAGGTTTCCACCCGGCCGTCGTGCACCAGCAGCAGCTCGTCCACCGTGTTGCGCAGCAGGTGGCGGTCGTGGCTCACCAGGATCAGGGCGCCCTCGTAGGCCTGCAGGGCGACCTCCAGGGCATGGCGCATATCCAGGTCGAGGTGGTTGGTGGGCTCGTCCAGTACCAGCAGGTTGGGGCGTTGCCACACCACCATGGCCAGGGCCAGCCGGGCCTTCTCCCCGCCGGAAAAGGGGGTAATCGCGCTGGTCGCCCCGTCGCCGCGAAAATTGAAGCCCCCCAGGAAGTTGAGAATGTCCTGTTCCCGCGCGGCGGGGCTCAGGCGCTGCAGGTGCAGGGCGGCGCTGGCCTCCAGGTCCAGGGCCTCCAGCTGCTGCTGGTCGAAGTAGCCTATGCTGCAGTGTTCCCCGCTGACCCTGTCGCCGGCGAGCAGGGGCAGCTCGCCCACCAGGCTTTTGAGCAGGGTGGACTTACCGGCCCCGTTCCTGCCCAGCAGGCCGAAGCGGCTGCCGGGCCGCAGGTGCAATTCCACCCCCGCGAGCACGGCCTGCCCCTGGTAGCCTAGGCTTGCGCCGTCCAACCGCAGCAGGGGGTCGCTGCTCCTGGCCGGCGGCGGGAAACTGAAATCAAAGGGCGAGTCGAGATGGGCCGGTGCCAGCGCCTGCATCCGCTCCAGCTCCTTGAGCCTGCTCTGGGCCTGGCGCGCCTTGGTGGCCTTGTAGCGAAAGCGCCGCACGAAATCGTCGATCTGCGCGATCCTTTGCTGTTGCTTTTCGTAACTCGCCTGCTGGTTGGCCAGGCGTTCCGCCCGCAGGCGCTCAAAATCGGAGTAGTTGCCCTTGTAGGCCTGCAGCTGCTGCTGCTCGATATGCAGGATGCGCTCGCAGGTGGCGTCGATAAAATCCCGGTCGTGAGAGATCATCAGCAGGGTGCCCGGGTACTGCTGCAACCATTGTTGCAGCCACAGGGTGGCGTCCAGGTCGAGGTGGTTGGTGGGTTCGTCCAGCAGCAGCATGTCGGAGGGAGTCATCAGGGCCCGGGCCAGGTTGAGGCGAATCCGCCAGCCGCCCGAGAAATCACTGACCGGCCGGCTGGCCGCGTTCTCGGCGAATCCCAGGCCCTGCAGCAGGCGCTCGGCGCGGCGCTCGGCGCTGTAGCCGTCGATTGCCTCGAGCTTGCCGTGAACAGTGGCGGCGGCATCAAACCGGCCGGCGCCCTCGAGCCGCTGCAGCTCATCCCGCAGCCCGGCCAGGCTACTGTCGCCGCGCCAGACATACTCCCCTGCGGGCATGCCGGTGGCGTGTACCTCCTGCGCCATGTGGGCAAGGCGCAGCCTCGCCATGCCCTCGATGTCGCCGGTGTCTGCCACCAGCTCCCCCAGCAACAGGGCGAACAGGCTGGATTTACCGCTGCCATTGGCGCCGATCAGCGCCAGCCGCTGGCCGGGCTGGATGGTCACGTTGGCGTGCTCCAGCAGCAGTTTGCTGCCCCGGCGCAGCCCGATGTCGCGTAATATGATCATTTGGACGCGGATTCTACCCGCACGGGGGTGGCGCGGCCACCAGTCCGGGCTGCACCTATCCGGGGCCATGGGCGGTTGAAAGCGGATGAAAACAGGCGGGGAAAACGGGGTGGTTTATATCCGGGCCGGGTAGTAATATGTGCGGCCATTGCGAAACTATACGCTCCCCGTTGTGTCCAACCGGCGCTGTTCGCTGCCGCTACAGCCGCGAAACCGTTTATCCCCGGGAAGCGAGGCCTCGCATTGACTAGCGTGTCCGCGGTACTCCCTGTTCTAATCACTGGAAGGAATTTATGAAGAAATATGCACTGCCACTTGCCCTGGTCGGCCTGGTCGCCCTGCAAGCATGTAACCAAAAAGCAGCGGATCCCGGCGAAGCCGCCGCCACCGCACCCGGCGAAACCGCTGCCACTGCACCCGGCGGGCCCAAGCTCGAGACGACCGAGCAGCGCCTGAGCTACGGTATCGCGCTCAACCTCGGCGAGCGGATGAAAGCCGATAATGTGCCGATGGACGTGGACGCTTTTACCGCTGGTCTGCGCGATGCCATGACCGGTGCCCAGCCGCGCCTCACTCAGGAAGAAATCACCGCCGAGATGCAGGCCTACCAGGAGAAAGCCGCCGCCGAGATGCAGGCCAAGCAGGCCGCTGCGGCCGAAACCAACCTCGCCGCGGCTACCGCATTCCTGGCTGAAAACAAGGCCAAGGAAGGCGTCATCGTCACCGAGTCAGGCCTGCAGTACCAGGTCATCAGGGAAGGTGACGGCCCCAAGCCCGGTCCTGAGGACACTGTAGAGGTCAACTATGCCGGTACGCTGATAGACGGCACCGAGTTCGATTCCTCCTACAAGCGCGGTGAGAGTGTCACTTTCGGTGTTGGCCAGGTTATCCCCGGCTGGACCGAGGCTCTGCAGCTGATGCCCGTGGGTTCGAAGTTCAAGCTGGTGATTCCGCCGGAACTGGGCTACGGCGCAGGCGGTGCGGGACAGGCGATCGGCCCCAACGCGGCCCTGGTGTTCGAGGTCGAGTTGATCTCCATTCCCAGCCAGGCCGATGGCGCAGCTGGCAAGGCTGAAGCCGCGCCGGCTCCCAAAGGCTAAAAGTCAGGACCCTACGGCGCCGGGTTTTCCACCGCGCGCCGATGCCTGTTGTGAAGACCGGCGATGAGCCGGTCTTCCAGCACAAAACGCGATTCCAGCACCTCGCCCAGCGCGGACAGGTCGCGCTGCAGGGTCTCGGGGTAGGCATCCCCACTCCCGTACTTCTCCTCGTAGGCCAGAATAACCTCGGTAGTATCACCAATGGCGGGCATCAATTGCTGCGCCAGCCCGGCGCTGCCGTCGGCAAAGGTCTCCGCCTCGTTCAGCAATTCGTGGTAAACCTCGAAGTGCCCTGCCGATACATAATCGACCAGTACGCTGCACAGCGCCCGCTGGTGTTGTGCCAGGCCTGTCGGTTCCATGTCACCGTCCAGTGCGACGGCGATCCGGGTGTAACTGCCCAGCAATTCGCGCCGTTCCTTCAACCAGCGGGTGAGCAAATCTTCCACCGCGGCAAACTGTTGCTTCGGGCTGCTGCTCCTGTGCGGCATATCGCGTGTCCTGCAAAACTATTTTCGAAAGATCTGCCACAGGCAGATCGCCAATACCACGGCAGCCATGACCAGGGTCTGCTCGGGGATACTCAGGCCCAGGAAGGTCCAGTGGATCGCGGCGCAGTCGCCGTCCCCCATCAGGACCATGGTGACGGTCTCGCTGAAGGGCAATGTATCCAGCATGTATTCGAGGCTGGG
>Ga0105096_10000055_pt1 | contig 24995 bp, 17 predicted proteins | sample PPLLak3cmMay2015_FD_87036 | JGI IMG/M metagenome (GOLD analysis project Ga0105096, IMG submission 87036) | Freshwater sediment microbial communities from Prairie Pothole Lake near Jamestown, North Dakota, USA - PPLs Lake P7 Core (1) Depth... | ecosystem: Environmental > Aquatic > Freshwater >... | reverse complement strand
GTTGAAGAAGTGAATGGTGAAGATGAAGCCGACGGCCAGCAAGGCCTCCTCGCCGTGCACCACCGTGGCGATGTTGAACATCCAGCCGGGCAGGACGTGCGCGAACAGCTCGGGGAACCACAGGATCAGTCCGGAGCCGCCGATGATGCCCATGCCCCAGAACACGGCCCAGTAGTCGAACTTCTCCCAGTACGTGAAGTGATCGAAGCGCGGCTGCGGGCCGAGGCCCACGAACCAGCGAATATGGGCGACCATCTCGAAGAGGTCCCTCGGCTGGGGCACCAGCGACGTCGGCCCCCACAGAATCGAGAGGTCTTTCAGCACGAAGAGCCGGCGGCAGATCCGGCCCAGGTGGGTGACGAACACGCCGATCATCACGACCGCGGCGACCCGGTGGATGGTGCCGGCCGATTCGAACCCGCCCAGGAAGCGCACCAGCCGCGACGCCCACGCCTCGTGGCTGAACAGCAGGGGCAGGCCCGTGAAGGCCAGGCTGAGAAAGCTGAACATCAGGAAGCCGTGCAGCAGCCGGTCGGCCCGATCGAACCTCCGGTAGTGGGTGTGAGTGGGCACGCCCTGGTCCGCCGGTCCCTGCGCGCTCATTCGCCGTCCTCCGTGGTTTCCGGGTCCTGGCGACGGCGCAAGCGACCGGCCGCCTTCTGCTGCAGCCCGCGGCCGAGCCACAGCGCGGTGTGGAGACCGAAGAACGAGAACACGCCCAGCAGCAGCATCTTCATGAACCGCGAGGTGTAGAAGAGCGACGGATTCCGTTCGCGGTTGTCCGGGTCCGCATGGGGGTCGAACTGCGCGAAGCTCGCCGTCGCCCCTTCGTGGCACTGTCGGCAGGTCGCCACCACGTTCGCCTCGGAGACCGTCGAACGCGCGTCGGCCTTCGGGAAAATGCCATGGGCCCCGTGGCAGTCGGCGCACGACGCCACGCGCGCGAACCCGAGGGCGGTCACCTGGCCGTGGAACGTGTCGCGATAGGTGCCGAGCGACTGCTCGTGGCAGGTGCCGCACTCCTTGATGACTTCGAGCCTCCACCCCTCGACATCCGATCGCCGGATCTCGTGTGCCGTATGGCAGCTCGTGCAGACCGGCGCGAGGGGGCTGCCCTTCGCGACCTGGCTTCCGTGGACGCCCTCCCAGTACTCGCGCCCGATGCCCTCGTGGCAGCGGCTGCAGGTCGCCGGAATCGTCTTGCGGAACACCAGGCTCGCCGGGTCGGCCTTGCGGCGGATGTCGTGGCTGCCGTGGCAGTCCGTGCAGGTGGGCGCAACACTCAGGCCGCTCTTGATGATGGCCTTGCCGTGAATACTGTCCCGGAACAGATCGACGATGTTGCCGTGCCCGGCGCTGCCCTGCCCGGCAATCGCCTCATTTCCGTGGCAGCGGCCGCACGTGTCGAGCAGCCGCGCATGGTGGGTGCGCGAGGCGGGGTCCGCCGACGGCGTGATGTCGTGGCTGCCATGGCAGTCCGCGCAGCCGGCCGCGAGGCCGCCCCCCGAGCGCCGCGCCTGCGCGTGCACGCCCGTGCCGTACGCGGCGACGGCCGCGTCGTGGCAGGTGGCGCACTGCGCGGGCCCCAGCTTCTCCGCGTGCGGATACTCCGCAAGCGCCGCGAGGTCCGAATGACAGTCCACGCACGCCAGACCGCCCATGCCGTGGATCGATCCGGCGAAGGTCTCGGGCGCGACCGCCACCGACCGACCGTCGGCCCGCACCGCGCCGGCATCGCCGTGACACGCGAGGCAATCGTCGTTGCTCGGAGGGGCAGGCGCGCCCGGCTTCTGTGGCGCGGCCGCCGCGATCGAAGCCGTCGCGACCACGGCGAGCACGACACGGCAGCAACGGAGGAGCAGGCGCATCATGGAAGTGTCGGAGAAACGGGGGTTCCAGGGGGCGGACGATGACGCCCGTCGCGGCGCGGCGCGTCCCGCCGCGAACGCCGACAGGCACCAGCCCTACAGCACGATATCACGCGGAGGCTGGCCTGCGCGATCGTCGCGCGCCTCGTACTTCTGGCAGGCCACGCACCGGTCGAGGTCGCCTTCGCCGGTGCGCTGGCGATCGGCCAGGCAGACCCACTGCGCCATCCACTCGTCCATCCACATCGGCGCCGGCGAGGTCGGGCGCAACTCGCTCCATCGGCATGTCCACGGCATCCGTTCGGTGTTCATGGCACTCCTCGCGCGATTCGGACAGCGACCGCGTGGGCGGCCCCTCAGGGGCCGCCCTCATGTTCTATCGCAACTGATCTGCCGCTCGGAAGATTCGCCCTGTGGATTCAGGGTCTGGAAGGATGAAAAAGAGCAGGTCGTCACGGCCGGCCGTTTCATGGGCTGACCGACCGCGGTGGGCAAAAGAGGTGTCGTGTGCGCGAGCCTCCCGAGCGGCCAGATCGTTGCGTTTGAAAGCCTAATCTGTAAACCACAGGCCACGCTTCGAATCGATGTGGCCCATGCAGCATTCTATTGTGCAATTTGAGTGCCAAATAAGAATCCCAGCAAATGCGAGTGGTTGGCGACTCCAGGTGGCGTGCTGTCGGCACAATCTGCGTCAAACCCGCTCCCGACCGCCGGGATTCCGCCAACACCTAGTCAGCCGACGCCTTCATCAGAATCCGGAACTCGAACCCCTGCTGGCGCTGGTCGGCGATGAAGCAGCTCTCCGCGCAGTGCACGGCCGCGCAATGGCCCAGAATGGGTTGGCGCGCCGTGACATCAACCCATTCGTCCGGGAGGCCGACGATGGCGTTGGCCGCAGCCGCCAACTGGTCCGGCGAGGCTCCAGGAAATCGTTTCTGAAGCACGGCGAGCACTTTTTCACGATCGATCATGGACCGAATCCGTCACCTGCACTCGCTTCATGCACGAGAGGTGCCAGACCGAGGCCGGACGCCGGCAGCTCGCGGTGCCCTCGCCCGCCGCCGCCACGCAAACAGCGGCGCCGCGACGACCCGCGCCGTCCGCCGGTAGGCTTCGTAGGCCCAGAAGGCGCTGTCTCTTTGCGCCAGCATCGCGGCGTCGTCGGGATTCACGACGAGGCTGACCTCGATGTTGGGGGCCGCGCCGATTGGAATCCAGTTCTTCCGGCAGGCCTCGTAGACGTGCAGCATGATGGCGCGCATCTGGTCGTACGCCGGCGGCGCCCACGATTCCATGTCCGCGCCGACCGTCGGGCGGAACACGCAGACGGTCGGGAACGCGCCCAGGCCCGCGATGTGGTCGATGGCCGCGATCGTGTCCTCGACGGGCTCGATGCCCGCGATGATCTCTCCCGACACCGCGCCCTTCGGCATGCGCTTCGCGCAGTACTCCATCGCGTCGAGGAACAGCTTCTGCCCGAGCATCTTCTCCTTGCCGGGGCAAACTTCGGTGAAGTACTTCGGGTTCCAGAACTCGAGACAGAACGACAGGTGGTCGACGCCGAGCCCGATCAGGCGATCGTAGCGGCTGAAGTCCTTCTCAGGCGCCAGCTGGACCCCGGTCAGCATCCCCACCTCTTCCTTGATGGCGCGGATGTAGGGCTCGGTGAACTGGATGCCGCGGCTGCCCTGAAAGCCGCCGTTCAGGTGCACGAAGGTGACGCCCGACTCCTCCTTGGCGGCCCGGCACGTCTCGACGACGTCGGACACGTCCTTGTCGGCCGACTCGTTCTCGCCGACGTTCTGGCCCGTCGTGCAGAACCGGCAGTTGAGCGCGGGATCGTAGTTCCAGAACGTGCACACGAGGTTGACGTAGATCCCGAGATACGTGCCCTGCAGGACGCCGATGTGGTTCATCGGGATGTCGCGCGACGTCTGCCGGCCGTACCATCGCGGCTCCCTGGGCACGCGTACGACGTAGCGGTCAGTGGTCTCCGCATTGGTCAGCGTGTAGCCCGCCTCCGGCGATCCGGACAGGACGTACGGCGACCGCTGCGCGAACGACTCGACGACGGGCACGTTGACCCAGACCTCGGGCTTCAGCCACGACCCGGTCGGGATCGTGATCTCGAGTCCCGACCCGAGGCCGGCGCGGGTCCTCGAAATGCCCCGCGCCCCGTCGAGCGACACATCGTCGGGAATCCTCATCCCCCGGCAGAAGAGGTCGATCTCCAGTTCGCACGCGTTGAGCGCCATATGGCGCTCATTATGGATCAGACGCGGACGCCCGGCCAGCCGGCGAGGCGCCCCGCGAGCGGGGCGGCGGGACTGAATTGGCGCGCTTCAGTAGCGGAACAGATAGCTGAGTTTCACGAACACCTGCCGGCCGACGGAGGTCAGGGGGAGGTCCGCGCGCGAAGGCGGCGGCGACGAAATCGGCGCCAGCGGCTGGTTCGCGTACCCGTCCGAGTAGCCCAGGTAGACCGCGGTCCAGGGATTGAGGAGGTACGTGAAGAGCACGTCGGCGTTGAACCGCCGCTCGTCTTCGACGTCGACCAGCACCTGGTTCGGCGACAGCGACTCGTAGTCGAAAATGACTCGCGCCGACAGCGCGCGCGTGAACTGGTAGTTCACGCGCGTCCGGAGGATATGGTTGGTGAAGATGCGGCCCCGAGGCGCACCGGGCGGCAGCGTGCTCTCGTCGCTCGTCGAGAGATCCGAGTACAGGTATGCCTGGTCCAGCCTCAGGCGCGAAGACGGCCGGAGCGTCAGCTCCGCCTCCAGGCTCTGTTCGGCGCCAAGAAACGGGGCCAGGCCCTCGGCCGGGTAGTAGTTAATCCCGCTTCCGCGGAAGTAGTGCATCCCCACGCCGAGCCACGCCAGCCAATCGGAGTTGGCGCGCGCCATCGCGCCGCCCCGCCTGAACTCGATGCCCTCGTACCGTTCGAAGGCGGCGAAGTACATGCCACCCAGCTCGGTCCCGCCGGGCAGTTCGACCTCGACGCCTGGCTCGAGCTGCCAGTCCTGCAGCCGTCCGCCGTAGTCCCACAGCGCCCCGGCCTCGAGGTCCGCGCGGACGCGGAGGACCCGGCCCTTCTCCGGATACCAGGAGTAGTCGGCCTCCTGCTGCACCTCACGCATGTCCACGCGGCGGATGTACCCCAGGTCCGAGCGGAAATCGGGGCTCCTCGAGGTGACGCTGCCGGCGTAGTCGAACCCGCGGCCCTCGCGGGCGATCTGGGCGATCCAGGAGGTCCCGCGCGCCGCATCACCCGACTCGTCGATGGTCTGGCTGCCGACCCACTGGCCCGTTGCCGTCCAGTTGTCGGTGATCTTCCACCTGGCATCGCCGCCGTAGACGCGGTTCGCCGACGAGCCGAACTCGACGTCGGTGTAGAGCCCGCCCACGTACGACTGCCGCGCGAACTCGCGCTGCACCCTGACGACACCGATGCCGGCCGTCCTGCCGCTCCGCGAGTCTCCCGCCTCGACCTCCCGGCCGGGTTCGTGGTCGTTCACGCCCAGCACGCCGAACGCCCAGCCGGCCGCCTTGCCCGTGAGGCGGGCACCGACGCCGGGATCCGAGATTCGCCTGGAGAAGAACAGTGTCTGCGGCGTCTCGAAATACCCGGCGTTCTCGATGAAGAACGGACGCTTCTCGGGAAAGAACACCTCGAATCGCTGATTGACCGTGACCTGGGGCTCGTCCGACTCCACCTGGCTGAAGTCGGGGTTCACCGTGAGGTCGGTTGTGAACGCGTCCCTGATGACCGCTTTGGCGTCCAGCCCGACGCGAACCGAATCCTCGGTCCTGCGGATGCCGGCCTCGTCCAGCACGCGGGCGGACGCGAAGTTCCCGTACGGAATCGCCTGGAGGTTGCGCCCCGGCGAAATGCCCTCCAGGCCTTCCAGCGTGGCCAGTTGCTGTCCGAGCCCCGACACGCGCCGCGTGATGTACGGCCAGAACGACATTTCGTTGGCGCGCGGGATGCTTCGGGCCACGGCCACGCCCCACGTCTGGGTCTCTGCGTTGCTGAAACGGAGGCTCTTGAACGGGATCTTCATCACGACCACGTAGCCGTCCTTCGTGAGGCGGCCGTCCGACTGCCACAGCGTGTCGTAGCTGAAGTCGTCGTCCTGTCCCTCCGTGGCCACGCCGTCGAGCTGAATCCCCAGGGGGTTCGCCATGAACTCGTACGCCCGACGCCCGTCGTGGTACGTATCCAGCAGCAACCCGACGATGTCGTCGCCCATGATGGCTTCGCGCTTGGTCATGTTCGCGCGGACCTTGCCGGGGTCGTCTTTGGCGACGAAGACCGCGTAGAGATGCTGCTCGTCGTACGAGAGATACGCCGTGGTCTCGAGCGACGACGGCACGCCATCACCCGGCTCGCGCTGGACGAACCCCGTGATCCGCACCCCCGGCGGCGTGGCGCCGCCATCGACGTAGCGGGCCAGCTCCGGCGGCTCGGTGACGCGGGGGATCGTGATGGTCGGCCTCTCCGCGGCCGCGGCGAGCGCGGTGCCGGCGGCAGTCAGCAGGAGGACAGCGAGCCCGTGAAATCGGCGCATCAGGGAAGTCCAGGTGGAAAGTGGCCGGCGCCGGGGCGGCCCCGGCCAGCGCGTGTTCAGGTGTAGTTACGACGGCCGGTGCGGCGTGGTTTCACACGCGGCGCGCCCCGCCTGCATCGGCCGGGGAATCGCGGTAGGATAGCCATATTCATGTCCCTCGACATCGATGACGCCCTGCGCCGTTCGCCGATTTTCGCCCGGCTTGGGGTCGACGATCGCCAGCGGCTCGCCGAAGTGGCGCGCGTGGACCTCTATCACCGCGGCGAAACGGTGTTCGCCGAGGGAGAGCGCCCCGAGCACTTCTGCACGCTTGTCAGCGGACGGGTGAAGGTCTCCAAGATGACGCCGGCCGGCAAGGACGTCATTCTGGAGATCTTCGGCGCCGGGGATCCGCTCGGAGCCGTGGCCGCCTACGAAGGCCACCCGTTCCCGGCCTCGGCGGTGGCCATCGAGGACGCGCACGTCCTGCTCGTGCCTCGGGACGCGTTCTTCCTCCTGCTCGAGCGGCACCCGACGCTGGTCCGCGGATTGCTGTCGGGCCTCACGCATCGCATCGCGGAACTCGCCTTCCGGCTCGCCGAGCTCACGGGCGGACGCGTCGAGCCGCGCTTCGCGCGGCTGTTCCTCAAGCTGGCGCAGGAACAGGGACGGCCGGAGCGAGGCGGCACGTTCATTCCCGTCGCCTTGTCGCGCCAGGAACTCGCCGACATGACCGGGACGACCATCGAGACCAGCATCCGCATCATGAGCCGGTGGGGCAAGCACCGCTGTGTCCTCACGGAGAAGCACGGGTTCCTCGTCCTCAATCCGGCCGAGCTCGAGACGCTCGCGCTCGCCTGACCGCTCCTTCGCGGCTCTGGCCCGCAGAGAGCGGACGGACGTGCGATAATGCCGCAAGGGCGCCGCTCCGGCGCTCCAGCGGTCTGGCCCCCCGTCCTCCGGCATGAGACGGGATTCCCCGACGGGCACGCCGTCTGGCTTCACGGCCAGGCCGGGTTCCCGGACGGCAGAGGTTCACGTGAAGAAGGTCGCATCGAAGCCGTCGCGGGCGGTCACTCGCAAGCCGGCACCGGCCGGTTCCCACGCCCGCCCGTCGGCTGCCGTGAAGGTCGCACCTGCCAAAACCGTTGCCGCCAAGGCCGCACCCGCCAAGGTCGCACCTGCCAGAACCGTAGCCGCCAAGGTCGCACCTGCAAAGACCGCTGTCGCCAAGGCCGCACCCGCCAAGGCCGTTGCCGCGAAGGGCTCGCGCGTCACCGACGCCAAGCCCGTGCGTCCGGCGGAGGCCAGGACGGTCCGGCCGGCGGCCAGGCCGCGAAGCGCCGCCGCGGCGGGCAGGCCCGCGGGCGTGCACCCGAGGCCGGCCGCCACGACGATGCTGATGCCGCTGCACGAGGGCATCGTGTACGGGCCGGTCAGGTCACGGCGCCTCGGCCGCTCGCTCGGGATCAACCTGACGCCGGCCCATCTGAAGCTGTGCTCCTTCAACTGCTCGTACTGCCAGTACGGGTGGTCCGAGCACTCCCGCCGGGCGTCGGAGCCGGCGTTCGAGCACTGGCCGAGCGCCGCCACGGTCGCCAAGGCCGTGTCCGTGGCGCTGCGCGCGCTCCTGGCGCAGGGCGACCACCTCGACCGCCTGACGCTGGCCGGCCACGGCGAGCCGACGATGCACCCGAAGATCAAGGACGTCGTGAACGCGCTGCGAAAGGTCCGGGACGAACTTGTGCCGGGCGTGCCGCTCGCGATTCTCTCCAACGCCAGCACGCTCGAGCGGGCTGATGTGCGGGAGGCGCTCGCCGGCATCGACGAGCGCTACATGAAGCTGGATGCCGGCGATACCCCCACGCTGCGGTCGGTGAACGGCTCGCCGCTCTCCATCGAACAGCTGGTGGCCGGCCTGAAAAAGGTGCCCGACATCGTGATCCAGGCGATGTTCGTCAAGGACCGCACCGGCCGCGTCGACAATACCGGCGATCTCACCGTCATCAACTGGGTGGGCGCGCTCGATCGCATCCGGCCGAAGAGCGTGCAAATCTACACGATCGACCGCACGCCGGCGTTTCCGTACCTGCAGCCGGTACAGGCGGCGCGCCTGCGCGAGATTGTCCAGCGGGTCCGGCTTGCCGGTTTTCCGTGCGATGTCTACGGTATTCCGGACGCGCCCGCGGAGCTCCGCAAAGCGTAGGGCGGGCCAGGCGGGCTAGACGAATCGCTTCTCGAACCAGGTGCCGGTCGCGACCTGGGCGATCGCCGAATACTCTCTGCTCTGGAGCACCTGGTCGAACAGGCCTGTCCGCGCCAGGATCACGAGGCGGCGCACGCTGCCCGCCACGCAGCCCAGTTCGAGGGCATCGAGCAACCCCTCCGCGATGTGCGCCGGCGTGCAGTCCGAGGCGGTGTCGAGGCCGACCTCCTCGACGCGCAACTCCCGATCCGAGCGGTTGTAGGCCGCCAGCCCCACGACGCGCCGACCGCAGAGCGCCAGTATCCGGCTTCCCTGCTCCAGGCGGGTCCGCCGCGCCATCGTGAGTCGCTGGCCCCGGAAGAGGCGACGCAGGTCGGCAAGCGACACGCCCCCCGCATCGGGCCCGAGGACCCTGTAGTGCATGGGGGCATCATCGCCGACGGCCAGGCCAGGCATCATAGGGTAGCGAGCAGCAACCCGGGTGCCAGTCGGCGAAGTCAGATTTCAGGCCGAAATTGCGCGGTTTCTCGACCGAACGCTCGTTCGGCCCCGAATGTCCGGCGGGATCTCGGCGGAGTCGCCGGACCGGCGCTACTCCGCGGACTCGAGGTGACCCAGGCCGAGTTTCTTGATCCGGTCGCCCAGCGTCGAGCGCTTGATGTTGAGCAGTTCGGCGGCCTTCGACTTGTTGCCGCTGCTGACCTTGAGCGCCCAGCTGATGAGATTGAACTCAACCTCCCGCAGGCGGTCGTCGAGCGAAATGGCCGACGGGTGGTCGTGCGTCTCGACAATCGGCTCCTGGTCTTCGGCGTACTTGTGGAAGAGGACGCTGACCGGCACGCAGCCCACGCGAACGGTGTCGCACGTGCAGGTCTGGGCGATGCGCTCGCACGCGTTCTCGAGCTCGCGGACGTTGCCGGGCCACGGGTAGCGCATGAACGCCTGCTGGACGGCCGGCGCGACGGCCCGCGGCTCGTCGTTGCGCTGCCGGAAGTACCGTTTGATGAAGTGATCCATCAGGATCGGCACGTCCTCGCGGCGCTCGCGCAGCGGCGGCAGGTTGATGGGGATGACGTTCAGGCGGTAGAACAAGTCGTCCCGGAACTTGCCCTCCGCCACGATCTCCTTCAGCGCGCGCTTGCTCCCGGTAATCACGCGGACGTCGATCGGGATGGGCCGCGTCCCGCCGAGGCGCTCGACCGTGCGGTTCTGGAGGACCCGCAGCAGCTTCACCTGCATCGACATCGGCACGTCATCGATATCGTCGAGGAAAATCGTCCCGCCCTGGGCCAGTTCGAACCGGCCCGGCCGGTCCTTGATGGCGCCGGTGAACGCGCCGCGCTCGTGCCCGAACAGTTCCGACTCGATCAGCGTCTCGGAGAGGATCGCGCAGCTCACCGGCACGAAGGGTTTGTGGCGCCTCGCGCTCGACTGGTGGATCAGATTGGCGATCATCTCCTTGCCCGTGCCGGTCTCCCCGGTCACCAGCACGCTGCTGTCCGAGTCCGCGATCACGCGCACGAAATCGAACACCGCCCGCATCCGCGAACTGCGGCCGACAACGACTTCATCGATCGTGAAAGGGGCGACGGGCACCATGGGTCAGGGGCTGAGGGATTCGTCTTGCGTCAGTCTACCAGATGTCCGGGTAGTATACTAAACATCCAGGAGCCCTCACATGGTGACTCGCGAACGCGTGCAGTCGGTCCTCGATCGGATTCGTCCTCTGCTCCAGAGCGACGGCGGCGACATCGAACTCGTGGACGTCGCGGACAACAAGGCCAAGGTCCGCCTGACGGGCAATTGCGTCGGCTGTCCCAGCGCCCAGATGACGCTCTACTTCGGCGTGGAAGCGACCCTCAAGGACGAGATCCCGGAGCTCGAAGAGCTCCTCGTCGTGTAGACCCTCCGGCGGAGCGGCCCGGGGGGCGCCCCGTTACCGGATGGCCGATGTCGAGGCGGAGGGTTGCAAGGCGGCCGTGCCGGCCGTGACACTGCTGCCGGTCACGGTCATCGACGTCGTGGCCGATCCAGGCGCTGCGCTCGCCGCCGGCCCCGCTTCCTGAAGCGTCTCGAACTCGATGACGGCCTTCACGTACTCCAGCGCGGCCTGGAGTTCGTTGTTGCGTGCCTGCGCCAGATCGCGTTGCGCCTGGACGACGAGGAACGTCGTCGACATCCCGACCTCGAACCGTTTCTGCTCGGCATCCAGCCGCTGCTCGGCGAGCGCCCTCCCCGCGCGGCTGGTGTTGATGCGCCGCCCGTTCATGTCGACCTGCCACGCCGACTGGCGCAGCTGACGCACGGCCTTCAGCTCCGAACTCTGCAGCCTGGCTCGCGCCTGCGCCTCCTCCAGCCGCGATCGCGCGAGGTTCGCGTCGTCGGAACTCCGGCCGAGCGGGTAGGTGATGTTCACGCCCACGATCCAGGTCGGATACGCCGACTGGAACACCTGGCGCATGACGTACCCGAACGACACCGGCTCGCTGCCCACCACCGTGCCCGGGAAACCGCCTTCGCGCAGGAGCCGGGTGCCGCCGAGGCCCGTGCTCTGGAAGTTCACCTGGAAGCGCACGTCGGGCATCGTCTGGTTCTTGTAGAACCGCACGTTGGTGCGGACGTTTTCCAGCTCCGCGCGCGCCCGCACCAGGTCGAGGCGCTGCCTGAGCGCGCGGTCGATCACCGTCTCCACGTCCGGCAGCGCGCCCAGCAGCGCCGGCCGGTCGGTCGGGTCGAGGCCGGTCGTCCAGAACGCCTGGCCGTTCGCGTCGAGGACCAGCATGCGGAGCCGATCTTCGGCCTGCTTCAGGGCGACCTGGGCGATGGTCAGGTTCTCGTCCCGCTGGGCCTCCTCGGCCTGCGCCGTCAGCAGGTCCAGCGGCGGCGCCTGGCCGACATCGACGCGGGCCGTGTTGATGCGCACGAGTTCGCGCGAGAGATCCAGCGATCGCTGCTGGACGTCGACCAGGGCGCGTGCGGCGACCAGGTCCCAGTACGCCTTCTTCACGTCCGAGACGGTGCGCACCACGGTTTCCCGGAACCGCGTGTCGGAGATCTCCCGGTTGCGCTTGCTGATGGTGAGCTGCTGCCGGCCGGCGTCGATCGCGAGGTCTTTGAGCAGCGGCTGCGACACGGTGAACTGGATCCTCGATGTGACAATCGGGTTGTAATTGGAGAACAGGCTCGTCGACTTCGTGCGCGTCGTGTCCCAGCCCGCCGCGTAGCTCGTGCCGAAATGCGGCAGCCGCTGCGTGAGGCCCAGCGTGCCGCTTCCCGCGAGGCTCTGGACGCCCTGGTTGCCGACGAGAAAGCTCGTCGGCGGCGCGAGCGCGCTCGTGCGGGTCAGGCTCGAGGTGAGGGCCGGCAGGAACACCGACGCGGCCTGGCCGACGCGCTCCCCGGCGATCTGCGGATCGAGGCGATCGACTCTGAGGTCGAGGTTGTTCTCGAGCCCCATCCGGACGGCGTCGTCGAGGCTCAGGCGCAGCAGCGGCGCCTCCGGCGCGGCGGGTGCCTGAGAGGCGGCCGCCTGCGCGAGCGCCTGCCCGTCGGCGGGCGCGGCGAGCGCCAGCGCCAGCAGGACCCCGGCCCCGGCATGGCCCGCGGGTTTCAGCCTGGCCGCCACCCGGGCGCCGGCGCGCGCGAGGCCCTCGCGCGCGCGGCCGAACAGGCGCAGCTTCGACGCGTCGTCGAACATGGAGTAGGCGACGGGCGTCACGACCAGCGTCAGGACGAGCACGAGCGACTGCCCGCCGATGATGACGAACCCGATCGCGCGGTTCGTGCCCGAGCCCGCCCCGCTCGACAGCACCAGCGGAATCATGCCCGCCACGAACGACAGGGTGGTCATCAGGATGGGCCGCAGCCGATCCCGGCTCGCCTGGATGATCGCCTCGTGCACGCCCATGCCGTGGTCCCGAAGCTGGTTCGCGCGATCGATCTGCAGAATCGAGTTCTTCTTCACGACGCCGAAGAGCACCAGCAGGCCCAGCGCCGAGAAGATGTTGAGCGACTGGCCGGCCACGATGATCGACAGCAGCGCGAACGGGAGCGTCAGCGGGAGCGAGAGCAGAATCGTGAGCGGGTGGAGCCACGACTCGAACTGGGCCGCCAGGATGAGATACATGAACACGAGCGACAGGCCGAAGGCGAGCAGGAAGCTCTGTCCGGTGCGGACCAGTTCCCGGGAGCGCCCGGCGAACCGCGTCAGGTACTCCGGTCCGAGGTTCAGCGCCGACGCGGATGCCTGCATCGCGTTCATGACGTCTGTCTGACCGAAGCCCGGCAGCAGGTTCGCGTACACCGTGACCTGCCGCGCCCGGTTCAGGCGCTGGATCTCGGCGGGCGCCGTGCCGGGCTCGAACGTGGCGATGTTGTCGAGGGCCACGCTGCCCAGCCGCGACGACGGCACGGTGAGGCGCCCGACGTCCTCGGCGGTGCGGCGGGAGGCCGCGAGCGCGCGCAGGTGCACCTCGTACTGCTCGTCGCCCTCGTTGTAGGTGGTGACCTGGTCGCCGCCGACAAGCAGCCGCATCGCTTCGGCCGCGTCGCCGATCTGCACGCCGAGGTCGGCCGCCTTCGCGCGATCGAGCGTCACTTCGAGCTCGGGCTTCCCGGGATTCAGCGAGATGTCCACGTCGACCGCGCCGGGGACCTTGCGAGTGTCGGCGGCAATGCGCTGGGCGTACTGCTGGAGCCTACTGATGTCGGGGCCGTTCAGCACGAACTGGATCTCCGCGCTCTGCTGCCCTCCCCCGCCCATCGCCGCGATCGGGCGCACCGCCGTCCGCAGGCCCCCCGAGGCGTATTGCGTCGCCAGTTCGCGTCGGACCAGCCCGGCCACGGCGAACACGTCCCGCCTCCGCTCGCCGATCGGAACCAGGCGCACGTAGATCGTGGCCGTGTTCGCGGTCCGCGCGGAGTCGTCGGCCACGGTCACCATCGTGAAGGCGACCTCCGGATAACCCGAACGCAGCCTCGTCGCGATCCGGTTCGCGATGAGCTCCGTCGACTGCAGGCTCGTCCCCTCGGGCGCGCGCAGGCCGACCTCGAACTCCGACTGGTCGTCGATCGGCAGGAAGTTCTTGTTGGCGGCCATGAACAGCGGGACGCTCGACAGCAGCACGAGGAAGGCCACCAGGGCCACGGCACGCCGGTGCGACAGGGCCCATTCGAGCGCCTTCGTGTAGCCGCGATCGAGCGGGCCGAACCACGCGCTCTCGCGCGAGGTGTGGGCGGGATGCACCGGGTCGCCGTCCTGCCGGCGCACCTTCAGCCACCGCGCCGCGAGCATGGGTGTCAGGGTGAAGCTGACCAGGAGCGACACCATCACCGCGAACGCCATGGTCAGGCCGAAGCTCTTCATGAAGCGGCCCGGGATCCCGCTCATGAAGCCGATGGGCAGGAAGATCGCCACCAGCGAGAGCGTCGTGGCCATCACGGCGAGGCCGATTTCTTTCGTCGCCTCGACGGCGGCCACGAAGGGATCGCGGCCCTTCTCCTCGATGAACCGGTAGATGTTCTCGAGCACCACGATCGCGTCGTCGATGACGATGCCGACCGAAAGCGTGAGGGCGAGCATCGTCATCGAGTTGAGGGTGAAGCCCTGGTACCAGATGAGGCCGAACGCCGCGATGATGGACGTCGGGATGGCCGTCGCCGCGATGACCGTGGACCGCCAGTTGCCCAGGAAAATCAGCACGACCAGGGCCGCCAGCAGGGCGCCGACGACCAGGTGCTCCTGCACCGCGCGGATGGACGCCTTGATGAAGTCGCCCTGGTCGCGGACGACGGTGATCGCGTAGCCCGGAGGCAGCGCCGAGCGCACGTCCTCGATGCGATCCTTGACAGCCTGGATGACCTGAACGGCGTTGGTGCCCGACTGGCGCCGGACGTTCAGCACGACGGCCGGGGACCCGTTCACGCTGGCGAGCGTGGCCGCGTCTGCCATGCCGTCTTCGATGGTGGCCACGTCGGCCACCGTGATCGCGTGGCCGTCGCGCACGCGCACGACGATCTCTCCGAATTGCTCGACCGACTGGACGCGCCCCAGCGTGCGGACGGTGAGGTTCTGCGGGCCCTGCTCGAGCCGCCCCCCGGGGACCTCGACGTTCTGCGACTGCAGCGCCCTGGCCAGTTCGGTCACCGTCACGTTGTAGGCGCGCAGGCGGTCGGGATCGACCCTCAGGTTGATCTGCCGCCCGCGGCCCCCGAGGACCAGCACCTGCCCGACGCCGCTGACCGTCTCGAGGCGCCGCCGCAGCACCTTGTCCGCGTACTCGGTGACCTCGTTCACCGGCTTCGGGGCCGAGACGGCCAGGCCGAGCACCGGCGCCGCGTCCATGTCCATCTTCTCGATGACCGGCTGCAGGATCGTGCGGGGCAGCTGCGGGAGGACACGGTTGACCTTGTCGCGCACCTCCTGGGCGGCCACATCGACGTCCTTCTCGAGGAGGAACGACGCCGTGACAATCGAGACCCCTTCGGCGGAGGTCGAGCGCAGCTCGTCGAGCCCGCTGATCGTATTGACGGCCTCTTCGATCTTGTCGGAGACCTCCGTCTCGATCTGTTCCGGCGCGGCGCCGGGCTGCCGCGTGGTCACCATGATGGTCGGGAAGTCGACCTTGGGGAACCGGTCGACGCCGAGCTGCGAGTACGCGAAGGCGCCGATCACGGCGAGCGTCAGCACGAGCACCGTCGTGAACACCGGCCGTCGAACGCAGATCGCCGCAAGCCACTGCATACGCCGCCTACTTCCTGGAGGCCGGCGCCTGCGCGGCCGCCGGCGCGACGCGGACCAGCGCGCCGTCGGAGAGCGCCTCGACCCGGGAGGTCGCCACCATCTCGCCGGCCGAAAGCCCCTGGAGGACTTCCGTCACGGGCCCGAGGCTCAGCCCCGTCGCGATCATGCGCTGCTCCACGACCGTCCCGCGCACGACGAAGACGTGGCTCACGCCCGCCACCGTGGCGACCGCCGCCGACGGAACGACTATCGACGGCGCCGAGGACGGCAGCCTCACCTCGGCCGCGGCGAACATGCCGGGCTTCAGCAGATCGCCCGGATTCGGCACGATGGCCTCGACGGTGAGCGCGCGCTGGTCGGGGCGAAAGGCCGGCGAGACGAACCGGACATCGCCGTCGAAATACCGCCCGGGAAACGCGTCGACGGCGAGGCGGACCGTCTGGCCCGGCGCGATGAGGCCGGCGGACTGTTCGGGCACGGTGAGCTCAACCCGGAGCGGCGCGATCTTGACGATGGTCGCCACCTTCGTGCCGCGCGTCACGAAGTCGCCCACGCTGACGTTCCGTTCCATGACCAGGCCGGCGAAGGGCGCGCGCACGACGGTGTCCCCGAGGGCTTTCCGTGCGAGGGCGAGCCGGGCTTTGGCGCCCTCGAGCATCCGGAACTGCTGCTGAGCCGCGTTGCGCGCGGCGCGGTACTGGTTGCTGGTGGCCTCCACCTGCGTGCGCCGCTGATCGAATTCCGCCTGGGACACGACCCGCTGTTCGAGCAGGCTGCGGATCCGGGCAAACTCGGCCTCCGCGAGTTCCCGTGTCGCTTTCGCCGCCGCCACCTCAGGCACCCCGTCGATGCTGAAGGCCACGCCCGGTTCGATCGCCAGGCGCGCCTCGAGCTGCGCCACGCTGGCCTCGGCGTCCGAGGCGGCCGCCTGCGCTTCCACCTGGGACAGCGTGACGAGAGGCGAGCCCTCGGACACGCGGCTGCCCCGCTCGACCGGCGTGCCAGTCACCCGGCCGGTCGTCTCCGCCGCCACCTCGGCCTCCTCGGCAGCCGTGAGGGTGCCGGTCACGCGAAGCACGCGGTTGACGGTCTGCTGCTCGGCGGGAGCGGCGGAAATCTCGAGCGGCTCGGGCGCCGGCGGCGCCGCCTCGGATTTCACGCCGGGACCGCATGCCGCCGCAACGGCGGCCATCACCGCCAGGGCCGCCATGCCTGCATTGCTGCACTTCACGCTGCGCCTCCATGCCCCGATCCGCCGCCGGCCGCCCCTTCCAGAAACAGCGAGAGAATCTCCGCCGCGTCCCGCTGCGGCTTCTCGGCGCCCGACGACAGCGCTTCGAAGATGCAGCTGTGCACCATGCCCAGGTACGCCGATGCGAGCATGCCCGGGTCGCCCCCGCGCAGCGTGCCCTCGTCGACCCCCTGGCGCATGAGTTCGACCAGCTGCTCTCTGAGCCGCCGGGTGTGCGCGCCGACGCGCTCGGTGATCAGGTCTGAGAACGCCGCCGTCAGCCTCCCGCGCTCCGAGAGGAACAGCCGGAAGAACCCTCGCCTCTCCTCGAACGTCCTGAACATCGCCGCGGTCAGGGCCTCGAGCTTCTTGCGCGCGCCCTCGGCCTGCCGCGCCTGGTCGAGGAGCCCGAAGAAGAACTCCCACTGGGACTCCACGACGCGGAGGTAGAGTTCGTCCTTGCTCTCGAAGAACTGGTAGACGCCTCCCACACTGAACCCGGCTTCGCGGGCAATGTCGCGGATGGACGTGGCGTGGAACCCCTTTTCGCTGAACACTCTCTCGGCGGCGTCGAGCAGACCGGCAAGATCGGCTTCCCGATGGCGGCGGCGTCGGATGGATGAACTTGTATTCATACTTCGAATCTCTGCTCCGACTGTACGCGCGCGTTCAAGCCGTGTCAAAGAATTTCCCGCCGCCCGAAGCGCCCAGCGTGCCGCCGGTTCGGTCAGCTCCGTGCACGCAGTCGAATCCTGGCGGGTGGCTCCGGAAGCCTCACTGAAGGCGGACAACGGCTGGCTGAGGCTGGAGGGCCTCATCTGGCTCGAAGACGGGGAGCTGAACTCTCACCGACAGGCCGGCGTCAGGCGTCCCTCCGCGTCCTTCCACACCGGGACCCACGCGAGCGCCACCAGCTGCACGGTCACATCGGTGCGCTTCGGCTTCAGCGTCACCGGCTCCAGCGTCTCGGTGAGCGGATCCAGCGCTCCGCCGAGGGCGTCGATGTCCGCCTGCGCGTGGGCCTCGAGCTCAGCTTTCTGCTGTTCGGCGGCAGCGAGCGTCTGCCGGGCCCGCTCGATGTCCTGGCTCTCCTTCATCGTTCTGCCCACGCCGCGCGCCGCGGTGGTGGCCTTGCCGAGTGTCGACGCGCTCAGCGCCTTGCGACCGAGGAGCGCCCCGAACACGGTGGCTCCCATCGACACCGCCGTCTGGAGCTTCTGCTGCGAGGCTTGCGCGGACTCGCGGTCGACGGCCTGCACCGCCCGCCGGATCTTTTCGTCGAGCGCTGCCAGCTTCGGCGCGTACGTCCGCCGCAGTTTCTCCACCGCTTCGTCGCGCTGCTCCCGGGCCGCCGTCTGGAGACGAACGCGGAAATCCCGCTCCGACTCGCCGGGCGCCGACACGAGGCCCGTGCGCCGGCTCTTCAGCAGGTCGAGCGTCTGGCTCTGGCCGATCCAGCTCTTGAAGGACTTCGCCCACGAGTCGTACGACCTGGCGCGCGTGGCGGCCGGCGGAACGTCGAGGAACCGAGCGGCCGCCGCAGGTTCGGCGTGAAGGTCCTTGGCGGACATGTCGAGCACGGTGCCATCGGCCCACTCGACGCTGCCGAGCCGCGCGTCGATGGCCGCGACGACCGTCACGGTGCGGGCCGCGTCGATGCGCAGTTTCGCGTCCGAGAACCCCACGCTGCCGGCCCCGACCGCTCTGGGCTCGTAGCACAAGCTCGCGGCCCCGGGCCGGGCGAGCGTCACCGGCAGGAAGAACTGCGCAATCCCGGCCGGCAGCACCGGCCTGTCGGCGCCCTCGCCGGCGTCACCCTCCGCGCGGCTCGGAGGGCCCGACGGCCGGGCCGAGGGGTGTTCCGGGACGGACGCCGCGTGCGGCGTCGCCTGCAACGCGGCCGCCGCTTTGCGCGGGCCCATCAGGACCTTGATCTGATCGCGGGTCAGCGGGCCGCGCAGGTACGACATGGCCCAGCGCGACTCGAGCACGGCCGGCGCGTCCTCGTGCACGTTGTTCATCACGAACACGCGGCTGCTCAATCCGCTGAGGGCGCGGTCGAAGTACGCGCGATCGAACCGGCCGCCACCGGAGGCGAGTGCGCCCTCGAGACCGTCGAGCACCCGCGCTTTGTCGCGCTCGGTCTGCAGGCGGCCCAGCCACCAGGTGCCGCAGTTGGCGAGCCCCTTGTAGTCGAGATCCACGGGGTTCTGTGTCGCGAGGAGGCACCCGAGCCCGAACGCGCGGCCCTGCTTGAGCAGCGTGAGCAGCGGCGTCTTCGACGGCGGGTTCGCCACCGGCGGGAAGAACCCGAACACCTCGTCCATGTAGAACAGGGCGCGGAGGCTCGTCGTGCCCTGCTGCGCCCGCATCCACGCCAGCAGCTGGTTCAGGAGCAGCGACACGAAGAACATCCGCTCCCGATCGCCGAGGTGGGCGATGGAGAGGATCGAGACGCGCGGCCGGCCATCGGCCGAGTAGAGCAGCCGGTCGATGTCGAGCGGTTCGCCGTCGAGCCAGGCGTCGAAGCCCGGCGACGCGAGCAGGTTGTTGAACGCGGTCGCCAGCCCGAATCGATCCGTCGCGGGGAAGAACGACTCGAGTTCGAGCACGCCGATCCGCTGCACGGGCGGGGCCTGGATGAGCTGGATGAGCCCCGCGAGGTCGACGCCGCGGCCGGCCGCCCACGTCGCCGTGAGGATCGAGGTCAACAGGGTATGTTCGCGGCTCCGGCCGGGCTCGGCCCCGACGCCCGCCAGCGTCAAGAGGCTCGTCGCCGTCGTGGTCACGCGCTCCGCGAACAGCTCGCGGTCCTCCATGAAGGCCGGCGGCGGCGCGTCAAGCGATCGGAGCATCGACACCGGCAGGCCGGCGCTGCTGCCGGGCGTATAGATGGCGAAGTCCGACGCCGCTCGAAGCCGTCCGATTCGCGCGCCGTCCTGTCCCCACTCGGCGAGCCCGCGCGCCCACTTCGCCGCCTCGTCCGCGGCAAACTGATCGACGCTCACGCCCTTCCGCCGCGCATCGTCCTGGTTGACCCAGGGCCGGAAGTCCTCCGGAGCCAGGTCCGGAAACGTGAGCAGGAGGTTGCCGAGGTCCCCTTTCGGATCGACGGCGATGACCGGCACGCCGTCGATGGCGGCCTCTTCGAGCATCGACAGACAGAGGCCTGTCTTGCCGCTGCCCGTCATGCCGACGCACACGCCGTGCGTGACCAGGTCCCGCGAGTCGTACAGGACGAAACCGTCCTCGCGCCTGCCGGATGCGAGGTCGTAGGTCCGGCCGAGGTAGAACGCCCCGAGTTTTTCGAAGTCCTGCATCGTGATGCCCCCGCGCGCGTGCTGGCCAGTCTACCCCACCCGAGCTCGCGCGGCGCCGGCGGCTACAGGTTGAAGCAGACCACGCGCGTCTCGGTCATCTCCTGCAGGGCGAAGCGGATGCCCTCGCGGCCGATGCCGCTCATCTTCGTGCCGCCGAACGGCATCACATCGAGCCGGTAATCGGTGGAGTCGTTCACGATCACGCCGCCCACGTGGAGCCCCCGGATGGCCGTGAAGGCCGCCCGGAGGTTTTCGGTGAAGATGGCCGCGTGCAGGCCGTAGTCGACCCTGTTCGCGCGGGCGATCGCCTCGTCGAGCGTGCCCGCGCGGTAGAGCGAGACCACTGGACCGTAGACTTCGCCGCAGTCGAGGCGCGAGCCCTCCGGCACCGACTCGAGCACCGTGGGCCAGACCAGCGCCCCTTCGCGCCGGCCGCCGGCGAGCACGCGCGCGCCGCCTCGCTCGGCCTCGCGCACCCACGCTTCGACGCGCTCAGCCTGGCGGACCGTGATCATCGCGCAGACGTCGGTCGCCTCCTCCATCGACGATCCCGCCGTGAGCGCCTGCACGTGCGCGACAAAACGCTCCCGGAACGCGTCGTAGACCTCCGGCAGCACGAACACCCGCTGCACGCCCAGGCAGTTCTGCCCCGCCTGGGCGAACGCGCCGGCCGCGATCGCCGGCACGGCCCGATCGAGGTTCGCGTCGGGCATCACCAGGACGGGCGAATTCGAGCCCAGCTCCATGCAGAGTTTTTTGATCCCCGCCGTTTTCGTGATCCGCAGGCCCGTGTCGACGCCGCCGGTGAAGGTCACCAGGCGGACGCGCGGGTCGGCGACAATGGCCTCCCCCAGCTCCTCGCCGCGCCCGGTAACGACGTTCAGCCGGCCGGGGGGAAGCCCGGATGCCATCAGATCCTGCGCGAGGCGCAGCGCGGAGAGCGGTGTCGCCGTGCCGGGCTTCAGCACGACGGCGTTCCCGCCGGCGAGCGCCGGTCCGACCTTGTGGCAGGCCATCGCCAGCGGGTCGTTGAACGGCGTGATGGCGCCGACCACGCCCACCGGGAACCTGAAGTAGTAGCCCACCCGGTCTTCCGATCCGGCCCTGCTGTCGAACGGGAGCGTCTCGCCGGCCAGCCGCCTCCCCTCCTCCGCCGCCAGGCGAAGCAGCGTGACGCAACGGACCGGTTCGCGGCGCGCTTCGCGAATCGTCTTGCTCCCTTCGAGGGCGATCGTGCGCGCGTAGCCTGCGAGGTCGGCCTCGAGGCGCGCCGCGGCGCGCATGAGCACGTCGTACCGGGCATGGGTCGGCCACGGCCGATCGGCCGCCCGCGCGGCGGCCGCCACCGCCGCGTCGACGTCCTCGGCGCGCCCGCGCGGCACGGTGTCGACGAACCGGCCGTCGAACGGATTGGCCACGTCGAGGGTGTCGTCGCGGCCGATCCACTCGCCGTCGATCAGCATCCGCGCGCCCTGCCCGTCTCCCGGCCGCGGAGTGGCGCCGCGATCAACGGCCATCGGTCCCTCCCTGGCTCCGGCGCGTCCGCCAGTACCGCTCGAGGCCCGCCCAGCAGTCGTCAAGCGACATGGCGTCGCGATAGGCCTCGTTCTCGTCGGGCGTGACCCGCTGGCGCACGCGCTCGCGTACGGACTCGACGAACGTCGACAGGCGGCGTTCCTCCGGGACCTCGGCGAGGATCCTGCCCGCGAGTTCGTCCCAGGCGTCCAGTTCGCGGCTCAGCGCATCGACGTGGGCGCCCGAGTCGCCAAACAGGCCGAAGTGCGTGACGAACACCCCCGAAGGCTCCCATGCGCGCACCCTCGCGAGGCTCGCCTGCCACGCGCGCACGTCGATGTCCGGCGGCGGCGTGGGCGGCAGCACGTACGGGCTCGGGCCGACACGGATGCCTCCCGTATCGCCCGCGTAAACCACGCCCGAGCGCCGGTCGCGGTAACAGACGTGGTGTGACGCGTGTCCAGCCGTGTAGGCCACGTCGAACCCGGCGCCGCCGAAGTCCAGCACGTCGCCGTCGGCGGGCACCACCAGATTGGCCGCAGGCACGGCCGCGAACTCGCCCCACAGCCGGTCCATCTGGTCTCCATAGAGGCGTGTGGCGCTCGCCAGGAGCTTTGCCGGATCGATCAGGTGCGGCGCGCCTCGCCCGTGCACGTAGACCTTGACGCGCGGGTACTGGCGGACCAGCGTGCCCGCAGCCCCACCGTGATCAAGGTGGATGTGGGTGAGCAGCACGCCGAGCAGGTCGCCCGGCCCGACGCCGAGATCCGCCAGCCCGGCGATGAGCGCCGGCAGGCAACTGGCGGGCCCGGGATCGACAACCAGCACTCCGGCCGGCGTGGGGATCGCCGCCGCCGCGATCCGCCCGGCCGCGCCCAGAAACTGCAGGTCCACGACGGCCGGCCACGATGACGCCTCGCTGATGTTCATTGGCTCCGCCCACGCTGGTGCTGCGCCCGCCCGGCCGCGCGCCGGGAGCGAGGCGGGGGCATTGTACCCGAAGCTTCCTACCGCCCCTGAACGGTATACTGCAATCGATGGCAGACGAACCGCCGAAGACCGGCCGGTCCGTGCTCGAGAAGACCCGCGCCGAGACACGCGAGCCGGACCGCTACAGCGTCATCCTGCTGAACGACGACTACACCACCATGGAGTTCGTGGTCCAGGTGCTCGAGTCGGTGTTCAACAAGGGGCCGGCCGAAGCCTTCCGCATCATGATGCTGGTCCACACGCAGGGCCAGGGCCTGTGCGGCGTGTTTCCCTGGGATATCGCCGAGACCAAGGTGGCGGCGACCCATGACCTGGCGCAGGAACGCGGGTTCCCGCTGAGGGCCGTCATCGAAAAGGCCTGACCGCAGGCCCGGTGACACGACCCGCGGGCCGCCGCCGGTCACCGCCGCGAGACCGGGTTCGGCCACCACTTGTATACTGATGGTGGGGTCCCGGGAAAGGAAGCTGCCGTGTTCAGCCAGTCGGTTGAAATGCTCCTCAACGTCACCTACCGCGAGGCGGTTTCGCGCCGCCACGCGCACCTGACGCTGGAACACCTGCTCTACGTCATGGCGCACGATCTCGAGGGCGAGAAGATCCTCGCCGCGTGCGGGGCGGACATCCCCCGGCTGCGCCGCGACCTCGACACGTTCCTGCGGGAGCGCATCGAACAGCTGCCGCCCGGCTCCGACAAAGAGCCCGAGCAGACGCTGGCCTTCCGGCGGACGCTCCAGGCCGGCGTCCTCCACGTGCAGAGCGCCGGGCGCGACGAGGTGCGCGCCGGCGACATCCTCGCGGCCCTGATGCAGCAGACGCGGTCGTTTGCCGCCACCCTGCTCTCCTCGCACGGCGTGAGCCGGCTCGACATCCTCAACTACATTTCCCACGGCGTGAGCAAGGTGCCGCAGGCGCCCGTGCCGCCCCCCTCCCCGGGTGACGGCCAGGAGGGAGAGGGCGCCCGCCAGGGCGACGACGAACAGGGCGCCGCCCAGGATCCGCTGGCGGCGTACGCGGCCAACCTCACCGAGCGCGCCGCCGCGGGCAAGCTCGATCCGCTCGTCGGGCGCGGGGTCGAGCTCAACCGGACGCTCGAGATCCTGTGCCGTCGCCGCAAGAACAACCCGGTCTTCGTCGGCGACGCGGGTGTCGGCAAGACGGCGCTCGCCGAAGGCCTCGCGCAGCGCCTGCTGGAGCAGGACGTCCCGGACATTCTGAAGGGCGCGGCGGTCTACTCGCTCGACACGGCGGCGCTGCTGGCCGGCACGCGTTTCCGCGGCGACTTCGAGGAGCGCTTCAAGGCGGTCATCGCCGCGCTGCTCGCCAAGCCGCTGCCGATCCTCTTCATCGACGAGATCCACGCCACCGTCGGCGCCGGGGCCACCACCGGCGGCACGCTCGATCTCGCGACGCTCATCAAGCCTGTCCTCACCGCCGGCGAATTGCGCATCGTCGGATCGACGACGTTCGAGGACTTCAAGCACATCGAGAAGGATCGGGCGCTCGCGCGCCGGCTCCAGAAAGTCGTGGTCGACGAGCCCACGATCGAAGAGACGGTGCAGATCCTCAAGGGCCTGCGCTCGCGCTACGAGACGCATCACAAGGTCCGCTACGCCGAAGACGCCCTCGACGCGGCGGCCCGGCTGGCGAAGCGCCACCTCCGCGACTACCGGCTCCCGGACAGCGCCATCGATCTCATCGACGAAGCGGGGGCGCGCATCCGGATGCTGCCGGCACCGGCCGACACACCGCCCGAGGCGGATCGCACCGTGTCGACCGACGACATCGAGGGCGTGGTCGCGCGCATGGCCCGGATCCCGGAAAAACAGGCCAGCGCCTCGGACCGCGAGCGGCTGCGCACGATTGACGACTCCCTCCAGCGCGTCGTATTCGGCCAGGACGACGCCGTGCGGCAGGTCACGGCGGCCATCAAGCGGTCACGCGCGGGCCTGGGCCAGCCCGATCGCCCGGCTGGCTGCTTTCTGTTCACCGGGCCGACCGGCGTCGGCAAGACCGAGCTCGCCCGTCAGCTCGCCCTTCACCTCGGCAACGAGTTCATCCGCTTCGACATGTCGGAGTACATGGAGAAGCACGCCGTGGCCCGGCTCATCGGCGCGCCCCCGGGCTATGTGGGCTTCGAACAGGGCGGCCTGCTCGTCGACGCCGTGCGGACGCACCCGTACGCGGTGGTCCTCATGGACGAAATCGAGAAGGCGCACCCGGACGTGTACAACATCCTGCTGCAGGTGATGGACCACGCCACCCTGACCGACAACACGGGCCGCAAGGCGGACTTCCGGCAGGTGGTGGTGATCCTCACCTCCAACGCCGGCTCGCGCGAGATGAGCGCGGCCACGATCGGGTTCGGCGGCGTCAATATGTCCGGGTCGCGATCGCGGACCAACAGGCTGCGCGCCAAAGAGGCGGTCGAACGGATCTTCAGCCCCGAGTTTCGCAACCGCCTCGACGCGATTGTCAGCTTCCAGTCGCTCTCGCCGGGCGTCATGGAGACCATCGTCGAGAAGTTCATCCTCCAGCTCGAATCGCAGCTCAGGGAGCGTCGCGTCGCGATCACG
>Ga0105096_10000054_pt1 | contig 25090 bp, 21 predicted proteins | sample PPLLak3cmMay2015_FD_87036 | JGI IMG/M metagenome (GOLD analysis project Ga0105096, IMG submission 87036) | Freshwater sediment microbial communities from Prairie Pothole Lake near Jamestown, North Dakota, USA - PPLs Lake P7 Core (1) Depth... | ecosystem: Environmental > Aquatic > Freshwater >... | reverse complement strand
GTCGACTGTCTTACGTGGGACGGATTAAGCCGTTCTCCACCGCGGCAAGTATCTGTTTCGGCTTTACAAACGCTGGCGGTCTGGGCACTATTTTCCCGCTCTCGGCCGCCACGCCGCGTCGTTCGCATCCACACGGACGCGCACGGCCGGCGCAAAGCCAATCGAATCGGAGAAGCCTTGTCAGCGGTCAGCCAGAATCCGGTCGTAGCAGCCAGTTCGCTCACCGGGCTTGCGCGCGCGCTCGTACAGCAGGGAAAGCTGCGGCCGGACCGCGCCGAAACGCTCGCGCGAAAGGCGGCACAGTCGAACTCGATGTTCATCGACGAATTGGTGGGCGCATCCGAGGCCACCGGCTTGAAGCCTAGCGAGATCGCGCGCTTCGCCGCTGAGACCTTCGGCCACCCGCTGCTCGATCTTTCCGCGCTCGATCCCGACCAGTTGCCCGGGGATGTAATCGACAAGAAGCTGGTCGGGTCGCTTCGGGTGCTGGGGATCCGCAAACGGGGCAACCGGTTGGCCGTGGCTGTTTCGGACCCGACCAACGTCCAGGCGCTAGATCAGGTCAAGTTCCAGACCCAACTGGCGCTGGAAATTGTCGTCGTCGAGCACGACAAGCTGCTGAAGCTGATCGAAGCGACGGTGCAGTCGGCCGGCAAAGCGCTGGAGAAGTTCGTCGGCGACGAAATCGACTTCGGCGAATTGTTGACCGAAGTTCCCGAGACGACTCAGGACGAAAGTGCGATCGACATCGACGATGCGCCGGTCGTCCGCTTTTTGCAGAAGCTACTACTGGACGCCATCAGCGACGGGGCCTCCGACCTACACTTCGAACCCTACGAGAAGTACTACCGGATCCGCTTCCGAGTCGACGGCATCCTGCGCGAGATCACGCAGCCGCCGCTTGCGATCAAGGAGCGGCTGGTCACGCGGATCAAGGTGCTTTCGAAACTGGACATTTCGGAAAAACGAGTCCCACAGGACGGCCGCATGAAGCTGGCGCTCAGCGCGCAACGGGCGATCGACTTCCGCGTCAGCACCCTGCCGACACTGTTCGGCGAAAAGGTCGTGATGCGTATTCTCGACCCAAGCCAAGCAAGGATGGGGATTGAGGCGCTTGGCTACGAGCCGGAGCAGCGCACGACGCTTCTCGACGCGATCCGGCGGCCCTACGGCATGGTGCTGGTTACCGGCCCGACCGGCAGCGGCAAGACCGTGTCGCTATATACGTGTCTGAGCATCCTGAACGAGCCCGGCGTCAACATCTCGACGGCCGAAGACCCTGCGGAAATCCAACTTGCGGGGATCAATCAGGTCAACGTCAACGAGAAGGCGGGGCTGACTTTCGCCAACTCGATGCGATCGTTTCTGCGCCAGGATCCGGACATCATCATGGTCGGCGAAATCCGCGACCTCGAGACCGCCGACATTGCGGTCAAGGCAGCGCAAACCGGCCACATGGTCATGTCGACGCTTCACACCAATGATGCGCCGTCCACTCTGACTCGGCTGGCCAACATGGGCGTGCCCGCATTCAACATCGTTTCGTCAGTGATCCTGATCACAGCGCAGCGCCTTGCCCGGCGCCTGTGCAACTGCAAGGAGCCGGCGGACTTTGGCCAAGATGCGCTGCTCGCTGCCGGATTCACGCCGGCCGACCTGGACGGCTCCTGGTTCCCCTACAAGGCAGTCGGCTGTGATCGCTGCAAGGGCTCGGGTTACAAGGGTCGCGTCGGCATCTACGAAGTAATGCCGATGACCGAGGCGATTCAGCACATCATCCTGAAGGGCGGCAGCTCGATCGAGATCGGCCAGCAGGCGCAGCGCGACGGCGTCAAGAATCTGCGGCAGTCTGGACTGCTGAAGGTCAAGCAGGGCATGACGTCGCTCGAGGAAGTGCTCGGCTGCACCAACGAATAGTCAGGCAGGACGGAGTCGAATAGTTCATGGCAACGGGAGCAGTAGCAAAGGCCCGCCCGGCGGCATCGCAGGAGTCGCTGTTCGCCTGGGAAGGGACCGACAAGGCCGGCAAGACGGTGCGCGGCGAGATGCGCGCCGGCGGCGAATCCGCCGTGGCGGCGGCGCTGCGCCGGCGCGGCATCTCCAAGCCAAAGATCAAGAAGCAGGTGTTTTCGCGCGGGCGAAAGATCACCGAGAAGGACCTTGCGCTTTTTACGCGCCAGTTGTCGACGATGCTTCGCGCTGGCGTACCGTTGATGCAGTGCTTCGACATCGTCGCCCGCGGACACGCGAATCCGTCGATGTCGCGGCTGCTGAACGAGATCCGCGCCGATGTCGAGACCGGCTCCAGCCTGAACCAGGCCTTCCGCAAGTACCCGATCTACTTCGACCCGCTTTTCTGCAATCTGGTCGCTGCGGGCGAACAGGCCGGCATTCTCGAAACCCTGCTCGACCGGCTGGCAAGTTACAAGGAAAAGACGCTGGCGTTGAAAGGCAAGATCAAGAAGGCGCTCTTTTATCCCGTGATGATCATCGTGGTCGCCATCCTGATCACGGCCATCATCATGTACTTCGTGATCCCGTCTTTCAAGACGGTGTTCTCGAGCTTCGGCGCCGATTTGCCCTTGCCGACGTTGGTCGTCATCTCGATGTCCGACTTCGTGGTCGGCAACTGGTACTGGATGCTCTTCGGATCGCTTGGTGCAGCCTACTTCAGCTTCCAGGCCTGGAAAAGGTCGATGGGCTTCCAGCGACTTGTCGACCGCTACATGCTGAAGCTGCCCGTGGTGGGCGAGATGCTGCAGAAGGCGTCGGTCGCACGATGGGCACGCACGCTTTCGACCACCTTCGCCGCCGGCGTGCCGCTGGTTGATGCGCTCGACTCAGTCGGGCCGGCCTCCGGCAACGCCGTCTACAAGGACGCGACGCGGATGGTGCAGAGCGAAGTCAATGTCGGCACCAGCCTGGCGCAGTCGATGCAGAACACCGGTGTGTTTCCGAGCATGGCCGTGCAGATGACCGGGATCGGGGAAGAGTCCGGCGCGCTCGATTCGATGCTGTCGAAGGTCGCCGACTATTACGAGCGCGAGGTCGACGAAACCGTCGATGCGCTGGCCAGCCTGATCGAACCGATGATCATGGTCGTTCTCGGCGTCGTCATCGGCGGCATTGTCGTCGCCATCTACCTGCCGATCTTCAAGCTCGGCCAGGTTGTCTGACGCCCCGGCCGAGACCGGAAGAAGCGACCTGGCAAAGTCCGTCGACCTGCTGAACGCTTGACCGCCGATCTCGTCTTCACCGTTTGCGCCGGCACTTTCGGCCTCGCCATCGGTTCATTCCTTAACGTCGTCATCTACCGCCTGCCGAAGATGATGCAGGCGGAGTGGCAGGCCCAGTGCGCCGAACTCGACGGCCGCGAACCCGCCACGACGCCGAAGTTCAATCTGCTGGTGCCCGGTTCGCACTGCCCGAAATGCAGCACACCGCTGCGGGTCCGCGACAATCTGCCCTTGCTGTCCTTTGCCCTGGCCGGCGGCAAGTGCGCTCACTGCGGCGCGCCAATCTCGCGTCGCTACCCGGTCGTCGAAGTACTGACCGCGACGTTATCGGTCTGGGCGGCCCTGCACTTCGGCTTCGGCATCGCCGGTCTGGCAGCACTGCTTTTGGTTTTCGCGCTGATCGCACTCACATTCATCGATGCGGACACGACCCTGTTGCCCGACAGCCTGACGCTACCGCTGCTTTGGATCGGGCTGCTGTTGAACGTCAATTCAACGTTTGTGCCGTTGCGGGAGGCTGTGGTCGGCGCCGCTGCCGGGTACCTCATTCTCTGGTCGATCTACTGGCTGTTCAAGCTGGCGACGGGCAAAGAAGGCATGGGCTACGGCGACTTCAAACTGCTCGCCGCTCTGGGCGCCTGGCTCGGTTGGAAGATGTTGCTTCCGATTCTGCTGCTCTCATCGGTCGTCGGCGCGGCGGTCGGCATCGTGCTGCTGATCCTCGCGCGTCGCGGGCGCGAAGTGCCCATCCCGTTCGGGCCTTATCTGGCAGCAGCGGGCTTCATTGCGCTCATCTATGGCGAGGACATCAGCCGCCGCTTCCTCCCCTTCTGAACCGCGCGGCTACCGGGTCGGTCTGACCGGCGGCATCGGCAGCGGCAAGTCGGCTGTCAGCGAGAGGTTCGGCGAACTCGGTGCCGCGATCGTCGATAGCGACGAGATCGCCCGTGCGCTGACTGCCCCCGGGGGCTGTGCGATTGCACCGATCCGCGACTTCTTCGGCCCACAGTTCATCGCCGCCGACGGCTCGCTCGACCGCGACAGGATGCGCGCGCTGGCGTTTCGCGATCGGTCCGCCAAGGCTCAACTGGAAGCGATCCTTCATCCGCGCATCCGCGAGGTTACTGAGGAAGCGGCAGGAAGGGCCTCCCGTGCTGCGCCGTACGTCATCCTGGTGGTTCCGCTGTTGATCGAAAGCCGCACCTGGCGCCGCCGGGTCGATCGCCTGCTTGTGGTCGACTGCCCGCTGGCCAGGCAACGGGCGCGCATCGCCGTACGCAGCGGACTCGATCCGGCGCTGGTCGACTCGATCATCGCCCAGCAGGCAAGCCGATACGAACGCCTCGATGCCGCCGACGACATCCTGGTCAACGACGGACCACTGGACAATCTGGCGCCGCGCGTTGCCAGGCTGCACCGAAGCTATCTCGAACTCGCGGCGAGGGCTGCACTGGGCCTGTGATATTTTCGCGCATGGCCAGTGGGCGCGGTGGCGCGATCCTCTACGAATACCCGTTCACCGAGCGCGTGCGATCGCTGTTGCGCCTCGAGGACCTCTTCGACAAGCTTGGCTACTTCATCGAGCAGGATCATCCGCACTGTCACCATGCGGCCCTGATGGCCCTGTTCGAGATCCTGGAGGTCACTTCGCGCACCGACCTGAAGGGCGACCTCTTGCAGGAACTCGAGCGGCAGCGGCAGGCGCTGCAGGCGCTGCGCAACAACCCGCAGGTCGAGCAGGACGCGCTTGCGAACGTGCTGGCGGACATCGAGCAGGCGCAGCAGGCGCTCAACTCAGCCGCCGGCAAGGCCGGCCAGCACCTGCGCGACAACGATTGGCTCAACAGCATACGCAGCCGCGCCAGCATCCCCGGCGGCACATGCGAGTTCGACCTGCCCTCGTATCACGCCTGGCTGATGCGCGACGGCGGCGACCGCCGTGACCACCTGCACGTCTGGGTAGAGCCCCTGCGCCGGTACAGCACGGCGCTCGGCATCGTGCTGCGACTCCTGAGGGAAAGCGCGCTGCACTCGACGCAGGTTGCTACCCAGGGCGGCTACCAGCAGACTCTGCAGGGACGCAGCTACGCCCTGCTTCAGGTCAGGGTCGCCGCCGGCGCCGAGGCGATCCCGGAGATCAGCGCCAACCGCTACATGCTCTGGATCCGCTTCACCGCGCCCGACGGCGACATGAAGCCGCGCGCCATAGACCGTGACGTGAGCTTCGAACTGGCCTTGTGCGCGCTGTAGTCCCGCGTGCCGATGCCCACTGTCGCCTGCCCGACCTGCAACGCCGACGTCGAGTGGTCGATCGCCAGCCCCTGGCGTCCGTTCTGCTGCGCTCGCTGCAAGGCCATCGATCTCGGCGGCTGGGCCAGTGACCGCTTCGTGATTCCGGGAGACGAACCGTCGGATTCCGCCGTCGACCCCTTGCCGACCTCGGATCCTCGGCGCGACTGACCGCTGTGCGAAACGCGCCGGCACGAGCACGTCATTTGCGGCGGAACGAACGCAGATCGACCCAGATCCTGCGCGAGCAGGGTCCCCCAGGTTCGACGCTCTCCGCCGCAACTCCGGCAGGCAAATAGACGGGCAACGGCCCGGCACCTGCCGAAAGACACCTAGCAAGTCCGGCCGAGCGGATCAGGGCGAAATCACGATCGCCAACCTCGGTGCTGCGCAAATCGTCTTCCTTGTCGGCCCAGACACCCCGCCAGCCATGTCCGGAGTTGCCGCAATCGGACAACGCGCCGTTGGCATCCTCCGCCACCACAAGCGAAAGGGCGTCAGCACGGCCGGGCCGGTGGTGGCCGCTGATCGGGTCCGACGCAACGATGATCGTCGACGGCAACAACAGCCAGCGCAGTGCCGGCACGGCCGCCGGCAGCAGCGGCCGCGGCAACTCCCGGCGTGGATCGACGAAGCGCAACTGCTGTCCCTCACGTGGACGAGGTTCGCCCTGCCAACCGCACACCAGACGGAACTGCAGTTCGACATAGGCATGCGGGTAGTCGAACTCGAAGGTCACCCAGGGGCGCGACACGCCGATGGCGATTCCGAGTTCCTCGTGAAGTTCGCGCTGGAGCGCCTGCTCGACGGCTTCGCCTGCCTCGATCTTGCCGCCCGGGAATTCCCAGTGTCCGGCGTAGGGCTTGCCGTCCGGCCGATCGGCCAGAAGCACGCTGCCGTCCTCTCGCAGCAGCACTCCGACGGCAACGCGCGTGACCTTGCGCGCCGGCGGCATCAGCGCGCGCTGGAGATGCCGAGACGGCCGGCGTAGTCGCGGGCGAATTGCAGCGCCACGCGCCCGGAACGCGAACCGCGCTGCAAGGCGAACTGCAGCGCCTCGCCGCCGGCGGCCTCGACCTGCGGCGGCGGGACACCGAAGCGACCGAGCCAGTGGGCAACGATGTCCAGATAGTCGCTCTGGCGGAACGGATAGAACGACAGCCACAGGCCGAAGCGTTCCGACAGCGAGATCTTCTCCTCGACCGTTTCGCCGGGATGAATCTCGCCGTCCTCCTGGTACCGCGCGTCGAGGTTCTCCCTCATGTACTCCGGCATCAGGTGGCGGCGATTCGAAGTCGCATAGATCAGCAGGTTGTCGCTAGGCGCCGCGATCGAACCGTCGAGCGCCGCCTTCAGTGCCTTGTACGACGACTCGCCTTCCTCGAAAGACAGGTCATCGCAGAAGAGCACGAAGCGCTCCGGCCGCGCGGCCACCAGGCCGACGATATCCGGCAGATCCGTCAGATCGTGCTTGTCGACCTCGATCAGCCGCAGCCCGTCGCGATGAAAGCGCGCGAGGCAGGCGCGTATCAGCGACGACTTACCGGTGCCGCGCGCGCCGGTCAGAAGGACGTTGTTCGCCGGCAGGCCGAGGACGAACTGCTCCGTATTGCGCAGGATCGCCGCGCGCTGCTCGTCGACATGCTGCAGGTCTTCCGGGGAAATGCGCGCCACCCTCCGCACCGCCTCCAGGTGCCCGGCCGCGGCGCCGAGGTAAACGCGCTTGCGCCAGCGGAAGGCCGGCGCGGTCCAGTCGGTTTCACGCCGCGGCGGCAGCAGAGGTTCGAGCCTTTCCAGCAGCCTGCGCAGCACTTCGGCGAGATCCTGCGGGTCCGTGGCGGCCATCGCGGGTTTTTCTAGGAGCGGTAGTTGGCGTTGATGCTGACGTAGTCGTGCGACAGGTCGCAGGTCCACACCTTGGTCGACGCGCTGCCGCGGCCGAGTTCGACACGGACGGCAATTTCTGCGCCCTTCATCACCCGCTGGCCGTCTTCCTCGCGATAGTCGGGATGGCGGCCACCGTTGCGCGCGACCCAGACCTCGTTCAGGTGCAGTTGCACTCGGTCGGCATCGAGGTCGACGATGCCGGCGTTGCCGACCGCCGCGAGGATGCGGCCGAGATTGGGGTCGGAGGCGAAGAATGCCGTCTTCACCAGCGGCGAGTGGGCGATGGCATAGGCCACCGCCTTGGCCTCATCGTCCGTTGCCGCGCTGTCGACGACGATCTCGATGAACTTGGTCGCGCCCTCGCCGTCGCGCACGATGGCCTGGGCCAGTTGCTGCGCCACTTCGAGGATCGCGTCGCGCAGAGCCGGCAGCCGCGGATCGCTGCTGCTGTCGATCGTTGCTGCCACGGCGGCGCCGGTAGCGATCAGGATCAGCGAGTCGTTGGTCGAGGTGTCCCCATCGACGCTGATACGGTTGAACGACGCCTCGGCAACCCCGGCCGCCAGTTCGCGCAGCAGCGATGCCGAAACCGCGGCGTCCGTGGCGATGAAGCCCAGCATCGTCGCCATGTTTGGCCGGATCATGCCGGCGCCCTTCGCGATGCCGGTGACCGTAAGCAGCCGCCCGCCGAGATCGATCCGGCGCGACGCCGCCTTAGGCACCGTATCGGTGGTCATGATCGTCTCGGCTGCCTGCGCCCAGTGGTTCGGCGCCAGCCGGCCGATCGCCTCGGGCAATCCCGCAAGCAGCCGATCGAGTGGCAGCGGCTCCATGATGACGCCGGTCGAAAATGGCAGCACCTGTTCCGCGGCGCAGCCGAGCAGCCGGCCGACTTCTGCACAGGTCGCCCGTGCCGCGGCCAGGCCCTTTTCGCCGTTGCCGGCATTGGCGTTGCCCGTGTTGACGACCAGCGCACGGATGTCCCGGCCGATGGCCAGATGTTCGCGGCAGACGAGCACCGGCGCCGCACAGAAGCGGTTGCGCGTGAACACGCCGGCGACACTGGCCCGGTCGGAGATGTGCAGCACCAGCAGGTCCTTGCGTCCCTGTTTGCGGATGCCGGCTTCGGCCCAGCCGAGCTCGATGCCGGCCACCGGCATCAGCGCCGCAGGATCAGGTGCAGACAGATTGACCGGCATCGCAGTGCTAGCGCCCCGGGGAAAGCAAGGCCGACGCAGTCCGGCAGCACCTTACGCCAGCTTGCCGTGGCACTGCTTGTACTTCTTGCCGCTGCCGCAGGGACAGGGATCGTTGCGGCCGATCTTGTCGCCGAAGCGCTTGAAAGGCTGCGCCTTGGCATCTTCCGGCTCGGCCAGTACGGCGGTGTCGCCGCCGTCGTCCTCGGCCTGTGCAGCTGTCGCGAATTCGACGTGCTGCGCCCGCGCCTGCTCCAACCGCCGCTCGCTCTCTTCCTCGATCCGCTGCTCGGCCGCCGCGACTTCCTCCGCCGACTGGATGCGGACGTTCATCAGGATCCGGATCACGTCGGCGCGCACGCGGTCGATCAGCGTGCTGAACAGTTCAAAGGCCTCGCGCTTGTACTCCTGCTTCGGCTGCTTCTGCGCATAGCCGCGCAGGTGAATTCCCTGGCGCAGATGGTCGAGCGCTGCCAGGTGCTCGCGCCAGTGCTGGTCGACCAGCTGCAGCATGATCGAGCGCTCGAAGTTGGCGAAGGACTCGGCACCGACCATTGCCAGCTTCGCGGCGTAGGCCTCGTCGGCTGCTTTCAGCACGCGCTCCAGCAGCTCGCCTTCGGTCAGTTTCTCCTCGGTCTCCAGCCAGTGTCGCAACGGCAGTTCGATCTGCCAGTCGGTCGAAAGCGTCCTGGCCAGCCCGTCGATATCCCACTGTTCCTCGACCGACTCGGCCGGTACGAAGCCGCGGAACAGGTCGGTGAAGTGCCCGCGGCGCAGGTTGGCGACCATGTCGGCCACGCTGTCCGCTTCGAGGACGTCGTTGCGCAGCCTGTAGATCTCGCGCCGCTGGTCGTTGGCGACATCGTCGTACTCGAGCAGCTGCTTGCGGATGTCGAAATTGCGCGCCTCTACCTTGCGCTGCGCCGTTTCGATCGAGCGGCTGACCATGCCGGCCTCGATCGCTTCTCCTTCCGGCATCTTCAGCCGGTCCATGATCGCCCGCATCTTCTCGCCGGCGAAGATGCGAAGCAGCGAATCCTCCATCGACAGGTAGAAGCGCGACTCGCCCGGGTCGCCCTGCCTTCCGGAGCGGCCACGCAGCTGGTTGTCGATTCGGCGCGACTCGTGCCGCTCGGAACCGACGATCTTCAGCCCACCGGCGGCCACCACCTGCTCGTGCAGCGACTGCCATTCGCCGCGCAGCTTGGCAATCCGCGTCGGCTTCTCCTCCGGCGCCAGATTCATGTCGGCTTCGACGAACTGGACCTGCTTCTCGGCATTGCCGCCGAGCACGATGTCGGTACCGCGGCCGGCCATGTTGGTGGCGATGGTGATCGTCTTCGGCCGCCCGGCCTGGGCGACGATCTCGGCCTCGCGCGCATGCTGCTTGGCGTTGAGCACCTGGTGCGGCAGCCCCTCCTTCTTCAGCAGGCTCGACAGCACCTCGGAGTTCTCGATCGAGGTCGTGCCCAGCAGCACCGGCTGGCCGCGGGCGTAGCAGTCGCGGATGTCGGCGACGATCGCGGCGTGCTTTTCTCGCACCGTGCGGTAGATCTTGTCCTGCTGGTCGGCGCGAATCATCGGCCTGTGGGTCGGGATCACGACAGTTTCGAGGCGGTAGATGTCCTGGAACTCGTAGGCCTCGGTGTCCGCCGTGCCGGTCATGCCGGCGAGTTTGCCGTACATGCGGAAGTAGTTCTGGAAGGTGATCGACGCCAGCGTCTGATTCTCCTGCTGGATCTGCACTCCTTCCTTGGCTTCCACCGCCTGGTGCAGTCCTTCGGACCAGCGCCGGCCCGGCATCAGCCGGCCCGTGAACTCGTCGACGATGACGATCTGCCCGTCCTGCACGACGTAGTGCTGGTCGCGGTTGAACAGGTGGTGCGCCCGCAGCGCCGCGTTCAGGTGGTGCATCAGGATGATGTTCTGCGGCGCGTACAGGCTCTCGCCCTCGCCCAGCAGACCCATCCGCGCCAGGATGCCTTCGGTCTTCTCGTGGCCGGATTCCGAGATCTGCACCTGGTGCTGCTTCTCGTCGACCCAGAAGTCACCGTCGCCTTTCTCCTCGGTCTGCCGGGTCAGAAGCGGCGGCACTTCGTTCATGCGCCGATAAAGTGCCGTGTGGTCCTCGGCCGGGCCGGAGATGATCAGTGGCGTGCGCGCCTCATCGATCAGGATCGAGTCGACCTCGTCGACGATCGCGTAATTGAGTCCCCGCTGGCGACGGTCACCGACCGAGTACTCCATGTTGTCGCGCAGATAGTCGAAGCCGTACTCGTTGTTGGTGCCGTAGGTGATATCCGCCGCATAGGCGGCGCGCTTTTCGTCGTTCGCTTGCTGCGAAACGATCACGCCGACCGACATGCCGAGAAACTGGTAGACGCGGCCCATCCACTCCGCATCGCGGGCGGCCAGGTAGTCGTTGACCGTGACGACGTGTACACCCTTGCCAGCCAGCGCATTCAGATACACCGCCAGTGTCGCAGTCAGGGTCTTGCCCTCGCCGGTGCGCATTTCGGCGATCCTGCCGTCGTGCAACACCATGCCGCCGATCAGTTGCGCGTCGAAGTGCCGCATGCCAAGCGTGCGTTTGGCGGCCTCTCGGACCACGGCAAAAGCCTCCGGCAGCAGGGCGTCCAGGGTCTCGCCTTTGGCGACGCGGCCCCTCAATTCGTCGGTCCTGGCGCGCAATTGCTCGTCCGTCAGGGCCGAAGCCTGCGGTTCGAGAGCATTGATGCGCTCGACGTTGCGCTGGTACTGCTTGAGCAGGCGCTGGTTGCGACTGCCGAAAATGCGGGTTAACAGGCCGGAAATCATGGGTTTGGCAGCAGTCTTCGACCACGCGCCGGAGGATCATGCATCGACGACGCGGCTCGGGGCCGGTCGACAATGCGACGCGCAGCCCCGGGAATTCAGGGCCGCGAAGTATCTCACAGCACTGGTGCCGGCCCGCTGCGGCCCTTCAACTGGACCCGAGCGAAACTTATCGGGCGCGCGGCCGCAAGGCGGCCAGAGGCGAATCGCTCGCCTGCCGCGACAGGAAGCGCGCCGGGTTCTGCGGCGCGCCGTTTAGGTGTACCTCGAAGTGCAGATGCGGCCCCGTCGAGCGGCCGGTGGCGCCGACACGGCCAACCTGCTGGCCCTTGCGCACGAAGTCGCCTTGCCGGACGTCGAGCCTGGAAGCATGCGCATAAAGCGTTTGCAGGCCGTTGCCGTGGTCGATCATCACCATGTTTCCATAAGCCGGGTGGTACTCGGCGCTGGAAACGACGCCGCCGGCGGCGGCCAGGATCGGCGTTCCTGGCGGCGCGGCGAAATCGAGCCCGGCATGCATCACCAACTGCCCGGAGAATGGATCAAGCCGCGAACCGAATCCGGAGCCGACGAAGCCTTCGCTGATCGGCGTGTTCTGCGGCAGCAGAGCGGTCCGCACCTGGTCGGCCAGCAGTTCGCTCTCGACAACATCCAGATAGTCGGCCCGCGACTCCACCCCCTTGGCAACGCGGTCCACCTGTTCGCCGAGTTCGCCGATCGACAGCGCTCGCGAACCGCGCGGCTCGGCGCCGCCCCGGCCCGGAAGATCGCGGAAGTTGAATTCCTCGGGCCGGATGCCCGCCAGCTTGGCGACGCGCTCGCCCAACGCGTCGAGCCGCATCAGCTGCGCCTGCATCTCGCCGAGCCGACGCGCCATCGCACTGACGTTGTCGCGCATGAACTGTTCGTTACGTTCTATTTCCCCTCGCATCACCGTCGATGCGAGGTCGCGAATGTAGGGAATCTCGAATGCAACCGCGATGCGGAAAGTGACGACATAGAGCCCGACGACCGCAAGCAGAACCGCGAAGCCCATACTGGTCATCGCCGCCGCAAACATCTTCGGGCTCAGGGTCATCGTGCGCGCTCGCGACAGACGTTGGTCGACGACGATAATCTGCACTTATGCAACCTCCCAGGCTGCGCGGCCGAATCCACAGACCGCGAGCTCGTTGTTCCTTCGCTTCCGTGACGCAGCTCGTGCGCCGCCCGAAACCATGACCTCCAGCGGTAAAACGGCGGCGCAGGTGCTCGCCGAGAGTCCGGTCGCAGGGCTCGTCGAACAGGCCCGACGACTTGGCCGAATTTCCTCGCTTGTTGCCGACTTCTGCCGGGACAACGCTGGTCCAGATACGTCACCGGCGCCGCGCTGCGCAATCCAGGGCGGTCAAGTGGTCATACTGGTGTCCTCGCCTTCGCAAGGCGCAAAGCTGAGGCAGCGCGCCACGACCCTGAACCGTCTGGTACAGGATTGCGACCCGGACCTTACTGGAATCCGAATCCGCCTTCAACCCGGCAAGCCGGACGATCCCACCCAGATCAAAACCGTCGCTCTCGCAGCCGATCCGCTCCCACCCGGGTCCGCTGCTGCCGCACTGAAGTTTGCCGAGGACCTCGTCCGGAACCTGCCGGACTCACCGCTGCGTCGGGCGTCGCTTCGACTGCAGGGGGTGCTGCGGGGGAAACTCGGCCGGCGCGACTGAGGCGAATCGCCGCGGTCGCACGACGGCGACTCAGGCAAAGGCAGGACGGCGGAAGGCCTCGGGCGCCTGGCGCTCGTCCTCGAAACTCACGATCTCGTAGGCGGTCGAATCGGCCAGCAGCGCCCGCAGCAACTGGTTGTTCAACGCATGCCCCGAGCGGAAGGCCGAATAGGCGGCGATCAGCGGCCGTCCGAGCAGGTATAGATCGCCGATGGCGTCGAGGATCTTGTGCTTGGCGAACTCGTCGCCGGAACGCAGTCCGTCGGTGTTCAGCACCCGGTACTCGTCCATCACGATGACGTTCTCGAAATTGCCGCCAAGCGCCAGACCGGCTGCCCGCAAGGCCTCGACCTCATTGACGAACCCGAAGGTCCGCGCCCGAGCCACCGCGGCCACATAAGCTTCTCGCGCCAGGTCGACCTCGACGTCCTGCGTGGTGGCGTTGATGGCCGGATGGTCGAAGTCGATCGCGAAACGAAGCTTGAAACCGAAGTGCGGCGACAGCCGTGCCCACTTCAGCTGGCGTCCTTCGCCGTCGCGAACCTCGACCGGCTTGAGTACGCGCACGAATCGTTTTGGCGCCGCCAGTTCCTCTATGCCGGCAGACTGCAGCAGGAACACGAAGCTGGCCGCACTCCCGTCCATGATCGGGATCTCGGCCGCATCGACATCGACATGGCAGTTGTCGATGCCGAGCCCGGCCAGAGCGCTCATCAGGTGCTCGACCGTCGCCACCCGCGCCCCATCGCGCTCGATGGTCGATGCCATGCGCGTGTCGCCCACCGCGAGGGCACCGGCGGGGATGTCCACCGGCGGATCAAGGTCGACGCGCCGGAAGACGATGCCCGTGTCCGCCGCCGCCGGTCGCAACACAAGTTCGACCTTGGTGCCGCTGTGCAGCCCGATGCCGACCGTGCGGACGATTCTCTTCAGTGTTCTTTGCTTGAGCATGGGGAGCAAATTGTAGCTGCGCGCTGCTGCGGCGCGGCATCACGAGTGCTGGTCAGCAGCCCTATTGCACAAGAGAATCGGCCGCACGCCCCGGGCAGGATCCCTCCAATTTCGCCATGAACGCGCCGCCGCCACTCCCGCCGAAAGCCGCCGCTGACGAGCCGCGGCCGTCGCCATTCCCGCCGGTGCGGAAAGTCGGACCTGGCGCGCCCTTGCGCTGGCTTGCTGCGGGATGGCGGGATCTGCGTGCCGCACCGGCGGCCAGCCTCCCCTATGGCGCCGCATTTGCAGCAATGGGCTGGCTGATCTATTTCTTCTTCCGCCACGCTCATGAATACGTCTCGGCACTGACCGCAGGTTTCCTGCTGGTCGGCCCGTTTCTCTGCGCCGGCCTGTACGACACCAGCCGGCGACTGGCACTTGGCCAGCCGGTGACATTCGCCGCTTCGATGACTGCCTGGCGAGCCAATCTCGGTGCCTTTTCGATGTTCGCGCTGGCGCTCACCATCGTGATGCTGGTCTGGGCGCGCGCATCGCTCGTCACCTTTGCGCTGTTCTTCTCCTCCGGCATGCCCGACCTTAGCGGGTTCCTCGGCCGCGTGAGTCGCATCGAGCACTGGGATTTCGTCCTGACCTATTTCGCAGTCGGCGCCATTTTCGCCACGATCGTGTTCGCGCTGAGCGTCGTGTCGGTGCCGCTGATGCTGGCGCGCGGCACCGATACGGTGGTCGCCGCGATCACCAGCGTACGGGCGTTGTTCGCCAACCCGTTGCCGCTGGCGATCTGGGCGGTGTTGATCGTGACGCTGACTGCGGCGGGCTTCGCCACGCTGTTCGTCGGCCTCGTTCTCACCATCCCGCTCGTCGGCCACGCCACCTGGCACGCCTACGAGGACCTCGTCGGTCAGTAAGCCGATCCCGAAGTCCGGCAGACCGCAGCCGCCGACGCGCGGCCCGGCGCCGGATCGCGGCAGGCGGACGGCATCGCCCACCGCCTCCCCTCGCGCCCTCACTGCTCTTGCCCGCCGGCTAGTCCGCCTGCTTGCGCAGGAACGCCGGGATGTCGAGCCGGTCGTGACCCGCGTCCTGCAGCGCTGCGACCCGCGCCGCCGCCGTTTCGCGCGAGCGCCACACCGCCGGCTGGTCGAAGTGGCTGTAGTCGCCCGCCGCGGGCGCAGCCGCCGGCGCCACCGCGACCGCGGCGTTGTCGGTGCCGGTCTTGATGACGGTAAAAGGCGTCGCCTGCTTCTTGGCTGCCGAGCGGCCGAGCCCGGTCGCCACCACGGTGACCCGCAGGTCGTCGCCCATCGCCTCGTCACTGACGGTGCCAAAGATCACGGTCGCGTCCTCGGCCGCGAAGGCGCGGATGGTGTTCATCACCTCGCGCGTCTCCTTCATTTTCAGCGACTGGCTGGCAGTGATGTTGACCAGCACGCCGCGGGCGCCGGACAGGTCGACGCCCTCGAGCAGCGGGCTGGCCACCGCCTGCTCGGCGGCGATGCGGGCGCGGTCGAGGCCGGAAGCGGTCGCCGTGCCCATCATCGCCTTGCCGTGTTCGCCCATCACGGTCTTGACGTCTTCGAAGTCGACGTTGACCAGGCCCGGGATGTTGATGATCTCGGCAATCCCGGCGCAGGCGTTGTGCAGCACGTCGTCGGCGGCGCGGAAGCACTCGGCCATCTCGGCGTCCTCGCCGAGCACTTCCTCGAGCTTGTTGTTCAGGATCACGATCAGCGAGTGGACGCGGTCCTCGAGTTCCGACAGACCGGCATCGGCGATCTTCGCGCGCCGCGGCCCTTCGAACTCGAAGGGCTTGGAAACCACGGCAACCGTCAGGATGCCGAGTTCCTTGGCGATCTCGGCCACCACCGGTGCCGCGCCGGTGCCGGTGCCGCCCCCCATGCCGGCGGTGATGAACACCATGTGCGCGCCGCGCAGCGCGTCGATGATCCGTTCGCGGGCGTCGAGCGCAGCCTGCTTGCCCGCCTCGGGCTTGCTGCCGGCGCCGAGACCGGTGGATCCCAGTTGCAGCACATTCCTTGCTGACGACCGCGCCAGCGTCTGGTGATCGGTGTTGGCGCAGATGAATTCGACGCCCTGCACGCCGCGCCGGATCATGTGCTCCACCGCGTTGCCGCCGGCGCCACCGACGCCCACCACCTTGATCACCGTGCCGCGGGTTTCCGTTTCGAGAATTTCAAAGGCCATTCGCTTCTCCTGAGTCATTTGCTTGAACACCCGATCACCAAACGCGCAATGTCAACGGCGCAGCCTTCTGTTTCCGCCTTTGACACTGCACGCTCCCAACGGCGTGACGCTGCTGCGCCAAGCGCCCATCCAGCGCGTGCCCTTCAGTCACGCGGCCGCCGCCCGGCCGCCCGAAGGCGGCCGCGCTGACTTTCTTTCCGCAGCGAGCGCAGGTGCGACCCAGAGGGTCGCGTACGCAAGCTGCGCGGCTCAAAAGTTGCCCACGATCCATTCGCGCATCCTTCTCAACGTCTGGCCAAACGAACCCCCCTGGGCCGCGGCGCGGCGGCCGCGCTGCCGCTGCGATTGCGCCTCCGTCAGCAGACCGACCACGGTCGCAAAGCGCGGGTTGCGGATCACGTCGGCCAGCGGTCCCTGGTATCCCGGCCAGCCGACCCGCGCCGGCTTCAGGAACACGTCTTCGGCGAGTTCGCCGATGCCGGGCAGCAGCGCCGTGCCGCCGGTGAGCACGACTCCCGACGACAGCATCTCCTCGTAGCCGGAATCGCGGATTGCCTTGTGCGCCAGGTTGAACAGTTCCTCGACCCGCGGCTCGATCACCGCTGCCAGCGACTGCCGCGACAGCAGCCGCGGCGCCCGGTCGCCGACGCCGGGGATTTCGATCCGGTCGTTGGGATCGGCCAGCACTTCCTTGGCGACGCCGTGCCGCTGCTTGATCTGCTCGGCGTCGGGAATCGGCGTGCGCAGCGCCATCGCAATGTCGTTGGTGATCTGGTCGCCGGCGATCGGGATCACGGCCGTGTGGCGGATGGCGCCGCCGGTGAAAATGGCGATGTCGGTGGTGCCGCCGCCGATGTCGATCAGCGCCACGCCGAGTTCCTTCTCGTCGCCGGTCAGCACCGACATGCTCGAGGCCAGCGGCTGCAGCACCAGGTCCTGCACTTCGAGGCCGCAGCGGCGCACGCACTTGACGATGTTCTGCGCCGCCGACACCGCGCCGGTGACGATGTGCACCGAGACTTCAAGGCGCACTCCGCTCATGCCGATCGGCTCGCGGATGTCCTCCTGGCCGTCGACGATGAACTCCTGCGTCAGCACGTGCAGCACCTGCTGGTCGGTCGGGATGTTCACGGCGCGGGCGGTCTCGATCACCCGCGCCACGTCGGCCGCAGAGACTTCGCGGTCCTTGATCGGCACCATGCCGCGCGAATTGACGCTGCGGATGTGGCTGCCGGCGATGCCGGTGTAGACCTCGCCGATCTTGCAGCCGGACATCAGCTCGGCTTCTTCCAGCGCCCGGCGGATCGACTGCACCGTGGCCTCGATGTTGACGACCACGCCGCGGCGCAGGCCTTCCGAAGCGGACTGGCCCAGGCCGATGACCTTGAACGGCCCTTCGAGGTCGAATTCGGCCACCGCAACGACCACCTTCGAGGTGCCGACGTCGAGGCCGACGATGATGTCCCTGGTTTCGCTTTTCATGGTTTCTTGCGGGCCGCGGCGACGGCAAATCCCTGCGGGTAACGCGCATCGATGCGCTGGATCTCGTGGCCAACCTGCGCCGAGGCGGTCGGCAAGTGGGCGAGCAGCAACGCCAGCCGCTCGTCGAGTCGACCGGCCGGTTCGTCGCGGCCGAGTTCGATCACCGGACCGCTTGCGGTGCGCAAGGTCCAGCCGGCACGATCCGAGACCTCGACCGCGTCGAGCTCGAACCCGAGTTCGGCCGCTCGCTGCGCCAGCTGCGGCAGGCGGCGAGCCACCTCGGTGCTGAAGCGCGGCGGCGCGTCGACGTACAGCAGTTCGCCGTCGATTTCGGCCTCGGCGACGTTGGCGATGAACAGCGCGCCGCGGTCCGAAAGCAGGCGGCCGTCTTCCCAGACCGCGATCGCGTTGTGCTCGGCGACGGTGACGATCAGGCGGTCCGGCCAGGCCCGGCGCAGCGACACGGTGGCGACCCACGGCACCGATTCGAAGACGCGCCGCGCCTCGTCGAGGCGGAGCGTGAAGAAGTTGCCGGTCAGCCGCCCGAGCATCGCCGCCCGCGCCGCGTTGGCATTGACATGCCGAAGCTCGCTGCCATCGGCCGCGCGCAGCTCGATCCGGCGCAGGTCGAACGATGGGCGCTGAAGCAGCCAGGCGACGGTGCCGGCAAGCAGCAGCAGCACGGCGACCGCAGTCAGCAGCGTCCCGGCACGCTGCATCGCCACCGTGCTGAGCAGCGGTGACGGGTCCCTCGCCTTCACTCGTGCACCTCCAGCGCCGCCTGGGCAAGGATCTCGAGAACGAGGTCGGCGTAGTCCATGCCGGCCGCCCTGGCCGCGATCGGCACCAGCGAGTGCGAGGTCATGCCGGGCGAGGTGTTCAGCTCGATCAGGAACGGCAGGTCGCCGCGCGCATCCGAGTACAGCATCACGTCGACGCGACCCCAGCCGCGCGCGCCGAGCAGGCGGTACGCGCGCAGGCAAAGCTGCTGGATGTCGCGGGCCAGCCAGTCGTCAAGCGGAGCCGGACACAGGTACTTCGTCTCGTCGCTGAAGTACTTGCTGTGGTAGTCGTAGTCGCCGCCGGGCGCCTGGATTTCGATCAGCGGCAGCGCCCTCGCCTCGGCGCCATGGCCAAGAATGGCGCAAGTCAGTTCGCGGCCGGCGATCAGTTCCTCGGCAATCACCACCTCGTCGTAACGCCGCGCCGTCGCGTAGGCGGCAGCCAGTTCGTCGGCATCGTGCGTCGTGACCTTGGTGATGCCGATCGTCGAGCCCTCGCGCACCGGCTTGACGATCAGCGCGTCGCCCAGTTCGGCGACGACCTGGCGGAAGTCGGTGTGCGCATGCAACTCGCGCCAGGGCGGCGTCGGGATCTCCTGGGCCACCCACAGCTTCTTGGTGGTGAGCTTGTCGATGGCGATGCTGGAGGCCTGCACGCCGCTGCCGGTATAGGGCACACGCAGCGTCTCCAGCACGCCCTGCATCGTGCCGTCCTCGCCGTAGCGGCCGTGCAGCGCGATGAAGACCCGGTCGAACTTCGCCGCTTCCAGTTCGGCCAGTGTCTGGGTGCCGGGATCGAAGGCGCAGGCATCGACGCCGCGGCTCTGCAGCGCCTGCAGCACCCCGGTGCCGGACAGGATCGACACCTCGCGCTCGGCGCTGCGGCCGCCGAACAGGACGCCGACCTTGCCGAAGGACTTCGGATCGAGCGGTTCGTTCACTGTTCCCTCCGCGCTGCGCGCTCCGGGACGAGCGCTTCGGGACGGCCGTGCGCGCTCATCAGACTGCCCTCCGCACTGCGCGCTCCGGGGCGAGCGCTTCGGGACGGCCGTGCGCGCTCATTCCGCCCCCTCCTGCGGCGCCAGCCGGCCGGGCACCTGGCCAATCGAACCGGCGCCCATGGTCACCACCACGTCGCCCGGCCGCGCCGCATCCAGGATCGCCTGAGGCATCGCGTCGATCTGCTCGACGAACACCGGTTCGATGCGGCCGGCCACGCGCAGCGCGCGCGCCAGCGCGCGGCCGTCGGCGGCGACGATCGGCACTTCGCCGGCGGGATAGACATCGGCCAGCAGCAGCGCATCGACGGTCGACAGCACGCGGACGAAGTCCTCGAAGCAGTCGCGGGTGCGCGTGTAGCGATGCGGCTGGAAGGCCAGCACCAGCCGCCGCCCCGGGTAGGCGCCGCGCACGGCCGCCAGCGTCGCCTCGATCTCGACCGGGTGATGGCCGTAGTCGTCGATCAGCGTGAAGCTGCCGCCGTCGACGGCGACCTCGCCATGTCGCGCGAAGCGGCGGCCAACGCCGGTGAAGTTCGACAGGCCGGCCGCGATCGCCTCGTCGCCGACGCCCAGTTCGGTCGCCACTGCGATCGCGGCCAGCGCGTTGGCGACGTTGTGCAGCCCGGGCAGGTTCAGCCGCACCGCCAACGGCAAGGCGCCCTCGCGCAGCGCCGAGAAGCGCATCTGCGTGCCTTCGGCCACGGCGTCGACGGCGCGGTACTGCGCATCGGCGGCGAAGCCGTAGGTCAGCACCGGCTTGGAGACAAACGGCAGGATCTCGCGCACGTGGCGGTCGTCGACGCAGAGCACGGCATGACCGTAGAAGGGCAGCCTCGACAGGAACTCGATGAATGCGCCCTTCAGCCGCGCGAAGTCGTGGCCGTAGGTCTCCATGTGGTCGTTGTCGATGTTGGTGACCACTGCCATCACCGGCATCAGGTTCAGGAACGACGCATCCGACTCGTCAGCCTCGACCACGATGTAGCCGCCGCTGCCGAGCCGCGCATGGCTGCCCGCCGAGTTCAGCCTGCCGCCGATGACGAAAGTCGGATCGAGTCCGCCGGCGGCGAGCACGCTGGCCACGAGGCTGGTCGTGGTCGTCTTGCCGTGCGTGCCGGCGATGGCGATGCCCTGTTTTAGCCGCATCAGTTCGGCCAGCATCACCGCCCGCGGAACCACCGGGATGCGACGGGCGCGCGCGGCGATCACTTCCGGGTTGTCGCTGCGCACCGCGGTCGAGGTCACGACGGCGTCGGCATCTTCGACCGCCGCCGCCGCGTGGCCGATCGAGACCCTGGCGCCGAGCCGCGCCAGCCGCCGCGTGGTGGCGCTTTCGGCTACGTCGGTGCCGCTGATCGCATAGCCGAGATTCAGCAGCACTTCGGCGATGCCGCTCATGCCGGCGCCGCCGATGCCGACGAAGTGGATGCGGTGGACCGCGTGCTTCATCGCCTGGCCTCGCGGGCGATGTGCTCGATCGCATCGGCCACCACCCGGGTGGCGTCGGCGCGACCGAGGCTGCGGGCATGGATCGCCAGCCGCAGCAGGTCGTCGCGTGTCAGTCCGGCCAGCAGGTCGGCGAGGCGCCGTGGCGTCAACTCCTGCTGCGGCAGGTGGATCGCGGCGCCGCTGCCGGCCATGAACTCGGCGTTGCTGCGCTGGTGCGAAGTGGTCGATACCACCAGCGGCACCAGGATCGAGGCCAGGCCAGCCGCGGCCAGTTCGGTCACCGTGATGGCGCCGGCCCGGCAGATCACCAGGTCGGCCTCGGCGTAGCGGCGCGCCATGTCGTCGATGAACGGCAGCACTTCGGCGGCGATGCCGGCATCGGCGTAGGCCTTGCGCGTCGCCGGCACGTGCGCGGCGCCGCATTGATGAACGATCCGCGGCCGGAGCTCCTGGGGCAGCAGCCCGAACGCCGCCGGCAGCGATTCGTTGAGCACGCGGCTGCCCAGGCTGCCGCCGACCACCAGCAGGTTCAGCGCACCGCTGCGCTGCGCATAGCGCTGCGCCGGCGGCGGCAGCGCGGCGATCTCGGCCCGGACCGGATTGCCGGTGACCAGGCCGCGATTGCCGGCCAGCCTCGCTGCCGGGCCGTCGAAGCCGCAGAACACCGCCGAGGCCAGCGAGCGCAGCATCCGGGTCGACAGCAGCGGCGCCGCGTCGGCATTCAGCAGCGTCAACGGCATGCCGGCAGCGGCAGCGGCCAGCCCGGCCGGCACGGCGACATAGCCGCCGGTCGAGAACACCACCGCTGGCCGCCGCTGCCGCAGTGCGGCCCGGCTCTGCCACAGCGCCCGCAGCAGCAGGAAGCCGCCGACGAGCAGCGTGCCGAGTCCCTTGCCGCGCAGGCTCGCGAAGTCGATGGCGTCGAAGTCGATGCCGCGCGGCTCGACCAGCGAGCGCTCCATGCCGGCGCGAGTGCCGAGCCAGGACACCGTCCAGCCGCGGCCGCGCAGCGCTTCGGCCACCGCCAGCCCGGGCATCACATGCCCGCCGGTCCCTGCGGCAACGACCACGAGGTGGCTCATGAGGACGCCCTGGGCGCTGCGCGCTGCGGGATGAGCGCTCCGGGGCGGCCGCGCGCGATGATCCAGCTTCTCCTCAGCGCTGCGCGCTGCGGGATGAGCGCTCCGGGGCGGCCGCGCGCGCTCATACGCGCCCCCCTCGCATCAGGATCCGGTTCTCGTAGTCGACCCGCAGCAGCAGGCCGAGGGCGACGATCATTGCCAGCATCGCCGAACCGCCGTAGCTCACCAGCGGCAGCGTCAGGCCCTTGGTCGGCAGCAGGCCGCTGGCGACACCGACGTTGATGAACGACTGCACACCGAGCCAGATGCCGATGCCCTGCGCGACCAGGCCGGCAAACGTGCGCTCCAGCGCCACCGCCTGGCGGCCGATCTCGAAGGCGCGCTTCGTCAGCCAGTAGAAGGCGACGATCACCGCCAGCACCGTGACCAGCCCAAGCTCCTCGGCGATGACTGCCAGGATGAAGTCGGTGTGCGCCTCGGTCAGGTAGTGCAGCTTCTCGACGCTGCCGCCCAGACCGACGCCGAACCACTCGCCGCGGCCGAAGGCGATCAGCGAGTGGGTCAGCTGATAGCCCTTGTTCAGCACGTGCTCGGACGACCACGGATCGAGGTAGGCGAAGATCCGTTCGCGCCGGTACGGAAACATCCAGACGACCGCCGCCAGCCCGACCACCAGCAGCACCGAGATGGCGACGAACAGCCGACCATTCAGGCCGCCGAGGAACAGGATGCCCATAGCGATGGCGACGATCACCAGGAAGGCGCCGAGGTCCGGCTGCAGCTGCAGCAGCACGCCGACCGCCAGCATCACCGCCCCGATCGGCAGGAAACCGCGCTTGAAGCTGTGCATGACGTCCTGCTTGCGCACGGTGAAGCTCGCCGCATAGAGCACGCAGGCGACCTTCATCAGCTCCGACGGCTGCAGGTTGAACACGGACAGGGGAATCCAGCGCTTCGCGCCCAGCGCGCCGGTGCCCACGCCCGGCAGCAGCACCACCACCAGCAGCGCGAAGGCGATGCCGAAGGCCACCGGCGCCAGCTTCTGCCAGCGCGTCATCGGCACCGAGAATGCAAGCGCCGCGGCGGCCAGCGCGGTGACGATCGCGAACGTGTGCCGCACCAGGAAATGTGTCGGCGTCACCTTGTAGCGCGGCGAATCGGCGAGCGTGATCGACGCCGAATAGACCATCACCACGCCGAACAGCACCAGCGCCGCCGCCACCAGCAACAGCGGCAGGTCGACGCGCTCGTCGCCGCGGCCGGCGGCGCGCGGCAGGCCAGCGCCGCCGAGGGCCAGCAGCCCGCCGCCGACGCCGGCCGGCAGTCGCGCCGCCTCGGCGCGCCCGGTGAGGCTCTGCCACAACCGCGTCAGCACGGCTGCCCCTCGCGCAGCGCCAGCTCGCGCACCGCAGCGGCGAAGACCTCGGCGCGATGCTCGTAGTTGCGGAACATGTCGAGGCTTGCGCAGGCCGGCGACAGCAGCACGGCATCGCCGTGCCGCGCAGCGCCCGCCGCCAGCTCGACCGCTTCCGGCAGCGTCGCCGCTTCAAGCCGCGGATAGGGCGCGCCGGCGAGCAGATGGTCGATCGCCGTCGCGTCGCGGCCGATCAGCACCACCGCCCGGGCGGCGCGGGCCAGCGGCGCGACGAGCGGGCTGAAGTCCTGTCCCTTGCCGTCGCCGCCGAGAATCACCACCAGCCGCATGCCCTCGGCGGCGAGGCCATCGAGCGCGGCGACGGTGGCGCCGACGTTGGTGCCCTTGCTGTCGTCGTAGTAACGGACGCCGCCGACGGTCGCGATCTGCTGCACGCGATGCGGTTCGCCGCGATAGCTGCGCAAGGCATGAAGCATCGGCGCCAGCGGGCAGCCGATGGCGCGCGCCAGCGCCAGCGCCGCCAGGGCGTTGCCGGCGTTGTGGCGGCCGCGGATGGCCAGCGCCTCGGCCGGCATCAGCCGGTGGATGAAGAGCTGCGGCTCGGCTTCCGACTCGCCGGCAACGCGGCGGCGGCGATGGCCCTGCGCCAGGTCCTCGGCATAGGCGAGCCAGGTCATGCCATTGTCTGCGACCAGTCCATATTCATCGGCCTGTGCCGGCGCCTGCAGGCGGAAGGTCACGAGCGGCGCCGACTTCCGCGCCATGCCCATCACCGCCGTGTCATCGCGGTTGAGCACCTGCACGGTGCGCGACGCGAAGATCCGCGCCTTGGCCCGGGCGTAGGCCTCGAAACTGCCGTGCCAGTCGAGGTGATCCTGCGTCAGGTTCAGCACCGCCGCCGCATCGCAGGCGAGCGACCGCGTGGTCGCCAGCTGGAAGCTCGACAGTTCCAGCACCCAGGTGTCGGGCAGGCCGTCGTCAAGCAGCCGCTGCCGCAGCTCATCGAGCGCGGGCGGCGCGATGTTGCCGGCCACGGCCACGCTGCGGCCGCTGCTTTCGATCAGCAGCCCGGCGAGCCGCGCGGTAGTGGTCTTGCCGTTGGTTCCGGTGATGCCGACCAGGCGCGGCGCGTAGCCGCGCTCGGCCTTCAACTGCGCCAGCGCGCGGGCGAACAGTTCGATCTCGCCGACGACGTCGATGCCGGCCTTCTTCGCCGCCGTCACCAGCGGCGCCGCGGCCGAATGGGTCGGCGAAAGGCCGGGTGAGATCGCCAGCAGCGCCGCGCCTTCGAGCAGTCCGGGCGCCAGGGCGCCGGCCAGGAACTCGACCTGCGGCTGTTCGGCGCGCAGCGCCGCCAGCATCGGCGGCGACTCGCGTGTGTCGGCAATGCGGACCGACGCACCGGCCCGCGCGAGCGCCCGCGCCATCGCCAGCCCCGAGGCGCCGAGGCCAAGCACCACTGCGGTCCGTCCGGCCAGTTCGCTCACGGGATCGCCCTCCGCGCTGCGCGCTGCGGGGCTGAGCGCTTGGAACGGCGCGGCGCGCTCATCGGATCTTCAACGTCGACAGGCCGACCAGCACCAGCATGATCGTGATGATCCAGAAGCGGACCACGACCTGGTTCTCTTTCCACCC
>Ga0105096_10000051_pt1 | contig 25535 bp, 18 predicted proteins | sample PPLLak3cmMay2015_FD_87036 | JGI IMG/M metagenome (GOLD analysis project Ga0105096, IMG submission 87036) | Freshwater sediment microbial communities from Prairie Pothole Lake near Jamestown, North Dakota, USA - PPLs Lake P7 Core (1) Depth... | ecosystem: Environmental > Aquatic > Freshwater >... | reverse complement strand
CGGTAGCCGATCGTTTCCTGCACGTAGTCAAGGACGTAGCGCCCGAGCGGTCGCTCGGGGATGCGCTTGTGCGTCAGCCAGCGCCGCATCATCGTGGCCGGATGCGAGAACGCCGCCACGCTCACCACCGCCGCCACTTCCGGCCGCCGCGATGCCACGAGCAGCACGGCACCCGCGCCGACCGAATGCCCGATGAGGCCGATGCGTCGGGCGTCGACCTCCGCACGCCTCGTCAGCCACCGCATGGCGTGCTCCACGTCCTCGGCGAAACGCGGCAGCGACGCGAAGCTGTCGTTGTCGCTCGCGCCGTGGCAGCGCGCATCGAGGAACAGCGAGGCGAAACCAGCCTCGCAGAGCGGTCGCGCGAGCGGCAGCATCATCGCCGCATTGCCGCCCCAGCCGTGCAGCACGATCACGGTCGGACATGGAAGCGCAGTACCGGTCGCCGGCGGGATCAGCCAGCCATGCAGCCGGCGTCCATTCGCGGTGTCGATACGCACCGTCTCGACCGGCAAGCCGTAATCGGCCGGCGTGCGATCGTGCGCCATTCGTGGCGCCACGAGGCTCGCGCGGATACCCCACCGCAGCATGCCGCGAAACAATCCGATGCCGGCGACGGTGGCCGCGACGAAGGCCAGAGACTGCGTGAGCGCGGACACTTCAGCCGCCTGGTGTCACGCGACCGCAGGCGGTCACGGGGAACCCAGGATTTCCTGTGTGGTGGCCGCCGTCGCGAAGGCGCCGTGCAGCGCGGCCACGAACGCGCGGTGCACCTGCGTCGCCGGAACCGGTTCGCCCGCGAACGTGAGCGCCCGCGTCGCGCAGGCGTCTTGCGCGAGCCGGCACGCGAAGCCGAGGTCGAACGCGGCGGTTTGCGCGCGGGACACGACCGACATGGTAAGCGATCGGCCCCACTGGCGCAGACTTCGGGTCCTGCAACGACCCGTTACCGCGGCGCGTCACTCGCCACGAGGCCCCGGATCGCCGCGAGCTTTGCCTTTACGCGCTCCGCGTTTTCGGAGCCCATCCGCAGCATGATCTTCTGGCCGGCAGGCAGGGCCTCCAGGCGCGGATCGGCGAACTCCCACAGGACTTTCGGCTGCACGAGGGCCAGCGGTCCGACGGTCGTCGGCGTGGCGAGCATCGTATCGATCGCCTCGATCAACCGGTCGTTGAAGTGCCCGCTCGGGTAGCCCAGTTCGCGGTATGCCTCTTGGAAGCGCGGGTACCACTGCACGTACACGGCGACCAGTTGCGCGGCGTCGCTCGCGTCCAGCAGGCGCAGCAGGGGCTCGTAGCGTCGCGCGTTGGCTGCCGCGACGACCGGGCTGCCGCCGGCGAATTCGACCGCCAATGCACCCTCCACCGGTTTCACCGGCGACATCCGCTGGGGCACGGTCTTGCGGGGCAGGTTGTCCACGGTGACCACGATGCGGCGGATCAGATCGTGTGGGACCAGCCATCGCCCGAGATCCCCTCGGCCGAGCGACGCCGCGAGCGCCGTGACGAACGAGTCGTCGCTTTGCGCAAGCGAGGGCAGCGGCGCTCCCGCGGGCGCCTCGGGAAGCGGGTGGCGAAGCGTCGGAAGCTCGGGCGCGGCGAGGGATGGCATCGCCGCGGAGGGCGAAAGGGCGGGCCTCGTGGCGAAGTCCGGCGGCGCGGTGGGCGCCGGAGCAAGCAGCTCCGTGTAGGCGAGCCAGATCCCGATCGCAGCCAGCGTGACAACCGCAACGACACCGACGAAGACCGGCGCCGTCCGGGAGCGACCCGGCACCTCCGACAGCGGCAAGTCGTCGTCCGCAACGACGACCGGCCCCATCACCGTGTGCAGTTCCCGGGCTGTGGGCGTATTCATGTCGCCTCCGGTGGATGATGCAGGGCCGGACGCACGCTCGCCGAACCACGACCTCGCGTACCCCTAAGAAGATTCGACCCGGTGCACTCCGAAGAGTTCGTCGCGAGGACCCGTTCGCGTCGATCCAGGCCAACCGGCCGAGGCCCAAGTCGGTGCCGGCCCCGGCGGAGCCCGCACCGGACTCCGGCACAATCCGGGCATGGCAACGACACGCATCGTCTTCCTGGTCCCGGGTTTCTTCGGCTTCACCGCGGTCGGGGCGGTGAGCTACTTCCACGACGTCGAGCGGACGCTCGACCGCGCGCTGCGCCGGCGCGGCGTCGAGGCCCGCATCGTACGCTGCCGGACCCAGCCCACGGCTTCGATCCCGCGCCGCGCGGATCACCTGCGCAAACAGGTCATACGCAGCGGCGGATTGCGGGCCGGCGCACTGCACTTCGTCGGTCATTCCACTGGCGGCCTCGATGTCCGCATGCTGCTGACGCCGGGCGTGAAGATCTCGAGCGGCGACTCGGAGGAGCGCATTGCCCACCTGACGAAGACGGCCGTCACCGTGGCCACGCCTCACCACGGCACGCCGCTCGCGAATCACTTCATCACCGTCCAGGGCCAGGCGCTGCTGCTGGTGCTGAGCGCGCTCGCGACGTCCGGGCAGGGGCGCGGCGCGATTCTGGCCGCCGCGCACGCCGTCGCGCTGGTCGCACGGCTCGACGATTGGGTGGGACGCCGGGATACCTCCCTCGATCGTGTCGCCGACAACCTGTTGCGCAAGATCCGCTTCGACCGTGGCGATCCCACGTGGAAGTACCTCGGCGAGATCGAGCGCGACCAGGGCGCGGTGCTGCAGTTGACGCCCGAGGGGATCGAACTGTTCGACGCGGCCGTGGCGGATCGCGCCGGGATCGACTACGGCTGCGTCGTCGCTGGCGTGCCGAGGCCGAGCGAGACGTTCCGGATGAAGGAGCTCCTGGATCCGGAGTACATGGCACTGCGCGCCCTGTTCCGGCTGCTGCACGCGCTGACCGCGCGACCTCACCCGCGCTATCCGTATCCGAAACCAAGCGGGACGATACAACGCCAGCTCGATCGCGGGCTGGGCTTCGAAACGACCCCGCGCGCCAGCGACGGCGTCGTGCCGACGTTCTCCCAGCTGCACGGCCGCCTGCTGCATGTCGCCTGCGCCGATCACCTCGACGTCGTCGGGCACTACACGCTGGCCGGCGGGACCAGCGGCAACTGGCTACCCTCGGGCGCCGGCTTCACGCCGGAAGCATTCGACGCCACCTGGGACGCGGTCGCCGCCGCGATCGCACGGGGCGGCAAGGCACGCCGCGCATGAGGCTCACCTCGTCGCATCCGTCACGAACGGGAACGCTCCCACCATGAAGAAGAACATCCTGATCCTCGGCGCCGGCACCGCTGGCGCGCTCGTGGCCAACACGCTGGTCCGCAAGCTCGATCTCACGCAGTGGGACGTCACGGTGGTCGATCGCGCCAGCGAGCACGTGTACCAGCCCGGCCTCCTGTTCCTGCCGTTCCGCCTGTACGGCTACGAGCGCCGCGAGGACGTCGCCCGGCCGATCGAGTCGCCGCTGCCGGCTTCGGCTCGCTTCGTCAACGCCGAGGTCGAGGCGATCGACACCACGTCACGACGGGTGCAGACGAGTGCCGGTGCGATCCACTATGAGTGGCTGATCGTCGCGCTCGGCTGCGAAGGCCGCGCCGACGAGGTCGAGGGGCTGATCGACGCCGGCAAGGCCGGCAACGCGCACACGTTCTACACGCTGGATGGCGCGCTTGCGATGCAGTACGCGCTCGAGCGCATGGAGAGCGGCCACCTGGTGCTCGACATCGCCGACCACCCGGTCAAGTGCCCGGTGGCGCCGATCGAGTTCGTCTTCCTGGCCGACTATTTCTTCCGGCTGCGCAAGCGCCGCGACCGGATCAGGATCACGCTCGTCACGCCGCTCACCGGCTGCTTCACCAAGCCGGTCGCGACCGAGGTGCTGAGCGGGCTCCTGGTCGAGAAGAACATCGAGGTCGTGCCCAACTTCGTGCTGGCGAGCGTCGACGGTACCAAGCGCAGGATCACGTCCTTCGACGGCCGCAGCGTCGACTACGACCTGCTCGTGGCAATCGCTCCCAACCTCGGCCCCGAGGTGCTCACGGACGCGAAGCTCGCCGACGAGAGCGGCTACGCGCTCACCGATCCACGCACGCTCAAGGCGCGCAAGGCCGAGCACGTCTACGTGATCGGCGACAACACCAACGTGGCGACGTCGAAGGCGGGATCGGTCGCGCACTTCGAGGCGGAGACGCTGGTCGAGAACCTGCTGCGCGAGATGAAGGGGGAGAAGCCGCTGCCCTCGTTCGACGGCCACTCGAACTGCTTCATCGAGACCGGGTTCAGCAAGGCGATGCTGCTCGACTTCAACTACGACCTCGAGCCGCTGCCCGGCAAGTTCCCGCTGCCCGGCGTGGGTCCGATGACGCTCCTCGGCGAGTCCCGTCTCAATCACTGGGGCAAGCTCGCGTTCCGTTGGGTGTACTGGAACATGCTGCTGCCGGGCAGGCTTGCCGACGTCCCCCTCCTGACCGCGAAGATGAGCTTCCTCGGCAAGGAGCTTGCGCGCGCCCCGCAGGTCCGTCGCGCGCACGCCGCCAAGGTGGGCCAGCTGATGAGCAAGGAGGTCGTCACGATCGGCACCGGCCGGCCGCTCGGCGAGGCCGCCGAGCTCCTCACCCGGCACAAGGTCAGCGGCCTGCCGGTGGTCGACGTCGACGGGCGCCTCGTCGGGCTCATCTCCGAGGCGGATTTCGTCTCGGCGCTCGACGTGCGCCATCCGGTGCGCCGCAAGCCGATGGGAACCATCGTCGACGACCTGATGACCGATCACCCGGTCACCATCGCCGAGGACGACACGCTGGAGACCGCGATCGAACGCATGGAGAACAAGCGCGTCAAGCGGCTGGTGGTCGTCGACGGCGAATCGCGCGTACGCGGGATCATCTCCCGTCGCGACGTGCTGAAGATGTACACCGCGAAGTAACACCGCGACTCGCGGCGGCGCGGGAGGGCGTCAGCGACGGGGCCGGCCGAGCGCTGCCAGCGCCGCGCCGACGATATGCGCTGCGTCGACGGCGAAGAACGAACGCAGGCCCGCACGGGTGTCGCTGCGGCCAAAGCCGTCGGTGCCGAGCGTGACGTAGCGACGGCCCTCCGGGACGCAGGCGCGGATCAGGTCCGGCACCGCGCTCACGTAATCGGTGGCCGCGACGATCGGCCCGGTCGTGCCATCGAGGCACTGCCGGACCCAGCTCGCGCTGCCGGCGACGCCCGGACGCGCCTCGTTCACCGCGTCCGACGCGCCCGCGCAAGTCATGCCGTCCCAGCGCAACTCCGTCCAGCTGGTGACGCTCCACACGTTCGCCGCGACGCCGTGGTCACGTTCCAGCACGTCCGCCGCGGCAATCGCCTCGCGCAGGATCGTGCCCGACCCCAGCAACTGTACCTGTGCATCGGCACGTCCGCGCAGCAGGTACATGCCACGCAGGATCCCCTGCTCCACGGCCGTGCCGCCCGGCTGCGCCGGCACCTCGGCGAGCGCGGGTTGCACGTAGTTCTCGTTCATCACGGTCACGTAGTAGAAGACGTCCTCGCGCGCCTCCAGGATCCGGCGCATGCCGTCCTGCAGGATCACGGTGAGCTCGCAGCCGAAGCAGGGATCGTAGGCACGGCACGTCGGCACGGTCGACGCCCACAGGTGGCTCGTGCCGTCCTGGTGCTGCAGGCCCTCGCCGGAGAGCGTCGTGCGCCCGGCGGTCGCGCCGAGCAGGAAGCCGCGCGCGCGCTGGTCCGCCGCCGCGTGGATCAGGTCGGCGATGCGCTGGAAGCCGAAGCACGAGTAGAAGATGTAGCACGGCAGCATCGGCACGCCGTGCGTGCTGTAGCTCGTCGCCGCGGCGATCCACGAGCTGATCGCGCCGGCCTCGCTGATGCCTTCCTCGAGGATCTGCCCGTCCTTCGCCTCCTTGTAATAAAGGAGCTCGTCGCGGTCCTCGGGCTCGTAGAGCTGACCCATCGACGAATAGATCGCGACCTGCCGGAACAGCGCCTGCATGCCGAACGTGCGCGCCTCGTCGGCGACGATCGGCACGATGTGCGAGCCAAGCGTCGCATCGCGCAGCACCTGCGTCAGGAACTGCACGAACACCATCGTCGTCGACTGCTCGCGCCCCCTCGCGGCGGCGTCGCCATGGCCGCGGGCGCCCGTCCCCTCGACCCGCCTGGCGAACGACGCGAGTGCCGGCACGGCGATCGCGGGCGCCGCGTCGGAACGCACCGGCAGGTAGCCGCCGAGCGCGTTGCGGCGCGCGTGGAGGTAGCGCATCTCCGGGCCGTCCGGCGCCGGCGCGTAGTACGCGAGTTCGTGCACGTCGCGGTCGGAGAGCGGCAGCGCGAAGCGGTCGCGGAAGGCGAGAAGCGCGTCGTCCTCGAGCTTCTTCGCCTGGTGCGCCCCCATCTTCCCCTGCGCCCAGTGCCCCATCCCGTAGCCCTTCTTGGTCTGCGCCAGGATCACGGTCGGCTGGCCGCCGTGACTCACGGCAGCCTGGTACGCGGCGTGGATCTTCACCGGGTCGTGGCCGCCGCGGCGCAGGCGGTCGATGTCGTCGTCGGAGAGGTGCGCGACGAGGGCCTTGAGCTCCGGGTACCTGCTGAAGAAGTGCTCGCGGTTGAAGCGCCCGTCGGTCGCCGCGTACTTCTGGAACTCGCCGTCGACGGTCTCGTGCAGGCGCTTCAGGATCACGTGGTCGTGATCACGCGCGAACAGCGAGTCCCATTCCGTGCCCCACAACAGCTTGATCACGTTCCAGCCGGCGCCGGCGAAGAGCCCCTCGAGCTCCTGGATGATCGAGCCGTTGCCGCGTACCGGACCGTCGAGACGCTGCAGGTTGCAGTTGACGACGAAGATCAGGTTGTCGAGACCCTCGCGGCCGGCGAGCGACAGGCCGGCGAGCGACTCGGGCTCGTCCATTTCGCCGTCGCCGACGAACGTCCACACCTTGCGGCCCTTCGTGTCGAGGACCGACCGGTCGTCGAGGTAGCGCATGAAGCGCGCCTGGTAGATCGCCTGGATCGGCCCGAGGCCCATCGACCCCGTCGGGAACTGCCAGAAACGGGGCATCAGCCACGGGTGGCAATACGACGACAGGCCGCCACCGCCGACTTCGCGCCTGTACCGGTCGAGGTTCCCTGCGGTCAGGCGGCCTTCGAGGAAAGCGCGGGCGTACACGCCGGGCGCCGCGTGCGGCTGGAAGAACACGAGGTCGCCGCCGCGGGTCCCGGCCGCGTCGTCGTGACCACGAAAGAAATGGTTGAAGCCGACCTCGAACAGATCCGCGATCGATGCGTAGGTGGCAATGTGGCCGCCCAACTCCGGGTGGGCGCGGTTCGCCCGCACGACCATCGCGAGCGCGTTCCAGCGCACCGCCGCGCCGATGCGGCTCTCAAGTTCGATGTTGCCCGGATACTGCGGCTGGTCGGCGAGGCCGATCGTGTTGCAGTAAGGCGTGTTGAACACCGGCGGCAGCGGAATTCGGTGCGACCGCGCCTCGTCGAGGAGCTTCCGCAGCACGAACGTCGCGCGCTCCGGACCCTCGGCCTCGAGCACCGCGCGGAAGGCCTCGATCCACTCACGCGTCTCGACCGGGTCGGCGTCGGCCGGCGCGACGCGCGACCACGCCTGCGGGTGGATGGTCCAGGCTTTCGGGTCGAGGCGGTCGTTCATGCAGAAACGTGTTGCCGCCCGCGCGGTTCGGGCGTCGCCGAGTCAGCGTATCACGGGTCGACGCGGCACGGCGCGGCGGATGCGGCGTTCGCGCATGGAACCCGGTCGACACATCGGGGCTTCGATGGTGCAAACTCCGCAGCGCACGGCTCCGCGAGCGAGCCGGAACGTGACGGAGGAGCCATGCAACGACTCGCAGTCGCACTGGTTGCGCTCGCCGCGGCGACCGTGACGCCGGCGTCCGCGCAGGCATTGGAGAAGGCGACGGTGCGCTCGGGCGACGTGGACGTGCCGATCGAGGTCGCGCGACCCGCAGGCGCGGGGCCCTTTGCGCCACTGCTCTACATCCACGCACGCCGCGGCCTCGAGAACGAGGACCGCCAGAAGATGCGCGAGCTCGCCGACATGGGCTTCGTCGTCGTCGCGCCCGACTGGCAATCCGGCCGTTTCCTCGAGCGCTGGCCCGTCGCACACGACCCGGCGACCGAGGCCGACGTCGAGGCCGCGTTCGATCACCTGGCGAAACGGACCGATGCCTGCCGCATCCCCGCGGGCATCGTCGGCTATTCACGCGGGCCTTACTACGCGCTGAAGATTGCCGCAAAGCGTCCGAAGGACGTCGCCGCGATCGTCAGCTACTACGGTCACATGCAGAACCCGAATGCGCCCGAGCCCGACCAGGTGTTCCGGGTCGCGCCCGAAGTGCAGGCGCTGACGACGCCGATGCTGATGCTGATCGGCGACCAGGACTTCGAGCTGCGCCGCATGAGCGCGGGGCGCGCCTTCTACGCGCTGTTCGAGCGCGGCGTCCCCGTCGAGCTGCAGATGTATCCGATGGCGCGGCGCGCGTTCGACTTCCGCGGCGACCAGACGCCCGAGGAGCGGATCGCGACCCGGCACGCGCGTGAGCGTGCACGCGACTGGCTGTATCGCTGGATGAAGCTCGGGCCGAAGGGGAAGTGTCCGGGCGGTTGAGCGCGGCATGCGGCCACCGCGCCACGACGCTGCTCGCGCAGGCTCAGCGCTTGCCCTTGAGCAACGCCTCGAGGTCGGCGAACGGACGGTGCGTTGCCGGCGCCGTCGTGCCACCCCCACCGCTCGAACCTCCCCGCTGCGCCTGCTCGACCTGCCGCTGGTGCTCGTTGTCGTGGCAGTAGAGGCACAGCAGCTCCCAGTTGCTGCCGTCGGCCGGATTGTGGTCGTGGTTGTGGTCGCGGTGATGGACGGTCAGCTGGTGCACGGTCGTGCGATCGAACTCGCGCGCGCAGCGGCCGCAGATCCACGGGTAGATCTTCAGCGCCCGCTCGCGGTAGCCCAGGTCCCGCGTCTCGCGTGAGCGCCGGGCCTCGGCCACCACCCGATCGAGGCGTGCGTGGTCGGGCGATTTGCCGCTCATGCGTGCACCGCAGAGAGAGCGATCGAGCGCGCGCGCAGCTGACCGCAGCCGCCGTCGACGTCCTGCCCGGCGGAGTTGCGCAGCTTGGCGAGCACGCCGCGCGCGTTGAGCTCGCGCGACATCGTCAGCAGTCGCTCGACCGAGGGTCGGGAGAACGGCAATCCGGGAACGGAGTTGAAGGGAATCAGGTTCATCACCGCGTACTTGCCCGTGAGCAGGCGGACGATGCCGTCCACCTCGTCGTCGCCGTCGTTCACGCCCTCGAGCAGCGTCCACTGGTACTGGATCGGGTAGCGCGTCGTGCGGGCGTAGCGCTCGCCCTCGTCGACCAGCTCCGCGGGGTCGATGCGGGGCGCGCGCGGCAGGAGCTTCGCACGCCGGTCCGCGAACGTCGAGTGCAGCGACAGCGCGAGCGCGGGACGCACCCGCCCGCGCGGCAGTCGCTCGAACACCCGGCGGTCGCCGACGGTCGAGAACACGAGGTTCTTGTGCCCGATGTCGGCGGCGGTGCCGAGGAGCTCGATCGCATCCTGCACATTGTCGAGATTGTGGGCCGGCTCGCCCATGCCCATGAACACCACCTTGGATACGGGACGAATCGTCCGCGCGAGCGCGACCTGCGCGACGATCTCGGCACTGCCGAGCTGGCGCGCAAGGCCGCCCTGCCCCGTCATGCAGAACACGCAACCGACCGCGCAGCCGACCTGGGTCGACACACAAAGCCCGTCGCCCGGCAGCAGTACGCACTCGACGGTCTGGCCGTCGGCGAGCTCGACCAGCAACCGCGTCGAGCCGTCCGCGGCGGGATGTCCGGAATGCCGCCGCGCCAAAGCGCCAAGCTCGGCGGCGATCGCGGCGAGGTCGCGACGCAGCGACGACGGGAAGTCCGAACCGGGGGAGCGCGGTCCGCTGCCGAGCGGCAACGCGCGCGTCCAGGCGCGCAGCACGTGCCGCTCATGGCACGGCTTCGCACCTGAGGCACGCAGGCGTTCGCGGACTTGGTCGATGCGCATCGTCAGCGTGGGGTCGGAGTCGTATGCCGTGCGCATCCGACGCCGACCCCGGATCAGGGTTTGAACTCCACCTTCGGCGGCCACGCACCCCCGGCCTCCGCACCAAACGCGCCACGGATCGTCCAGTCGCGGGGGCGGCCGTCGAAGTCGCGGCCGCGATCGGCGAGTCCGACGTAGTCTCGCACATCGAGCGCCCGGCCCTTCAGCATGCCGGGCCGCGGATGGAAGTCGCGCTCGGCCGCAGTCGCGAGCGGAGCGACGAGATGGCGCACCGCCTCGGCGTGACTGCCGGTGACGTTTGCTGTCGCCGTGCCGCCGACGATGGGCAGCGCCGCAAACACGGCATTGCCGACGACGCGCTGCGCGTGTGCCGCGTCGCCGCCGCGGATCGAGATGCCATGGCCCGCAGCCACGATGGTGTTGCCGAGGACCAGAATGTCGCGCACGCGCCCGTGGTGCGGCTGGACGTTGATGGCCGCGCCCGCGTCGTTGACGAAGACATTGGCGTAGAGCGTGACGTTGCCCTCGCCCTGGAACAGCGCCTCCGTCGGATTCTGGAAGAAGTAGTTGCGATAGATCTCGTAGCCGCTCCCGGCGCCGCGTCCGCTCGGAGGCACGTCGCCGACCAGGAGGTTCGGGCGCGCCTGCGGTCCCGTCGAGCCGTTCGCGGCCTTGGAGAACACGTTGTCGCGGATGATCGTCACCGTCCGCCCTTCGGGAAGCCCCGGCAGGTCCGGCCACGGCGCCTGGTGCTTGATCTGCAGGTTGTAGCCCAGCGTGTCGCGGACCAGGTTGCGCTCGATGATCCCGGCGACGAACGGGTTGCGGCCATCGGAATTGCCGAGGTACATGCCGGTGCCGGCGCCAACGATCGCGCAGCCGCGGATCGTCCAGTGCCAGGCCGGCGCGCGATTGGTGGAGATCCCCACGACGCCCTGGACCGGGCCGATGCCGCGGATGCCGAGGTTCTCGAGCGTGATGTGATGCGACGGTCCCTGCCCGTTGACGCCGTCGCCGCCGAGATTGCGGCCGTCGATGTCGAGATTGCGCACGACGACGTGACTCGCATTGGCGATCCGCACCGTGTTGTGCGTAGCGCGGCCGACGAACACCGGACGCGGCCCGCTCTCGGGTCCGGTGATCGTGATCGGCGCCTCCGCGGTGCCGTGCAAGTCGAACACCGGCAGCCCGGGCGGCGCGTCGGGGTGGTCATAGATGCCGGGCGCGAGCAGCAGCGTGTCGCCGGCGCGCAACGTGGGGAGCAGCGCCAGGTAGGTGCGCGGGTCGGCATCGACGACGCGCGGCGGCAACGCACCGGGCAGCGGTGCCGGGGCCGCGAAGACGAGCGCCGCGACGAGCCACAACGCGATGGGAGCGGCGCCGCGGCGACGCGAAGTCCGGGTCGCCGCGCAGGATCGAGGCATGGCGCGTCGGGATCAGCGCAGCGACCGGATCTCGCCGATCTTCATCACGTCGAACTGCTCGCGGGCGAGCCCACGCGCCTCGCGCTGCTTCGCGAGCAGCGCCGGTGGCTCGTCGAGCGGCTCGTCGGCGAGCGACTCGAACGTGCCCCAGTGGATGCCGATCGCGCGCGTGGCGCGGAGGTCGTCGCGCACCTGTACCGCCTCGGGCACGTCGAGGTGCATGATCTGCATGAACCAGCGCGGTGCATACGCGCCGATCGGGATGAACGCCATGTCGAACGGACCGAGGCGCTCGCCGATGTCGCGGAAGTCCTTCGAGTAGCCGGTGTCGCCGGTGTGGACGAGCCTGATGCCCTCGCCCTCGACGACCCAGCCGCCCCACAGCGTCTGGTTGGTGTCGTCGAGCCGCCGCCGGCTCCAGTGCTGCACGGGCACGAACGTGATCGCGAGCGGCCCCTCCTTCGTGTCCTGCCACCAGTCGTACTCGTCGACGCGCGCGATGCCGAGGTCGGCGAACCAGCGCTTCAGCCCCAGCGGCACGAGGAAGCGCGGGCTGCCCTGCGGCATCGCGGCGAGCCTGCGCACGGTCGCCTCGTCGAGGTGGTCGTAGTGGTTGTGCGAGATCATCACCACGTCGATCTTCGGCAGGTCGTCGATGTCGATCGGCAGCGGCACGACGCGCTTGGGCCCGATCGTCGGCAGCGGCGAGGCGCGCGCGGAGAAGATCGGGTCGAACAGCATCGTGTGGCCGGCCAGGCGGACCAGCACTGTCGCGTGGCCGATCCACGTGACCGACGGGTTGCCCTCCGGCGCGCGAAGCTCCGCCGGATCGGTCTTCACCGCCGGCAGATTCCAGCCGCCGGGTGGCGGCTTGGGCGCGCCGTCACGCATGCGTTCCCATTGCCAGGCCCAGAAGCTCGCCTTCTCGGGGTGCGGATAGTTGTTGCGGAACCCTTCCGAACCACGCGGCGCCTGCTGCGCGGACGTGCAGGTGCCGAAGGCGAGGGCGAGCACGGCGAGGGCCAGGCGCATGGAATGTTCCGCAGTGCTGCGGTCGAGGCACGCAGATCGCGCCTCCGGCACCGGTCCGGCGATTATGCCGTCACGGACCCCTGACCGGGCATCGACACGCGCATGAGGCACGAGGGCACCGCACCGGAGCCGGCGCCAGTGGCGCACGGTCCCGGCACGGTGCCCTCGTCGGGGCTACGGGGGGAGGCCGGTTCAGCCGACCCGGATCTCGACCTTCTTCGGCTGCGCGTGCAGGGCCTTGGGGATGCGCAGCTTCAGCACCCCGTGGTTCAGCTCGGCGGTGACCTTGTCGGCGTCGAGCTCCTTCGAGAGCTGGAACACGCGACGGTACCTCGGCAACTGCACCTCGGCGTGGCTTGCCTGCATGCCCTCGGGCACCGGGAGGGCGACCTCGCCCTCGATCGTCAGCGTGTCGTCCTCGACGTGCAGCGTGACCTTGTCCTTCGGCACGCCCGGCAGGTCCGCGTAGAGCGTGATGCCCTGGGCGTCCTCGATCACGTCTACCGGCGGCAGCAGTGACGCCTCGGCACGTGCGGTGGGCTTGGCCTCGTTGGCCTTGACGGATACGTCGTTGGTCATGTTTCGTTCCTCCGAATCAGCGGATCTCGATGCGTCGCGGCTGGGCGGCCTCGCGGCGCTTGATGGACACGTGCAGCACGCCGTCGCGGTAGGCGGCACTGACCGCGCCCGGGTCGGCGTCCTCGGGCAGGCTCAGCACGCGACGGAAGCGCCCGGTGAAGCGCTCGTTGACGTGCACCGCCGACTTCTCGTCGGCGGCGGGCAGGCCCGACGGACGCTCGCCCGCGATCGTCAACACGCCGCGCTCGAGGTTTACCTCGATCTTCGACGGGTCGAGTCCCGGGGCGAATGCGTAAATCTCGACCGACTGGGGCGTCCCGCCGACGTTGAGGGCGGGGTAGCCGCCGCGGCCGATGCCGCGGATGCTGGGGGTAACGTCGTACGACTGTTGCATCTCGCGCTGCAGGCGGTCGAGCTCGGCGAACACGTCGCGCGGAAACAGGGATCGGAACATTACGGCAGTCCTCCGGTAAGGGTTCGATGACCGGGCCGGCAGCGCCAGGGCGCTTGCGGCACTCCCCGAAGCTGTGGTCGCATGCAAGGGTTTCAAGGGGTTGACGCCGCCCCTGCTCGCCGCCACATAGAAGCCAGAGGCCGCCCCAGACCGCGGGGCGCTGTCGTGCCTGTCGGCCTCGCCGGAGCCCGCATGCAATTCAAGGACTATTACGAGATCCTCGGTGTACCGCGCGACGCGTCGGCCGACGCGATCAAGAAGGCTTTCCGGCAGCTCGCGCGCAAGTACCACCCGGACGTCTCCAAGGCGCCCGACGCCGAGGCGCGCATGAAGGAGATCAACGAGGCCAACGCGGTGCTCTCGGACGCCGAACGCCGCGCGGCCTACGACCAGCTGCTCGCGCGTGGTGCACGCGGCGGACAGGATTTCGAGCCGCCGCCGGGCTGGGACGCAGGCTTCGAGTTCTCCGGACGCGGCTTCCCGGACGGCGAGAGCGCCGACTTCAGCGACTTCTTCGCCGAGCTCTTCGGCCGCATGGGCGGCGCGGCGGGCGCACGCGGCGCGGGCTTCGGCGGGCACGCCAGGGCGGGGCCCGCGCGCGGCCAGGACCATCACGCCAAGATCCTGCTCGGCATCGAGGACGCGTTCCTGGGCGCTCGACGACAGGTCAGCCTGCGCGCGCCCGAGCTCGACCCGCAAGGTCGCGTGGTGCTGAAGACCCGCACGCTCGACGTGCAGATCCCGAAGGGCGTGCGCGAAGGCCAGCTGATCCGCCTTTCGGGCCAGGGCTCGCCGGGCATGGGCGGCGGGCCGGCCGGCGACCTGTTCCTCGAGGTGCACTTCGAGCCGCATCCGCGCTACGCGCTGCACGGCCGCGACCTGCGCATGGAGCTGCCGGTCGCGCCGTGGGAGGCCGCGCTCGGCGCCGTCGTGCCGGTGACGCTGCCGCACGGCGGAGGGCTCAAGGTGCGCATTCCCGCCGGCGCGCAAAGCGGCAGCGGGCTGCGCGTGCGCGGCGAGGGCGTCCCGGGCGATCCCCCCGGGGATCTCGAGCTCACGGTGCGCGTCGTGCTGCCGAAGGCCGACACGCCGCGCGCGAAGGAGCTGTTCGAGTCGATGGCCCGCGAACTCCCGTTCGACCCCCGCGCCTGATCTCCGGAAGCCCGTCCATGCGAGAACACGATCTCATCGTCGCCACGCTGCAGGAAGACGTGGCGCTCACGCTCGAGGAGTTGTGCACGACCTGTGCCGTGACCCGCGAGTGGGTGGTGACGCGCGTCCACGAAGGCCTGCTGCCGCTCGAGCCCGGTGCGCCTGACGCATGGCGCTTCGGCAGCCGCCATCTGTGGCGCGCCCGCGCGATGTACCGCATCGAGCGCGACTTCGACGCCGCGCCCGAGCTCGCGGCGCTGGTCGCCGACCTGCTCGAGGAGATCGAGGCGCTGCGCGCTCGACTGCGATAGGCCGCGCGCAGGGCAACGGGGAGCATCGCCAGCCGCCGCAACGGCCTTGCGTCATTCATGGCGGTCGGCAATCCTGGCACTTGCTATGCTTGGCACATCGCCCGCCACGAAGAGCGGGCGCTCTTGCGCCAGGGAAGACAGTCATGGTCGGTTCGTGGTTTGCGCGCGTGGGTTCGCTCGTGCCTCGCTCGAAGCTCCTCGCCGCCGCCGGCTTGACGGCCCTCGCGGCGGCAGCCTCGCCCGCCTTCGCGCAATCGGCCGACCTGGTCGTCAACAAGTCCGACAGTCCCGACCCGGGACCGGCCGGCGGCGTGTTCACCTACACGATCCGCGTTGACAACAATGGCCCCGACACCGCGACCGGCATCGACTTCGCCAACACGCTGCCGCCCGGCTCGACCTTCGTCGGCGTGTCGACCACACAGGGCACGTGCACCCCCCCTGTGAGCGGTGTGGTCAACTGCAGCCTGGGCACGCTGACGTACCTCGCCAACGCCACCGTCAGCGTCCGCGTGGTCCTGCCCACGCCTGGCGTGTACACGAACACGGTGTCGGTGACGGCGGCCACGCCGGACCCGAACCCGTCGAACAACCTCAACGTCGCCGAGAGCACGACCGCGCAGAACGCGACCGACATGTCGGCGTCGGTGACCAGCCCGGCGGCGCCGATCAACTCGGGCACTGCTTACAACTACGTCGTCACCGCGGCCAACAACGGCCCGCTGGCAGCGGCGTCGCAGACGATCACGTTCGCGGTGCCGGCGGGCGCCTGCGTGACGACGCCCGGACCGTCGGGCACCGGCTGGTCGTGCGTGCCGTCGTCCGGCTACCCACTGTGCGCGGGCCAGACGATCACCTGCACGCGTAGCACCTCGCTCGCGTCCGGCGCCAGCGCGCCCACGCTGACGGTGCCGGCGGTTGCCAACGTCGGCGGCTCGATCACCGCCGCGTTCACCGTCAGTTCCCCGTTGCCCGACGGCAACGCGGCCAACAACACCGTTACCGCGACGACGACCGTCAACAGCGGGTTCTCCGACGTCTCGATCGCCAAGACGGCATCGCCGACGACGGTCGGCGTCGGCAGCAACGTCACCTACACGCTCACGCCGCGGCTGAATGGCGGCGAGCCCGCCGGGCAGGGCAGCGGCCTCATCACCGTCACCGACACGCTGAACGCGAACCTCACGTTCGTGTCCGCGACCGGGACCGGCTGGACGTGCAACTACGTCGCGCCGACCGTCACCTGCACGCGCCCCGGCCCGTTCTCGGCCAACTTCACCAACATGCCGACGATCGCCATCGTCGCGAGGGTGAACGCGATCGGCACGATCCCCAACACGGCAACGATCTCGGCGCCGGAGCCGGACCCGGTGCCCGCCAACAACTCGGGGTCGTTCAACATCACCGGCAGCAACTCGGCCGACCTGTCGACGACCAAGACCGTCTCGCAGAGCCCGGTCGTGCCCAACTTCAACTTCACGTACACGCTCACCGCGCGCAACAACGGCCCGTCGGCGGTGGCGATCGGTCAGACGGTGACCGTCACCGACACGATCCCGGCCGGCGTTTCGCTGCGCACGCCGGGGGCGACCGGGACCGGGTGGACGTGCACGAACTCGCCGTCGACGCCGTACCCGATTCCGGGCCCGGTGACGATCACGTGCACGCGGACGCTTACGGCCACGCAGGCGGCCAGCAGCAACTTCCCCGCCATCACCGTGCCGGTCGTCGCCACCGTCGGCGGCACGACGACCAACACGGCCTGCGTCGCGCTCTCGGGCACGGGGCCGTCCGACGGCAACGCGGCCAACAACTGCGGATCGGTCAACGTCGTCTCGACCGACCCGACGCTCGCGGCCGACCTGCGCGTGGTGTCCAAGACCGCGAGCCTGAACACGGTCGCGGCCGGACAGGATCTGACATACCTGATCACCGTCGAGAACCTGGGCCCCGCCGCGGCGACCAACGTCACGGTGACCGACGTCTTCAGCGCCACCGGCAACAACCAGCTGATCACTGCTGGCGGCTTCCAGTCGGCCACGCCGTCGCAGGGCACGTGCACGCCGAGCGGCGTGACCAACGGGCCGAACGTCACGCTTACGTGCAACCTGGGCACGCTGGCGGCCCTCGCGTCGGCAACGGTCGCCGTCGTCGTGCGCCCGCTCCGGGCAACGTCCGGCAGCCGCACGAACACCGCCACCGTCACCTCGCCCGACGTCGGCGACCCCGACCGCAACAACAACACGGGCACGGTGACGAGTCAGGTCACCGCCGTGGCCGACGTCGTCGTCACCAAGATCGACGCGCCCGATCCGGTGCAGGCGGGCACGCCGCTCACCTATGTGATCACCGCGCGCAACAACGGACCGTCGACCGCGGCGGGCGTCACGATCACCGACACGCTGCCGGCCAACGCGCAGTTCGTGTCGCTGTCGGCGACGACCGGCAGCCCGACCTGCTCGACGCCGCCGGTCAACTCGCTCGGCGGCACCGTGACCTGCACGTGGGCGACGATTGCCAGCGGCACGCAGCAGACTGCCACCATCATCGTCCGCCCCGTCACCGGCGCCACCAGCGTCCAGAACAACGTGGTCATCACGACGACGACCGCAGAGTCGAACACCGGCAACAACAGCGCGTCGGCCACGACCGCGGTGAGCAACGCCGCGGTCGACCTCGTCATCAACAAGTTCGACAGCGTCGACCCGGTGGCCCTCGGCCAGTCCACCACGTACACGATCACCGTCGCCAACGGCGGTCCGTCCCTCGCGACCAACGTCGTGATGACCGACATCTTCCCGACCGGTTCGCCGACGGCGACGTTCAGCTACCAGGGCAACCTGACGATCAGTGGCGGCGGCTCCTGCGCCCAGCCGACGCTGAACGCCACGTCGGGCTCGCTGACGTGCACGTGGACGGGGCTCGCGTCGGGCGCCTCGGTGGTGGTCACGTACGACATGCGTGCCGAGTCGATCGCGAGCGGCGCCTCGGGCACCACGTTCAACTCGGCAGCCGTGACGGCGGCCGAGCCCGAGACGCTCGCGGCCAACAACTCGACTACGCACTCGACGACGTCGCGGCAGGCGGCCGACCTCGCGCTGACCAAGAGCGCCCCGGCGAGTGTCGTGCCCGGCAACCCGCTCGCGTGGACGCTGACGGTCGCCAACAACGGCCCGGCGGCCAGCAACGGCGCGCAGGTCACCGACACGCTGCCCGCGGGCGTCACCTTCGTCAGCGCGAGCCCGGGCTGCGCGTTCGCGGCCGGTACCGTCACCTGCACGCTGGGCGCGCTGCCCAGCGGCGCCTCGACGAACCTCACGATCAACGTGACGGTCGACACGCCGTACGCGGGCGCCAACCCGCTCGTCAACTCGGCGACGGTCACGGCGGTCAACGAGATCGACATCGTCCCGGGCAACAACACCGGCACGGCCAGCACGACGATCACGCAGCAGGCGGACCTGGCACTCACCAAGACCGTCAACGTCGCGTCGCCGGTCGTAGGCAGCAACGTCGTGTTCACGATCACGGTGACCAACAACGGCCCGAACCAGGCGGACTCGGTGCAGGTCAGCGACCGGCTGCCGGCCGGTTTCTCGTTCGTGTCGGCGACCCCGAGCGTGGGCGGCTACAGCAACGTCACCGGCATCTGGACGATCGGCACGATGGCGTTCCCCGGCAGCGCGACACTGCAGATCACGGCCACCGTCAACCCGAGCGGCCCGTACACGAACACGGCGACCGTGTCGTCGTCCACGCCCGACCCCAATCCGGGGAACGAGACCGGCAGCACGACGCCGGTCCCTCTGTCGCCGCCAACGCTGGGCAAGTCGACCGCGCCCCCGACCATTGCATCGGGCGGCACGGCGTTGCTGACGATCCCGCTCGGCAACCCGAACGCCTTGCCGCTGGCGCTGACGGCGGCGTTCACCGACGCGATGCCGTCCGGCGTTACGACCACCTCGGGCAACACCGGCACGTGCACGGGCGTCACGGTCACGCCGACGACGGTCACGAAGGCGTCCGGCTCGACGATTCCCGCCGGCGGCTGCACGATCGTCGTCGCGATCACGTCGACGACGCCGGGCACCGTCACCAACACGACGGGAACGCTGACCACCAGCGCGGGTGCGACCACCCCGGCCTCCGCGCCGCTGACCGTGAACGCCGCGGCGGCGACCCTCGGCAAGACGATCCTGCCCGCGAGCATCGTCTCCGGTGGCGCGTCGACGCTTACGTTGACGCTGGGCAATCCAAACGCGACGCCGCTGGCGCTGACGGCGGCGTTCAGCGACCCGATGCCGGCCGGGGTAACCACCACCTCGGGCAACACCGGCACGTGCACCGGTGTGACGGTCACGCCGACGACGGTCGCGATGGCGTCCGGCTCGACGATTCCCGCCGGCGGCTGCACGATCGTGGTGACGATCACGTCGACGACGCCGGGCACCGTCACCAACACGACCAGCGCCCTGCAGACCGATGGGGGCACGTCCCCGCCGGCCAGCGCGCCGCTGACGGTCACGGCGGCGGCGGCGACGCTCGCGAAGTCCATCGCGCCGACGTCGATCGCGCCAGGAGGGACCGCGACGCTGACCCTCGCGCTCGGCAACCCGAACGCGACGGCGCTGACGCTGACGGCGGCGTTCAGCGACCCGATGCCGGCCGGGGTGACGACTACCTCGGGCAACACCGGCACGTGCGCGGGCGTGACGGTCACGCCGACGACGATCACGATGGCGTCCGGCTCGACGGTTCCCGCGGGCGGCTGCACGATCGTGGTGACGATCACGTCGTCGACGCCGGGGACGGTGACCAACACGACCGGCCCGCTGCAGACGAGCGCAGGCACCGCGCCGCCGGCCAGCGCGCCGATCACGGTGACGGCCGGGGTGGACCTCACGATCGCCAAGCGGAACACCAGCCCGTTCACGCTGGGGCAGGTGGGCGCGCAATACGAGATCGTCGTGTCGAACGTGGGCACGGCGCCGACGTCGGGGCTGGTGACGGTGACCGATACGCTGCCGGCCGGACTGACACCCACGGCGATCGGCGGTGCAGGCTGGACTTGCACGCAACCATCCGGCCCGTGCACACGCAGCGACCCGCTGGCGCCGGGAGCGAGCCATCCGGTAGTCACGCTGACGGTCAACGTCGCGGCGAATGCGCCGTCGCCGGTCGTGAACCTCGTGGCGGTGCAGGGAGGCGGCGACGGCAACGGCGCCAACAACTCGGCGAGCAGCGTCGTGAACCTCGGCCCGCCTCCGGGCGTGACGCCGATTCCCGTGAACGAGCCGGCGATGCTGGTGCTGCTGGCGGCGCTGCTGGCGCTGCTCGGTGGCTGGCGAATGCGCGGCGCGCGCATCCGCTGAAGCTGCTGCCTCCCGGGCACGCGCGCGCCGGTGCTCGCCAAGCGCGATCCCCGCTCGCTTACGCTCGCCAAGTACCCCCCCACGCGGGGCACCCATGGCCCTGCGGCGACCCCTGGACATCCCCGCTTCCCGTCGGTCCGGGGCCGGTCAAGGCGTGGTACCTTCGCAGCCGCAGCGATAGGGGCGTTGGATTTGCCATGTCTTGTCACTCGTGAGCCGGCGGGCCGCAAGGCGCGGCATCGCTGTCCGTCCCGAAGAGCTGCCGTGGAGGCGGAGAACCGGGTCCTGTTTTCAGAGGAGTTGCTGCGTGAACGACGAATCGCATACCCCCAAGCGCGCGGTTGCGGCAGTCCTGCGCGACGCGTTGCAGCGCCAGCGCGCGGCTTACCTCGCGCACCCGGTACCGAGTCTCGCCGAGCGTCGTTCCGACCTGCAACAACTCGCGCGCTTCGTGCAGGACAACCGACAGGCGATCATCGAGGCGATCTCGGCGGACTTCGGCCACCGCTCCAGTCACGAGACGCTGCTGCTTGAAGTGACTCCTTTCCTGGCCGGAATCCGCCAGTGCCTGCAGCATGTGCAGCGCTGGATGCGCCCGCAGCGGCGTCACATCGAGCGCCTGACTTACGGCCTGGCGAAGAACGAGGTGATCCCGCAACCGCTCGGGGTGGTGGGCGTCATCGTGCCCTGGAACTTCCCGCTGCTCCTGAGCATGGTGCCGCTTGCGAACATCTTCGCGGCCGGCAACCGGGCGATGGTGAAGATGAGCGAAAGCTCGCGCCATCTGGCCGCGCTGCTGATCGAGCGCGTGCCGAACTACTTCCCGCCGGAGAAGCTGCAGTTCTTCGACGAGACGGGCGGCGTCGGGATCGAGTTCTCCAGGCTGCCGTTCGACCACCTGATCTTCACCGGGTCGGGCCCGACGGGGCGGGCCGTCATGGCCGCCGCAGCGCAGAACCTGTGCCCCGTGACGCTGGAACTCGGCGGCAAGGCGCCGGCCGTCGTCTGCGACGACTTCGAGCTCGAGGTTGCCGCGGAGCGCATCCTGTTCGCCAAGTTCTCGAGCGCCGGCCAGATCTGCACCACCGTCGACCACGCCTATCTGCCCGAAAGCAAGGTCGGCGCGTTCGTCGATCTGGCGCGCGAGATCGTGGGTCGTCGCTACGGCACGCTCGACTCCCCGGACTACACCAGCATCATCAACCGCGCTTCGTACGACCGGCTTGTCCAGGCCCTCGACGAAGCCCGCTCGCGCGGGGCACAGGTCATTTCGCTGCTGCCCGGTGCGGCGTTCGACGAGGCGCGGCACCGCATCGCGCCCCACATCGTGCTCGGCGCGCCTAGCGACACGGCCTTGATGAGCAGCGAGATCTTCGGCCCCATCCTCCCACTGGTCGGCTACCGGGACCTTGGCGAGGTGATCGACCGCATCAACGCCGGACCGCGGCCGCTGGCGCTATATCCCTTCAGTCACCGCAAGGACCGCGTGTCCCAGCTCATCGAGCGCGTCATGTCGGGTGGCGTGTCGGTCAATGACGCCGTGCTGCATGTCGGCCAGGACGATCTCCCGTTCGGCGGAGTGGGCGACTCGGGGATGGGCCACTACCACGGCTACGAAGGCTTCCTGACCTTCTCGAAGCTGCGGCCGGTGTTTCGCCAGGCGCGCTGGTCGACCATGAAGCTGCTGTCGCCGCCCTACGGCAAGCTCGCCGATCGCCTGCTCGCGTTCATGACCCGTTGAGAGCCGCGGCGCCAGGAGCTGACCAGATGGAGATGACTTACGCCCTCAGTCGGCTGAGGGTGGCCGCCACCGCAGCCATCCTTCCGCGCCTGCACATTCCCACCCCGCTCACCTACGTTGGCGCCGACTCGTCACTGTCGTTGTGCCAGATGATCGCCGGCTCGGGGTTGAAGCGCATCCTGGTCGTGACCGACAGTGCACTGCTGTCGCTGGGGTTGGCGGACCGGATGTTCCAGGTGCTGCGCTCGGCCGGCGTCGAGGTGGAGATCTTCAGTGACGTGGTGCCCGACCCCGGGTACGCGCTCGTGCTTGCCGGCGTCGAACGCCTCGAGAAGTCGCGCGCGCAGGCCATTCTTGCGATCGGCGGGGGCTCGCCGATCGATTGCGCCAAGGCCATCAATCTCAGCCACGCCAACCGCTGTCACCCGAAGAAGCTCGCGGGCGTGTGGCTCTATGCGGGTTCGCGCCAGCGCGGGCTGCCCTTCTATGCCGTGCCCACGACCGCCGGCACCGGATCGGAAGTGACGATGGCGGCCGTGGTGTCGGACGAGCAACGGGGCGTGAAGATCTCCATCATCGACCCCAAGCTGCTGCCCGGGGCCGTGGCCCTCGACCCCAAGCTCACGCTGGGCCTGCCGCCGGCGGTGACGGCAGCCACCGGCATGGACGCCCTGACTCACGCGGTCGAGGCCTATGTGTCGGCGCTGGCCTACACGCAGACCGACGATTGGGCGGTCGCGGCGACGCGCCTCATCCTCGCCAACCTGGAGACGGCGCACCACGACGGAAGCGACATGCAAGCGCGCGAGGCGATGCTGCTCGGCTCCTACCTGGCGGGCATGGCCTTCACCCGCGCCGGCGTGGGCTACGTGCACGCGATCGCGCACCAGCTCGGCGCGCTGTATCACCTGCCGCATGGCCTGGCCAATGCGATCGTGCTGCCCTATGTGCTCGACTACTCGCTGCCGCGCTGCAAGCGCCGCCTGGCGCAGCTGGCGCGCCTGGTGGGCCTGCCCGCTGAAGGGCGGGGCGACGACGAGTTGAGCGCCGCTTTCGTGGCAAGGGTCAGGCAGCTCAACGCGGCGCTGTCGATCCCGCCCACCGTCGAGGCGCTGCGCAAAGAGGATTTCGACCGAATTGCCGACAACGCGTTCGCCGAAGCGCACGGCACCTACGGCGTCCCGCGCTATCTCGGGAGACCCGAAGCGCACGCCCTCCTGGGCCGCCTGCTGACCGTCGCGCAGGGGCCGACGCCATGAACGCGTCGGTCACCGAGGCGGCGGCCGAGTTGTAGGCTGATCAAGAACGGGAGCCTCGGCAGTGGTTAAACCACCATCGAAGGCGCAGATCCGTCTGGCTCGGCTGGTCGTCGCGCTGGCGGTCGCTGGGCTCGTCATCGGCCTGGTGATGTACGGCATATCCGGTGAGGTTCTCATGCGGATCTGGCAGAACATGCTCGATCGTCCGAGTGGGTCATTCGGCTTCCGCTTCGTTCTCCAGCCCGTCATGGCAACGATAGCCGCATTGCGCGATGGCATCAGCGACGCGCGCACGGGGCGTGCGCCGCTTCTGCGGACCATTCTCACCGACCCGGAGCAGCGCCGCGGCCGGCTGGACGAGGCCCTGATCGCCACCGCACGGATCATCCTTCTCGGGCTGGCGATGGATACGGCATACCAGTTCATCGAGTTCGAGACCTTCCATCCCGCCGAAACGGTGATCATTGCGGTGTTGCTCGCCTTCGTGCCCTATGTGGTCTTGCGTGGCCTGGTCACGCGAATCGCGCGCCGCTGGGTCGGCAACCCGTCTGCCGGCGGCAGCCGGTGATCCCGGGAAGAGCAGCGGACCGATGACGGAGTCGACGCGCCTGCAACGGCTTCAAGCGGCGGCGAAGCGCCTGAAGCCCGAACGTGGTCATCTCGTGGCCGATATGGTCGCCGCGCTGACCTTCGCCGTGGTCAACGTGCCGCAGGCCATGGGGCACGCGCTGCTGGCGATGGTCAACCCGGTGCTCGGCATCTACACGCTGATGATCGCGGTGCCGGTCGGCGCCATCTTCTCGAGCTCGGTCTTCATGAACGTGTCGACCACCGGTGCGCTCTCCGTCGCGGCCGGGGTTGTGCTGCTGGAGTTTCCCGCCGGCCAGAGGGCCGAGGCGCTGATCGTTCTGGTGCTGCTGGTGGGGGCGATCCAGTTGCTGGCCGGGCTGTTCCGGCTGGGCTTCCTGGTCCGTTTCGTCTCCAACGCGGTGATGACCGGTTTTCTCAACGGCGTGGCCGTGCTCATCATCCTGGGCCAGTTGAGCGACCTGACGGGCTACCGGAGCAGCTTTTCGAACCGCGTGGCGCAAGCGCTGGACCTGATGTTGCGCATTGGCCAGATCGACCTCTACGTCACCATCATTGGCGTCTTCTCCCTGGCGCTGATCGTCGCGCTGCTGTGGCACAAGGCCTTGCAGCGCTTCGCGTTCATCATCGCCATTGCCGTGGCCACCGTGCTGTTGCTGCTGCTGACCCTGCCGGCCCTGCCCACAGCCGCCAACTTCGCTGCAGTTCCGACGGTCGGCAACATTTCGGCCATCCCGCGCGAGCTGCCGCAACTGGCGCTGCCCCAGTTGTCGCTTGTGCTCACTCTCTTGCTGCCGGCCTTGTCCATCGCCATCATCGGTCTGGTGCAGGGCGCAGGCGTGAGCCAAGGCACGCCCAACCCCGACGGCCGCTATCCGGAAGTCTCGCGCGACTTCCTCGGCCAGGGTGCTGCCAACATCGCCACCAGCATCGTCGGCGGCATCCCGGCCGGAGGCTCGGTCTCGGGCACGGCGCTGATCATGGGCGCCGGGGCCCGGTCGCGCTGGGCGAACATCCTCGTCGGCGTGTTCGTGGCCTTGATCGTGCTGCTCGCCGGGCCGCTGGTGGAGCTGGTGCCCATGCCCGCGCTGGCCGCGTTGCTGATCGTCGCCGGATTCCAGGGCCTGCGGACGGAGCAGGCGGTGATGGCCTGGAAGACCAGCCGGATCTCCAGGCTGGTCATGCTCTTGACCTTCCTCGCCACCTTGAGCATCCCGTTGCAGTATGCGGTCTTGCTCGGTGTGGTCCTGAGCATCCTGCTCAACACCTTCCGCCAGTCGAACAAGGTGTTCGTCACCCAGTGGGTCCTGCAACCGGAAGGCTTTCCGCTGGAACAGATGCCGCCCAAGATCCTGCCCAGCCACCAACTCACCGTACTGCATGTCTATGGCAGCCTGTTCTTTGCCGCCGCCAAGAGCATGGAAGAGATGCTGCCGGCGGTCGGCGACACCAAGCGCGCCGTGGTCGCCATCAACCTGCGTGGCAAGAGCGAGATCGGCAGCACCTTCGTGACGGTGCTGCAGCGATACGCCTTTGCGCTGAAGGCACGGCAGAGCAAGCTGATGCTGGT
>Ga0105096_10000050_pt1 | contig 25797 bp, 41 predicted proteins | sample PPLLak3cmMay2015_FD_87036 | JGI IMG/M metagenome (GOLD analysis project Ga0105096, IMG submission 87036) | Freshwater sediment microbial communities from Prairie Pothole Lake near Jamestown, North Dakota, USA - PPLs Lake P7 Core (1) Depth... | ecosystem: Environmental > Aquatic > Freshwater >... | reverse complement strand
GGTCACCCTGTCCGGGGTGACGTACGCCCGGTTCATCGAAATCATCAACGGGTTCACCGTGGAGTTCGAGGACGGCACCTACGGCGTCATCGGCCAGGGCGCCAACACGAACCTCCTGGACGTCAAGACCGACAATCAGGTGTCCTACCTCGGCAACAACTCCGCGGGCCTCATCGTGACCACCGCGTCCGGGCTCACCCCTGAGGAGGCCGCGGACCTGAACCTGATGCTCAAGCTGCTCCGCAACCGCCGCCAGCAGGACCCGTCCAACGGCGCGGTCACCGTGTTCGATGACGACTCCACCACGCCGCTTCTCGTCGGCGTCGCGTACGAAGATGTCGCCGGGACGCAGACGTATCAGGGGAACGGCGCCGACCGCATCGACAGGCTGGTCTGACCGTGTGGCCGACAAGGGGCCTCGGGACCCCGTTCCTGTGGGCGACCGGCGGCCTCGGTCGCAAGGTCACCTCCGACCTCACCGCGGTCGACGTCACGATCTCGGGAGACTCGGCAACCCTCGGACGCATCCGGGGCCGCCAACTGTCCGGGCCGCCGATCACGCAAGGCGTCATCAAGAAGCTGTCCGCGGTCGACATCACCGTCACCGACGACGAGAGCTTCCTCATCGCCATTCGGCCCCTGTGGGTCATCGACGTCACCACCTCGCGGGAGACGGCCTTCCAGGCCGCAATCCGGGCACTGTGGTCCGTTGACCGTTCGACCAGTGGACAGGTCGGCTACCTCGGGATCAACGACGACATCAACACGATCCGCATGCTGGACCCCGACCTGTTCGAGGTGATGTTCCCGGAGGAATGGCTCAAGGTCTTGACGGACCCTGCCGATGTATGCGTATAGTCACCACAGGAGGCAACACATGACCATCACATTCATCATCGCATGGGCCACTATGGGCGGCACGATCGCCGCCGGGCTCATCGAGTTCGCAACCAGGGACGCCCGCAAGAAGCGGGCCTTCCTCAAGGCGTGCAAGGCGCCGTGGCCGTCATGATCGGCGAGATCAGGGATGAGCGGGGCCGCCTGATCTACGCCCCCCGCTCGAACGCCGGACATGCGCACTCCGTGGCATGCCACGACACCGGACCGCGGACCGTGACCCATCGCCAGGTAGCGGGCGCCGCCCGGGCCGTGCACATGGCAGACGCTCAGGCCCGTCCGAAGTCGTCGCCGAAGAAGCTGGACGGCGCCAAGCGCGCGAAGGAGAAGGCGAAGCTCTCGAAGGGCATTGCCCCCTCCCGTCAAGATTCTGTCAACCGGGGTTGACATCGCCCACCCGACGTGGTACAGTGACCACATGACCTCAACCAAGGAGCACACCATGACCGACCGCAAGGTTTCCGAAGGGGCACCCGCCCACCTGCCCCACCTGACCAAGACCGCCCTCCAGGTACGCGACGACGAGTTCGCCGCCATGCTGGACGAGGACGACATGGCCGAGATGTTCGCCCGGGCACTCGCAGAACCCGCCCTCGCGTGAGGGTAGGGCTGTACCCGGCCGACGCTGGAGGTTGCGGCCACTACCGCATGATCTGGCCCGGCGAAGCACTGCTCCGCAAGGGATACGACGTCACCATCCACGTCGCGGGCTCACCGGAATCCCGGCTCCAAGCCCTCATGACCAACACTCCCTCCGGTCCCACCGTCATCGGGATGGAGGAGACGCCCCCGTACGACGTCGTGGTGTTCCAACGCCCGATGGCCCGGCACCTCGCCGAGAGCATCCCGCACCTCCAGGCGGCGGGCATCGCCGTCGTGGTCGAACTGGACGACAACTTCGAGGAGCTTGACCCCCGCAACGTCGCATGGCCCGGCGTCCAACCGGCCAAGTCCCCGGACTCGAACTACCTGTGGCTCAGGGCTGCCATCCGCGCCGCCGACATCGTGACCGTATCCACGGACCATCTGCGTCAGGTGTACGCCAAGTGGGCCAACGTGGAACCGATCGTGCTCCGCAACTACCTGCCCCCGCACCACGGGATCGGCGTCACCCCGCCCATCCCCGGGACGGTCGGCTGGTCCGGTGGACTCAACACCCACCCCCGTGACCTCCCTATCGCAGCGACCGGGATTCAACAGACCGTCAGGGATGGCACGTTCTCACGGTTCTACGTGTCCGGCACCGGCACCGGCGTGGAACGCCAACTCGGCACCGGTGTCCCGCTCGTCGCGTCCGGCGGTTGGGTTCCGATCGAGGAGTACCCGGCCACCCTGGACCCGGTGTCCGTCGGTGTGGTGCCCCTCAACCCGGGACCGTTCAACGAATCGAAGTCGTGGCTCAAGGGACTGGAGTTCCTGGGCCGCGGCCGGACGGTGGTGGCGTCACACACCTCGGAGTACAACTGCCTCGCCTCGCTGTCCAACGGCGCTCTCGTCACCGCTCAGTCACCGAAACAGTGGGCCAAGCTCCTCAGGGCCCGGGCGGCTGACATGGACTTCTCGTACTGGCAGGCGCTCACCGCCGTCAAGTATCTCGGGATCGACTCGCACGCCGAGATGTGGATGTCCGCGTGGGTGCAGGCCCGGGGTGAGAGGATGGCGGCATGACGACGCCGAGTGATGTCATCCCCGAGACGGCGCCCTGGTCCGAGACGACGTTCGCCGTGTTCGTCGCGGACATGAACGTCGGCCATCTGCGTGACGGCCGCAAGGTGCTGCTCGACTACGATCCTGTCGACAAGAACCCGGAGGGTGTCGTATGCAATCGAATCTCCACGAACGGTTCCGTGTGTCGCCTGTGGCGCGATCACTGGGAAACCGATGGGCTGCCACACTGGGAGTTCGCGCCGACGCTCATCGCATCGTCTGGCATCTACGTGATCGGATGGCTGCCGTCATGAAGGGCATCCGGGACCGGTACTCGAACCGTGTCACCTCGGAGGTTCTGTCGGCCCACACCCGCCACGACGTCCTGTGCCCTGAGTGTTTCGAGCCGATGGTCGAGATCACCTACGTGACGGTCCGTGGCGCCAGGGACGCCACCGCGATCCGTACGGTCCTGTCGTGCGGAGACGAACGCCTCTGCGGGCATGTGGTGGACGCCTGATGGGCCAGATGTTCCTCATCATCGGACTGTTCGCCCTCGTGGTGGTACTGGTGACGATCGACTCATGAGCGCGTTCGCAGAGGTGACCGACTACGAGATTGACGACGACCCGTTCCCGTACGCCATCCTGTACGGAGCACTGAACCCGGACGTGCTCCGGGCGGCATGGCACGAGTTCGACGCCGTGTCCCCGGTGGCGTGGCAACGGTTCCGCAACGGGCTGGAGATGAAGGACGCCGCCCGGTTCGCGGCCGCCCCGCTCGGTGGCGCCGTAGACGCGGTGCGTGAGGTGCTGGAGTCCGCTCCCTGGATCGCGCTGATCGAGGGGTTGTTCGACATTGACGGCCTCACCCCTGACGATCTCGGTGGCGGCATGCACTCGATCCCGACCGGAGGCATGCTGGCGTCTCATGTGGATTTCAACCGGCACGACGACGGCCGGTACCGGCGGATCAACTGCCTGGTGTTCCTCAACGATGACCCGCACCCGTCCGGCGACCTGATCCTGGAGGGCCCGAACCGGACGGTGCGCATCCCGCCGCGGCTCGGCACGGTCGCCCTGTTCGCCACCTCGGAGACGTCGTGGCACGGGCACCCGGAACCGTGGCAGGGCGAGACACCTCGCCGCTCGATCGCCATGTACTACTACACCGCAGAGCCGCCCCCGTGGGCCGTGGCGCCTCATTCCACGATCTTCGCTGAGGCGTGCGCCTCGTGAACCGTGAGACGCCGCTCAAGCGCACAGAGGCCCCTCTGCGTCGAACCCCGATGAAGCGTGGGTCGGCGATCAAGCCGTTCTCGAAGAAGCGGGCCCGCGAACGGGATCAACGCCAGACCGTGATCGAGGAGACGATGCGTCGTTCCGGTGGCCGATGCGAGGCCGCCGACCTCGTGCCGGAGGTGAAGTGCTGGGGTCCACTGGACACCGATGAGGTGATCGGACGCGGCGTCTACCCGGGCGCCCACCTGGACGTCGACAACACCCAGACGCTCTGCCGGGCCCATCACACCTGGAAGCACGAACATCCCCGTCTCGCCGCTGAGCGCGGCCTCAGGAAGGCGTCATGGCAGAGGACGTGAGGAAAGTCGTCGGCTACATCCCGGTGTCCCGGGAGATCATGGCGGAAGGCGCCCGGTACCGGCGGATCGGTAGCGAACTGCTGGACCGGTACGTGAACCCGTGGCGGTACCCGGACGCGTCGTGGGCTCAGCGCGTCCAGTGGCGCCTGTTTCCGCCGCCGATTGACCGCATCTTGCGCTGGTGGGACGAACGGGGTGTAAAGTGATGCTATGCATGAGACTGTTCGTACCTTCGTACGTGAAACCCTGACCACCATCCCGACCCCTCGCACCGTCCTGGAGATCGGCTCGCAGGACGTGAACGGCGGGCTGAGGGACCTGTTCCCGCCTGAGGCCGCCTATGTCGGTGTCGACATCGTGGACGGGCCCGGCGTCGACATCGTGGTCCCCGCGTTCCGTGAGTGGGGACCGCCCGACGTGGACGGCTACTTCGATGTCGTGGTGTGCACGAACGTCCTGGAGCACTGCCCGCCCGGGGACTGCGTGAACATCCTCAAGTCGGCGCGCAACGTGCTGAACCCTGGAGGCACGCTGATCTTGCAGGCGGCCGGTGAGGGGTTCCAGGTTCATTCGGGCCGGTCGGCGACTCTCACCCTGGAGCCGGGGGAGCACTACGCCAACATCACCCGGCCGATGCTGGACGAGTATCTGCGCGAGGCCGGGTTCCACCCGGTGAACTACCGGATCACTGACCCGTCGGGCTGGCCGCAGGACATCACCGCGGTGGCGCGTGCCACGAGCATGACGCTCCCGGAGGTGCTGGCCGTTGAGTCGTCGGCGTCGGACTTCGTGGTGCTGGAGGCTGAACAGTTCGCCCGTCTGTCGCTCGATCCGGGGGATGAGGTTGTCCCGGTGTGGCGCCTGCACATCGACCGCGCCTGATTCCGGACTCCGAGACTTTCCTCAAGAACCCGTCAAGAGTGTAAATACTGGTTGACAGGGTAGGTCGGTCGGGGTATAGTGACCACATGACCAACCACCACGAACTGACCGGCGCCATCGCACGACTGCTCGTGCGCACCGAGAAGGCGCTCGATCGCAAGGCCATCATGGCCGAGTCGTTCAAGGGCCAGATCGCCCTGGAGCAGCGGGCCACCATTTGCCAGTGCGAGGCGGAGGCCCTGCACGATTCACTGTTCATCGACCCCGAGGAGGGCTGACATGACCACCACCACCCACCAGAGCACGGTCACCGCGATCGGTGACCCCGGACTGTTCGGCTCGGGCCCACACCGGATCGACTGCACGACGTGCGGGCACGTCGCCACATTCGCCGGGCGCGAGTTCACCCGGATCGAGGCCATGCGCCACGATCGGTTCATGAACGGGAGGCGCTGAGATGACCGTGTACGAACTGCTCATGGCGCTCGGCGAAGTCGGGGACATCGACATCGCCACCACGGAGGTCGTGTTCGTCACACCGGCCCGGACGATTCATCAAGTCGGCGCCGTCAACCTTCGCCAGCGCGACGCACTGGAACCGCCGTACGTCGAACTGACCCAGAAGTGAGTGAGTCGGGCACCCGCGAGTACGACACCTCGCGGGCCCGGCTCCGGCGGCACGCGTTCGCTCTCGCCGGGGACCTGGCTCTGTCGGACGAGGAGCGCCGAGAACTTGCCATGATGCTCCCCACCCGCCGCGGTTCGTCCGGGCCCGTGTCGTGGGCCACCCTCACGGACGAGGAGTTCGCCGTGCTCGTCCACATGCTCGACGGCGCCAGGCTCGTCCAGGCCATCTACCGGATGCGGGCCTAGACCTCAGGCCATCACTCTGCTACGGTGAGGCCATGACCCTCATTGACATTGGCGGAGGCACTGCCCCGCACCCACGGGCGGATGTCGTCATCGACCCCCGCCATCCGGTCGGAGGACCGGAGCAGTTCGCTCAGCACGCGCCCTGGATGCGGTGGGGTCCCTCACCGTTCGGGGACGACGACCCGATCCCGGAGATCATCGACGCCGAGTCCGTGGACGAGGTGGTGTCGTCGCACTGCCTGGAGCACATCCCGCCGGGCTCGCCCCGGATCGAGGTGTTCAACGAAGTGTGGCGCCTGCTCCGCCCGGGTGGGACGTTCACGTTCATCGTCCCGCTGGTCGGCACCGAGGACGGCCCGGTAGGGACCTGGCATGCGTGGGCCGATCCCACCCACGTCTCGTACTGGTGGTTCCCGGAGTCGGTGCACTACTTCACCGGCCAAGTGGACGCCGCCGCCGAGTACCACATCGCCCGGTGGGAGCCGGTCCGCTCAGTCGTTGAGGAGGTCGCCACTCGGCTGATCTCCGCTCAGAGGTTCGCCCCTCCGGCAGGCAACGTCACGGAAGGGTTCGTGTCCGTACGTGACGGCTGGGAAGGTGTGTGCCGGTTGAGGAAGCCGACGTGATTACCTACGTCATCCCTTCGATCCCGCGCCGGGCCGACATGCTCGGGCAGGCCGTGCGGTCCGTGGCTGAGCAGACGGTCGGATGCCAGATGGTCGTGGAGCTTGACCATCTGCGCCGCGGTGCCTGGCACACCCGCAACGCCGGTATCCGTAAGGCGCTCGCTCAGAGCGCGTCCGGTGACCTCATCGGCTTCCTGGACGACGACGACTATCTGCTGCCCCACCACACCGAGACGCTGATCCGGGTGATCGCCGAACAGGACGCCATCCTCGCCTACTCGTGGTTCGAGGTGGAGGGTGGCACCGACCCGTTCCCTCAGCACCGCGGACGGCGCTACGATCCCGCCGATCCCCACATCTTCCCCATCACGTACCTCGTGCGCGCCGACATGCTGTCTCGTGCTATGGAAAGGTGCGGCGGGTTCCAGGAGGACACCGGCTACGGGACCTGGGAGGCGCAGGACCATCCGGTGATCGACGCCCTGTGGTACGTGTCCGGCGGCGGCCGGTTCGGATGCACCGACGAGATCACATGGGTCTGGCGGCATCACGGGTCCAACACCTCAGGGATGCCGAACCGATGACGTTCAACGCCGTGATTCCCACGATCGGCAAGTCCGATCTCCTCATCCCGCTCCTCGCGCACCTGCTGGAGGAGGGGGTCCGGTTCGTGTACCTGCCCGACAACTCGGGGAACATCGCTCACGGGCTGGATTGCCAGATCGCCGACCATCCCTCATCCGAGGCGTTCATCGTCATGGAGGCCGTGACCGCCGGGCGGATCGACAAGGCCCGCTCGACCGGCACGATCTACCAGTCCTGGAACCGGGGCATGGACATCACGTCCGACTGTGCGCCCCTGCTCGTGCTCAACGACGACATCATCCTGGAGCCCGGCGCGATCTCGGAATGCGTGCGCCACCTCTCGTGGCAGACGCCGGTGATGGGGTTCAACTACTTCACGCAGCTTCCGCTCTCGCATGTCGTGGACCAGGACGTGATGTACGTCAAGGGCACCTATCGGGAGGGTGGGCTCGGCGGGTTCGCGTTCGCGGTCCTGCCGAACTCCTGCCCGCGGGTGGATGACCGGTTCCGGTGGTGGTACGGGGACGACGATCTGATTCGCCGTGTGCACTCGCAGGGGAAGCGGGCGGGCATCGCCCTTCATGCGTACGTCAAGCATCCGGTGCCGTCCACGTCGGGCAACCAGATGGGTTGGCTCGGTGAGGCGGTGGCGCATGACACGGAGTTGTTCCACAAACTTTGGGCCAGGGGTTGACAACCGCAGTTGACGTGATATAGTGACCCTATGACCACTACCGAAACCACCACCGAAACCACCGACAACCGCCCCTCCCCGATGCAGGGGTTCACCACCACCATCACCCCGGACCTGTTCGCCGACTACGGCACCCGGGGCAAGTACGCCCGCCGCACCGACGCCTGCCACTGGACCGAGGGGACCCTCGCCATCGTCGCCGCCGTGCTCGCCGAGTGGCCGTGCCTGATCGAGGTGGACCGCCACACCGGCCACACCGTCATCGGCATCATCGAATCCGTCGGCGCCGACTACCGCCAGGTCCAGGGCTGGAACTGCGTGGTGCGCTACACCTACGCCGACGGCTCGCACCGGACCGCTCATGCCGGGCTGAACATCGGCACGATCACCCCGCTCCCCACCACCGACGGCAAGGGCGGCCGGGCCCCGTCGCGCTACGACATCACCGACGCCATGCGCAACGCCCGCCGGGCCGCCCTGGACGCGTTCGATGCTCACGTCAAGGCCGAGAACGACGGCGCCGGATGGTACGGCAAGCGCGAGGCTCACGCCGCCAGTGGTGGCGCCTGGATGGTGTACTACACCTCGCAGGAGAATGACCGCTACGACGTGACCAAGACCACCTCGCCGGACCGTTACGTGTACGGCCCGAAGGAGGCATCGTGTGCGGTGTCGCTCAGCGGCCAGGTGTCGAAGATGTACCGCCGGGAGTTCACCCCGGGCGAGGTCGTTCGCGACGCCTGACCCAAGATCGCGGGCCACCGTTCGTGGTGGTTCATGTGGCCCGCTGAGACGGCCCCGGCGTACTGGCCCCCCGGTATGCCGGGGCCGTGTCGCGTATGGAGGTATGCTCCCCGCATGCTCGCAACGAAGCCCCGTATCGTCACTGGCTCCGCCGCTGGAGGCGCCACCCATCGCGCTCTCCGAAACGTGGAGGTCCGTGCAGTCGCGGGCGCCCCGGAAGGGACCTTCGAGGCCGTCGTCCTGAACTACAACGTCCGGGACGACTACAACACGGAGTTCCGCAAGGGCGTGTTCACCGACTCGCTCCGGCAGCGGATGCCGCGGATCGCGTGGGGCCACGACTGGCGCCAGATCATCGGCCGGTGGGTGGCGTGGACCGAGACTGAGACGCAGTTGATCCTGCGTGGCGAACTGGACCTCGCCATGATCGCCGTCTACGCCGCCGATGGCGAGACGATCATCAACCGGCTCCCGGCCGTGCCGCTCGCCCACCAGGCGTACGCGCAACTCCAGTCGGGGTCCGTGGACGAGTTCTCCGTCGGCTTCATCCCTCAGGCGTACGAGGAAATCCGGGATGTGGACGGCGAGGACGACTACATCATCTTCACCCGGGGCCGCCTGGACGAGGTGTCGCTGGTCCTGTCGGGCGCCGTGCCCGGGACGCGTCTGCTCAACGTGCGCTCGGTTCGCCTCAACGTCCGGGAACCGCTCGTGGCGAAGGAGGAGGTCGCCGCGCTGATCCTCAAGCTGCACTCGGGCGAGGTCGATCTCGCCGACGCGCTGTCCGAACTCAAGGGAATGGAGCCCGTTGCCGATACCGACGACTCGAACGACGATCCTGACGCGCAGGATCACCAGGAAACCGATGAGGGTTCAGAGCCCCCTGTAGGGGCCGAGGACGAAACCGACCCCGGTTCTGGTACCGACGGGGCCGAAGGTTCTTCCGAGGACTCCACCGACGAAGGAGGGGCCTCTGACGACGAGATCGTGGACGGCCCCGATGCTGAGGCTGAACTGGCCGCGCTCCTCGCTGAGGCTGAGGAGGCCGCGGCTCTGGTCGCCAATCTGTGAACAGTGGTTGACACTGCCCGCGGGTGGCGGTAGCCTGCCGTCCATCGCAGTAGAACGTTCGACTGGTCAGGCCGATTGCGCTGACGGGACCGACACGGCGAATCCGAAACCCATCCGATTCTCTGTGCCCCCGTGAAAGGAGCGCATCATGTTCACCCCCGTTCTCCCGGACGCCGAAAAGATCACGGCGCCCGTACTGCGCGAGCAGTTGAAGGCCGCCGCCGACTACATGGGCGGCCTCCAGAAGGTCGACGCTGAGAAGCGCGACGCCTCCTGGAGCGCCGACATCAAGTCCGCGATCGACTTCATCCACCAGGCCGACCCGCAGTTGACCGCCATCGAGCGTTCGCTCCCGGTCGATCCCGCCGACGGCCCGACCGGCAACCAGCGCCTCGCCAACCCGGACTTCCGTTCGCTCGGCGAGCAGTTCACCGACCGCGAGGAGTACCGCAACGCCGGTTCCGAGGGTTGGGGTGCATCCCGTGCGCTCGAACTGGAACTGCGCGGTTCGCTGTTCAACTCGAACCACCAGTTCCGTATCGACTCCACCGTCCCCGGTGGCGGCGCGTTCCTTCCGCAGGCCCCGAACCCGCTCGCTCCCCGCGTGCGGCAGATGCGCCTGTTCCTCCGTGACGTCATCTCGGTGTCGGCCACGGGCCTCTCGACCGTCCCCTACATCCGCGAGGTCAACCCGGCCTCCACGGAGTTCGGTGCGTCGGCCGTCCTGGAAGGCACTCCGAAGCCCGAAGTGACGATGGACTGGGACCTCGATGAGGCCCCCGCCCGGAAGCTCGCCGCCTGGGTCCAGGTGACGTCCGAGGTGATTGACGACGCACCCACGCTCCGCGGGTACATCGACGGCCGCCTCGCCTACCTCCTGTCGGTCCGTGAGGAGTACGAAATCCTCGCAGGCAACGGCACCGCCCCCCACCTGAAGGGCATCTACCAGTACGCCGGATCGGGCCTCCAGACCCACACCGGCGCCGACCACATGGCCGCTCTCGGCTATGCGATCGGTCTGGTCGAGAACGTGGACGGCGAGGCCGACGGCATCGCGATGAACCCGCTGGACTACTGGGGGATGATCACCACCCGCCAGGCTCAGTCCTTCGACGGTTCGGGCACCGCCGGTGCAGGGAACAACGGTGCGCCGTTCGTCCCCGGCCCGCAGGCCGTCTGGGGCATGCCCGTGATCCGCAGCCGCGCGATCGCATCGGGCAAGGCTCTGGTCGGATCGTGGGGCCTCGGCGCCACCCTGTTCGATCGCATGGACACCCGCATCGTCGTGGGCAACCAGCACTCGGACTACTTCGTCAACAACAAGGTCGCGATCCTCGCTGAGGAGCGCGTTGCCCTGGCGGTCCACCGCCCGGACTTCTTCGTTGACGTCACCCTGAGCTAACCCTCACATCCCCCTCGTGGGGGTGACGCCGTAGCGGCCGCCATCGGATGATCCCGGTGGCGGCCGTTTCGCGTGTACCCTTCGTGTCTGTCCACCGCCACTGACACTCTCAAGGGAGCATGTGCATGTCCAAGTCTGACCCGATCGCTGACGCTCTCGATGGCGCAGCGCAGATCAAGGGAGGGGCCGGGATGTTGCGCATCGACTATCTGTTCGGTGACCGCCCCGCCGTGCTGGAAGCGATCAAGCGGGCCCGCTACCAACGGAAGCTCTCGCATCAGCAGATCGCCGACCTGATCTCGACGCCGGAAGCGAAGGTGTCATCCGCCGCCGTGCAGAACTGGCTCAAGGTGAACGGGCCAGGGACATGACCGACCATCACGATCCGCTCGCCTCCGCTCTCGACTCGGAAACGCTGGAGACGGCTGAGCTTCGAGCCAAGGTGTTCCGGCTGGAGCAGTCGCTCCTGAAACAGGGCGACGTCGCCAAGCGCCTCGCGGATGAACGGGCTCTGACGAAGATGCTCCGCCGCGAGATCGACGCCCTGGCAGGGTTCACTGAACGCCAAGGCCCGCCCGAATGGATGGCGTCCCCGTCCGGCACGATGGCCCACCGCGGCACCCCGTGGCTTCTGCTCTCGGACCTGCACCTCGATGAGGTCGTGTTCGCGGACCAGATGAACGGGATGAACGCCTACGACCGCGACATCGCCCGCATGCGTCTCGACAACGTGCGCAACGGGTTCGTGGACGTGTGGAAGGACTACCACCAGGGCGTGACCTACGACGGTGTGGTGGTCGCTCTCGGAGGCGACATCTTCTCCGGCGACATCCATGAGGAGTTGAAGGAGACGAACGACGACACGTTGCTCGGTTCCGTGGACTACTGGATCGACCCGCTCGCTGAGGTGATCGCTCAGGCTCACGACGCGTTCGGCAACGTGCACGTCCCGGTCGTCCCGGGCAACCACGGCCGCACCACCCGGAAGCCTCGCGCCAAGTTCCGTGCCCGCTCCAACTTCGATTGGTTCATCGGCGCCCAACTCGCCCGCATCTTCGCGAAGAACGACCGCATCACCTTCCAGGTGTCCGAGTCGGCCGACACCCTCGTGGACAACTACGGCCGCAAGACGATGCTCACCCACGGCGACCAGGCGTCCGGTGGCGCGGGGATCGGCGGCATCTGGCCTCCGCTCATGCGCCTGGATGCCCGCAAGCGGCAACGGCAGGAAGCGGTCCAGCAGGGCTACGAACTGATGGTGATGGGACACTGGCACACCCTCACGTTCGGTCCGTCGTGGATCGTGAACGGGAGCCTCAAGGGGTACGACGAGTACGCGTTCACGTCGAACTTCTCGTTCGAGGAGCCGCAGCAGGCGTCCTGGCTCATGACCCCGGAGCACGGCAAGACGTTCACCGCCCCGATCTTCTGTCAGGACCGCGAGGCTGAGGGATGGTAGAGCCCGACGCTCCCGTCCCGGAAGTGGACCCGTTCGATGACGACACTCCGATCGTCGCGGCGTGTGACCTGGAGAACCCTGAGTCCTGCGAGTCCTGTCAATGACGTGGAGGACGGCCGCCTACCTGTGGCTCGGCGTGTTCTTCCTACGTCTCGGCATCTGGTACCTGATCGAGGACGTCGCCGACCGTTGACACTGTGACACCCGTGTGGTATAGTGACCGTGTACTACCCCAACCACCGGAAGGAACAGACATGCGCAAGATCATGGCGGGCGTCGCGCTCGCATCACTCGCGGCGTTGATCGCCGTACTCGGATCGGCGGTGACGGCGTACGGCGCCGTCGACCACTGCCCCGACAAGGATCACCCTGGGAAGGTCGAGACGAGCGACGAGTCGTTCGTTCCATCGGCCGGTTCGCAGGTGTGCGTCAAGGGAGGCACGTCCAACACGGGCGTGTTCACTGCCGACGGGATCAGGTCGGTCGGTGACTACCTGGACGCCGTGACCAAGAACGGGGTGAGCTACTACATCGTGTACTCGACCCCTCCAACAACGGAACCCCCGGTCACCACGGAGCCCCCGGTCACCACGGCACCGCCGACCACGGAACCCCCCGTGACCACGACCCCTCCAGTGACCACCACGCCGCCGGAAACCACGGCGCCGCCTGTCACCACCACGCCGGACACCACGACGCCTCCAGTGACCACGGAGCCGCCTGTCGTGAGCATCGGCACGGCACCGCCACCGCCGCCCCCGGGTGAACTGCCCGAGACGGGCTCGGCTACCGGACTGATCGCTGCACTTGCGGCGGCCATGCTGGGAGCCGGAGCGGTGTTGATGTGGGTGCGCCGCCGCCCGGCGTAACCCACCCTGGAGCAGGGCGCCGATCGCCCCTGTGACCCGAAGGGCCCCGACATCACCCGCCAGATGTCGGGGCCCTTTCGCGTGTCCCTAGAAGTGTGGGCTATCCGATACCTACAGGCGCACAGGTATGGTTTCCGTCAAGAGTGACAACCGGGGTTGACATCCGCCGGACGGGTGGTATAGTGACCGTATGAACATCAACCAGAACCACCACGGCCGCAACGTTCGCATGACCGGCAACGGCCGCACCCGCCGCCTCGCCGCCGACTTCCCGGGCTGGGGAGCGGAGGACTACGCCGACCACTTCATCGACACCCTGCCGGAAGGCGGCCTCGCCGGGACCATCACCTCGGTGGAGTCGCACGGCTCGAACCCCTGGACCCGCTACACCGTGCGGTTCGAGGACGGCACAAGCGCAAGCGGCCTCGTGGCCGGAAAGGACATCGAGATCGCATGACCACCACCTGTGAAGGAGCCTGGAACGGCGCCGCCTACATCGAGATGGAGGGTGACCTCATCACCGTCCCCCGGTGCTCGGGTTGCGGGGAACAGTTCGTCATCGTCAAGGGACGCGGCTACCCGGCACAGGGCTACTACCCGGCCGACATGACCCCGGAGGAATGCGTACGGGCGGCGCTCATGGACCGGGCGCTCGGCTGAGGTATGGTCGGCGCCATGAAGCGGAAGGACCCGTACGAACGACCCCACGGCCCCGGCAACTCGGAGAACGAGCACGAGAAGGGCATCCACTGCGACTGTGAGGACTGCGCCGGATTCCGGCTCGCCATGCGTCATCGCCCATCGGACTGCCTGTTCGACGGCGACATGATCCACGGCTGAGCGCGATGGAGGTACGCTCATCCGGGTGAGCATCCTGTCGTACCCCCGCTACGTCGTCCTGACCGGCGACACGACCACCGCTTCCGCGCTCGTGGAGGAGATGATCCCGGAGGCCGAGAGGATGGTCGAGACGTTCCTGCGTCGGCCCCTCGGTATCGCCGAACGGACCGAACTGCTCTACGTGGAACTGGACGGGTTCGTGTACCCGCGTGCCGTGCCGGTCCTGTCCGTGCCCGCGACGGCCGTCTACGAAATCTACGACGACTACGCCCTGCACTGCGTCTCGGGAGAGATCGGGTCGTTCCTGACCGAGAGGGTGCTGAACCTGGACGGCTACCACGTCCATCTGCCCCGTGCGTCGGTGACCTACACCGGGGGCTGGGACGCCACCACGGCCCCGTACTCGATCCAGAGGGTGCTCGCCACCCTCGTGTACCGGATGACCAATCCGCGGCCCGTAGACGACGACACAGGGGGCGCTCAGTCCAAGTCCATCGGCGACGCGTCGGTGTCGTACGGGACGGGTGGCGCGCCGGGGTTCGCTGAGGGACGGTCGGCGCTTGAGGCCATGTGCCCGGGAGCGGAGCGCGACCTCCAGTTCTACCGGTGGACCGAGGACTACTCGTGACCCTGCCGATCGTCACCCGCTACGTCCGCGTGGAGCAGGACACCTCCGCGAACGGGGACGGCTACGACCCTCCGACGTGGACGGTGCTCGCCGAGTCGGTGCCCGCTCACATCGGCTCGCCAACCGGGAGCGCGAACGGCGACCGTCTGGTAGCGGTGGACGCCACCCTGTACGTGGAGGACACGGTGCCGGTCCCGCTCAACGCCCGCGTCACGGACCTCGCCACCGGTGACGTGTACGCGATCCAGTGGACTCAGGTGGTGGTCGGGCTCGGGCTGGATCACCGGAAGTGCGGGATCAACCGGATCAGCGGCTCATCTGGTGGTGCGTGATGGTGGCCGGAACGGCGGTCGGTAAGGACACGTTCACGTACTCCAACGGCAACCGCCTGGACCTGGACCTGCCCCGTCTCCTGTCCGCGCTCGGAGCGACCGGCGGCTACGTGTACAAGCGCATGCTCCGCATCGTCGCCAAGGCGGAGAACTACTCGAAGCAGAGGTGTCCAGTGGACACCGGCAACCTGAGGTCGTCCATCAACTCCCGCGTGGAGGTCGACTTCGGCAAGCAGACGATGGTGGGTCTGATCGGGACGACCGTGGAGTACGCCCCGTACGTGGAGTTCGGTGCCCGCGGGCGCGCTCCCGTCGGGTACCTGCGCGGCGGTGCTGAGCAGGCGATCCGAGAGGAGACTGGGAACCCATGACCGTGACAGCAGGCCCCGACGTAGAGGGCGCCCTCAAGGACTACCTCCGCCAGCAGGCCGACGTTCTCGCGACGGCCGCCGAGGACCGCACGTTCCTGACGTCGCGCACGGACTCGGTGTTCCCGTACATCGTCATCACGCAGATCGGTGGCGGCGAGGACACGTCCGACGCCCCGCTGGACAACGCCCTCATCCAGATCGACGTGTTCGGCCGGGTCCGTCAACTCGCTGAGGCAGACGCCGTGCGCAAGGCGGTCCGCATCGCCCTCGTGAAGCTCTCGATGGAGGGCGGGTTCGACGTGCCCGGCAAGGGCCGTCTGCTCGGGACCGCGATCCGGGATCAACGGCGGTTCCCGGAACCTGAGGCCCAGGATGCCGACGGGACCGTGGGTGAACGTCCGCGGTACATCATCACGGCCAATGTCTCGTGCGTGGCCTCTGACGGCCCCTGAGCGACTTCTCCGGCAAGGGACGGGCAAGGCCCCGGGGTCAACCCCCCGGGGCCTTCTCGTCGCACCCTGACCGTTTGACCAGGCCGTGCGATCTCCGTGGTGCGGTGGTGCGGCTCCCGGGGTTCCTGCGCTGCACCCGCTGCGCCCGGTCAATCGCCGTTACGTTACGTGCCTGCCCGGGTCTTGATCCCGGCGCCCCGCTGAGGGGTCAGGCGCTTGCGGTGCCCGTGAGCACCATCCAGGTGTGGCGCTTGCCAACCAGGCATTCGGTGAGTCCGTTGGTCCCGGTCACCTCAACGTCGTCGTTGAGCAGCTTGAGTCCGGTGACCATGCTGAGGCGAACGGTGCCGTCCCAGTTTGTCCAGGCGACGGTGGCGCCAAGGGTGAGTTCGTCGCCACGGGTGGCGGTGGCAGTGGTGCCGGTGGTGGTTGCGGTGGTCGATGTCATGTAGTCACTATACCCCGGCCCGGACGTGGTGTCAACCCCCGTGGACAGATTTCTTGGAGAAATCCCAGACATGCCAGACAGGCGGAGGTAACCTGCCATCCATCGACGCCGACGGAGGTGCCGAACAACTCGCCGAAGGAGGCGCCCACAATGTCCGCAGGTGGAACTACCACGAATGTCAAGCTCGGCCCCGGTCGCGTGTGGATCGCTCCACTCGGCACCGCGGCCCCCACGTCGGCATCCGCCGCACTCGACGCCGGATACTGGGCGCTCGGCTACACCGAGGACGGCACGACCGTCGACATCGAGTACACGTCCGAAGGGATCGAGGTCGCAGAGGAACTGGACCCGATCGACTACGTGAACACGGCTCGCTCGGTCAAGCTCAACCTCCAGGCCGCTGAGGTCACCCGCAAGCGTCTCGCCGTGGTGCTCGCTCTCGGAGCCGAGTACAGCGACGACGCCTCAGTGATCGACCTGCCGGACGGCGCCGCTCAGCAGGTCGGTGTCTCGATCGTGTGGGACTCCGCCGAGACGGCAGTGGGCAACGACCAGAACATCCGCTGGTACATCCCGAAGGTGCTCCCCGCGGGCACCGTCTCGATCGCCCGGCAGAAGGCGCCGAACAAGGCACTGCTCCCGATGGAGTTGAACGCCGTCCTGGTGACCGGCTCGCCCCTCGCCCGCATCTTCCCGAACGCGGCCGGGCTCGTCTGATGGTGGCCGTGGAGTCGGCCGTCGCAACGGACAGCGCAACGTTCGAGGGGGACGTTGGGTTGGAGGCTCCCGGACCCCTCAAGGTGTCACTATGCGGACAGCAGTTCACTGCCAGGACGTCACGTCCGATCGGCGCGTTCACGGTGTTCTGTGCCCGCCTCAAGTCCGGGGACGGCATCACGATCGGCGCCGCCCCGCTCCGTCTGCTCATGTCGTGGATCGTGCCCGAGGAACACGACGCCCTGATGGAGGCGATGGAGTCCGTGGACGACATGGAGGAATGGACGCAGGGCGAGTTCGCCGCCGCAGTGGAGGTTCTGGTCGCCCGCCCTACGTGAGCGCCCTGATGCTGGGAGCATCGCTCCTGGAGGACTGGCGCTACTACGACGGGGTGATGGTTCGCCATACCCGTCAGGGCATCGGCGAGATGGATGTCCGGCCGGGCCTCAACTTCGTGTACGCCCTCATGCTGGACCGTCTCGCGGCGGGCTCAGACCAGGACGCTCTCGATGTGTTCGACGGGTGGATGACGTGCACCTACGATCAGGCGATGGAGTTCATCCAGCGCGACGCTGAGGCGGAGAAGGAGGAGCGGCTGATGGCCGCACGGATGGCAGGGATGGTCGGCTGATGGCACTCGACACCGTTGGGGAACTCGCCATCAAGATCGTCCCGGACGCGTCCGGGTTCGGAACCGCGACCGGTCAGGCCGTCGGCCAGAACCAGGGATCGTTCGCCAACGCGGGCAAGGTCGCCGGTGCCGCTCTCGCCGGTGGCGCCGTCGCCGCGTTCGGGAAGGGCATCGCGGACTTCACGCAGTTCGAGCGCGGTCTGAACGAAGTGTTCACCCTCATCCCGGACGCGGGCGAGGCGGCGTTCAATGACCTCACGCAGCAGACCAAGGACTTCGCCAAGGAGTTCGGTGTTCTTCCTCAAGAAGTCATCAAGCCCCTGTACGACTCGATCTCCGCAGGCGTGCCCCGCGAGAACGTGTTTACGTTCCTGGAGGAGGCCAACAAGTTCGCCAAGGCCGGAGCCACCGATCTCACCACGTCCGTCGACGCGCTCACCACCGGAGTCAACGCGTTCGGCTTGGAGTCCAAGGACGCCGGGCGTGTCGCGGACTCACTGCTCACCGCGGTCAAGGGCGGCAAGACGACCGTGGAGGAACTGGCGGCATCACTGTTCCAGGTCGCGCCGGTCGCCGGTTCGTTCGGCATTCAGATCGAGGAGGTGTCCGCAGCGTTCGCCACCCTCACCGCTTCCGGTACCCCGACCGCCGCCGCCGCGACTCAGATCAAGGGCGCCATCTCCGAACTGGGCAAGGAAGGCACGAAGGCCAACCAGACGTTCCAGGACCTCACGGGCCAGGGGTTCACCGCATTCATCGAAGGCGGCGGCACGTTCGAGGAGGCCACGCAGATTCTCGCGGCAGGAGCCGAGGAGGCAGGCATCTCGGTGCTGGACCTGTTCGGTTCCATCGAGGCCGGTCAGGCCGTTCTCGGACTCACCGGGGACAAGGCGGAGGTGTTCGGCAACAACCTCGCCGCGCAGGCGGATGCGGCCGGTGCCACACAGGAAGCGTTCGAGCGCATGGAGCAGGGCATCGGTCCGGCGCTCGACAAGATCAAGGCCCGTCTCGGTGTGGCGTTCATCGAACTGGGCACCACCATCGCGCCCGCCGTCGAGACGTTCGGCACCCTTCTCGCGGACGTGGTGCTCATCATCTCCCAACTGCCCGGGCCACTGTCGGCCGCCATCGTCGGGTTCGCCGGGCTCGCAGGCGGAATCCTCGTCCTGGCCGGACCAATCACGAAGGCCATCACCCTGATCTCCGGGATCGGCAAGGCGTTCGGCGCCCTGTCGGCTCTGCTCGCCGCGAACCCGATCATCCTCATCGCCCTCGCGATCGCTGGGGCAGCGTTCCTGATCTACAAGAATTGGGACACCATCGTGGAGTTCTTCTCCGGGGTGTGGGACAAGGTGAAGGGCATCTTCGAGGAGGCCATCAAGTTCATCGAAGTCCTCGTTGGAGTGTTCTTCAAGGGCGACTTCATCGGCGGGTCCGGCTGGCTCAGCGAGGACGGCCCGGTGGTGGGTGCACTGTTCGCCATCCGCGAATTCTTCGTGGACGTATGGGATCGCATCACCGGCATCGTTGAGACGGCGCTCGGTTTCCTTGAGACGATCACCCGCCCGTGGGTGGTGGTCTACACGGCGATCTTCTCCTTCGCGTTCAACGCCCTCTCGACGTTCTTCGAGACGTGGGTGGGCCGCCTCCAAGCCCTGTTCACCAACCTGTTCCAGTGGATGACGACAGCGTTCACCACGGTGGCGTCCGTGCTCACAGCGATCTGGCAGCCGCTCTGGGACACGATCTCGGCGATCGTGGACGTCGCGGTCGGGCTCATCACGCAGTACATCACCATCGCCATCGCCGTGTGGACCACCATCTTCCAGACGGTGTGGGCCGTCGTGCAGGCCGTGTTCCAGACCGCATGGGACGTCATCTCCGGGATCGTGACCACCGGTGTCGGTGTGGTCAAGGGTCTGATTGACACGTTGCTCGGCCCGATCGGCGGGATCGGTGGCGCTCTCGAAACGATGAAGGGCGTGTTCCAGACCGTGTGGGACACGGTGAAGAACATCATGCAGGGCGCCTACGACTTCGTGGTGGACCTCGCCGGGAAGATCGGCAACGCCGTGGAGGACGCGCTCGGTCCGGTCGGGGACATCGCCGGGTTCGCTGGTGGCGTGCTCGGCGGAGGCGCCAGGCTCCTCGGGTTCGATGAGGGTGGTGTCGTCCCCGGGCCGAAGGGGTCACCGCGCATCATCCTGGCTCATGCCGGTGAGACGATCCTCCCGACCCACAAGACGCCGCTCCGCACTTCCGGCGACCTGAGTACCACAACTGGTGGTGGTGGCGGCGGAATGGTCATCCAGGGCCCTCTGCTGGCAGTCACGGGGCCGGTCACGGTGCGCTCCGATGAGGACATCACTGAACTGTCCCGTGCGTTCGCTCGCGAAACGCAGAGGACCTACCGGGCCGCAGGCCGTCAGACAGGAGCTTGAGCATGGCCGGATACGTTGTCACGTTCGACGGTTCATCCTCGGCGACCGCGGTGCCAGAACTCGTGGTGCAGCGGATCGTCCGTCCGTTCGTCGGTGCGGTTCGCGACGAATACGTGGAGGTGCCCGGTCGCGAGTCCGCGTGGTTGTTCACGGAGCAACCAGGGGACGGCGCCATCACCATGCAGTGCACCCTGATCGGCGCGTCCCGGGAGGCTCGGCGTGCGTCAGTGCGCGCCCTCGCATCCTGGACGCGTTCGCAGGACAGGCGCCCCCTCATCATCGGGGACGAACCGGACCGTCAGTGGTGGGCGAAGCTCGACAACGCCCCGGACGTGGACGAGGCGTTGCGGCTCGGGCGTCTGTCGTTGTCGTGGCGGTGTCTGCCCTACGCTGAGGCCGTCGAAACGACGTCCGAATCGGCGAGCGGGACATCGCTCACGTTCTCCGCGCCCGGCGACCCTGGTGTGCCGATGTTCCAGGTGATCGAAGTGTCCACGTCAGCGCCCGCCGCGTCCGGGATCGAACTGGACGTGAACGGCACCGTGATCGGCATGCGCGACTCGATCGGCGCTGGAGTCACACGGACGTTCTCGGCGCTCACGGCGACCATCACCGAAGGCGCCAACGCGGACGCCGAACTGGAATCCAACGCGTTCGTCACCGGCGCGCTCGCGATGCAGACCGCGTACGGTGACTTCGGCTTGCTCGAAGCGGGTTCCAACACCATCGCCGTCAACCGGGGCGGATCGCTCAGCATCCGGGTGGTGTGGCGGCGCCGCTACTCGTGAGCACACACCGCACCCAACCCCTCCTGTGGTTGCACGACGCGCTCCAGGTGCCGAAGGTGGCGCTGCGCGACGTCGATCAAGTAGTCCAGGACGACATGCTCCAGGGCGCCGAGACGTTGAAGTTTCGGATCAAGGCCGACGACCAACGGGCCCCGTTCCTTGCCCCTGACCTGTACGTGCGGATCGAGGACCGCATGTACCGCATTACGGAAATGGTGCAGGAACGCACTTCGGGACAGGCGTTCATCCAGGTCAACTGTGAAGCTCGATGGACGGAACTGTCGCGTCGCGTCAAGGTGGGCTCCACATCCATTCTCGCTAAGACGAACGCTCAAGGGCTCACCACGATCCTGACCGGCACCGGGTGGACCTCAGGCGGAACGCCGACCGACGCCACTCTCTACTCCATTGACGAACTTGACGAGACGGTGGTGTTCCTGCTCCGCCGTTGGGCTGATGTCACCGGCACCGAGATCGAGTTCGACACGATCAACAAGACCGTGACGCTCGTGGAGGCGACCGGCGAATCGCTCGGCGTCGGCTTCCGGTACGGGCACAACGTGCGTTCGATCACCCGCCGCTACGAACCGCCCGTTGCCACTCGGCTCTACGCGTACGGAGCGAACGGGCTCACGATCGCCGGTCCGAACCCGACGACGTTGGAATACGTCGAGAACTACGACTGGTACATCGAACAGGGACTCACCCTCCTTGAGGCTCAGGCGCGCTACCGCAAGGATCAGGTGTGGTCCGACGAGAGGTATCTCGTCGCCGTCAACCTGTACGACGCCGCCCTCCGTCGCATCGCGACACTGGCCCGGCCGATCATCGCCTACGAAATGGACGTGCTCGACTTCTCGGCGCTCACCGGCGCGGTGGCGCCCGTCAACGTCGGGGACAGCGTGCTCGTCCGGGACGAGGAGTTCAACGTCGACCTGTCTACCCGTGTGGTGCGTCGCGTGCGGCATCCGGCCGCCCCGTGGCGCGATCAGGTTGAACTCGAATACCTCCAGCAGACCCTCAACGACTCGGAACTGGAAGTCGGTGGCCGTACGGTCGACCCGGGCGCGTTCTCGCTTCTCGTGGACGCCACGGACGCGCCAGTCACCGTCAACTCGGGAACGACGGTCTGGGCCGAAATTGCGATCACCGTCGCAGGCGAAACGTCCTTCGCCGCGGGCGGCACGTTCCGAGGTGTCGCGACCGGGACCGGCACTGTCACATTCCAAATGACCATCGACGGCACCGTGGTCGGACAGGCGTTCACTGTCCCGTTCGACGCCGCGGTGAACGGCGGCCAGGTGGAGTTCTCGTGGCCGACGTTTGCGACCGGCATCACCGAAGGCTCCTATCTCGTGGACTGGCGGGCTCAGGTGACTACCGGTTCCGGCACGATCGCGGTCGCCGCGGAAGCCGCCCGGGCGTGGATCATGATTCAAGGCGCGGTCGGTGTCGGCGTCAACACGTCCCCGTCGCAGGCCCTCGTGGAGACAGTGGAGCCGATCGTTCTGCTCGACCTCACCGCCGCCCTCGAAGATTGGACCGCAGTTACCTCCACGCCGGGCATTGAGGACGTGGCGACCACCGCGTACGTCGAAACGGTGTCCACTGTGTCGGCGTCGGCGGTCACGGCCGTCGCTGAGGAGTGGACGGTCGCTCTCACCTCCATCCTCCAGTTCGTAGATTTCACGCCGGAAACGTGGGGTGGAGCGGACTCGGTGTCCGTCGTCACCACGAGCATCCCGGTGTCGGCAGTCGAGAACGATCTGATTGTCGCCGTCGTCTACCAGGAATCAGGCTCAGCGAACGTGACCGGACCGGCAGGGTTCACACAGATCGCTCAGGCGTCGAACGTCGGCGTCGATCTGTGGGCGGAGGTGTGGACCGCCACCGACGACGGGACGATGGGCGGCGATTCCATCGACTTCAACCTGTCGTCCGCTGCACGCGCAGGCGTGTTCGTGTTCGTACTGCGCGACTCCAACGGTGTCGGGGTCGCCGCGGAGGCGACGTCCACAACGAACTACAACGGCGGCGCCGGAGTGGAACCGTTCGCGTCCGTGACCTCGGGTGGGCTGGGCCGGATCGCGGTCGCCATCTCCTGCTGTAACGAGATCGCCGTTGGAACAACCACCTACACACCGCCGTCCGGGTACACCCTCATGACTCGGGCAAGCGCATCCGATTCCCCCACCTACGACGGAAACCGGATGCACGTCGCCCGTCTGTTCACTGACGCCGCCACCCTCAGCGGCCGGACATGCACCCACTCCGGCACCACCCACGACGCCGCGACAATCCATGTCGTGTTCGACCCGGCCTGACATCATAGGAGTCATCATGAAACTGCAAGAACGAGCCGAACCCATCGACCCACGGTCCATCGACAAGCCGGTCGGCGTCTACACCATCGAACTGCTCGATGACCGTGGCCGCGTCAAGGAACGCGTCGTCAAGCACAACTACATCTCGCCCGCCTACTACAACTCGGTCGTGGAAGGCCAGTCACTCCCCGACTGGATTGGGATGGGGGTTGCCAACAACTCGTCGGTGTACCTGCCCAACAATGCTCAGAGCAGCGCGTCGCACCTGGGCAACCTTCTGGCTCCCACCCGACTGTGGAACCCGTACGGCCGCCCCTCGGTGCCGATGGACGCACTGTTCTGCACCACCGATGACACCGCGGAGGTTGACACCGATCACTGGTTGCGTGGCATCCCGATCGCGTTCGGGACCCGCTGGAAGGCGACGGTTGCCGCGTCAGGCATCCGTGGGCAGATCAACGAAGCCGAATCCACCATCACGAACGGCGGGCAGACGTTCAAGACGGTGTGGGATTTCACCACGCAACAAGGCAACGGCACATTCCAGACACTCGGGATCGGCTCGCCTGCAAACAGCCTGTCCGTCCCTCGCGTCTGGACGGGCGCCGGTCCCCGAACCATCCTGTTCAATTCGCTGGCCCCACGCGGGTATCTGGATCAGAGCATCCAGAGCAACCTGTACGTCGACGGTGCCACAACCTACTGGGTCGGGTGGGAGGACACGACAACCAACGGCGACGTGAACATCTACTCGGCGCCGACCGCCGACATCTTCTCCGCGCCGCCGCACGCCACAGACCCGCACCTCCTAGACGCCTCTGGCACCCCGACCCTGGTGGTGGACACAGGGGTCAACTGGACTGCCAACCCTGGCGGCAACGGTGCCGTGGCGTTCCCGTGGAACGTCGGGCAAGTCGGCGTCGCCAGGATTGCCGGTGGCGACTTCGTGATCGCCGGGACCGGCTTGAATGCCGGTTCCTCAACTTCGGCCGCCGGTCGCAACATCGCGGTGCGTCGCGTGACCGCCGCAGGGTCGCTCGTCTACTCGGCTCTCCCAGCCATCCCGGTGTCCACCATCAACATCAACGGTGCCGGTGTCGGCCTCGCCTACGACGGCACCTGGCTCTACGTCTGCGCCACAGGAGACGCAACATACGCGTCCAAGGTGTACCGGATTGACCCGGCCGATGGATCACTGTCAGCGACCATCGACATCCCCGCCCAATACGGCACAGTGGCCGGTGCTGGCATGTGCTTCGATGGAACCAACCTGCTCATCCAAACCACGTTCGGTATCTGCCGGATGACGGTGGGCGGTACGCCTGTCTCCCCGTACTGCTACGGGGTGCCCCTCGCAGGCGAAATTGATGAAACGGCCGTGTCTCCGTGGAGCACGACCTCCCAGCTGTACGGGACAAGGACGCGGGGTTTCGCCGGTTTGACCGTTGATCAACGGCTGGTGGTTCAGGATGCCAACGGTAACTTGCAGTCCGACAGTGGCGCGTCAATGATGACGGGGGAACTGTGGGGCCAGACCATCAACAGTCCGCAGCCAACCGTTCGGGGCATGGTTGTCCACGACGGCAAGCTGTGGCTCGTCGCGTCCATCATGGCGTCCACCGCGTTCGCCGCCACCGGCTCCGGTGGCCTGATCGCCGTGACCGGATCAAACTGCTTCTCGCGGACGGTGCTGGACACTCCGATCACCAAGACGACCTCGCAGAACATGAAGATCAGCTATGAGGTGACGTGGCCGATCCATGACCCGGCCGTCAACTGGCCGTCACACTCCAACATCTGACCGTCTCCACCGGTTGACACTTCGGGCTAGAGTGCGGGGCATGTCCTCCGAGTTTCGCCTCGTCCCTCGCACCGAGATCGGTCTGCCCGCGGTCGTCACGTCGGCCGGTGGGTCACCCCGTCCCGGGCTCAGGTTGTGCCGGTACTACACCGGCCACTACACCGGCGTGGACGTCCTGTACGGCGACATCGGGGACACCCCCGCCGAGATCAGGGCCGTGCACGACTACTCGGTGCGGGCCAAGAAGCCGTTTGAGTACAACTACGTCATCGGCACCGATGAGGACGATCTGGTGTACGAATACGCTGGACCGTTCCAGGCGGCTCACTCGGCCGGGGAGAACGGCATCTCGATCGGTGTCCTGTTCATGCTCGGCACGAACGAGTATCCGACGGACACGATGATCCGCAAGTGGCAGTGGTTGCGTGACGTGCTCGTCTGGTTCCAGGTGCTCGCCAACCCGCCGGAGCAACGGCCGCACCGGGAGATGCCGGGCGCCGCCACCGCATGTTTCGGTCCGCACCTCTACGCCAGGTGGCCTCAGATGCTCCAGAAGTACGAAGCCCCTCAGACGGCCCCTCTGCCGCCTACGCCGCCGCCGCCCCCGCCTCCGCCCCCGCCCACCACACCGCCCCCCGTCGGGCCGGGAATCGTGCAGGGAGGCCGTTACACGGT
>Ga0105096_10000047_pt1 | contig 26243 bp, 24 predicted proteins | sample PPLLak3cmMay2015_FD_87036 | JGI IMG/M metagenome (GOLD analysis project Ga0105096, IMG submission 87036) | Freshwater sediment microbial communities from Prairie Pothole Lake near Jamestown, North Dakota, USA - PPLs Lake P7 Core (1) Depth... | ecosystem: Environmental > Aquatic > Freshwater >... | reverse complement strand
CGCGATGTTCAACGCTGATGCCGAGAACACCGCCTCCCGATTCACGGCCGACGCGGCGAACAAGGCTTCCCTGTTCAATGCCGAGCAGACGAACAGCGTCGGCCTAGCGAATGCCGAGATGCAGCTGAAGGCGGATACCTTCAACGCCGCGAGCTACAACGACCTGCTGAAGACGAACGTCGAGAACGCGTTCAAGGCGGCCCTGTTCAACGCCGACACAGACACAAAGATTTTCCTGCAGACGCTGGAAGGAGACATCGCTGCGAACCTCGCCGGCATCGAGGCGAAGTACAAGGCCGATCTGCAGGCCAGCGCCTCGGCAGCGGCTTCTTTCCAGCAGACCTCGGCCGCGATCGCTTCGATCATCCAGAACCCAGACCTTCCGCCAGAGGCGAAGACGGCCGCCATCGAAATGCAGTTCAAGCTGCTCGACGAGAGTCTGCAGGTCACCGGTGCAGTGTCCGATCTGAACCTGTCAGACCTGTTCGACTGGGAGCTTCAGGACATGAGCGACACGACGAAAAGCACCACTTCGACTGGCAGCGCGCCGGTGAAGCAGACGGTGCCCGCGACGAGTGCATCGGGTATGAGTTACGAGCAATGGGTATCAGTTGCTGGGCAGTATCTGCCGAGCGGCGGCACCTACGCGGAGTATCAAGCCAGTGGGGCTGCCAGCACAACCGCTGCGCCCGCACCCGTCGCACCCGCGCCCGCACCCGTCGCACCTGCGCCCGCACCCGTCGCACCTGCGCCCGCACCCGTCGCACCTGCGCCCGCACCCGTCGCACCTGCGCCGACGATGTCCTACGATCAGTGGCTCTCGGCCGTCGGTCAGTGGTTGCCGAGCGGCGGCAGCTACGCCGAATATCAGGCCAGTGGGTTGGCTGGATGACGATCCTTTTCGCCACCGAGAACTTCGCCGGCGTGCGGGACGAGATCGAGCCGCTCATGCGTCAGCACTACGAGGAAATCGCGCTCTACAAGGATCGCATCCCTCTCGCGCCAGACTGGGGCCGCTACCGGCATCTGGAAGAGACGCAGTCGCTCGCGGTCTACACCGCCCGCAAGGACGGGGTGCTGATCGGCTACTCGGTGTTCCTGCTCAGCTATCACCTGCACTACGTCCAGACCCTCGTGGCCGCGAACGACGTGCTGTTCCTCGACCGCGAGCACCGCAAGGGATCGACTGGCATCAAGCTCATCAAACACTCGGAGCAGGAGCTGAAGAAGCTCTGCTTCGAACGGATCATGTGGCACGTCAAATTCGACCACGACTTCCGCGCGATCCTGCACCGTCTCGGATACGCTGACGAAGAAGCGATCGTCGGCAAGTTGGTTTAAGGGGAAGCACATGGCCATCATGGCAGCAGCAGCGATTGTGGGTGGTGGCGGAGTCGCCGCCGGTCTGTGGACGGCCACAACGATCGCAATGGTCGGTATCGGCGCGACCGTCGTCGGCATGGCCACCAAGAACAAGAACCTGATGAAGATCGGCAGCGGGCTCGGGCTCGGCGGGGCCGGCGCAGGGATGATGGGTCTCGGCCCTGCCAGTGCCGCGCCGGCGGCGCAGAACCTCGGCAACGAGGCCCTCGGCGCGACGACAGACAGCCTTGCGCAGGCGGGTGCCTACGTCTCCCCCGGGGAGGCTTCGAGCCTCGCCGCGCAGGGCATCGACGCGTCGGTCGGCGCTGCCTACACGCAGCCCAACTACTCGCTCGTAAGCGGCGCGCAGGGCGCGGCAGGCGCACCCGGCCTCGCCGGCAGCGCACCAGCCTCGGCCGCCGGCGGTCTATCGCCGACAGCCAGCGCGCCGGGCCTGTCCGCCGCCGGCATCGGCGAAGCCTCGGGCATCAGTGCGTGGGCGGACGTCGGTGCAGCCGGCGCGGCGAACGCGCCCATGCCCGCCCCGTGGTACGCCGCGAACTCGGGCTATCAAGGCACCGCGCTGCAGTCGTCCAGCTCGTGGTGGGACGGGTTGAAGAAGTTCTGGAGCGGCCTCGACTCTCCGAGCAAGCTCGCCGTCGGACAGGTGGGCATGGGTCTCGTGCAGGGCATGGGCGAAGGCATGATGACGATGCAGGCCGAGGACAGGAAGTACGACTTTCTGGAAGACGAACGGGACTACCGGCGCAACAACATGGCCTACGTGCCGAGGTACAACTTCACGTCGGATTCCGGCCTCGTCAACTCCGCACTTAGGGGCACCTGAAGATGGACGAAATGAACGAAGAGGGCATGGTCGAGCAGGCGATGCCGCCGCCGGCCGAGCAACCGATGCCGGCTCCCGAGCAGCCGATGCCCGAGCAAGAACAGTCGGCCGGGCCGGAGTTCATCGTCGCCGAGATCGAGGACGACCTGCCGCTGTTGAAGCAGATCGAGACCGAGCTGATCCGCGCGATCCCGACCGTCTACCACGCCGAGGTCGACCGGCATGTCATCAAGGGCATGAAGGTGATGTTCGACGAGCGCACCAGCAAGCTGGTGCGAAAGGTCATCGACGGGCTGCAGCAGTCGCCCAGCGAGGCCGTGGCAATGGGCATCGCCGCGCTGGTGTCGATCATCAAGAACGAAACGAAGGGCCCGCTGCGCGTGGAGACGCTGATCCCGGCTGCGTTGATCCTCATGTGTCAGGCGCTCGACTTTCTCGCCAAGGGCAACAAGGTCGAGCTCACCGAGGAGCTGGTCGCGGAGACCACGCAGAAGCTGCTCGCGTACCTGATGCAGAAGCTCGGCCTCACGCCCGAGAAGATCGCGGCAGTGAAGGGCGCGCTCGCGCAGGCGCAGCAACAGGGCGAGGGTGGCGAGATGCCGCCCGAGGGCATGCCGCCCGAGCAGGGCATCGTGAACCAGCAGGCAGCGCCCCCGCCGGCACCCGGCGGCGGCGGTCTGATCCAGCAACAGCAGCAGCAGGGGGTGGTCTGATGAGCGGACTCCTATTCGGCGCGATCGCCGGTGGCATGAGCGGCGCAGGCAAGGCCGGCGTGGCCGCACTCGGCGAGCTGCAGAAGTACGAGCAGAACAAGACCCTCGAAGAGCTGCGCGCGGAGCTGATGTACCAGAAGCAGGCGCGGCTCGCGGAGCTCACCAACGAGCATCAGCGAAGCTTCGAGACCGAGATCAGGCAGCCCTTCGCGGCCAAGCAGCAGGCCGCCGGCTTCGCGCACGACAAGGAACTGGAGTCGGGCCGCCAGAAGCATACGGAAGCCCTTCAGGACGCGCGGCTGGAATTCGAGAACGGGTGGAACGACAAGAACTTCCAGCTGCGGCGAGCGGAGATCGCAGCCACGCGCGAATATCAATCTAAGTCCCTCGGCCTGCAGCGCGCTGCGCTGGACAAGAACAGCATCTGGCAAGACCCGAAGACCGGCGCGTACTGGGTCGTCGACGATCGGACGAAGGAGGTCAAAAAAGCCTTCAACGATCCGACTACCAACAAGCAGATGGTCGGCACGATCCCTCTCAGCGACTCGACGAAGATGATGGTCGAGGGATCGTTCGGGATGGCCGCCGCGCTGGCAAAATCACTCGACCCCGAAGAGCGCAAGCTCGGGGAGGCTTATTTCCAGTTCGGCACGAGGATGCTGGCTGCGGGCGATGCGGACGCGAGAAGCGTCCCGCCCGCCAACAAGGTCGCACAGTACGTCGAGGCAATCAAAAGCGGCGACAAGGCCCTCATCGAGAAAGCGAAGTCCGACTTCGTCGCGAAATACCCTCTCCTCGGGCAGACGGTCGTCGACTCCTTTGCCTCGCTGGAGGGAACAGGCAAGGCACCGAAAAAGCCTGATGGGCCGGGCATCGTTGAAAGCGCGACGGCGGGAGCGGCGAAACCGGCCCCTGCCGCGCCGAAGAACAACGACTACACCAAGTACGGGCCCATGACCAACTGGAAGGAGATCGAAGCCGCCTACGACGCCAACGACCCGGCGGCGATCGAGTACGTGCAGAACTACCTGAAGAACCGGCAATTCGGGGGCACGATCCCCGATTCGCTGCGAAACAAGGTTCAGCAGCAACCCAAGCAACCCCGAGACTGGTAAGCGCCACATGGCCAACATGTTCGACGACCCGAGCGAGGCACCTGCCGCGCCGGGAAACATGTTCGACGACGATACCTCGTCGAGCCCGTTCGGCTTTCCGCAGCGTCCCGCTCCGCCGCCACCTCCGCCGCCGGGCGACTTCTCGGCCGGCTTCCAGACCGCGCTCGGGCAAACGCCGGCGCTGATCAAGGGCGCGGTCGGCCTCGGCGCGGCGACCATCGAGAACCTGTTCGGCTCGGGCGGCATGGCAACCGGGGTCAAGAACTGGGCCCTCGATGGTTTCCAGCGCGACATGGCCGAGGTGGCCAAGCTGCAGCAGGAGAACCACGACGTCACCGTGGCATGGGCCAAGGCCAAGGAAGGCGACATCGGCGCGCTGGTCGACTTCGTCCAGTACGCCGCCGGCTACGGTCTGGCGCAGATCGGTGAGTCCGCCCTCGCGATGCTCGCCGGCAGCGTGGTCGGCGGCGCGCTCGGCGGCGCTGCCGCACCTGCCACGGCCGCCGCCGGCGCGGCCGCCGGCGCGGTCAAGAAGGGCCTCGTCAAGGAATGGGCAGAGAGCTGGGTCACCAACGCGGTGGCGAAGCAGGTCGCCGAGTCGGGCGGCAAGCTGACGGTCAAGCAGGCCGCCAAACAGCTCGGCTCGAAGTGGGGCGGGACGCAAGCCCTTATGGGCTGGGCCACCGTACAGGAAACCGGGGCGATCTACCCGGAGGCCGTCGAGCAGATCGAGGGTGTCGAGGGCCGGGAGATGAACGGCTACGACATCGCCCGCGTCTGGGGATTCGGCATCGCCGCAGGCCTCTTGGAAGGCGGCGCTGACAAGCTGCAGCTCGACGCGATCCTCGGGCGCAACAAATACCTGAAGGCTGCCTTCGGCAAGCTCGGGGTCATGAAGCGCACCGCGATTGGCGGCGGGATTGGCCTGATCGTGGAGCCGGGCACCGAGCTCGGCCAGACCTATCTGGAGCAGCTCGGCGCGCAGAAGGATCCCTTCAGCGACGAGGCAAAGCACGAGTACATCAACGCGATGGCGATGGCGGCCGTGCCGGGCCTCGGTGCGGGCATGGTCGGCGGCGCGATGTCGCGCCAGCGGCCCGCGCCGCCGCCGGCCCCGACCGGCGAGCTGTCAGCGGGCGAGGTCTACAACGAGATCGGCCGCGCGGGCAGCGTCGACGAGGCGATCATGATCGCCGGCGCGCTGACCGAGACCGGCCTACCGATGACCGAGGGGCAGCTCCTCTCCGACCGCGCCCTGATGGCGAAGACGGCCGAGGAGATGCAGACCGTCCTTCGCGACCGCGACTGGAACGCGATACAGGGCGCACAGGCCGCGCAGGCGGGCGCGCAGGCATCCGTAGCCTCCGACGCCCGTGAGCGCCGTCTGGGGGCCGTGGAAGAGGCTCAGCGGGGCATCGGGCAGGAGCAGATGCTCGGCGCTCGCAGCGAAGAGCAGCTCGATCTGGAGATGGCGGCCGCCAACGCCGCCGGCATGAACGAGCCCGCGCCGCAGACCGCAATGGGGCTGGCCATGGAGCGCGAGCTCGGCCGCCTGTCCGCCCGGCTGATGGAGGGCAACCCGACGCAGCTGCGCACGACCCAGCTGGAGATGCTGGCTGCGAAGGCACCTGACCCCGCTGTCAGGCAGCGCGCGATCGAGACCGTCTCCGCGCGCCGCAACGCCGACGCCGCAACGCTGGCCGAGGCGCAATCAACAGAGGCGAATCGGAGCGCATTGGAGCAAACGAATGCGCCAAACGACATGCCCTTCAGCCGCCCGCGCGAGCTGGCCGCCAGCCAGCCGATGCAGGCCCCCACGGTCACAGGCGCGGTTGCGCCGGGCCCGGAGAACGACGCAGCGGCCGTACAGCGGCTGAACGGCGCACTGGCGGCCGAGTCCCAGCGGGCCGGCCAGCCGGCCTCGCCCGACTGGCAGACCGTCGACGTGGCCACCCTGCCCGTGGACGACACCCCGATGCCCGGCTCGCCGGTCAACGCGATGGCCCGCTCGCAGGAGTCGGTCAGGCTCGCGCAAGGCTTCGTCGGTCTGTTCGGCAAGCGCATGGTGCCGATCCGCAACCTGAGTGCCCGCGAGGGCGACTTCATGGGCGGCACGGTCATCAGCGACGACGGGGAGCGGGTATTCGTCAACGTCGACAGCCCAGACGCAAGCCCGATCGTGATCGCCGGCCACGAGCTCGGCCACCTGATGGATCGAGACGCTCCCGATCTGGCGCTCAAGGTGCGACAGGCGATCGGTCTGGAGGGTAAGCAGGAGATCACCGCCGAGCACCCACTGGTCGGCTTCTACCGCTACTACCAAGGCGGCGCGAACCTGACCGACGAGCAGGTCGCGGCCGAGCTGACGAAGCCGGCCGTTCTGGAGATGATGAAGCGCGAGATCGCCTCGGACTTTCTCGGCAACCGCGCTGGCGAGTACAAGACCCTGCAGACCGTCTTCAAGGCCGTCGCCGGCAGCGAGGACACAGGCCTGATCTACAAGGTCGCCGACTACATCGTCAAGTTCATCGACTCGATCCTGCGGCGGTTGAAGACGCAGAAGTTCGAGGTCTCCGACGCGCTCGTCGCGAAGCTGGTCAAGGATCTTGAAGGCGCGAAGCAGGTCGCCCGCGATGCACTGGCCGAGTATGCGAAGCGCCAAGGGCTGACGAAGATGCAGGCCGAGGCGGCGATGCGCGAGGCGCTGGTCAGCAAGGCCAAGGCGGCCGCGCAGCCCAAGCCGCGTCTGGACAAAAACCAGATCCCGATCCTGTCGAAGCAGCGCACCGAGTGGAAGAAGGGCCCGATGGGCCTCGGTGCCACGGTGAACGGCGAGCGCGCGCTCGTGCGGCGCGTGGTGATGGGCGACGGCACCTACCAGTATCAGGCCCTTGTGGCCGGCGCTGCGGTCGGCACGGCGAAGACCGAGGCCGCCGCGCAGGCGCTGGCCGAGCAGCGGATCGACGAGCTGAGCAAGTCGAAGCAGCGCGAAGCCTTCGCCTTCCGCACGTCGCCCGACCAGATGCGCGCCGTCGGCCTGCAAGAGGGCATGGAGGCACTGCTTGCCACCGAGCTGATCCACGGGCCTGCCCCGGAGAAGATCGGCGGCATCCCGGCGATCGTCAACATGCTGGAGCAGCGCGCGCTCGCCGTGCTCGGGCGCAAGCTCGACCTGACCGACGCAAACGATCGGGAGACCGCCGCCGCGCTGATGGCGGTAGAGGCCAACGAGGCCTACAGCCGAAGCGGCAATGCCTCCGAGTGGTACGACGCGACGATCAGGAAGCTGATGCGCTACGCCGCGCTCAAGCACGAAGAGCTCGGGCGCGACCCGAACATGCGCACCGCGTTCACGCTCGCGATGGCGATCACCTCGCAAGGTCAGGATGTCTTCTCCAACATCCGCTTCGCAGACCAGCAGTATGTCTCCTTTAAAGAGACCGGCCGCTTCCCGATTCTCGGGTGGGGAACGTCGAAGAGTCAGATGGAAAAGAACTTCCGCCTGATCAACGGCCTGCTCGACGCCGAGATGACGCTGCCGCAGATCCGGCAATTTCTCGCCACGCCCTTCACGGCCGGCGAGCTCAAGCGTGTCGGCTTCGCCGTCTCCGAGCTGCTCGATGAGCAGGTGCTCGGCTCGTCCATCTTCGGGCCGAAGATCGGGTTCGGGTTCTACTCGAACCTGAACGGCAACTTCGAGCCGGTCACGATGGACATGTGGTTCATGCGCCTGATCGGCCGCCTGACCGGCACGCTGAAGGCGTACGACGAAAGGAAGATCGCGAAGCAGGTGGCCCGTCTGCGCGACGCGATCGCCGACACGAGCACGCCGGACAAGCCGCAGCTCACCACGACCGACGTGGACGCTGACCCGGCGCTCGTCAACGGCAGCGAAGACGACGTGCTGGAGTACGCGCTCGCCGTCGTCGCCGCGCACGAGAAGGACTACCGGGACAACGAGACCGAATTTAAGCGCAAGACCCGCGTCAAGTCCGAGCTGGTGCTGGCGTCCGAAAGTTTGAAGGAATCGTTCCTGTCTCCGACAGACGCCCCCGGTAGCGGCGGCGAGCGGCGCAACCTTCGCGACGTTGTTCGTCGCGCGGTCAGCAAGCTGGAGACGCTGACCGGCAGGCGGCTGCCACCGGCCTCGATGCAGGCGATTGTCTGGTACCCGGAGCAGAGGTTGTACAGCCGGCTCGGGGCGAAGCTGCGTGTGACCGAGCAGGACTACGCGTCCGGCATGAGGGAGGTATTGAGAAATGAGGGATACACCGACGAACAGCTCGACGCCGCTCAGCGGGGAGCAGTGGCTGCACGATCTGGAAATGGCGAAGAAGTCGCCAGAAGAAATCGGGACGCTCGCCAAGCAGCTCGCCGACCTGTTCCGCTCGAAGAAGGGCAGCGCGCCGAAGTTGCGCTCGCCATCGCCGAGAAGCTGAACGACATCCAGCCAGACTCGATCTACTTCGAGGTCGCACCCAGCCCGGCGGACGTTGCCGTCAAGGCCCAGTGGGACGCACTGCCGATGCGCGAGCGCATGCGGATCTCCGACAAGGTCGCCCGGTACATCATCCCCAAAGCAGCCTCTGCTATTGGCGCACTGGTGCGAATCCGCCCGCAGCTGGGCGGGTGGATGGGCGACACCAACCCCTCGTTCACTCTCGACTACCTCGGCAACGCGAAAGACTTCCTGCCGTTCACCGGTTTGCTTGGCTACGCACTGTCGCAGCAGGCGATGGTTTCTGTCAGCCACAAGTCGTTCAAGGGCGCAACGGAGATGGGTGCGGTCACCATCGACCTGACCGACCCCTCTCCGCGCGCCGTCGCCGCGCTGTACAAAAAGCTTTGGAACAAGGCTGTCGTTGACGGGAAGAAAATCGTTGTCGGCCACACGACCGTCGGCAACCAGATGGCGATCCTGAACACTTCGCGACTTTCCACCGAGGACTTCGCGACGCTGATTCACGATTCGCTTGACGGGAAATATGAAGTTCATCAAGATGTCGTGTTCGCAAAATTCAGCGACGCACCGGAGTACGATTATGGCCGTTCACAAAAGAGTGGGGGAGCTGCCCGACGGGCATCCCTTCAAGGGGATGCGCGTTCTCTTCATGCCGAAGTCGAGCAGCTCATCCGCGCCGAGCTCGGACGACAGCCAGCCCCTCGACTTGCAAAATCTGCCGTTCGATCCAGCGGTGGAGGCAATGAAAGAACAGGTAGCTGGAGCAAGCGAGCGCCGCAACCGGCCGCCGTCGAAGTAGACGCATGGCACTACGGCCAAGAGAGGGTTCCGGCCCTCTCTGGCCGCATGTACGGACGCGGCATCAAGGGCGAGGAGGCCAAGCGCCTCGCTGTTGCCACTGACCCGCGTATCAAGCGCCGAATCTACTTCTACATCGGCCGTGACACCGGTCAGGCCCCCAACAAGGAAGGCGGCCTCGGGCCCCACAAGTACGAGGCGACCCTCGGCAACATGTTCGACCCGAGGGTCGGCGACCCACGCATCGCCGCGCCGGTCGACCCGAACCTCTGGGAGTCGTCGATCCTCGACGCCGGCTACGACGGTTACGTCAACCGCAGCAAGGGCATGGCTGTGGTGCTGGACGCCGACGTGCCGGCCACCTACGTCGGCGTGGACTACGCCGGCCCGAAGGTCGCTACGCCCGCCCCTGTCGCCCCGAGCCTGCTGAAGCAGCCGCTGATGTCGGCCGAGATCGGCCCCGTCACGGCGGCGATCGCCGGCATCCCCGGTGCGCGCGTGCGCATGGGCACCCTCGAAGTGGCACAGGCGAGCGTGCAGCAGGTCAACGCCGCGCTGTCGAGCGCCGGCCTCGGCGTGCAGATGAGCAAGCAGCGCGACGCAGCCGAGCGGTTCAATACCGAGCAGGTCGAGAGCAACCGCGTGCCCAACTGGAAGGGTCGCGAGAAGTTGGTGCAGATGCCGCTCGATCAGTTCCTCGCGCTGTCCGAAGACGGGACAGACGAGACCAAGGCGAAGCGCGTCGCCGGGATCATGGAGCGCGGCGAGCAGTTCGAGACGTTGCCCTACATGATCGTCGAGAGCGACGGGCGGGTGACTGGCCACGAGGGCCGCCACCGTGCCCGCTGGCTGCTGGCGAACGGCTACACCACGATGCCGGTCGTCCTGAAGTCGGCGAACATCCGCTGGAGCGAGCAGGCCGACCCGAACCGCTTCGACTACATCGACGACAAGGACTGGCCGAAGACCCTGCGCGCGCAGAAGGGCGCACCGGACGAGCGCTACACCGCCCCGTTCCCCGTCGCCCGCGAAGACGCGATGCAGCCCTACCCGAGCGAGCCGGGCATCTCGAAGAGCACCGCGCGCACCGACATCACCAAGAGTGCGCAACGTGGCGGGATCACGGGCACCTCGGCGTTCAAACGGTGGTCGAAAGGCCTCCCCGTCGTCAACATCCGCGACAAGCACACCTTCAGGACTGGCGAAGGGCTCATCCTCTCCGGCATGCTTCATGGGTCTCCTCGGGCAAAAAGTCTGCGCGCGTTTAGAGAGGGCGAGATCGGAACCGGCCGCTTTGGAAGCGCCAGCAACAATAGGCTCGGATGGCATTTCACCGACAACGCGGCACAGGGGGCGGAGTACGCGCTGATGGTGGATGCTTACGACATGTCGGAGAGGGAGCAGGCCAGATTCGAGCGCGTCGCCGACGGGGAGATGCTTCGGTCTGGAGAGGGCGTTGTCGAGACCTTCATCCGGCTCGAAAAGCCGCTGGTGATGGCCGGCCGCCAGTACGGTCGCTTCATCGAAGGAAAGAGCGAAGACGTGTCTGCCCTGCGCGTGTTCATGCAGGACAACGAGCACGATGGGGTTATCGTTGACTGGTCGAACAACGGCGCTCGCTCAACGCTGGCCGCTTCTTATATGGCGGTCTACGACGAGATGCTCGACAGATGGATCGACAAGTACAACGCTCTTTCCAAGAAGGACAAAACCGAAGTCAGAAACGCTGAAGCAGAGTTTCTGGCGTGGGCCGATGGCGGCGCGAGTTCTGAGTATCCGGCCGCAGCTATCGACACGCTTGTCGACAAACTCACTGACGGAACCAACCCTTTTATCGGCCGCTACCGGGCTTCTCCTGTCGGTGAAGACGTTCTCGAATATCTTGGCCTTTCTGTTGGTGTTCGGGAGTCCCTCCACAATCCCTTCTTCGCCGGCACTGAAGGCAGCCTCTGGGTGGTCGTCACGCCGGAAGCGGCAGACCGTGGGCAGATCAAGTCCGTTCTCAACAACGGAAAATTCACCGACTCGCCGGACATCTACAAGAGCGCGCCGCGCTGGGGTGGCTTCTACAGCGAGCTCGCGAAGCAGGTCGACGCGCTGCCGACGAACAGCTCGGTGGCGACCGGCTGGAAGCAGGCGATCAAGAGTCTGACGCAGAAGGGTGTGAAGGTCGACGAGATCGAATGGTCTGGTGTGAACGAATGGCTCGACCTGCAGCCGGCGAAGGTGACGAAGCAGCAGGTGCTCGACTACCTCGCGCAGAACGGGCCCACGACCATCGAAACGCTGAAGAGCCCGCCCAACCTTCTCGCGGAAGAGCTGGAGTGGGATTCGCTCGACGTCCGCGACGTGGATGACCCGCTGCCTGTCGCCACCAGCTTTCCGAGTGTGAGGCCCGATCGGATCTTCGAGGCGAAGCGTGACAACGGCCAGTTCGCTCGCTACGAGTGGGACTCGGTAGACGTCGGCGACGAAGACGACACGGTTTTCGAGCCGCACACTGTTGTCGAATACTTCCCTGACGGCGAGACCCCTTGGCTTGTCTATTCCGGCCCACCGGAACGGATGAACGAGGAAATCGGTCGCTTTATCGGCGGCCGTTTTGCCCGCGAGAAAGGTGGGCTGCCCAAATTCAGCAAGTACACCGTCACCGGCGGCAATGACTACCGTGAGCTGCTGATTCGGCTGCCGTCCAAAGTAGATGCCGATGGTCTGCCTGCAGGCTATCAGGTGATCGACGAGGGCGACGGCCGGTGGAGCTTCAAGACGCCGACTCGTTCAAGCCGTATATTCACGTCGCGGGAAGACGCGGTCTCGGGCGCGCTGCACGCGATGCGCAGGGAACGAGAAAACGGCGACGGCATTCGGAACGACTTCACCTACCCGGCACACTGGGAAGAGCCGAACGTCGTTGCGCACGTTCGATTCAAGGAACGCATGGACGCCGCCGGCGCGCGCGTGCTGTTCATCGAGGAAGGCCAGAGCGACTGGGCGCAGCAGGGCGGCGAGGAGGGGTTCGTCAACCCGGCAATAAAAGAAACGCGCCAAGCGATGTACGACCGCGTGCTCGACGCCCAGTATCGCGTCGAAGAAATTAAAGATTCTTTCTCGCTCACCTCCGATGACAACGAGCTAACCAAGCTGGAGCTCGCTTACGCGGAGGCACGCGAGGAGGAGATCGCTGCTCGACGCGAGTGGGAGGAGTTCTCCGGGCGCGCCGGCGAGATCCCACTGGCCCCCTTCGTTGCGAAGCGCGAGTTCGCGGTCTTCAAGGACGGCGTCGAGGTCAAGGCGGCGAAGGACGGCCGCACGCAGCGCTACGGCACGATGGAGGAGGCGCAGGCTGCGGCCAAACGTCTCGGTGGCGAAGCGCGCGACCTTGGCTACGGGGAGAACACGCCGGCGTGGGTCTCGCTCATGCTCAAGCGCATGATCGGCTGGGCCGTGGAGAACGGCTTCGACAAGATCGCGTGGGCGACGGGCGCGCAGAGCGCCGAGCACTACAAGCTGGAAAAGCACGTCAGCAAGTTGGAGTGGATGGAGAACGAGAAAAAGCTCTTCGGCTATGACCCGAAGACCGAAATGATGACGGTCTCCGAGGCCGAGGTGACCCGCGAAAAGCTTCCGAAGTACATCGGCAAGGAGTTGGCCGAGCGGCTGGCCGGGCAGAAGAAGGACACCTTTGGCGTGCGGACGCTGGAAGGCGACGGCCTCGTCGTTGGTGGCGAAGGCATGAAGACGTTCTACGACAGCGTCTTGCCGAACATCGCCAACGAGGTGCTGCGAAAGCTGAAGGCAGAGACGAAGGTCGGCGTGATCGAGGTCATGCCGGATCGGCCTGTGACGACGCTGTCGGTGATAGAGGTCGACCCGAGTAATGACCCGGAGGCTGGCCAATCGTTGATCGCCGAAACAGACGAGATCGAAGGGGCCCGCTTTTTCGTCGTCAACGAAAACGGTTATCGGCTCGCCAACGCCGCCACGCGAGAGAAAGCAGAGGCCGAGCTCAAGCGCCGCCAGCGCCAGTTGAGTGCGAAGTTCGTCGGCCCGCAGCTCGGCTTCGAGATCACGCCGCAGCTAAAGGCGGCGGCCGAGCGCGGCCTGCCGCTGTTCAGCAAGCAGCGCTGGTTCGAGGGCTCGAAGGCAGTCGACGCGAACGGCGAGCCGCTGGTGCTGTACCACTCGACCGCGTCCGACGTCGACGCCTTCAAGACCAACTTCGGCGAAGACGAGTACCGGCGCTTCGGTGCGCATCTCGGCAGCATCGAGGCGGCCGAGAATCGGATCGGGATCAAGGCTGCAGAAGACGAGGTCAACGGCGAGCGCGGCGGCAACGCGGGCGTGAACGTGATGCCCCTGCACCTGCGCGCCAAGAACCCGCTGCGGCTCGACGAGAACCGCACCGGACGGTGGGGCGTGGACGACATCATGCGCGCCGTCATCGAGAAGGCCGAGGCGGGCGACCTGCCCGAGATCCCGGCCGACAGCAAGTTCGTCGACGACTACTACGAAGACGCCTCGCGCCTCGGCGGCAAGCGATCCAAGGTCTGGCAGGACGTCAACGACTGGCGTCCCGGCGAGCGCAGCGACGCCTTGCGCACATGGTTGGAGTCGCTCGGCTACGACTCGATCGTCTACGCCAACGAGTTCGAGGGTGGTGGTGACAGCTACATCGCCTTCCGCCCCGAGCAGATCAAGAGCGCGATCGGCAACGAGGGCACCTTCGATCCGAAGGACGCCCGGATCACGAAGAGTGCCGACCGCAGCCAGTTCCTCGGCGCGCTCACGCCGGCGCAGGAGGCGGCCCTGCGCACGGCCGGCGCGATCGTGCAGCCGAAGACGTGGCAGGAGCGCTGGGCGACCTACAAGACCGGTCTCGGCCAGCGTGCCATTCAGGGCATCTTCGACCAGTTCGATCCGATCAAGCATCTCGACCAAGAGGCCTACATGCAGGCCCGCATGTCGCGCGGGTCGGATGGCACGCTCGAAGCGGCGCTGCTCTATGGTCGCCCGAAGCTGGTCGACGGCGTACCCAACGTCGACATCAACGATCGCGGCTTCGCCAACGTGCTGGCCGACCTCGGCGCTGACACCGACCGCTTCTTCTGGTGGGTGGCCGCCAAGCGCGCGCAGCGGCTGAAGGCCGAGGGGCGCGAGAACCTGCTCACCGATCAGGACATCACCGCCCTGCTGACGCTCAACGAGCCGGTGGCCACTGACCCCGCGACCGCCGGCCGGGCGGCGCGCTTCTCGCGCGCGCTGGCCGAGCTGAACGAATTCAATGAGGCGATCCTGCGCATCGCACTCGAAAGCGACCTGATCGACAAGGACGGTTACAACCTGTTCAAGGATCAGCCCTACGTCCCGTTCTACCGTGTGATGGAGGAAGAGGGCGGCATTCGCGGGCCGGGATTCGGCGGCGGACTGACCAGCCAGTACATGTCGAAGAAGCTCAAGGGCGGCAGCGAGGCGCTGAATCAGGATCTGCTCGCCAACGTCCTCCTGAACTGGTCGCATGTCCTGTCGGCCAGCGCGAAGAACCGCGCCGCCGTCGCCACGATGGGCGCTGCAATGCAGGTCGGCGCGGTGCTGCAGGTGCCAGCGAGCACGCCGAAGTCGGTGCGGATCCGGGTCGAGGGGAAGGAGCAGCATTTCCTCGTCCACGACCCGTACCTGCTGGAAGCGATCAGCGCGATCGAATACGCCACGCCCCGCTGGTTCAAGCCCTTCTCGACCGTCAAGCGGTGGCTCACGATCGGCGTGACGGCGAGCCCGTCATTCAAGATCCGCAACCTGATCCGCGACTCGGTGCAGGCGATCGCCACGGGGCAGCTGAAGCCGAACCCGATCGGCAACGTGGCGCAGGGATTCAAGGCCAGCGCGAAGTCGACCCAGACCTACGCCTCGATGCTCGCCTCGGGCGGCATGATCCGCTTCGGGTCTCTGGTCGAAGGCGACCGCGCGCACCACGTCCAGAGGCTGATCGACAAGGCCGGCCGCAAGGCACACATCCTCGACGAGCCCAGCTGGAAGAAGCTGCAGGGGCAGATGGTCACCCTGATCGAGGCCTACAACGAGCTCGGCGACCGCAGCGAGAACGTCAACCGCAACGCGCTCTACGAGCAGCTGCGCGCTAAGGGGGTCAGCCACCTCGAAGCGGCGTTCATGGCGCGCGACCTGATGGACTTCGCCATGGGCGGGACGTGGCCCGTGGTGCGATTCCTGACGCAGTCGGTGCCGTTCCTCAACGCCCGCCTGCAGGGCCTCTACAAGCTCGGCAGGTCGGCCAAGGACGACCCGGCGCGGGTCGGCTATGTCGTCGGCGCGGTCGCACTGGCCAGCCTCGCCCTGCTGCTGATGTACGGCGACGACGAGGACTGGAAGAAGCGCGAGGACTGGGATCGCGACACCTACTGGTGGTTCAAGATCGGCGACGTCGCCTACCGGATCCCGAAACCGTTCGAGATCGGCGCGATCGGCACGATCGCCGAGCGGACGTGGGAGCTGATGTTCGACAAGGAGATGACCGGCAAGCGCTACGGTCGCCGCACGCTCGAAATCATCACCGAGCAGTTCGCGATGAACCCGGTGCCGCAGATCGTCAAGCCGATGATCGACCTCTACGCCAACCGCGACAGCTTCACCGGGCGCGCGATCGAGAGCATGGGCATGGAGCGCCGGCGGCCTGAGGACAGGGCCAGAGCGAGCACCAGCACGATCGCGCTCGCGCTTGGGCAGCTGGGCCTGCCGAACCCCGCGCAGCTCGCCAACGCCCGCTATGAGGCTCTGAGCCCGGTGCAGATCGATCACCTCGTTCGCGGCTACTTCGGCTGGCTCGGGACGGCCATCACGGCCGGCCTCGACTACGGCCTGCGTCCGATGAGCGACCGGGGCGCGCGGCCGGAGATGCGGCTGAAGGATGTCTTCCTCGCCGGCAGCTTCGTCGAGACCTTGCCCGCGAACAGCTCGCGCTACGTCACCGAGATGTACGAGCAGGCTCGGCAGGCGCAGCAGTTCTGGGCCAGCTACCGGGACGCGGTGAAGTTCGGCGACACCGCGCGAGCGGCCGAGCTGATGGCCGAGAACCGCGAGCAGCTGGTGAAGGCGCGCAGGCTGTCGGGCTTCACCGATGCTGGCGGGCAGCTCAACGGGCAGGTGCGCAGGATCGAGGCCAGCAGGAGTTTGTCGCCGGAGACGAAACGCAAGATGATCGATGCACTGGAGCAGCGCCGGAACCAGCTGGCGATGCGGGCAGTGGCACCGTAACCGACCTTCAGGTCAAACAAGGAGTAGCGCCATGGGTATCGTGCAACAAGCAATCGCGGCCCTGATCGGGCCGACCGTGGGGGCCGTGCTGACCCCCCTACAGGAGCGCGTCGACGCGCTCGAAGCCCGCCCCGTGGCGGCCGAGGTCGACCTGTCGCCGCTGCAGACGCGCGTCGACGCGCTCGAAGCAGCGCCTGCCCTGACCGACGCTGACCGGGCCACGCTCGCCAAGGCCGAGCAGCTCGTGGCCGAGTTCGAGGCACTGGCGGGCGGCACCGTGCCGACGGGGGGCTCGATCACCATTACGGACGTGACGCCATGAGGGCCGCCATTGCAGCTCTCGCGCTGGCCTTCGCCGGCGGCGTCGCGGCGCAGACGGTCACGCTCGACAAGTGGCAGGACATGGGGCCGTTGCTCGATCGGCAGAGCAAGAAAATCAACGAGCACACGGCGCAGGTCGCGGCGATGCAGGCTGCGCTCGACGCGCAGAAGGCCGAGGTCGCGGTGCTCACCAGCGACATGGGGCTGGTTATCCAGCGCTACGACACGTTGCTGCGCGCGATCATCAACAACGTCTGCGCGAGCAACAAGCTGATCGTCGACAACAACTGGGCGGCGACGCTGATCGGCCTCAAGCCGATCGGGATCGCGGGTCATGTTTGTCCGGGCGACGCGGAGACGGCGCGCTACTATGTGCCGCAGTACCTGTCGCCGAACGGGCCGCCCATCCCGCCGCCACTGACGACCCCATGAGGGCACTCGCGTTGACCGCGCTGCTCGCCGCCACGCCGGCGGCCGGGCAGTCATTCGCGGTCGCCGGGTGGCCCTTCATCGAGCTCGGGCTCGCCTTGCCGACGGCAGGCTGCATCGCCGACGGCAGCGCGGGCTGCTCGGACAGGCCGCTCGGGATCGTGGTGCTGGGGTGGCAGATCAACGACCGTCTCGCGGTGCAGTGGGAACACCTGTCGAGCGTGCGCGAGAAAGACCGGGGCCTTGATCTCGTGTCGGTGCGCTACCGGTTCAGCTTCCGCCGGCCCTAGCCGCAGCAGGGGGCCAGCAGCGTGCCGTGACTGAGTAGGCTGAGCAACGCACCGACAACCCATCCGAGCGCGGATAGGCCGAGCAGGAGAACGAACAGGGGAGGCATCCCCTGATCGTAGTGGCTGCGCAAATTTGCGCAACGGTCACTTGGTGGCCTGCCTCCGCACCAGTGCCAGCACGCGCTCGATGTCGCGCCGTGGGAGGCTGCCGAGGTGGCGCTCCATGGCCACATAGCCGCCTTTCGCCGGCGGGCGCAGGTCGAGATGGTTCATCATCGCCAGCAGGCCGGCGCGATTGGTCTTGCCGATGATGTGCTTGATCGCCGCAACGGGGCGCAGGGTCGGCACGTTATCCTCGGTGAACGGGGTGGTGTAGACCTCGAACCTGTCGATCTGTTTCATTTCGCCTCCTTGTACATCTCGTCCTTCAGCGCATAGCCGAGCAGCGGCCAGACCTTCGAGAAGGCATGGTCGCGCGCGAGCTGCTTGCCCATCGCCGCATTGAATTCCGCCGGGTCGACGCAGGCCGATTCGCCGGTGACCGTGAATCCGTTCTTCAGCACCAGCACGCAGAAGGTCAGCAGCTGAAGCGGAGCCGGTGCGAACCAGCCGTTGGAGGTGCCGTCCTGCGCCATCCCCTCCAGATGCGCTCGACCCGCTACGCCTTCCTTCGCAGTGAAATAGTGCTCGCTTTGGATCGCGCTCTCGACATCGTGGTAGCTCACTCTTCTACTCATCGTCCTTCTCCTCGTTGTCATAGGGAACTTCGACAAGCGGCTTGCCGCAGAAGCAGCAAAACTTCATGTCGTTCTCGGTCGGCCCGCCGTCGTTCAGGCAGAAGAGCTGGCCGCAGCCGGTGGCCCACGCCGTGCCGTCGTCTGTCCATGCGCAGCTGTTCACGCCGGCCTCTTCGGTGCGCCATCAAGGCGAGCGCGCAGAGCTTCGATAGCATCGTGCAGAGGCTTGTGCGAAGTGGCGACCGCCGTTAGATCGCTGGCCCACACAAGAGAGTCCAAAGCCTGCCGCAGCAGCGCGGTGTCGTCGTGCGGTGCGGGCTGCTCTGCCATCTGGCGGATCATGGCGGCGGCGGTTTTTACATCGGTCCCCTCCTGCGCTGCAACAACGAGGGTTCCTTTGTATCCGGCCATATCCTCTGCAAGCTGGCGTAGTCGCTCGCCAAGGGCTCTCATCTGTTCGGGGGTCGCGCAGCTGTTCACGCCGGCCTCTTCGGTGCGCCATCAAGGCGAGCCCGGAGGGAGGCGACGGTGTTTTGCCAATTCCTGACATCCCGAGCATCATGCCCCCCGTGGTTTAGGTCGTCCTTGGGCGGCATAAGTTCCGTCAACGCATCCAACGCCTGCCGCAGCAGCGCGGTGTCGTCGGCCTGCGGTGCCTGCCCCGGCTCGTAGCTGGCCTCGAAGATGGCCGGCTTGCACGGGTAGACCTCGCCCGCGACCCCGGTGATGATCCAGTCGCCGGGGCACACGATGTGCCCGCCTTCGAGCGTGTCGATCCAGCCGTGAACATGCATCCTGTTGCCGCAGTGCTCGCACGCGCGAACGGGATCAACCTCCGGGTGGCGGAAGTAGCGCACTACTTCGCCTTCCCAGTTGTGGGCGAGCCGGTGCGATGCTGGAACGCTGACAAGTCTCCCGTTCTGAAACCCGGTTTGCTCCGATTTGTGATCGTCCGGGTGGTCGCCGTTCTTGAACCACTGGCTGGCCTCGATGACGATCGGCTTCTTCCTAAACTTCGACATGGTGCCTCCCGACGATCTCTGCATGTTGGCGACAGTACAACTGTGCCGGGCCGTGTCCGGGCTTGCGGTTGCATTGATGGTTGCCCCAGCCGATCGCTGGCCAGACGCGGAACGCGCACTGGCGCTCGTCGTAAGCCACCTCTCGGTGCGGCGCGCCGTATCGCTGCAGGCGCGCCTCTTCCTTGGTGACCGGATCGTCGTACATCACTCCTCCTCCTTGTGAATATAGGCAGGGTGCAGCTCGCGCTTCGCTGCCATGTAGGCGGCGTGCGCTTCTTCGGGAGTAAGAAAGACACCGAGGTGGAGCTTTTTATAGCCGACAATGATCCTCGCCGCCCACGGGTTTTTCTTGCTGTTGGTGCAGGCGGTCACGCCAAGAAAACCAGAAGCGTTGTTCCGCTGCGCCTGTTTTCGGTTTTGCTGATTCTCGGTAGCTGTTACGACTCTCAGGTTCTCCCACCTGTTGTTGGCGCGGTCGCCATCTTTGTGATCTATCTGCTCCAGTGGCAAGCGGCCTGTCATTAGCAGGAACGCGAGACGGTGGGCGTACCTGTTTTTTCTCAGCAGCCGAATATGGGTATACCCGCGCCCATTGTTGCACCCTGCCCGTCGGCCGGCCGAAGCCGTTCCACGCGAGACCTTCCACCGAAACTCACCGGTCTCCGGGTCGTAGGCGAGCAGCTGCTCGACCACCTCCTTCGTCAGTTCACTCATATGGCCACCGCTTTTTCCCGGTGATCTCCTGCATCAGCACCTGCAACTTGTCGGGCAGGTCGGCGACGAGGCCGTCGTTGTCCAGCAGTAGGTCGCCATAGCGGCGCTTGACGCCAGCCTCGCTGCGATGCTTCGACGAGAGCAGGCCGTGCGCGCCGGGCGGGCGGATGACGTGAACGACCTTGCCGCCAACGCGGCGCACGTACTCGGCCTCGTCCTCGAACCGGATGTCGGTGATCACGACGCCGGCCACGTTTGCCTCGGTGAACTTGTCGACCCGCTCGGCCAGCAACCTGATCCAGATCTCCGGGTGGATCATCTCGCGGCCCCACTCGGTGCCCAGCGTCTGCATCAGCACGCGCGGACTGGCACCGTGCAGCTCGATCGGTGTCTCCTTCAGCTTGCGGTCGTTGAGCTGCTCGGGCTTTGCGAAGCCACCCATCACGAGCATGACCCGCAGCGGATCCGCGAACGCGATCTGCTGCCAACGAGGCAGGTCGGCGATCAGCCCGCCGATGGTGTCCTTGCCAGAGCCAGCTTTGCCGGCCAAACCGATGACGTGCATGTCATGCCTTCCTGTAGAAATCCAGAACGTCGCCGTCCGCCTTCAGCGGCAGCCCCTGCGCCCAGTCGATCGGGTCGGCCATGATCGCCAGCAGATCGGCGAGCGCCTGCTCAGCGCCCTGCTCGGGCACTTCGAGCACCATCTCATCGTGAACCGTGAAGACGATCGGGAAGCCCGCCTCGTCGGCGCGGAACATCGCCTCTCGCAGGCAGTCGCGCGCCGTCGCCTGTACGAGGTTCTCCACCAGACGCCCGCCAAAGGTGTCGCATCGTGACCACTTGTGGGTCAGCGGATGCAGGCCCATGAAGGTGATCTTCGGCCCGTACGCACCCTCCTCGACGCGCGGCTTGGGGTACGTCAGCCGGCGGCCGCTGGGCAGGTGCATGAACAGGCAGCCGGAGCTGTACTCGAAGAAGACCCGATGCACGCCGGCGGTGGCCGGCAGCGGGTCGATGCCGCGATCGGCGAGCAGGCGGGACATGGCCGGCGCGACGGCGACCCGCTGGCCCTTGTTGAACAGCGCCTTGCGGGCCGTCTCCTCCATCGCGTACCAGAGCACGACGATCGATGGAGAGGCGGCACGCCAGCGATCCTTGATCTCCGGCAGCTCGTCGGCGGTCAGGCCCATGTCGAGCGCGCCCATCAGTTCGAGCGCGCCGACGCCACCTTGGAAGCCCAACGCGAGCTCGGCGATCTTGCCCTTCTGCCGCAGCGGGTCTCCCTTCGTCACCGAGCCGGCGGGCAGGCGGAACATCTGCTCGGCCGATGCCTCGTAGATCTTCCCGTGGGTGGCGAACACGTCCATCCGCCAGAGCTCGTGCGCGACCCACGCGATGACGCGCGCCTCGATGGCGCTGAAGTCGACCGAGATCAGCAGCCGTCCCTCGTCGGGGATGAAGGCCGTGCGGATCAGCTCGCTGAGCACGCCCAGCACGCTGTCGTGGAACATCCCGAGCGCGTGCGGGTCGGCCAGCAGGATGGCGCGCATCTCGCGCAGGTCTTCGATCAGGTTCTGGGGCAGGTTCTGCACCTGCACCAGCCGGCCGGCCCATCGGCCGGTGCGGATCGCACCGTAGAACTGCAGCAGACCCCGCAGGCGGCCGTCGTGGCAGACCCCGCGCAGCATCGCGCTGTACTTCGCGATCGAGCTCTTGCTGATCTCCTGCCGAAGACGAAGGACGTTGTCGATCAGGATCGGCTGATCGGTGCGCAACAGCTTCGCGACCGTCTTCTTCTTCAGATCCTTCGTCTCGACCAGCCCCTCGACCTCCTGCTCCGCCCGCAGCCACGCCAGCAGCTGATGGCGAGAGCCGGGGTTGGACAGGCCGGTCAGCGAGATCGCCTCCGCTTCGAGCTTGTCGATCTCCTCGCCGGCGGCGGCGATCGCGGCCTTGGCGAGAGGGAGGTGGATCTTCACGCCACGGTCGTTGATGCGCTGGTCGAGCTCCCACAGGCGCTGCTCCTCGGGCAGCAGCGGGAACAGGGCGAGGCGTTTGTAGATCTCCCGCTCGGCCTCGGTGTCGCGGACGCAGTAGTCCTTGAACAGCGCCCAGTCGTCCTCGTGCTCGGACGGCATGGCGAAGCGGCCGGTCTTCTTCTCGGGCATGCAGAACTTGCGGATCAGCCGCAGGCCGGTGCCGAGCTTTCGCTTGTCCTCGGGTATGCCGACGCGCTCGCCGACGTCGCCGAGGCGACCCGGGAAGCCCATCGCCAGCGCGCGCACCATGGCGCACTCCCACTGCTCGGGCAGGCACTCGGCGGCGAAGTCGGCCCACAGGCAGACCCGCTCGAACTGCGCATTGAAGGCGACCTTCTTCAGCGAAGGGTCGGCCAGCAGATCGAAGAAGCGCCGCAGCCGCGCGCCATGCTCGCGCGTCAGGTCGAGCAGCTGCACCGGCTCGTCGTCGATCGCGTAGGAGATCAGCATGACCTCGAAGTCGGGGCACTCGACGTACCGGTAGACGCCGGTCTTCGTCAGCTCGACCCGGCTGCGGGTCTCGATGTCGACGTGGAGCACGCTCACGACAGCCTGCGCCAAGAGGTGCCGAATCCGCCATGCGAGCGGCCGTTGGTGGAGATGCCGATCGAGCGGATCAGCTTCTCGCGTTGGAGGCGTTTGGTGACTGCGCCCCAGACTCGGGGCTCGCGGGGCGCTATGCCGGCGGTGCGGGCGGCTGCGCGCAGCTCGCCCATCGTGAACGGGTCGCCGCTGGGCCGTTGGTAGAGCCAGCTGACTGCGAAGGCGAGGCAGCCGTGGTAATTGTTGTCGGGTGCTCGCGCCACGCGTGCGAGGGCCTCGTCTCTTCCGCAATTCATCGCATCAGCTCCATCGGAATAGGTGCCGGGGCTCTCCCCGGCGGTCACGTCTAGTTCATGCCCTCTCGACGTTCAGAGGCCCTCGCGGGCGGGACGGGGAGGCGGGCTCCCGCGAGAGACTGCGCTTTACGACAGGAAGTCGTCGTCGTCGGCGATTTCGTCGAAGTCCTCGGTGGCCGAGGTGCGACCCGACAGGCGTGGCCCATCGGCGACCTTCTGGATGTTCTGCAGTCCAGCGCCGACACCCTTGTTGCCGTTCTTGTTGAACGCGTAGAAGTTCAGCGACACGCGCGCGAACACCCCCGAGTAGACCTCGTCCTTGTCGAAGATCTCGTTCATCTGCCGATCCACGATGCCGGGCTTCTCGTTGCTCGAAGCGTTGAGAAACCAGCAGCCCTTGTAGACCGGATCGTCGGGCCGGTCGACGTCGCCGTCACGCAGCGGCATCTTCAGACCCGGCGGCAGCTTGCCGCCCCACATCGCCTTGCCGTTCTCCTTGGCGACCTCGCAGGCGCGCTTGATCCGCTCGACCGTGTCCTTGTCCGCCTTCGGGATCAGAATCGCCGTCGAGTATTTCAGCGCGCTGCCCTCATCCGGGCCGGCACGCGGCGTCCAGACGTTTGCATAGGAGAGGCGTACCTTGCCGGTGACCACCTTGGTCTTCGCGGCTTCCTGCTTTGCATCATTCGCCATCATCAGCTCCATCATCTTCATCAGCAAAATCCTCGGCCGCAGTGGCCCGAGGTTCGAGCTCTGGGCGCTTGTCGCTGACAGGCACCAGAGTGGGTTTGCCGGGAGGCTTGTCGATCAGCCCACCCAGCAGTTCGTTGATCGGCCTCTTGCCGATCGACTTTTCAAGATCGCCGAGCGTCCGCAGGCTTTGCGGCTCGTAAACATCTGACGCATTGTAGCCTGCTTCGAGGAGCACAAGGGCGGCCGCTTCTTTGTCAGCGATGCGCCTGTTGCTGCGTCCCGACACGAGCTTGAAGCCGGGAAACTTCTGGCCCCGCTCGGCCTGCTTCAGGGCATAGTCCTGCACCGCATCGATCCACTTCCGTAGCCCGTCAACTTTGGGCAGCAGCTCGGCGATCTCGTCGGCCGACAGCAGCTCCGGCTCGGCGAACTCGCGCTTGGCCGTTTCGAGGTGCAGCTCGGCGCGCGCTCGGCAGGTCGCCTTGGCGCGGCAGAAGCGGCACGCGTCGTCGCTCGGCGCGAAGACCGCCCCGTCGCCGGTGAAGGCCACCTGCGCGGCAGGGGCGACGATCGCGTCGGCCCACGCGAGCAGGTCTGCAGAGGAGATCGTGGCCGTGTCGACGTGGTCGAGGCGAGGCTGGTGGATGGTCGAGACGACGCGCTCGATGTCGTAGAAATGATCGAGCTCGTGGTACGCACCGAGACCATAGAGCAGCAGCTGCGGATTGCCGTCGACCTCGACCTTGACCCCCTTGCCGTACTTCAGGTCGATGACCTCGACCGTGCCCGCGTAGACCAGCACCACGTCGCCGGTGCCGAACCCTTCCGGCACCCAGCGGCTGAAGTCGAGCCTCTGTTCGAGGAGCACCTCGGCACGGGCGTCCTGCGATCGGGCGTGCGTGATTCGCTCGTTCACATAGTCGATGAACGTCTGGACGTAGTTCACCATCTCGGCTGGATAGCTGGCGGCGAACGCGTCTTCAGCTCCCGGCCCAAAACCGTTGATGCGAACCGCAAGCTCTCTTGCGTACCACTGGCTCGTGTCTATCTTGCTGCTTAGACAGTCGTAGGCCACTTCATGCGCACGCGTGCCCTCCTCGGCGAAGCTGCTCGTGCTGTTGGGCAGCTGCGCCTCGATGGCGGCCGAGGCCGTGCAGTGCAACCAGCGGTGGCTGCCGCTGGCCGACAGGTAGGCGTGCCCGCTCACTGCTTTGGCTCCGCGAACTGCGTGTCGTTGCCGGCCAGCGAGAGCAGCGGCATGACCATCGTCTCCCAGCGGTTGTCCATGATGTAGGGCAGCGCGCGGATGATCCTGTCCATCGCCTTGTGCGCGGCGTTGTTCTCCAGATCGAGCTTGTCCTCGGCCCCCTTCTCGACCGCCACGTCGATGTGGATGAAGGTCGTGATCGTGTCGCCCTCGGCGCGAACCATCGGGTAGATGGTCAGCGCGACGGCGCTCTGGTCGGGGATGCGGTTGCCATCGCTGATCATTTCGAGATCTCCTCGGTCAGGGCCGCGATCGCCTCGGCGATGTCCTCGCCCTCGTACAGACGATCGAGGCAGGCGTTGAAGGGGCCGAACTTGTCGGGCGGGACGGCGCTCAGCCGCATCACACCCATCACCGACAGCGCGTCGCGGATCGCCTGCGCATGCTCCTTGCTGGATCCGGCGACCAGCTTCGCGCGGGCCCAGAGCTCGTTCGGGTCGATGCCCTCGGCGGGCGGCTGCTCGGCGGGCGGCTGCTCGGCGGGCGGCTGCTCGGCGGGCGGCTGCTCGTCCTTGCGCGGCCGACCGCGACCGCGCTTGCCCTCGGCGGGCGGCGGCGGCGGCGAGACAGGCGTCTCGTAGCGACGCTCGCGCTCTTCGGGGTGAGGTGAGTCGGCCTGCTCGGGCGCGCTGGCCGCCACGCTGACGAGCGGCGACCCGAGGGCCACGATCGCGGCGCGCAGAATTTCCGCGAGCCGGTCGGTTACGTCAATCTCTACTTTCATCTGCATCATCTGCTCCGGTTATTTTCCATCGTCACTGCTGCGCTCGATCCGTTCGAGCGCCTGCCCGACCTGATTGAGCAAGTCCAAAATCTCAATCGAGAGCTCCGTCAGCACCTCGATCCGCTGGTGGGCGATCGCCGCCACCTCGTTCCCCGTGACGGGGAGTCCGTTGTATCGAACGTGCCCGTAGCTGGTGACGTTGCGCATCTCCTGCTCGAACCGCAGCCTTGCCTCGAAGATCTGCTGGTGGATACTCATTTCCTTGTCGCCTTTAGAACGCCCATCACGTCAGCGAGCAGGTCGTTTGTGAACCGCTCGTCGGTTGTATCGAACCCGCTGCCGGCCGTGGCCTGCTGCCACATGAGCCCGAGCACCTCCAGCACGCGGGCGCGCTGCTCGGGCGGCGATCCGACCTGCCGCAGGACGAGGGCCAGCTGGTGGACGGTGACCCCGAACACGACGCACTGGTAGTAGGCCTCACCCTTGACCGCGATCAGGTTGTCGATGATCTCCTGAGACTGTTCGCTCATTCCTGCCTCGCGACCAGTGACGGCGCTTCGCGCGCCGCCTTGCGGGCGATGTACTCGCGCGTTCGCTGGCGG
>Ga0105096_10000046_pt1 | contig 26248 bp, 48 predicted proteins | sample PPLLak3cmMay2015_FD_87036 | JGI IMG/M metagenome (GOLD analysis project Ga0105096, IMG submission 87036) | Freshwater sediment microbial communities from Prairie Pothole Lake near Jamestown, North Dakota, USA - PPLs Lake P7 Core (1) Depth... | ecosystem: Environmental > Aquatic > Freshwater >... | reverse complement strand
ATAACCACATGTGTTACGGCTACTTTGCCTTTTTGAGATTGATTGCCTGCTTCGAAATATGCATTTTCTGCAAGGCATTGAATCTGTCGTTTATCGTTATTGTTAAGATAGACAGGTTTATTAACGATTACTGTCTTTTCGACTATATGTACTTCCGGTACTTTAACGATCTTGATGATTGGATCTGGCGGAGGCATTGCTACTGCAACGGCCGCAGATGCTATAGCACCAATAATGAATCCCTGCATCAATTTAAAGTATGGGAAACTTGTACTTCTAATAGTAGTTGTCATTTTTACCTCTTGGGCAAATGACCTTGGCTAATGAAGACGAAATTGCAAGAGCATCACAGCTCTCTATCGTCTACATTGCAATGAGAAGATACAAAGAGAATAACGAAAGTATCTTCCATCCATTTCCCTCTTACTGGAAATGCAAAATCATTAGTGTTTTCGTCGGTGATCCCCGAGTGGGATCGCTTTCTAGCCATCTAAGACTTGAAGTTTTGTAAGAGTCAATGGAGGATATCCTCCGCCATATTTTATTTATACACCAACCGGCATATAATGTACACCACTTATAGCACCCACGGTGCAACTGGTAGCAAATTGGTGGGTTTCTGTTGCTAGGTACCCACCGACCCCCGATTTCTTATGCGGCTAGCGCGTAAGCTCCATATGCGTTGTTATCGTTTGCATCTACGTTTTTCGGCACTTTGCCAGTCAATCAGTCTCGAATTTCCTATTGCGTCCCAGTCGATCCTATGTCACCCCCATCATAGACACACCAAGGGACTTGAACCCTATATTCCGGCATACGATCCGGTCAGTACCATACTACGAGTGCGACTCGCTGATGTGTCTATGGTGGAGGTGGCGGGTACTGCCCCCGCGTCCTCGGAACCTTTCAGTCTTTGTCAACAACTGATATACTATATATACTATGTTTTACTTTAATTGTACACAACTAATTGTGTTCTTCTACAAAATAATATTGAATGTATGGATCAACATACATATCACATGAAAAGAACAACCATGGATTATTTGTTGTAATCCATCTCTCAAAGCAATATCTATAGTCCGGATCACCAGGATGGTGTTTGTTCAGATATAGAGTAGAGTCTATAGGATCTGGCAGTGTCTTGAGATATTTTGCTGTAGCCCACCAAAAATTACCGCTAGTAATGACTGACTTAGACCTAAGTACATGCGCATCACTAACACCTACAACATCATATAGATACAGTTTGTTATAACATTTTTGCCAGTTAGTGATCATCTCGTAGTTGAGAGTCTCACGCCATGCTGCAACATACGTAGAGTTACTAGTTGCACCCTTGTTGTGGATATAGAGGACGTATGCATCATTAGGCAGGTCTGCTAGATGTATGGCTCTCAGTGTCTGGCCTTCGAAGATATTCGGTTCATCGACACCTCTAACATCGATCACATTGACGAATGGATAGCGCCTTGCAATATAGTCTAGATCAACCTCACCTGTGATACACATATTGATCGTAGCTATCGATACCAAATGTGACATTTTTAGTATCTGCAATTGTTGATCGAGTGCCCACGTCCAGTCAGAACCCGGCTTTGAAAAGAAGTGATAAAAGACGTAAACAGGTTTCATATATTTTTATCCAACCATTTTGCTCTGTAGTCGATCCAGTCATCTTTGGGAAGATGCATACCGGTAGATGCATCCCAGTCAGCAAACTCCTCGTCATAGAAGCCTATCTCTTTTTCCTGCTTCTGCAGAGCAACTAACTCATCTGCCCAGTATTGCCAAGTGTTATCGCTAATAACCGGTGAGTCTAGAACATAGTAGAGATATGAATGAACCATCATCTGAGTTCGTCTCTGACGGATCTTATCTACCAGAGGTGGAACGTACGGCTCATCAAAGAACGAGTCTAACGTGGCAGACATTCAGCACCAAGATTGTTTTGCATCACCAAAGTACTCGCGGGCAAATCCATTCTTAATCAGCAGACCACGGAGACTCGATCCATTTAGAAGAATGTCACCGAGAACACGACCACCAAACTTATCCCAGTCGTAGAGAATAACCTGATGCTTCGTAGAAGCCTTGATCGCGTCCTTTGTGAAGGTAGAAGCTTGTTCGCCTCGTTGCTTCTCACTGTCACACTTGCCACGAAATCCTTTTTCAGGAGTGTCGACACCAAAGATTCGTACACCAAGTTCTGGCTTCAATGGCAGTGGTAGGTATGGCGCGGCAATGATGACGGTATCACCATCGACTGCACGAACGATAGTTGCATCATATGTTACACCAACCGGTGTCTTCTGGGCGACAGCAGGAGCGGTCAACGCCACCATCAGTGCAAGAGCAATAAACTTCTTCATGTGTGTTCCTCAGTTGCAGGTAGTTTGCCAGTAGATGTACCGTTCACCACCACGCCACTCAACGATCTGCTCACGGACACAGTAACGTTCATCATAGCGTGAATTTGGTGGATAGTATCGGTTGTCGTCGTTGCGATCCTGGTTCCGCCTAGTGCGACTGTCTGAGGACAGAGCACCAACCACTACACCACCGATTAGAGCACCACAGAGCCACCCACAACCGCCGCCACGTCGATCATTGTTAGGTCTATTGTCCTGATGATCGGCGTACGCCGGAGTTGCCAGTAGAGTTGCTGTAATCAATCCGATAAGAAGTTTTTTCATATGTCATCATCCTCATAGTAGTCTTCGTCAATATCTGCATACATCACTCGCTTCCGTGGATCACCATCCGCGATGCATGAAGCAAGTATCAGAGCTTCCTTGTAATCTTTTGTCTGAAACTTGATCGGAAAGACGATGTTCTCATCATCCATCTCGATGCACATTCCTACAAAGTAAGCGCCGTGTTCTTCTACCATAAACTTATTTATAATGGGAAGGACCGAAGCCCCTCCCATCACACGCACATCATCCGGCATCTGCCATCTCTACAGCAGTCTCAAGCGCACGTGTCTTGAGACCTTTGTTGTAACCGTACCAGGCCGACTGGAGGCGCGTATCAGCGCTTCGGCCAATGACGTGGTCGGTCATGAAGGTGACGGCATTGAATGCCTGCCACCACGTACCCTCAGCGAACTCAGCACCAGGCTGCTGATCGATGATGTTCAGAGCGATCTCAGCGTTCTTGCTGAGTTCCTTCTTGGCACCACTAACCGGGAAGACGCGCTTGAAGTAGTCAACGATGTTCTCATCGGTGAAACGCTTCGAACCGAGGTAAGCTGCCATTTCCTTGTAGGACTGGAGCTTTTCCTTGGCAACACCAAGCATTTCCTTGACGTTGTCACCGTTGAACTCGTTGCGATGCGAAACCTTGACAACCTGGTTGGCATCACGCGACAGCGAGAGCGACAGAGTGTTGTTGCACACAACGCGGATCGGAGTGAACCGTACGTCGATCGACGAACCATACTTGTGAGGGTTCGTGAAGAGGAGGTACGACTCAACAGCGTCGCCGTTGAACAGCTCGAAACCGTCCTTGACCTTGGCCAAAGCCCAGACAAGCTGACCGTCACGGAGTGAACCGGCGGTATGCATCTCCATCTCACCAGCTGCAACGAAATCATTGAAGAAATCGAACGCATCAGAGTTCTGATTGGGAACCCAGTCATTCGTGATGACATCAAGGACCTTGTTGTCACGGTCACGGACCAGAGCCGAGCGACCAATGTCAACCTGTTCACCACCGATTGTGGCGTATGCAGGAACCGGAACAACCTTCCAGTCGAGGTCTGCAGCCTTGAGCATCTGCTCAGGAGTAAGGTCATTCGAGACCTGAGTACCAAGACCGTGCCATGGGGTTTCACCCGCCCATGCCATCGAAGCCTTGCCGTCGATCATTTCAATAAGATGTGCCATGATATAGTTTCCTTTTCAAAGTTGATTATTTAGGCGTTGACGGTCATATTTTTGAACTGGTACTTTGCTTCGCGGTTGAACCCGGCAGTCGTTGCTTCGCTGAAATCGAAGCCGTCTTCTTCCATCAGATTTTGAACCGTGAGAGCTTCTTCAAGGCTGATCTTTAAGAGAGCAGCGATGTTCCGTGTGTAGATATTCATGTTCAATCTCCTTAGCTTATTATTCATATTAGCATAGTTTTGATAATATGTACACAACTATTTTTAAAACTCAGAATCTTTTGCCATCATGCAGATTCCTGTCACCATACCGACGACACCAACCAGCAGCTGCAGCATCATCCGGAGATCGCTCATCGGTTCACCGGCAACGCAGTCGGCGGCCGCACGACATTCTTCATAGAAGTCTGCAGATCCAGCCGTACCGGCGACGACAAGAAAACCAAGACCGAAAGCAATCCCACCAAAAATCTTCATGTTTAATCTCCTTAGCTTATTATTCATACTACCACAGTTTTGAAAATATGTACACAACTATTTTCGAAAGGATGAAATTATTATGCTTCCTTCTCGACATACTCACAGACCATCTCTAAGAACAATGCTGGATACGCTTCCATATCCATAAGCTGTTCGCGGACATTCTCGTTTACACCATGCTTTGCAAAGTAGTTTGCAACGGCACGCTCAATGGTCGGCATGCCAAAATATATAGTGATAGGACACGTCATTACGCAGCTTCCACCATGCGGTCATAGTCATTCATCTCAGCTTCAGCATCATAGTCACGGAAGATGACCTTGAGCTTCATCATTGTCAGAGCGGTTTCAGCCAGAACTGCGATCGAAGTCTTAGATGGAGACTTGTGGTTGTAGTACTCGATATGGATCCAGTTGATCATGTTGTGCGCAGCATTCTTTGCACGGACAATGCGGATTACTTCACCACGGATGGTACCAGCAGCAGACTCATAACGAACACGGTCACCGATGAGAACGTTGGTAGGATGTGTCATACTCTAAGATCCTTTATCGCAGTTGGTATTACCATTATACACAGTTCTGAGATTTTGTACACAACTATTTTGGAAATTAGAGGTAATTTTCGGTTTTGAATCGGTTGCGGATTTCGGGGAGGGTAAAGGTGATGGTGATGGTAGGATTTCCGGAAGGGGTATCGGAGTTATATTTGATGTTGATGATGTGGGGATAGTAGGGGGTGAGGGTTTCGAAGATATTGTGGTTGTAGTCGAAATCGAAGGTGATGGTGTTGGTCATGTTTTTTCTCCTTAGCTAACTATACCAGTGTACCATCTTTTCAAAATAATGTACATCAAAAAGTGAAAAAAAATGCAGCCGAAGCTGCATTTTCTTATTGGTAATGATAGGCTCGACAGAGAGCCGCTGCTTTCTCAAGGTACTCTCGAGACTTGACAACGAATACCTGAGGTACCGGTTCCTCATCCACGGCAATGATGACAACCAGTTGAGTAGCCATCATACCAGTCATCTCCCATAGCATATACGAGTAGAGAGCCGTCTGGAGGAAGTAGGATTCAATCCACTGCTTCATCTTCTTCCTGGCAGATGTCTTGTAGTCGATGATCGCCATCTTGCCATCCCACAGTGCAATCAGATCACATGAACCGGCAATCTTCAGTTCATCTGATACCAGCGTCAACTCACATCCTACGATGTCATCGACATGCTCATCCAGGACCTTTTTGACCTGATTGAACAGTACTGCATTGAAAGGCATACTAACATCCACGTCGTCACCACGGACGTAGCTCTCACACATGTTGTGGATGTTAGTGCCTCTTGTCGATGCAAGCCGACTTGTGAAGTTGGCCTGTTCCTCACCGACCCGTGCCCGCCAGTCGTCTAGACCGGACTTGTCTAGCATCTTGCCGAGTACGGTGGTTACCGATGGGTATTTCCCGTTTGGTGTCACATAGTGACGTACTCCGTCGATCTCTTCACGAGGATAGTGATCGAACTCCTCCTGTAACCAGGAGAAATTCTTACGGTTGGAGACCGAGTTGTTGCCGCGCAATGATATATTCCTTCACTAGCTTCGATCGAACAATATCCTGTTCGAGGAAGTCAATATGTACAAAGTCATTCAGCCGATCGATAACACGCATGAAATTTTTCAGGCCGTTCTTCTCTTGGTCCTTCGTAAGATCTGACTGACGGAAGTCACCACAGAACAGTACTCTACAACCCTTACCAATACGTGTAATAACAGAATCCAGTTCATGGAATGTCATGTTGTTCATCTCATCAACGATGATGTAGCAATCATTCATTGTGACACCACGAATAAACGATGTCGAGATAAACTCAATGGCATTCTTCTGCTTTAGCACCTCGTATGCATCTGACCTGCCAAATAGCTCTGTACAGATTGAATAGTAAGGTGCCTCGTATACCTTCATCTTCTCATTCTGGTTACCCGGAAGGAACCCCATATCACGTGTTGGTACTACTGATCTTACTATATAAATCTTCTTTTGTACACCTCTTTTTTCCATCATCGCTTCAATTGTTTTATATAGTGCGATGTACGTCTTGCCGGTACCAGCCATACCATGCAACATCAGATGTTTTCCAGCATCGAATGCTTCAAATGCAATACGTTGATTCTCTGTGAGAGGGTTAACATCTTTAAGCGTGAAGTTCTGACTTCTGAATGTTAGACCTTCTTGTTCATCACCATTCTGTCTGGCAATTCTCTTCTCTCTTTTTGTTAAACGCGGCTGGTTGTGTTCCACAAGTTATCCCTTGCTTTTATGTTTCGTGACGACGTCCCTAGTTTTAGATGCCTTGACACCTTTATCGCCGTGTGATTGACCCAATGGAGAGTGTGGGTTTGCCTTGGCGATTCTATTCAATACGTCACCAAACCCACTATCCGTCTTGACTCTGTCACCGGTGTTGCCGATAATCGAAATACTAAAGACCGGATTGATGGTGGGATTCTCAGCCAAATATGTCTTATAGGAATCATAAGACATCACATCCTCCCACTGCTCTCCGGTCTCAGTATCTACGAATTCATATAACGGCATCAATACTCTTCTTCAGTCAATTGAAATAATGCATTGACATTTTTAGACTTTAATGCCGCTCGCAGTCTTTTTTCTTTGATACGATCACGTTGATTATTTTGACCATAGTGTTCGTAATCATCACTGTACTTATTATTACGTTTAACCGACTTGCTCATTAAGGAATCAGTCCTGGGAATGCAAGGTTGACAACTTCGGCATCAATGCCTGTTACCTTCCTATCCTTGACAGCAATGAGTAGTTGTGCATCCTTAGGATACATCGTCTCAAGAAGTCCAATGAATAACATCTCACGCTTGACCTTGCCAAGCTCTGGGTTATTACCAAGAAGATACATTGAGAGAGTTCGAGCTTCCTGATACAATCGACCTTCCTGATCAAGATATGCAGTAGGCTTGTATGGAGGTGCACCCTCTGGTAGTTCCCACTTGACACCTGGATAGAATGCAAGTTCTAGGATATAACGAAGGGTATCGCTATCGTGATCACGCAGATATTGTGCTTTCTCAACAGGTGTTGTAAGCTTTCCTGCGTTCTCGATGATTTGTGAAATAGCTAGTGTTGCCATATTAAAACTCATTGATGCTTTCGATTAGGTTCTTTAACTTCTTTTCAATGAAGTAGTTGAACAGGTTTTTACGATCCTTGCCTGCCTGTGCTTCATACTCAGAAAGGATATCCTCTTGGATATTCTGAGGAATGAATGTCAGGTCTACAAGCTGTTGATTGCGACGGTATCCACGTAGCATACGCTCGTCGCAAAATTCTTCTGGTTTCTGATTGACCCATGTATCCACCTTCTTGCTGGACACGGGCTTCTGCCGTTCACCTACAACCAGACAGTTGTCAGTCGACAGGAAATTAGGAATACCATCGCCGATATCACCACGCATGATGTGTTCCTTGATGAACCGATCAGGATCGTTGGTGGTGCGGTACTTCTTCTGTACCGGATCGAACTGCGTGACGTTGTTGTAACGCTGCAGCTGGACGAAGTCCTTGTCACCGGAGAGTACCAGGATCTTCTCATTGGTATCACCGTGCTTCATAACGAGTGCACCGATGACATCATCGGCTTCTGCACCGTTGACTTGAATGACACGATAGGGGAAGAATACCTTGAGTTCGTCGCGGATCTTGTGGAGTGAATCGAAGATCTGAGTCCAGTTGAGTTCGGACTTCTCACGCGACTTCTTACGGTTGGCTTTGTAGTATGGAAAGATGTCACGCCGCCAGAAGTTACGGTCATCACATGCGATGATCATCTCACCGTACTCGTTTTTAAACTTCATGTTATATGAACGAATAGAGTTAAGGATCATATGGCGAAGAAGTTCTTCCTCGACTTCTGTATTTGTGTGGTTCCCAAGTTGCATCATCAAATTGGAAATCATTACTTGCGAAAGGTCAACAATAATCATATTAAATTAAAGAGCTTTCACTCTTCCTCCGTTTCAGTTGGCATAGAATAGGAGTATTCTACGGTGTCATCATCATTGTAGCTAAATTCGAATAACGTATCAATCATCTTGTGGAATGGATGGTCAATGTTGTAGTATTTATACAACAGAGACTTAGTAGCTTCCACAATCATCGAGACATCTTTGATGTACTCATGTTGATCTGCATCGATACCGTTAGACATGAAGATGCTGATCAGTTGTGGTATCATGTCAGTAGCCATGACATCGGCAGCTTCACGTCTCATGCGATCGATATCTGCAACCATCTCCTCTACAGATTGTGGCGGTGTATTGAGTTTGTTTTTAGGAAATTGTATTACATTACCCGTCACTTAATTACCCTTAGTAGAATGGTTTGTTCGTTCAGCCGGCCGTTCGGTGCAGAAGCGGCCGTCTTCAGTTCTGGCATGAATGACCTGATAGCCACCTTGCCAACCTTCAAGAGTTCTGGGATTGTAATCTCTGGTTTCCTGAGAGACTTCGATACGCTCAATTCGGTATCCCAACCAATTAGAGTCGTTCCCTTCACTTGAATACCCTGAGGACTCATCGAGATGTACTGGGTCAGCTTCTTGTACTTTGTGTTGTATACCCATAGTTGGTTACATCCTACAACCTCAGTCGGATGGACTGAAACAATCCGCAGTGAAGGTTCTTCCTTCTGGTACTTGAGAGCCTTGACAACATCAACAGCCGACTTGACTTTCTTCTCACGTGGCTTGCGAAGCTTGACAGCCTTGCTATTATTTATGAACTTGTCACAGTCTGCAATAAGAGCAGAGTAGAAGGTACGCCAGAACTTGAGCTTCTTGCCATATGCTTCATTGACCTGCTCGTCATCAAGATCTGCTTCCTCCTTCATAGGAAGGTAGTAGTCACGGATGTAACCGGCGATCTGAGGAGTAACCTCATGCTTCTGCATGAAGCTATAGATATCGAAGGTGCCACCATTCATGACACCATCAAGCTGCTCCTCAATCATCGTGATCAACGTATTTGTACGTGCACGGATCCGTGCCTGGATGTCGACAACCGGCTTGGCTGCAACGTTGGCAGTTTCTTCCCTGATGTCTCCGCCGATGACGTACAGTTCATTGAGTCGTTCGTTGAAGAAAGCCATTGAAGAGGCAGCAAGCACGTTACCATTCATCATGATACGTGCCTGCCAACCGATTGTGGTTATGACTTTGTGCTTGGGGCAACGGCGGACAGCAGCGATCTGTTCACGCTTGAAGTCAGCATTCTTCATGTACTCGAGCAGCCACTCACGTGCCTGATCATTATCGTGCATGTAGTTGTACCAGTTCAGAGCATCGCCGTACTTTGCAGCATCGGCGGTGACAACGATAGGCTCTGAGCCGTAATGCTTCTCATCAAAAGACTTGATGACGGCACGTGACTTGGTCTTTGGTTTTGCCTTGATCTTGATAGCTATACGAGCCATATGAGGTTATTCCTTAGCAGTTGATATATTCAACGTACCATGCTTTTGATAATTTGTACACAACTATTTTTGTGTCCTGAGATATTTTGCTATCATGTGCATGATGGCCTGATGTACGTCCTCGGTCGCCTCATACTCATGCAGATCAACATGGATCGGATAGTGAGCCAGGTCGTATGTCTTGCCACCCTTAAATCCAGTCAGTGCCACAACCTTAAGACCATTCTTAAGTGCCGCCTCACATGCTCGCACCACCGACGGGGAATTACCAGAGCTGCTAATGCTAATAAAGATATCACCAGGATTGGCAAGACGCTCTAGCTGGTAAGCATATACCTCGTCATAAGAAATATCATTCGAGATTGCAGTCATCAATGGAATATTAGCAGACAACGAAATGACCTTGGGTTTAAAGTTTGATGCTAGATCAGAACACCCCTTGGTATAGTCACAGGCCCAGTGTTGGGCGATGGAAGCAGATGCACCATTGCCTGCTGTATATATGGTCTTTCCACTTCTGACGGCGTCAAGGATACAATCTGCAGTCATCTGCAACATGTTCAGATCGATCGAATGTAGACCTCGCTGGACAGCCTCACAGTGTTGAATATAGATGTCAGTCACGGTAGACAAGTTTCGTTCCTTCATGTGAGATTCCCGCGGTTAGGCATGTACGGTCAGAGAATTCATTATAAATCTTATTCTTGATATCTGTCAATGCCAGCATGTACCCACCACCTCCTGCTCCAAGTAGTTTTGCACCAAATGCCTCGGCGTCAAGGCATCGTTCATACATACTATCTATATCTAGATTAGATATGTCAGTGTTCATCTGTTTCTTTAGTACCCACGCATCGTTGAGCATTGTACCATATTTGTTGGTGTTTACCGGCTGAGTTCCTTGTATATTTGCCATATGTGACAGTTCACGAATAACATTTGTCTTTGCTGCGAAATCAATCTTATCAAGAATCTTAGATGCATGGCGTTCTACATTAGTAGGAATCAGGATCATATAGTTTTCAAGAGAATTTGAATCCATCCTCTTGACATCAACGCGGCCTTGGCCAAGTTCATTTGCATATTCAATGTAGTTCATACCACCGAATGCAGATGCAAACTGATCCTGCATACCAATCTTCCATCCACACAGATCTATCTCAATATGGCATGCAGTCTTGGCAATAGTATATGGGTTGATGTACTCATAACCAAGGTGTGTTGATAGTGCCTTGACAAGTGCACAGGTGAACGCAGAGGAACCACCGAGACCAGTCCCAATGGTTGGAATGTCGGCGAACGATGTTATCTCAATGTTGGATTTGATTCCGAAGAACTTCAGCGCGTTCTTGACGATCTCATTCTGAAGATCGTTTACATTAGTGACACACTCCTGCTTTGAGTATGACACCTTGATATGATTATGTGGAGTGTGCATCACTGCTACATAAACATACTTATCGATAGCAGTTGAGATGGTTGCTCCACCCCATTTTGCAAAGTGGGTGGGGATATCACTACCCCCACCGAAGAAACTAACCCTGAGCGGGGATCTTGCTAGTATCATTCTTTTGTGCCTTCAATGAAGCGATCAGACCCTTCCACTTAGGCATAACAGTCTCCCAAGAGAATCGTGTATCAGCATAAGCCTTGATGAACTCGAGTAGATTGGTTAGATCGTTGTTCTGCACATTCTCAATTGCATACATCAGTGTGTGAGCAAAGATGTTGGCATGCATGTTCATGTCTTCATGATCGCCATCATACTGAACAGTCAAACCGCCACACGTATCAGCCAAGGCCGAGAAGTTAGGATGTACAGCAAGACAACCAGCAGACATGGCTTCAATCAATGAACGGCATGACGTTTCTGGCCAGATGCATGGATATGCAAAGATGTGAGCCTGTTGGTATGCTGCACGAACCGTCTCCTGATCTGCCCATCCGTGATAGTTGATCTGTGGATGATCACGACACGCTTGGAACAATGGTTCATATTGCTCATCACGTTGTTCCCAACCTGGTCCATAGATGCCAAATGAACTGAATACATCCAGTTCAATATTAGGATACTTCTTGGCCAACGCAATGAATACAGGAACCAGAATCTCCAGACCACGATGTGGAGTAGAGGTATAGATCAGCCGGATCTTATCCTTAGGCTTATCAACCAAAGGAATAGGTTCGACACCGGTTTCAATAACACAACTGTGATGGCTGTATGGAACACCAAGATAGTCACGGTATTGTTGGTACTGCCAGTTGCTACTGAACACCAACTTGTCAAATCGTTCACGACTCTGAGGATCTGTCAGATGTGAAGCTTCAGGATCGCCGGCTAGATCATGCAGATGGTAGATCTTAATACGATTGTCATCTAGTTCCCGTACACGTGCAGTGATGATCTGTACACCTTCAAGTTCTTCACGAGTAAAGCGACTATACATTCCGCGAGTGGTGAGTTCCGTTCCACCATTTGATTCCCTGTTTAGTTCATTTAGTTCAATTAGGTCTTCATTCATAGTGTTAGCCACCTTTCGTTATTAAGAGTCCAGTTGACAACCTCTTGAAGACGTTGATCGACAGGAGCAGGTTCCCAGCCCATGTTCTTCATCTTGCTACCATCCAGTGCATAACGAAGGTCATGGCCAGGACGTTGTGAGTGGAAGTCAACCATCTCGTATTTGAGAGTCTTACCTTGTATTTTTGCGATCATCGCTGCAAGTTCAAGGTTGTCAAGTTCGGTTGCACCGACAATGTTAAACTTCTGGCACTTGGCACCACCAAAGTCATTCTCAAGACCAGAGACATCGTATGGCAGAAGGAACATCAGTGCATCGGCAACATCCTTGGCGTGGATGTAGTGACGCGATCCGGCCTTAGTCTTCTCGGCATTAGAGTGGATAGTAACTGTCTCGCCGTCACGTGTCTTCTTGATGCACATCGGAATGTACTTCTCAGGATGCTGACGCTCACCGAACACGTTCATCGTGTGGGTGATAATTGCTGGCACCTTGTATGTATTCTCGTACGCAACGACCAACTCTTCCCCGCCTGCCTTGGAAGCTGAATATGGATTAGTCGAGTTGTACCGGTCGCTTTCCTTGTACTTGACTCCACCGGGAGCGGGCCCGAAGATCTCGTCAGTAGAGAAGTAGATGAAACGTTCCAGGTTGTTTTGTGTTCTTGCGAACTCAAGAATGTTTGCTGTACCCACGACGTTGTCGAGGATGAACTCCATAGGATAGTCGATCGATCTATCAACATGTGAACCTGCTGCTAGATGAGCAATGTAGTCGACCTTACCGACCAGTGAACGGATCTGAGGATTGAGTTCAGCCTTAAGGTCATGGTGTACAACCTTAACACGGCCGTGATGGTTTAGCCACACAACTTCCATAAGACGGTTCAGGTTACCAGAGAAGTCAAGGCGATCCAATGTAACCACATTCCAGTCGGTCTCATTAAGGATCTTTTCAATGACGTGATGGGCAATAAACCCAGCACCGCCAGTAATCAAAATAGTTTTACTCATCATGTTCTCCAAGCCATGCTTGATCTACGTCAAAAAAGAATTGACGATCACTAAAAGCCTTGTCATCAATCCATACATCATAGGAAGGTTTCCCTAGACGCACTTCATGATACTTGCAGCCCCATTCATTTAGTTGTTTTGTGGTGAGTTCGGTCCAGTCGATTCCCGACCCTGAACCACGAGCAGTCCAATACTTAATAGTATGACCTTGATCGTATAACTTATTTATCTCTTCGATACGATGCTCAAGTGGGGTGGAAAGATCATAATGATGCTTCCCACCCACATATGGTGTGACGCAGATTGTCTGGTCAATATCTACCATGTAGATCATTGTTCTAGACTAAATCCAATGATCGAGTCATAACGAAATGACCGCCAACCTTCATTCTCAAGATCCCATACCGCCAGAACCTCTGGGTTTGGAGTCTTCTTCTCAATTGCTTGCTCTAGATATGTCTGAGAGGGAAGAAGATCTGCTCGTAGAGTGCAACGCATCTGGCGTTGTGTGCCATCCTTCTTGATGAAGGCAACGTTTAAAATAGCAGTCTGTAAATTAGACTTGAGGAACTCATTCCGCCAGGAATCCTCTTCCTGCAGGAGTGTCAAGCCATTCTGTGAGTTTGTCGAATCCACCGATTTGTTCTCCATTAATAATAATATGTGGTACTGTTTTCACGTTAGGAAACAACGAAATAAAGTCGTCACGTCTAATATCGCGACCGACATTAGTTTCAATATATTCCTTACCTTTTTCTTCTAATAGTCGTTTTGCACTAATGCAATACGGACAGTCGTCTTTTGTATAGATGATTGGTTTAATTGACATGTGTTCTCCTATGTGCACCTCACTAGTTGATTATAGATTTACTATAACACCAAATAGATATAATGTACATCTTTTAAAGTACGCTTTGCCCCAACAAAGTGAGATCGTGCTCTCTGTCAATGTACTTATACTCGATCTTTGATGGTTCCCATTCTTTAATGGAATCAAAGACATCATTGATATCCATGGTACTACAGGTATAGACATCTAGTTGCATAAGAGCCGGAGTTGCTTCATCCCATACATGGAGAGCAATATGACTTGTTTCGATAATAGTAACAGCCGTTAATCCGGCATTACCTTTCATGTCAGAGTATACAGCGTATGGACCCATCAGTATATTCATACCGATTTTGTCAACCAAATTTGTCATCCACTGTTTAATTTCACATGGACTATATGGAGGATTGCTTATTTCTGCTCTGACAATCAGATGCTTGTGTTCTAGTACCTTAGTCACTTCATGTTGTCTCCTGGGTATTAAACTGTAATGCCTTTACGTGACTTGCTTGAACTTTGCAGGAAACCCACGAGTTATAGTAGTTTCCGTCTAAGACTGCATCCACGTCAAATATATATTTAGTTTCGAAATAGTTACATTCACCACGTGCCTTGCACAATCGCAAGATAGTACGCGTGAAGCATTCCTTGCCGTAGAGTTCAATATCTCTAGCCAAGGCAGGAGAAGATCCGTAGTAGTCAGCCCAATCGGACTCTACACGGATCTTCTTTCGCTTTTTATTGACCGTTTTGTATCCTGCTTTAGTCAGGAACTTGCGGCCTATGTACTTTTTCCCGTTGACGATATTCTCGATAAGATAGATAAATCCATACCACTGTTCGTCATACACAAACTCTTTGTCTTCAAATAACCACATAAATCTTACCATTCAAGGCTAAAGATCTATTTATTCGTTATCAAGTTCATCGTCTTCAAGTTCAGCCTCAGGTAGATCAGAACCACACAGAGGACAGTAGGTTATCGGTTCTAGTGAGTCGGTAATTACTCTAAACTCTTCTTCGCAATCTTGACAGGTTATCCATTTCATCTTTACTCTATTCCTTTTATTTCTGCTATTGCTCTTTGGAGTGCCTGAATCTCCACTCCCATGTCATGGATACCATGTGCATCTCTATTCTGTAGAAACACCGATGCCATCTCCCAGCAAACGTCTTCACGATATTTTAAATTATTTAGAGAGTTTTCACGAGTTCTCACAAGGAGAAACCCTTAAATGTATTTTCATCGACGTCTTTGACAACGCCGCCATTGATATAACTGGTGATCTCTGTTTCTTGTGGGGCAACCTGAACATCAGAACCGGCAATCCACTTCTGTGTCCATGGTAGAGGATTAGGTCCTGCCTTACCATTCAGTCCAATAGCACCCATGCGCTTGGCAGCGATGTGGTCAACGTAGTCACAAAGCAATTGTTCATTGAGACCAATCATCGAACCATTCTGAAAAAGATAATGTGCCCAGGCTTTCTCTTGTGCAACGACGTTATAGAATAACTCGATACACTCATCATGTGTCTCTTCCTGTATTCTAGCAAAGTCTTCATCCTCTTTCGGTAGAATCTTGAGGATCTGCTGAGTCGAGGCAAGATGAACGTTCTCGTCTCTTGCGATGAGCTTGATGATCTTGGCATTACCCTCCATCTTCTTAACTTCCGCAAACGCCCATGAACAAGCAAACGAGACATAGAACCTAACTCCTTCTAAAGCATTAACTGCATTGAGACATAACCAAAGTGCTTTCTTGTGCTTGTATCTATTAAAATTACCAAGAGCATATGCCTCATTATTTTGATCGATAAGATCATCATAGTACTTACTAATATCGGCAGCGCACTCAGCTATTTGTGGAACATCCATTAACTCGTCGAAGACTTTCGAAGGGTTTGCATATATGTTTCGAATGATGTGAGTATATGAGCGGGAATGGATTGTCTCCGAAAAGGTCCAGGTTTGAATCCATGTTTCGAGTTCAGGCAAGCTACAAATAGGTCCAAATGCCATTGTTGGGGCTCGACCTTGCACGCTGTCAAGAAGGATTTGACGCTTGAGATTTGATGTGAAGATGTGTTGTTCATGATCATTGAGTGCCTTAAAATCTTTGCTGTCACGAGACAGATCAACTTCCTCTGGCCTCCAGAAGAAACCCAGTTGTTTATCGGTCAGCTTCTCAAAGATACTATAGCGCTGTTTATCATAACGTGCAATATTAACCGGTTCTCCAAAGAAACACGGTTGCTGAGTTGCATCAACAAAGTTATTACTGAATACTGACATGGAGTCCTATCTATAGCTATGTATCTATTTTAATGTACTTCGGTTTCTACTTTTTGTACATCAAATTTTGCAACTGTCACAGTCTTCATCATCAATAGAACCGGAGGCAAGAGGGGTGTCCTCAATCTCACCGGCGCCATCGTTGGTATTGAAGTAATACAGAGTCTTACCACCGTACTTATAATGCATCAGAACGTGCTTGATCATCTCAGACATTGGGATCTTGCCGTCTTCATAATGAGCAGGATTGTATGACGTATTAACAGAGATTGCCTGATCGATAAACTTCTGTAACACTGCCATGATCTTCAGATACCCTTCCGGATTCTTCTGATCCCATAGCAACTCATATTTATTCTTAAGCCGTTTTGACTCAGGAACCACCTGCTTCATGACTCCATCCTTAGACTGTTTGATGGACACGATAGCACGCGGTGGTTCAATACCATTTGTAGAGTTACTGATCTGTGCAGATGTCTCGGCTGGCATGAGAGCCATCAGAGTAGAGTTACGGATACCTATCTTACGAGCACGATCCCGCAGTGTTTGCCAATCCATGTTGTAAGAAGGCGTTACAAGTTCATCAACCTCTTTCTTATATGTGTCGATTGGCATGATACCATGGCCATACTTGGTTTCATTATCCTTAGGACATGCACCAGATTCCTCAGCCAGATCTACCGATGCCTTGATCAGATAGTAAGACCACGCTTCAGCATATTCGTGAACCAGATCAAGATTAGGATTGGAATAGTTGGAATCACTACGAGCGAGCCAATAAGCAAAATTGATAATCCCCACACCGAGAGGGCGACGATTGCGAGTACCCACTTCAGCGGCTCTAATAGGATAAGATTGATAATCGAGAAGAGCATCAAGGGCCCGGACTGCGATTGTGCAGGGCTTTTCGAAATCTGCTGGCTTTCTAATCTTGCCCCAATTAATTGCAGCCAACGTGCAAAGGCTAATCTCGCCTGACTCATCATGAATATCCTTTAGTGGTGTAGTTGGCAGTGTAATCTCTGTACAGAGATTACTCATCTTGATTAGAGCATCTTTTGTGAATGAACTGTGGTCATTGGCATGATCGACATTCATCAGATAGATTCGGCCAGTATCCTTTCTTTCCTGCATGAAGGTAGAGAAGAGATCAATTGCCGAGACAGTTTTCTTTCTGATCTTGGTAGAACTTTCGTACTTCTCATAGAGAGTACGAAACGTATCCGTGTCTTTAAAGAATGCTTCATAAAGATCGGGAACATCACTGGGTGAGAATAGAGTAATATTGCCTCCGGTAAGAAGTCTTTCATACATTACCTTATTGAACTGCACACCATAGTCAAGATGACGGATGCGGTTATCCTCTGTGCCCTTGTTGTTCTTTAGGACAAGTAGATCTTCCACTTCGTAATGCCAAAGGGGATAATAGAGAGTCGCCGCTCCACCGCGGACACCACCTTGGCTACAAGACTTAACAGCAGACTGAAAAAGCTTCCAGAAAGGAATAACACCAGTGTGAGAAGCATCACCACGCCGTATAGGAGATCCAATAGCCCTAATATTACCGCCGCCAATACCAATTCCGGCTTTTTGAGAAACGTACTTAACAATAGAAGAAGTCGTTGCATTTATCGAATCCAGCGAGTCGTCAGTTTCGATAAGTACGCACGAACTAAATTGACGTTGAGGGGAGCGTACGCCTGCCATAATAGGAGTAGGAAGACTAATATCAAAAGTACTGATTGCATCATAAAGATCCTTTACCCATTTAATTCTATTTTTACTATAGTTCTGGAAAAGTGTCATGGCAATCAACATAAAAGCCATTTGAGGTGTCTCATAGAACTTGTTAGTCACACGATTCTTAATCAGATACTTACCACGGAACTGTTCCATGGCAGCGTAAGTCAGCAGACTGTCACGATCGTGGTCAATGTACTTATTGAATTCTTGCCACTCTTCGGGTGAATATGCATCGTAGATAGCCCAGTCATAGTAACCAGCGGTTGCTACTTCGAAGTAGTGTGTAAGTAGAGAGACAGGATCGTATCTACCATAGACCTCTTTACGAAGGTTATAGTTGATGAGACGACCAGCAACATACTGGTAGTTCGGCGATTCCTCAGAGATAAGATCAGCCGCAGCCTTGATCAGAGTCTCCTGGATGTCATCAGACTTGATGCCATTGTAGAACTGAATATGAGTCTTGATCTCAAGATCAGAAACAGATACACCGCTTAGACCTTCACATGCATATGTTGCAACCTTATGGAACTTATTAATATTTAAAGGTTCACGTGTTCCATCACGCTTCGTTACTTGAATCATCTGTCCTCTTTCTCAATCCTATCGTACCATCATCAGCAACGGTCCACACAAGTTCAGTGTTTTCATCCCAACCCATCTCTTCCATGAGTCCATCTGGTAGATCTATATATAGATCGCCGTTTTCATCTTCTTTGACAATCATATTAGTCATGGAAGCTTCCTCTCAAACTCTTCCCAGATCTTGATAGCATCAAGCGCCGTCTGTACATCTGGGAACTGTTCAATGATAGCATTCCAACATTGCTCAGCTACAATCCGATGTTCCTTCTGAGTAGCAATATCCATACGAAGCTGGCAGTAGTGAACCCAGCTACGAAGAGAACCTGCCATGATAACAACAGACTCTGTCATACCTTCAGGTAGTACTGCACGCGCCTGTTCCTTGGCGATACCCTGTTCAATAGCCCAGTTGTATGCATCCTTGGCAGCTGCCCTGACATAACCCTGCATAGCATCCCACTCGTCATCTAGTCGGGCATTACCATTTTCTACAGAGTTTTGTCGGTTCTTGGGATCTTGTAGTCGGGCTTCTCTTGTAACAAATCCAAGATCCTTTGTCGGGTCAGCGTATCTCTGAGAGTACTCTTGGAATGTGAACGAACGGTGCCGGAGTATCTGGCGAGCAATGTCACGAGTTGTTCGTATTTCGATTGATACATGGACCATCTCCAAAGGTGACCAGTGGTTGTTTTTAATCAAATATTGTACGAGCTTAGGTGCCGTAGTAACATTATTCTGATTGCTTGGATTAGATACACGAGCAACCCATGCAATCAACTCATTTGCTGTCTTGCAGCCGGTATACTTTTCATTTGGCTGTGTAATACCAATTAGATTTGCTTCACTCATCTTCTTCATCCTCATTTCACTCATAATACAAATTCCGATGTAAACTTTCTTAACGGATGGCGTACAAAACCACTATCATAATCCGGATCTAGCTTATGAGCAATGTTGTGGTGTTCTTTAGTTCGCTTTTCCCAATCAGCACGTGCAGACTTTTCACTATAGTGAATGTTCTCTAGCTGAATCTTTCGCTGATTGTTTCCTCCACGCCATTCTGCGGTTACAACCCAAAAGGTGTTTGGAAGTACCGGCCTTTCTGTTACATTATTTCTATCAGCCATTATTCACCTCAAATTCTTTCACTGACTGGAAACGTGTTTTAGATATGTATCCTACATTGATTAGATGATCGACCCGGTTGGAGGCATCTGCGTACTCTGTATATGTGCCATCATCAAACCACCACCATCGATCAAGACCAAATAACCAGCGTGGTATACGACGATACTCTACTAACCACATTCCATTTGTTCTATGAATACGCAGCTTTGCAATTTGAATATTATCGTGTTCTACACCGTACTCATTTGCGACTAACTCAGTCATCAGTTATAGTTCCTTTCCTTTGTAATGAACGGATCTAACTTAGTCATCATAAAGTCACTCAGCGCGTCATAGTCTTCGTCTTCATTAGGAACTCGACCAAGCTGCACAAGAAAATCATGAAGTTCAAGAGTTAAGTTCATAATAGTATCTTCATCCATGTCCATTACCCATCAAATTAAATATATTTGGATCAAAGTAGAGCTTACCATGTGTACTGGTACAATCTTGATCACGGGAAACAACTCGAACATAATCATCAAAGAACTTGAGTCCTCGAAGGGCAATGATCAACATCTGTGCCAGACTGACCATATTTGCGTTATAGACTACCCATGTCAGTTCTTCGTTGGGCATACTCAGAATAGTCTTAACGGTCTTTTCGCCATATCGCGAGATGTAGTTTTCCAGTGGCTCCACTATAGGTACATTCATCAATAATATCCTTCACCTTATCAGTACTATAACCAGCCAGAACCATATCATTGATATCCTTCTGGTCTAACGTAGTTGGCCAGATACACACACGGTATCCATTGTCTATGGCCTTCTCAATATGTTTTACAGTGTGTTTGTTCCTTGGTTCATTATCATATACTACAACAAATCTGTCTTTTTGTACATCTAATTGTTGCAGTGGTGTGATAAGATCTCCGCCGGCCGATGCGATACCATTAGGCAAGAATAGTGAATCCAGCGGTCCCTCTACTACATATATATCCTTGCTGTCATTCATAGTATCCAGGCCAAAGATCTTCGGTTGATCCTCGTTCAGCATAATGGTTATGTAGCGAATACCGGTCTTCTTGAATGACCGCCCTTGAAACCCGAATAGGTTCTTGTCCTTATCCAGGAATGGAATGATCAGACGAGGTTCATCCTTGTCAAGATCGTCAAACTTATCAGGGATCATAGTATTGACCCACGCCTTGAACTTCATGGCTAGGAATAGTTTGTAGTGGGTATCAGTAGGAATTAGTCGTTTGGCCACATACTCCTTGACAGGATGTTCAGCCCCGAGTTGTGATACCTTCTTGAGATCTTTCAGACCAGTATTCTTGACAAAGACAGGAGCCTTCATCTTATTGACAAACTCCTGCGTCTCATCCTTGTGACCGTTCTCTACCATCCTATCCTTAAGATACTCGGCATACAGAGTTGGGTCAAGTGTCTTGATAAACCATGGAAGGCCCATCGATGCATTACAGTTATGACAGAAGAACTTTAGCGAACCCTTACGTGCATAGACGTACCCACGGGTCTTACGCTTATCCTTTTGGGAGTCACCACAGACTGGACACCTAAACTTGTAGGTGTTTGGATTGACACGTGAGAACAGTTCAAGCCTTGATGATAGTAGATTGATGTACTTGTGTTCTAACCAAAGCATTACTATTATTCCTCACAACTGATATACTCATTATACACAGTTATGGAATAATGTACATTAAATAATGCGGTTTCAGTAAATATTAAATTGGAATAAATCTTATGGCAATAGTAATCAAACCACCAACAACGGCAGATCCACCAACAACAGCCCACATCCACTTCTCCATGGTAGTAATACGGCCGGATAGTTTATTGTGTTGAGTAGTCGATTCTATACGCATCTCTTTGAGTTCGCGCATGATCTCATCATACTGCACGTCGATTTTTTCTGACAACTCTTTTTCTCCAGATGAGATCCGTGCATGGATAGTTTGTATTTTGTCGTCAGTCTCGGCCCGTCTTTTTTCTACAAGTTCTACAGTTTGTTTTGTAATGATGTCATGTGTAGATAGTTTAGTTTCGTGTACAGCAAGAAGACTTGATACGTTGTTAGAAATATCAGCCAGTTTATCGATCGTAGTATCCAGTCTATCTACAAGTAGACCTACCTTCGCCATATCCTGTTGGAGATACGACACGTTATCGGTCAGCTTTTGTAGGTTTGGTTGAGTAACAGCCACGTTATTATTCCGAATCTGTCGGCGGTTTTGGTGCAAACTTCTCTGCACCTGTGATGCCAAGACTTGCAATAACAATATACATTACAGCATCGAACATAAACTGATCGACTGTATAATCCCAAAATAGATTAGCCATGTAACCGACACACACAAGAACCATAGCAACTGCAGCAATCCATCTCTTTGATGATGGGTTGCCTTTACCGTCGGCCATCATACCTTTTACGTAACCGGTGATGTCCATTGTTTATTCCTTAGAATGGTCCGTGATCTTCGTCCGAATCATGATATTTATCAATCGCTGCCATCATCTTAATTTCATTCTCAGTTTCAATAGTTTCTGCTTGAGCATTGATTACATGAGCTTCAGCCAACACTTTGTGGTCTGTCTTACCCAGTTCCTGAACCTTGACATTAGGATCGAACTCTGCAGTCTTCATTCCCATCATCGTTGCGAATGCACCAACAAAGGCGCCGACAATCATTGAGAATGCAGGGCCGATGATCTTGAAGATCTCGTTGTTGTCAATAACATGGTTAGGTATAAACAAACCGATCATCATAACAAGAACAACCGAGATCATGATCAGCCCAAGAACAAACGAGATCAGCTTCATCATACTGAGCTGAACCTTGCCCTTAGCAATTTCAAGTTGCTCGAGAGAAGTTACAGGGATAGGATCGATCAATAGTGACAGAACATTCATTTTGGTTTTCTGCCTCTTTTAACAACTTTTTTAATCTTGTCGGCAGCAACTACAACCTCGGTGACTATTTCTGTTGTCTTCTTGTACTCTGTCTCAGCAACTGCCTTGGCAAATTCCATATCTTCTATGGTTAGTTTACCATCTTTATTCAGATCAGCAAAACCCAACCATTTTTTAATCTTTTCCCACATAAATATCTCCACTATTTTTTTGTTACATTTGCAAGTTTTCTTGCTACACTTAAAGCTAAACCCTGATCCTTAGATGCATTGAGCAAACCTAATGCTGCAATCAACATCAGTATAGTCTTAGAATCTTCTTTACCACTTACACGATTTAATGAATTGGCAATGATATTAACAAGATTATCTCTTGACGGAGTTTCTTCCTGATCGTCTACCTTGTCGAATTCTTTAAACTTCTTCATTTCTTTTCTTCCTCGGCCATCTTATCTACAGCCGCCTTGTTTTCAATAATCCACTTTTGTAGTTCAATCAGTTGGATTTGATTTCTTTGGCAGATGGCGTAGTTGGAGATGACGGAGATAAGGGCCGTATTGTCTTTAATTCCAGAGGAGGACGCATCAGAAGCTCTGGAGGCGTCGGCATCACCGGATGTGGCACTAATGTCGTGCGTGTACACCCAACCGTTGCTAAGATCAGACTGAGCAGGAACGCTTTTTGCAGCAATGTCACGGTATACATATTCCTTTTCCCTAATCGTATTTGTTCTGTCAACGTATTCAGTTATTACTTTATTACTTATCTCGGCATTCTTCTTCTCGAGCCCAGCAATCTGTTTGCTCTTCTCTGCAGAGAATTTAGCAAGTTCAGCTTCAGCATGTACAGATCCCTTCATGTAACCATAGAAGAATACTCCAGCAATTAGTGCTACTAATGCGAGTAACTTATATGGCAAAGGAATCATGTTAAACATGTTATTTGCCGGCGAATGTCTTGAATGAAGGCATCTTACGTTTTGCAGGTTTAGCAAATAGTGGTTTGTTCTTTGGATCTGCTACATTAGCAGCAACATTCACTGGACCGGTTCCCATCGCCATATCTTCATGCATATCATGTTCAGAATCAAGTTCTCTGAACTTTGATTGAACTCCACGATGGAACTGTGCAGCATGTGATGCCGACTTAAACTTGAACGCTGCACCCTTATCGGAAACATAGTCTAGTTCGCCACCGTGGCCAGCAACATGCTTCTTGAAATCTGGTGAGTTCATCTGCTTTTCGCCATGTTTATCATATGTCTTAACATGCACAGAGTGAGCAGTTTCTTCGTTTTTCATAGCCCAAGCATATTTACCAGCTTTAGCTTCTCTTTGTGTAGGATATACGTCAGAGTAATCGTGTCTATCAGTAGTACTGCGAGATATCCAACCTTTAGTATGTTTAACGATTTCCCGCTTGCCATCATCACTTGTATATCCAGCGCCGTGTTTATCTTTTACCCACTTTGTTTCTTCCTTCATCTCACCCTGCATATAGTTAGCAGAAGTTGAGATGTAGTCCTCGGCCAGCGTAATCTTTGACTGAACCCATTCAGGAATATTTGTGTCGCGCTCAAGCATATCATGGATACGCTGCGCGTTGGCAATAATAGACTTGAGTTGTGACATAGCCATGTCACCTTCATAGTCGTACTCTTGTTTTTCTTTGGCCATTAAATCTTCCTTAGAATCTGTACAATATTATCATCCATAGGGATATCAGAACTAATTATTGTTTTGTTCTCGACACCGACGCCAGATACTTTATCAGGTAGGAATCCCAATAAAAGAATGAACGGCTTCAACAAATGAAGATGGCCGTTCAACTTAAAGAATAACATTTTTGTAGTAGCTGCACCAAATACATTATACAAGATAATGAGATGATTCAGAATTAATCTCTCTTTAAGTTCGCCGGATTCCTCATAACGATTAAACAAACGTTTGATATACTTAAACCTAGATAGGTCTTCGTAGAATTCTAGAGTATCAAAGCATTGCGGGTTATCATAATGTTTCGCAGCGTACAACATGAAGTTGGACTCATCAATTCTATCAATCATTATGTAATTCTAACTCTAACTTCCCCAGCGCTTGTGTAGTATGGCTGACCAACCGTAACACCGGCAGTATTCGCTGCTGTATCATTAGCATACGGACCTAAAATAACAGATTTTCTGATCGTGCTAAGAGATGTGAATTTAGTAGTATTAGCAGAGATATCGTCTACAACGAAACAATCTCCAGCTGCTAATGCAGTCAGTTCTGTACCATTACCTAGTTCACGAATCTTCTTAGCACGATCAGACATTTATTATGCGTCCTTCAGAATTACGTCTTCAGCGTCGGTCGATAGGTTTCCACCCATAGCAACCAATGTTTCATACTGAACACGGCCAGCGCGACCACCTTGACCAACTGTGCGAAGTACCCAACCAGCATGTGCAGCACCATGTGCAACACCAGAGATTGTAGCAGCTGCAGTAGCAGTTTCACCAGTTACGGTGTGAACTTCTGCAGTTGCATCTGCTCTAGTATCAGTGATATTGACATTTGCATCACCAGGAGCAGTTGTAAGAACAACACCAGTTGTATTAGCAAAAGCAATATAATAATATGAGTTGCCAGTTAGTGGCGTGAGTGCAGTATTACCAGCTGGAACAGCGTAATATACTTTGTCGTTAACTACAAACTTGCTATTCGCAGTTGCAATCTTGATAAAGTCTGTAGCAGCAACAACACCAGTTGTGTTAGCAGTAATATTGAGTGCAGCCGGTGCAGCAACAGAAACAGCAGGTGGTGTTGTGTACGAGTTGCCTGCAAGAACTGCAAGAACCGAGATACGACCGCCGGTGTTGAGACCGTTTGCTGTAGCATTGCCGGTAACTGTTACAACAGCGTTAGCTGAATAACCTGAACCTGCGAATGTTGTTTCATATGCAACAACCGAAGCATTAGAAACATTGATTTCTGTTACATCAAGGCCAAACTGACCAACCGTCTTGGACATTGCAACGTCGTTGTTTTTCCAAGCTGAAGGTGTCGTGTTACCAAAAAGTGCTGTTTGATTTACTGTGTTTGATGGTAGATTTACCTGCGTAGTCGCCCATAGGACGGAATTCGCAGCATCATCTGTATTACCCCATTGTGCCATTAGTTTTCTCCTGTAAACTTTCTTTTATTTATAATTGATTAGAGTTCACTTTTAAGATTAGCGTGTGAATGACTAATCTTCTTTTGGAATGCTTCTTTTTCATCTGGCTTCATGCCGGCATATTTTGTCAGCAACTTAGCAGCATGGTCGCCAGGGACATGATGTGAATCACCATGAGTGAAGTGGACT
>Ga0105096_10000045_pt1 | contig 26421 bp, 22 predicted proteins | sample PPLLak3cmMay2015_FD_87036 | JGI IMG/M metagenome (GOLD analysis project Ga0105096, IMG submission 87036) | Freshwater sediment microbial communities from Prairie Pothole Lake near Jamestown, North Dakota, USA - PPLs Lake P7 Core (1) Depth... | ecosystem: Environmental > Aquatic > Freshwater >... | reverse complement strand
TTGCGTTTCAACAGGGGAGCGAGGAATTGTCCGGTAAACGAGTGCTTTACCCTGGCTACGGCCTCGGGTGTGCCGGTGGCGATGATCTGGCCCCCGCCGCTGCCGCCCTCGGGCCCCAGGTCGACGATCCAGTCCGCGGTCTTGATGACGTCCAGGTTGTGCTCGATGATCACAATGGTGTTGCCGTGATCGCGCAGTCGGTGCAGCACCGCCAGCAACTGCTTGATGTCCTCGAAATGCAGGCCGGTGGTCGGCTCATCGAGGATGTAGAGCGTTTTGCCGGTGTCGCGCTTGGATAATTCCCGTGAGAGTTTGACCCGCTGGGCCTCGCCTCCGGACAGTGTTGTCGCAGCCTGCCCCAGGCGAATGTAGGACAAACCCACATCCATCAGGGTCTGGAGTTTGCGGGCGATGGCGGGAACCGGTTCGAAGAAGACAAGGGCATCCTCCACCGTCATTTCCAGCACTTCACGGATATTCTTGCCCTTGTAGCGCACCTCGAGGGTTTCCCGGTTGTAGCGCTTGCCCTTGCAGACGTCGCAGGGCACGTAGATATCAGGCAGAAAGTGCATTTCCACCTTGGTCACCCCGTCGCCCTGGCAGGCTTCGCAGCGGCCTCCCTTCACGTTGAAACTGAACCGGCCGGCTTTGTAGCCGCGGGACCTGGCCTCCTGGGTACCCGCAAACAGTTCCCGCACCGGGGTAAAAATGCCGGTGTATGTAGCGGGGTTGGAACGCGGCGTGCGCCCGATCGGGCTCTGGTCTATGTCGATACACTTGTCGATCTGCTCCATCCCCTCGATGGACGTGTGTGGCGCCGGTGTGAGCGTTGTAGCCCCATTCAGCTCTGTGGCGGCGATGGGGTAGAGGGTGCCATTGATCAGGGTGGATTTGCCGGAACCCGAAACCCCGGTGACACAGGTCAGCAGGCCGAGAGGGATCTCAAGGGTCACTGACTGCAGGTTGTTGCCGGAGGCGCCGGTCAGTACCAGTTGGCGTTTGGGATCCCTGGGCGTGCGTTTGGCGGGTATCTCAATCCTGCGCTTGCCGGACAAATAGGCGCCCGTGAGTGATTCCTTGTTGGCGATGATATCCCTGAGCTTGCCCTGGGCGACAACCCTGCCGCCGTGGACACCGGCGCCCGGGCCGATGTCGATGATATGGTCGGCGCTGCGGATGGCATCCTCGTCGTGTTCGACCACCAGTACTGTATTACCGAGGTCGCGCAGGTGCGTCAGGGTGGCGAGCAGGCGCTCGTTGTCCCGCTGGTGGAGGCCGATGGAGGGCTCGTCCAGGATATACATCACCCCCACCAGCCCTGCGCCGATCTGTGAAGCCAGTCGAATGCGCTGCGCCTCCCCGCCTGACAGGGTTTCAGCACTGCGGTTGAGGGTCAGGTAATTCAGGCCCACGTCGACCAGGAAGCGGTAGCGCGCCCGCAGCTCCTTGAGGATTTTATTGGCGATCTCTCCCTTGCGCCCCTGCAGCTGCAGCTGCTCGAAATAGAGCTCGGCCTCTCCTACCGGCATACCCGTGATGCTGGGCAATGTGCGCTCATCGACAAAGACATGGCGCGCATCCCGTCGCAGGCGGGTTCCTTCGCATTCGGGGCAGGGATGGTTGGAAAGAAATTTGGCCAGTTCCTCCCGCACGGATGCGGAGTCCGTATCCCGGTAGCGGCGCTCCATATTCGGAATGATGCCCTCGAAGGGATGGGTGCGTTTGAAAACATCGCCGCGGTCGTTGATATAGGAAAAGGCGATTTCCTGCTTCGCACTGCCGTGCAGGATCACCTGGCGGAATTTCCTGTCGAGTTGCTCGAATGGGGTATCGATATCGAAACCGTAGTGGTCTGCGAGGGACGTCAGCATATGGAAGTAGTAGACATTGCGGCGATCCCAGCCGCGAATCGCGCCTTCCGCGAGGCTGGCCTCGGGATGCAGCACGATCCGCTCCGGATCAAAATACTGGCGCACACCAAGCCCGTCGCAAGCAGGACAGGCGCCTGCGGGATTATTGAAGGAGAACAGCCTCGGTTCCAGTTCATCGATGCTGTGGCCACATTCCGGGCAGGCGAACCTGGCGGAGAAACTGATGTCCTCGCCATCGCCATCCATGTAGCTGGCCGAGGCGAGGCCATCGGTGAGCCCCAGAGCTGTCTCGAAGGATTCCGCGAGGCGCAGGCCGAGGTCCTGGCGCACCTTGAAGCGGTCCACCACGACTTCGATGCGGTGTTTTTTCTTCTTGTCCAGCAGCGGCAGGTCGTCGAGGTCGGTGACAATGCCATCCACCCGGGCGCGCACAAAGCCGCCGGCTCGCAGTTCCTCGAATACGTGCAGGTGTTCTCCCTTGCGGTCCCTGACCACCGGTGCCAGCAGCATCAGCTTGCTGCCCTCTGGCAGGGCCAGTACGGTGTCCACCATCTGGCTGATGGTCTGCGCCTGCAGGTTGTGGCCGTGGTCGGGGCAGCGGGGTTCCCCGACACGGGCAAACAGCAGGCGCAGGTAGTCGTAGATTTCCGTGATGGTGCCCACGGTAGAGCGGGGATTATGGGAGGTGGATTTCTGTTCGATGGAAATGGCGGGAGACAGGCCCTCGATATGATCCATGTCGGGCTTCTCCATCATCGACAGGAACTGCCTGGCATAGGTGGAGAGGGATTCCACGTAACGGCGCTGGCCCTCGGCGTAGAGCGTGTCGAACGCGAGTGAGGATTTACCCGAGCCGGACAGGCCGGTGATCACCACGAGTTTATCCCTGGGGATGTCCAGGTCGATATTCTTGAGGTTGTGGGTGCGTGCCCCGCGTACCTGAATTGTGTCCATAGTCGATCCGAGGATGTGTCGAAAAATCCAACCCGGCAGTATATGCCCTGGCCTGTGCTGCTGCAAAAACATCCTCAGTGGTACGGCCGGGCCCGCGTTATGGATGTGCGACCGGCGGCGAAACTGGTATGCTTGCACCTCGATTTTTCCCAAGACATCGCCCCCGTGATCACCAAAAACCCCATGACGGCCCTGGAGCGGCGCTCCGTGAGCTCCCTGGCGCTGCTCTACAGCTTCCGCATGCTGGGCCTGTTTATGGTGGTGCCCATCCTCAGCCTTTATGCAATCGATCTGCCCGGGGCCACGCCTGGCCTGATCGGCCTGGCGATGGGCATCTATGGGCTTACCCAGGCCCTGCTGCAGATTCCCCTGGGCTGGCTCTCAGACCGGGTGGGGCGCAAACCGGTGATTGTCGGGGGCCTGCTGATGTTTGCCCTGGGCAGCGTGCTGGCGGCCACCGCGGATAGCCTCTGGGGCATTATCTTCGGGCGCGCGATCCAGGGCTCGGGAGCCATCGCCGCCACGGTCATGGCCCTGGTGGCCGACCTGACCAGCACCGAGCAGCGCACCAAGGCCATGGCCCTGGTGGGCATGAGTATCGGGCTCTCCTTTGCCGTCGCTCTGGTACTCGGGCCGGTGCTCGCGGCAGCGGGGGGATTGTCCATGGTATTCTGGCTCACGGCACTGCTCGCCGTTGGGGGTATCGCCATCGTCGTGCTGCTGGTGCCGGCGCCGCTACCCCCGGCTCACGGGCACAGCGATGTCGGCGCCAGGCCTGCGCTGTTCGGGCGCACCTTGCGAGACCCCGCGCTGCTGCGGCTCAACTTCGGTGTCTTCAGCCTGCATTTCATCCTCATGGCGTGTTTCCTGGTGGTGCCCGGAGCCCTTGAACAACTGGCAGGTGTGGATCGCGCGCACCACTGGCAGGTGTACCTGCCGGTGTTGGCCCTGTCCATTGTCGGCATTTTGCCCCTGATGCGGATGGCCGAGCGCGGGGGGCGCCCCCGCGAAATGTTTCTTTGCGGCATCGGCCTGCTGGCGGTTGCCCTGCCGGTGCTGGATCTGGCGGCCGGTCCCCTGGTTTTCTTCGCCGGCCTGTGGTTGTTTTTCACCGGGTTCAATTACCTCGAGGCGACGCTGCCCTCCCAGGTCAGCAAGACCGTATTCGCCGGCGGTAAGGGCACGGCACTGGGAATCTATTCCACCTGCCAGTTTCTGGGGGCGTTCGCCGGCGGCGCGGGCGGCGGCTGGCTGCTGCAGCATTCCGGGCAGTTGGGGCTGCTGGGCGTATGCCTGCTGTTGGCGGTCACATGGTTGCTCCTGATGATAACCGGCCCTGTTTTGTTGCCGGAACCGGAACGGGTACAGGTATCCGGGCCCTGAGTCCAGCGGCCGCATCGATCGACTGAATTTGCCGCTGCAATTGATGGATCATGACCGCCCCGGCTGTCGCAATTGGCGGGCGGGGTTGCTATAGTCCACGGTTCTTCCGGACCGCAAATTTTGGTTACAAATTGAGGAATTTCTATGGCTTCACGGGGCATCAACAAAGTGATTCTGGTGGGTAATCTGGGCAATGACCCTGAAACACGCTTCTTTCCCGATGGCGGTGCCGTCACCAATGCCAGCATCGCCACCAGCGAAAGCTGGAAAGACAAGCAGGGCCAGCCACAGGAGAAAACCGAGTGGCATCGAGTCGTGTTCCGCGACCGCGGCAACTACCGGCTCGGGCAGATCGCCGGCGAGTACCTGAAGAAGGGCTCAAAGGTCTATGTCGAGGGCAAGCTCCAGACCCGCAAGTGGCAGGACAAGGCCGGCGTGGATCATTACACCACTGAGATCCTCGCCAGTGACATGCAGATGCTCGACAGTCGCGGCGCCGGCGGGGGGGCAGAACACGAGGCACCGTCCGGGGGCTACCAGAGAAGCGCCCCATCCCGGCCAGCGCCGGGCCCTTCCGCTGGCCCGGCGGCCAGCTCACAGCCGGAACCGCCCTTCGGTGAATTCGACGACGACATCCCGTTCTGACGAGCCCGGCGTGATCACGGGATGAGAGTCTTGAGCGTGGTGGCGTAACGGCTGTGCGGGCACTCATCCTGGGGTCAGACACCCCCCTGGGCCACTCCCTGGTCCAACTCCTGCAGCACCTGGGCCGCCACGAGGTTCAGGTGCTGACCCGCGCCGCCTGTCGCTGGAAAAGTGAACGGCAGGCAAAAAAGGCGGTGGCTCGCACCAAGTGCGAAATCGTGGTCGACCTGCGGATCTCCGCGGCGGCCGATGGAGTTGATCCGCTGCAGGAGCTGGACCTGAAGCGTTGCCACTGGGTGGCAAAAGCCTGCCAGCGCAGCGGTATTGCCTACCTGCTTACCTCCAGCTCCAGGGTTTTCTCCGGCCAGCTGGACCGGCCGTATACCGAGGACGACCAGCCTGACAATGAGACCGGCGGCGGTGCCATGCTCGCCCGGGCGGAGCAGTTGGTGCGGGAGGGTTGCGAGCGACACCTGATCCTGCGCCTGGGGCCGGTTTTCTCCTTTGAAGGCGCCAACCTGATTACCCAGATGCTCGGCCAGTTGGGCGAGCAGGGCGGCAGCCTGGTGATGGACAACAACCTGCGCGGCTGCCCGGTCTCGGCCGAGGACGGGGCCCGGGTGCTCTCCGCGCTGCTGGACCAGCTGAGTACCGGCATCCAGGCTTATGGTATCTATCACTATTGCAGTTCGGACAGTGCGACCTACTATGAGTTCGCCGAGGCGCTGCTGGCATCCGCCTCGCAGTTTTCTGATTTCGGTCCCGGCGCCGTGCAGTTGCAGCGCCAGCCTGAGGGTCTGTTGCCGCTCAACCGCTCGCTCAATTGCAGCAAGATCCGCAATACCTTTGCCATCAAGCAGGCGCACTGGCGCAGCGCCATACCCGGCAACGTCAAGAAGTATTACGAACAGCGTCGACAACAGCAGAAGCAGTGAGGCAATGGCATGGCAAAAACGACGCATGAACAGCCACAACCCCTGGGTGTGGCGGTACTCACCGTATCCGATACCCGCACCGAGGAAACCGATACGTCCGGACAATACCTGGTAGAGGCGCTCACCACCGCCGGACACCGGGCGGTCGCCAAGGCGATCGTCGTAGACGATATCTACCAGATCAGGGCTGTCCTCGGCACGTGGATCGCCGCTGCGGGTATCGACGCGGTACTGGTCACCGGCGGTACCGGCTTTTCCGGGCGGGATTCCACTCCGGAGGCCGTGCGGCCATTGTTCGACAAGGACATCGAAGGTTTTGGCGAGGTATTCAGGGCCCTGTCCCAGGCGGAGATCGGCTCTTCGACCATCCAGTCCAGGGCCCTGGCCGGCCTGGCCAATAATACGGTGGTCTTTTGTATGCCCGGTTCAACCGGCGCCTGCAGGACGGCCTGGGAGGGCCTGATCCGGGAGCAACTCGACAGCAGCCACCGCCCCTGCAATTTCGTGGGGGTGCTCAAGGTTCGGAAGCGCCAGGCTTGAAGCCGCTGCTGCCGCTGGCGGAGGCCCTGGCGCGGATGCTGGCCTCCACCAGCCCCACCGCCGCCGCCCACCCGGTGGCACTGATTGACGCCCTGGGCGCGGTTCTCGCCGAGGATGTGGTGGCCCCTGTTGCGGTGCCCGCAGAGGACAACAGCGCCATGGACGGTTACGCCCTGAGGGCAGGGGACGCGGCCGGCCCCCTGCGGGTAAGTCAGCGAATTGCCGCAGGCAGCAGGCCTGGCCCGCTGCTCGCGCCAGGTACCGCCGCGCGAATTTTCACCGGCGCCCCGCTGCCCCCGGGCGCGGACGCCGTGGTGATGCAGGAGGACTGCCGCGAGGTGGATGGCGTGGTTACGGTGTCGACTGCGGTGAGCCCCGGCCAGAATATTCGACCGCAGGGCCAGGATATTGCCCTCGGCGCCACGGTGCTCAGCCGGGGCCGTGTCCTGCGGCCCCAGGACATGGGCCTGCTGGCCTCCGTGGGCCGCGCTGCGATCCAGGCCTACCAGCCCCTGCGGGTGGCGGTACTGTCGACGGGTGACGAACTGGTGGAGCCCGGGAGCGCCGCCCTGCAGGGGGGGCAGCTCTACAACTCCAACCGCTATACCCTGGCGGGCCTGGTGCGGTCGCTCGGTATGACTTTTGTCGACGGGGGCATCGTTCCCGACGACCCCGCGGCCACCGCCCGGGCACTGGCGGAGGCCGCGGCGGGCGCTGATTGTGTCATCACCTCCGGCGGGGTATCCGTCGGCGAGGAGGACCATGTGAAGGCCCAGGTTGAGCGCTTGGGTCAGCTGGATCTGTGGCGCCTGGCGATCAAGCCGGGCAAGCCGTTGGCTTTCGGGCGCATCGGTGACACGCCCTTTATCGGCCTGCCGGGGAACCCCGGCTCGGTGTTCGTGACCTTCTGCCTGGTTGCCCGGCCCTTCCTGTTGCACCTGCAAGGCGTAAGCGAGGCGCCCCCACCGGTTCTGCGCGCCCTGGCCGCATTCCGGGTCGATAAGCCCGGCCTGCGCCAGGACTACCTGCGGGTGACCCTGCGCGATACCGGCGGCGGGCTGCGGGCGACGCCGTTCCCGAACCAGAGCTCGGGTGTGCTGAGTTCTGTCAGCCACAGTAACGCGCTGGCGGTGATTGCGCCGGGGATAAGCGTCGCCGAGGGTGACAGTGTAGAGGTGATGCTGCTGGATACGCTGGCCTGAGCGTGCGGCCGCGGGCTGCTAATCAGCGTATTTCTGGAACACCAGCGAGGCGTTGGTGCCGCCGAAGCCGAAACTGTTGGACATCACCCGCTGCAGATCCACGTTGTCGTGGCGCTTGACTGCGATGGGCAGGCCTTCGGCTTCCGGGTCCAGGGTTTCGATATTCGCAGATGCGGCAATGAAGCCCGCCTGCTGCATCAGCAGCGAATAGATGGCTTCCTGCACACCGGCGGCCCCCAGTGAGTGGCCGGACAGGGACTTGGTGGAGCCGATGACCGGGATATGGTCGCGATCCTGGTAGGCGGCGCGCACGGCTTTCAATTCCTGGATGTCCCCTGCGGGCGTACTGGTGCCGTGGGCGTTGATGTAGTCCACCGGACCGGTCACCGTGGCAAGGGCCTGCTGCATGCAGCGCGTGGCTCCCTCGCCCGAGGGCGCCACCATGTCGTGGCCGTCGGAGGTGGCACCGTAACCCACCAGCTCCGCATAAATCTTTGCCCCGCGCCTGAGGGCGTGTTCCAGCTCCTCCACCACCAGCATGCCACCACCGCCGGCGATAACAAAACCGTCGCGGTTGGCATCATAGGCCCTGGAGGCCCGCTCGGGGGTATCATTGTACCTGGTGGAGAGCGCGCCCATGGCGTCAAACAGGCTGCTCAGGGTCCAGTGCAACTCCTCCCCACCGCCGGCGAATACGATGTCCTGTTTGCCCAGCTGGATCTGCTCCATCGCATTGCCGATACAGTGGGCGCTGGTGGAACAGGCGGATGAAATGGAGTAATTCACGCCCTTTATTTTGAAGGGTGTCGCCAGGCAGGCGGAGACCGTGCTGCCCATCGTCTGGGTCACGCGATACGGTCCCACCTTGCGGATGCCCCGCTCGCGTAAAATGTCGGCGGCCTCTACCTGCATTGCCGCCGAGGCGCCGCCGGATCCGGCGATGATGCCGGTGCGCACATTCGATATGTCCGCGGCTTTCAGCCCGGAATCGTCAATGGCCCGCTGCATGGCGATGTAGGCGTAGGACGCGGCGTCTGCCATGAAGCGCAACTGCTTGCGATCGACCAGCGACGGAATGTCGATCTCGGGTGAGCCGGCCACGTGGGAACGCATACCCATATCGATTTGCTCCTGCCGAATGCGGATGCCTGAGCGCCCTTCATACAGCGAGCGGGTGACAGTCTGCGCATCGTTGCCCAGGCACGAAACGATCCCCAGACCGGTAATAACGACTCTTTTACCCATAGGATTAGAACGACTCCGTCGATTTGAACAGGCCGACCCGCAGTTCGGAGGCCGTGTAGATTTCACGACCGTCCACCGAAACGCTGCCATCAGCTATGCCCATCACCAGCTTGCGCTCGATGACACGCCGTATGTCTATGTTATAGACCACTTTGGATGCCGAGGGCAGCACCTGCCCGCTGAACTTGACCTCGCCGCAACCCAGCGCCCGCCCCCGGCCAGGGTTCCCGCGCCAACCCAGGAAAAAGCCGACCAGTTGCCACAGGGCATCCAGGCCCAGGCAGCCGGGCATGACCGGATCGCCGGGAAAGTGACACTGGAAAAACCATAAATCGGGATGAATGTCGAGTTCGGCGATGATCTGCCCCTTGCCATGCTTGCCACCCTCGGAACTGATGTGGGTAATGCGGTCCAGCATCAGCATATTGTCCGTGGGCAACTGTGCATTGCCCGGACCGAACAGTTCGCCATGGCCGCAGCTGACCAGTTGATCCCTGTCGTAGGCACTTTTTGCTGTCATAGCTATTCCAGGGTTGGCTTGATGTCTGCACCGTCGGATTGGGGCTGGTGGCAGCGCGGTTGCCGGAATCCAGGCGCGGCTCCGGGGGGCCTGGGTATTTTAAATGCTGAGGGCTACAAGTCCAGCGCATTTCCCCGGTTGCACCCGTTTCCCTTGACCCCGGTCACAGCCTGGTAACACAACGCCGCACTTGGTAGCCAAGCATATGGGCATCCGCTACCATATCGGCACTCTTGGGCGCTTGTTGGCGCCGGCTGTGAGGGGCGACCTCCACCAGAATTTTCTCACCGCACCCGCGAACGGTGATACAGGAATAATATGCTAACACCCGTACTTCTCTCCGGTGGCGTCGGCAGCCGGCTTTGGCCAGTCTCGCGCGAGACTCACCCCAAGCAATTCCTGCCCCTGGCCAGCGAGCTTTCGATGTTGCAGGAGACCCTGCGCCGCACCTCCGGGCTGGAGGAGGGGCCGCCGCTGGTGGTGTGCAACGAGGAACATCGCTTCATGGTGGCGGAGCAACTGCGCGAGGTGAATATCAAGGCCTGCGCCCTCATCCTTGAACCCCAGGGTCGCAACACCGCCCCTGCGGTCGCCCTGGCAGCTATCCAGGCGTTGAAGGCTGACCCGGAAGCACTGCTGCTGGTGCTCCCCGCCGATCACCTGATCCAGGACGTGGGCGCTTTTGCCCGCGCCGTCGGCCGCGCGGTTCCCCTGGCGGCGCAGGGCCGCTTGATGACCTTCGGCGTGGTGCCCTCGAGCCCGGAAACCGGTTACGGCTATATCAAGTGCGGCGCCGCCCTCGACGCAGAGCTCTACGATCTCGAGCGCTTTGTAGAGAAGCCGGATGCCGCCACGGCCCAGGCCTACCTCGACAGCGGCAATTATCTGTGGAACAGCGGCATGTTCCTGCTGCGCGCCGCCACTTACCTGGAGCAGTTGGGCGTACACGCGCCGGCGATACTCGGCCACTGTCGCGAGGCGATGGCCGGGGCCATCGCCGACATGGATTTCGTGCGGCCGGCCGCCGGCGCCTTCCTCGATTGCCCGAGTGACAGCATCGATTACGCGGTCATGGAAAAAACCGACCTGGGCGGCGTGGTCTCCCTGGATTGCGGCTGGAGCGACGTGGGGGCCTGGTCCGCCCTGTGGGATGTGGCTGAGCGCGACAGCAGCGGCAATGCCTGCAAGGGTGATGTCATGCTCGAGGGCTGCAGCGACAGTTACTTCCGCAGCGAATCGCGCCTGCTGGCCGGTATCGGGGTGAGCGACCTGGTGGTGGTGGAAACCGCCGACGCGGTGCTGGTCGCGGATCGAGCCCGGGTGCAGGACGTCAAACTCATCGTCAATCGCCTGAAGCAACAGCGTCGCCCCGAAGTTTCCCAACACCGCCGGGTGTATCGCCCCTGGGGCTCCTATGAGTCGCTGGTGACCTCCCAGCGTTTCCAGGTGAAGCGAATCGTGGTCAACCCGGGCCACACTCTCTCGCTGCAAATGCACCACCACCGCGCGGAGCACTGGATAGTGGTGCACGGCACCGCGGAGGTCACCTGCGAGGACAAGGTTTTCATGCTGGGGGAGGATGAATCGACCTACATACCCCTGGGTCACAAGCACCGCCTCGCCAATCCAGGGCGTATCCCGCTGGAGCTGATCGAAGTGCAGTCCGGCGCCTATCTCGGCGAGGACGACATCGTGCGCTATGAGGATATGTATGGGCGCAGCAAGTAGGTTCGTTGTTTACACGGAGCTGTTATGAAAATTACCAAGTGCCTGTTTCCCGTCGCCGGCTACGGCACCCGTTTCCTTCCGGCCACCAAGAGCATGCCGAAGGAAATGTTGCCGATCGTCAACAAACCGCTGGTGCAATACGGTGTTGAGGAGGCGATTGCCGCAGGTATGACCACCTGCGCCATGGTCACTGGCCGTGGCAAGCGCGCCATAGCCGATCACTTCGATATCAGTTACGAGCTCGAGCATCAGATTTCCGGCAGCGGCAAGGAGGTGCATCTCCAGAGTATCCGCAATGTGCTGGACAAGGGCGTTTTCACCATGGTGCGCCAGCGCGAGATGAAGGGCCTCGGGCACGCCATACTCACCGGCCAGTCACTGATCGGCAACGAGCCTTTCGGCGTGCTGTTGTCCGATGACTTGTGCCTGAATGACGGTCCTGGTGTGTTGGCCCAGATGGCGGAGCTGTTCAAGCAGTTTCGCTGCTCCATCGTGGCGATCCAGGAAGTGCCCCACAATGAAGTTAGCAGCTACGGGGTGATTGCCGGGGAGAGCTTGCGCGATGGCATCTACCGCGTGGACCAGATGGTGGAGAAGCCTGATCCCAAGGACGCGCCTTCCAACCTCGCCATTATCGGCCGCTACATACTCACGCCGGACATCTTCGAAATCATTCGCGAGACGCCACCCGGCGCCAACGGCGAAATCCAGTTGACCGATGCCCTGCAGATACAGGCCAAGCGTGGGTGCGTCATGGCCTACAAATTCAAGGGGCGCCGGTTCGACTGCGGCAGCGTGCCGGGCTTTGTCGAGGCAACCAATTTTGTTTACGACAAATACTATTCCAAGGACCAGGGCAGCGGGCAGTGACGGAGATTACCTGCTTCAAGGCCTATGACGTCCGCGGCCGGGTGCCCGACCAGTTGAACGAGGCTATCGCCCGGCGCATCGGCCGGGCCTATGCGCAGGTCATCGAGCCGCGCCAGGTCGTTGTCGGGCACGACATCCGGCTCAGCAGCGAGGCGATCAAGGCCGCCCTGGTGCAGGGTTTGGTGGAGCAGGGAGTGGATGTCTACGACATTGGCCTGTGTGGCACCGAGGAAATCTATTTTGCCACTTCCCACGCCGGGATGGACGGCGGCATAGCCGTTACCGCCAGCCACAACCCGAAGGACTACAACGGCATGAAGTTCGTGCGGGAGGATTCCCGGCCGATTTCCGGCGATACCGGCCTGTTCGATATCCGCGCCCTGGCGGAACGGGATGAGTTTCAGCCGGCTGCCCGTCCGGGGCAGGTGCATCAGCTTGATACCTCTGCGGCCTATGTCCGGCACCTGCTCTCCTACGTGGATTTGGCCGCCCTGAAACCGCTGAAGATAGTGGTCGATGCGGGCAATGGCGGTGCCGGCAGGGTGGTGGACCTGCTGGAGCCGCACCTGCCCTTTGAATTTATCAGGCTGCATCACGAGCCCGATGGCAATTTCCCCAATGGCGTACCCAATCCGCTGGAGCCGGAAAATCGCGCCGCGACTATCGCGGCGGTGCGCGAGCACGGTGCCGACCTGGGTCTGGCCTGGGACGGCGATTTTGATCGCTGTTTCTTCTTCGATGAGCACGGCGATTTCGTCGAGGGTTACTACGTGGTGGGCCTGTTGGCCGAGGCCTTCCTGAAACGCCAGGGCCCCGCACGGGTGGTGCACGATCCGCGCCTGATATGGAATACGATCGACATCGTCGAGTCACTCGGCGGCGAAGCGGTGCAGAGTAAGACCGGGCACGCCTTTATCAAGGAGCGGATGCGGCTGGAAAACGCCGTCTACGGCGGCGAGATGAGCGCCCACCATTATTTTCGGGATTTCGCCTACTGTGACAGCGGCATGATCCCGTGGCTGCTGGTGACGGGCCTGGTCTGCGCCGCCGGTAAGGGGCTGTCCACCCTGGTGTCCGAGCGGGTGGCGGCTTACCCCTGCAGCGGAGAGATCAATCGCACGATTGGTGATCCCACCGCGGTGCTGACCCGGGTGGAAGGCGTCTACCGCGGGCAGGCCATCTCCATCGAATATGTTGACGGCCTGAGCATGGCGTTCGCCAACTGGCGCTTCAACCTGCGCATGTCCAATACCGAGCCGGTGGTGCGGCTGAATGTGGAAAGCCGCGGTGATGCGGCGCTGATGCAGGCCAAAACCCGGGAGTTGCTGGGCCTGATCGACACTCCCTGAGGCCCTGCGACCGGGCCTGTCATCCCATTGCGCGCCGCTGCGGTTACCCGGGTCCGGGTGCGTCCCTGCCTGCGGCGGCGTCCCGCCACTCGCCCATCAGGCGCTCCGTGGAGGGGTCCATCGCGCCTGAGCCGGGCTCCCCGGACAGCCGGGCCAGGATTTCCGCGCCGATCTCCTTGCCCAGCTCCACACCCCATTGATCGAAGGGATTGATGCCCCACAGGCGCGCGCTGCAAAAGGTGCGGTGCTCGTACAGCGCCAGCAACGCGCCGAGCGTCCCGGGAGACACGCACTCCATGGTGATCACGCTGTTGGGGCGGCTGCCGGGCATGGCCAGGTGAGGCGCGAGCCGGCTGGCTTCGGCCTCGCCCACCCCGCGCTGCGACAGGGCCAGCCGTGCCGACTCCTGCGACCGGCCTACCATCAGGGTGCGGCTCTGGGCCAGGCAGTGGGCCACCAGGCGCCGGTGTTGTTCTTGCATGCCGGTGTGGGTTGTCAGCGGCAGCACGAAGTCCGCGGGGCACAGCAGCGTGCCCTGGTGCAGCAACTGGTGAAAGGAGTGCTGGCCCATGGTGCCGGCGGAACCCCACAGCACCGTGCCCGTGGTATAGGGCAGGGCCCTGCCATCGCTGCTGACGCCCTTGCCATTGCTTTCCATGGTCAACTGCTGGAGAAAGTCGGGCAGGCGCTGCAGGCCGTGGTCGTAGGGCAGCACCACGTGGTTGCCCGCCTGGAAGAAATTGCTGTACCAGACTTCGAGCAAGCCCAGCAGCAGGGGCATGTTGGCACCCGGGGCGCTGCCGTGGAAATGGTCGTCCATGGCCCGGGCGCCGGCCAGGAAGTCCTCGAACCGCGCCCAGCCGATGGCGATGGCGCAGCTCAGGCCGATGGCGGACCAGACCGAATAGCGCCCCCCTACCCAGTCCCACATGGGCAGGCAGTTGGCGGCGGGAATGCCGAATTCCGCGGCGGCCGCGAGGTTGGCTGTCACCGCAATGAAGTGCTTGTCCAGGTCGCTCTCGGCCGCCCCGGCGTTGAGCAGCCAGCTGCGCGCGGCCAGGCTGTTGGTCAGGGTCTCCTCGGTGCGGAAGGACTTGGAGCAGACGATGAAGAGGGTGGATGCGGGGTCCAGTTCCAGTAGCGTACCCTGCAGGTCCGCCGGGTCCACATTGGCCACGTAGTGACAGCTGATATTGCCATGGAAGGGCCTGAGCGCCTCGGTGACCAGGCGTGGGCCCAGGTCCGACCCACCGATGCCGATGTTGACGACATCGGTTATGGCGGCGCCGGAAAAGCCCATCTGCCGGCCGTCGTTCAGCCGCTCGGACCACTGCCGCATCAGCTCGCGCGAGGCCGCTACCTGCCCGAACTCGGCATCCATGCCATGGCTGCCGGCAGCGCGCAGGAGGGTGTGCAGCGCCGGCCGGTTCTCCGTATTGTTGATGTGCGCCCCGTCAAACAGGGCTTCGATATCGTCCTGCACACGGCTTTGTTGCGCCAGTTCCAGCAGTCCCGCCAGCGCCGCCCTGGTCAGCAGCTGCTTGGAGTAATCCAGCTTCAGCCCGGCCGCCTCCAGGGTAAAATCGGCGGCCCGCTGCGGGTCGTCGGCAAACAACTGTTCGATGGAGATCGCGCGCAGCGTTCCGGCCAGCGCCTGTAGTTTGCCGTAGCAGGGTAATTCGGACAGAAGCGGGCGTACTGCCATGAGCGGACCTTGGCGCGGGGATGAATGAGGCCCTGAGTATAGGAATGCCCGCGCGCAGGCGCAACGCGGACGAGGTGACATCGGCGCGGGGTACCGCGACCGCTCAGTGGTCCCGGTGGATAGACAGGAAGGTAAGTCGCTCCAGTGCGGCGCGACAGCTGCCGGGGGGCAGTTGCTCCAGCAGCGCCAGCGCCCGGTCATGGTAGAGCCGCGCCTGGGTGCGGGTGTAGGCAAGGGAGCCACCGCGCTGAACCGCGTCGATGACCTCGGCCAGGGTGTCGGCGTTCCTGGCGGTGATGGCGTTGCGAATGAGATCCCGCTGCGCTGTCGCGGCCTCGCGCATCGCGTGGATCAGGGGGAGGGTGGTCTTGCCTTCGGTGAGGTCATCCCCGACATTCTTGCCCATGGCGGCAGGATCGCCATCGTAGTCCAGCACGTCATCGATCATCTGGAAGGCAATGCCCAGGTTGAGCCCGAAACCGTGCATGGCCTCGCGCACCGCCCGGCTTGCACCGCTCAGGGCAGCGGCCCCGTAGCAGGCGGCGGCGAACAGAATGGCCGTCTTGCGGGTAATAATGTCGATGTACTCTGCCTCGGTGGTGTCCGCCTGGCCGGCCCTGATCAGTTGCAGCACCTCGCCCTCGGCGATGGTGTTGGTGGTGTCGGCCATGTGGGCGAGGATATCCATGTCCGCCAGTTGCACCATCAGCTGGAAGGCGCGGGTATAGAGAAAATCGCCGACCAGCACCGACGGGGCGTTGCCAAACGCTGCGTTGGCGGTGGGCCGTCCCCGGCGCAGGCTGGAGATATCCACTACATCGTCGTGCAACAGGGTGGCGGTATGGATAAATTCGATGATCGCGGCAAACTTGATATGCGCCTGGCTGCAGGGGCCCAGCGCGGAGGCACAAAGCAGTACCAGCAGCGGGCGCAGGCGTTTGCCGCCGGCGTCGACGATGTAGTGCCCCACGTTCTCCACCATGGGTACGTCGGAATGGAGCTGCTCCACGATGAGCCGATTGACCTGCTCGAACTCCGTGGCAACGGTGTCGCGAATCTGCTGCATGGTTAGGGAAGGTATGGAAAATGCCCGGGCATGCTAGGTTGCTGCCCGCGGGCTGTCAAGCGAGGGTCCCGGGGGTCGGACAGCGGCCGTGCAGGGTGGCCTAAGTTCTTGTTTTCAGGAAATAATTAGGCCTTGCCGTCGGAGTCTGATTTGAGTAGAATCGCCGCCCTCTGGCCCCTGTCGCGCTCCACTGCTGCTCGGGTCGGCGTTAACCAACTGTTAGTGCCAGTCTCTGCCCCCTTGATTTACAAGGGTTTTTTTCAGTTGCGAGCAGGCTAACTCAACGGAGCACACTATGTACGCAGTAATAGAAAGCGGTGGCAAGCAGCATCGCGTGGTTGAAGGCGAAACCCTGAAACTGGAAAAAATTGAGGCCGCTACCGGCGCTACCGTGGAATTTGACAAGGTATTGATGGTAGGCGGCGGTGACAGCATCAGGATTGGCACCCCCGTGGTTCCCGGCAGCAAGGTAACCGCCGAGGTGGTTGGCCATGGTCGTCACAAGAAGGTCAAGATCGTAAAGTTCAGTCGCCGCAAGCACTACCGGAGAGAAACCGGGCACCGCCAGTGGTTCACCGAGGTGAAGATCACCGGTATTACGGCGTAACAGGAGGGTTTGAGCAATGGCACACAAGAAAGCTGGTGGTAGTACTCGCAACGGTCGTGATTCCCAGAGCAAGCGCCTGGGTGTAAAGCGCTTCGGTGGTGAAACAGTTCAGGCAGGCAGCATTATCGTGCGCCAGCGTGGTACCCGCTTTCACCCCGGCACCAACGTGGGAATCGGCAAGGACCACACCTTGTTCGCTACCGTTGACGGCAAGGTGGAATTCGTGACCAAGGGCCCGAACAGCCGCACGTTCGTCCAGATAGTAGGCGCCTGAGGCGCGGCGCCGGCCCGGGTAACCCCAAGCCTCGTCAGTGACGGGGCTTTTTTTTGGATGCACTGCTTTTCCCCTAGATTCGGTCCTGGCTTGCGCGGCCGGTCGCGGCTGGGTAGAAGCCCCTCGAAAAGGCCGCAGCTCCGCAAACAAAAGTGGCTGCTGCGCAACTCAACGATTTTTCGCTGCGCGAAAAATTCGGATTCGAACAGTACCCGAAAAGCGGGGCAGGCTCTGCTCGCAGAGAGCCCCACTTTTGTTTGCTGCGCTAGGCGCGACCTGATGTTTTCGAGGGGCTTCTACCCATCCACGCCCTCAGAATGAGCAGGCGACAGGTGATGTACGGTAAAACTCAAGAGCGGTATCAGGCAGGGGTCCGGGTATGTCCTGGCGGAATATAAAAGGCCAGCGCCGAAGGAGTGGAGGGAGACAGCGTAGCGCTTTAAGGCTCCCGACCGAGGGCCTACCCCGCTTCATCGGGTACTGAGGGAAGCCCGGAGGGCCGCGGACATGGAGCCAGGACATACCCGGACTCCTGCCGAGAGCGGAGCAGGAAACGCGCCGCGCGAATGGACAGCCCTTGGTTTGAATTAACCGCGGTCAATTTTCTATATACTGCCAATCCAGCCGCTGTCCCACGGACGCGGCCAGCGACACAATGGAACACAAATGAAATTCGTAGATGAGGCAAGTATCAAGGTTTTCGCCGGCAATGGCGGCAGTGGCTGCCTTAGTTTCCGGCGGGAAAAATATATACCCAAGGGGGGCCCCGACGGCGGCGATGGCGGGGATGGCGGCAGCGTCATCATGGAAGCGGACAGCTCCCTCAACACCATGGTCGACTTTCGCTTCCAGCGCGCCTTTCGGGCGCAGAACGGCGAATCCGGGCGCGGGCAGAACAAGACCGGCAAGAGCGGCGAGGACCTGGTGTTACGGGTACCGTTGGGCACCACCATCCTCGACGAGGACACCGGCGAGATGCTGGGTGACCTGTCCGTACCGGGCCAGCGCCTGGTCGTGGCCCAGGGCGGCTTTCACGGGCTGGGCAATGCCCGCTTCAAGTCCAGCACCAACCGGGCGCCGCGCCAGACCACCAAGGGCAGCGAGGGCGAGCAGCGCGATCTCAAGCTAGAGCTGAAAGTGCTGGCGGACGTAGGCCTGCTGGGTCTGCCCAATGCCGGCAAATCCACCTTTATCCGGGCAGTCTCCTCGGCCACGCCCAAGGTTGCGGATTATCCATTCACCACCCTGGTGCCCAATCTCGGGGTGGTAAAGGTGGAGGCCCACCGCAGTTTCGTAGTGGCGGACATCCCCGGGCTGATCGAGGGCGCGTCGGATGGCGCGGGCCTGGGCATACGTTTCCTCAAGCACCTGACCCGCAACCGCATCCTGTTGCACCTGGTGGACATGGCGCCTTTCGACGGTAGTGAACCGGCGGATGCGGCGCTGGCCATCGTGCGGGAACTGGAGCGCTTCAGTCCCACCCTGGCGGCGCGGGAGCGCTGGCTGGTGCTCAACAAAACCGACCTGATTGACGCCGCAACCTTCGCGGCGCGGCGTGACGCCCTCGTGGCCGCGCTGGGCTGGCAGGGCAGGGTCTATGCCATCTCCGCCATTACCGGCGAGGGCACCGCTCCCCTGTGCGGTGACATGATGATTTACCTGGAGCAGCGTCGCGCCGCCGAATTGGAAGACCCCGCGCTGGCGGAGGCCGAGCGGCAGATGCAGTTTGCCATGCAGGACGAGGCGAGGCAGCGGGTCGAGGAGTACCGCGCCCGCCAGCGCGAGACTGCCAGGGCTAACAGGCATGGCGAGCACGAAGGCGACGACGACTTTGATGACGATGATTATGATGTTGAAGTGGAATACGCACCCTGAGGCAAGAAATGGCTGATCGCAGTGAAATCGCCGGGGCCAGGCGTTGGGTCGTCAAGGTCGGCAGCGCGCTGCTGACCGATGATGGGCGGGGTCTCAACCCGGCGATCATCGCCACCCTGGTGGAACAGCTGGTGCAGCTGCGCGCGCGCGGTTGTGAAGTGGTGCTGGTGTCCAGCGGTGCGGTTGCGGCAGGCATTGTCAGGCTGGGCTGGAATGCCCGCCCCCACCTGCTGCATAAATTGCAGGCCGCCGCCGCCGTGGGCCAGTCGATCCTGGTGCAGCACTATGAGAATGCCTTTAAGCAGCACGGGATCGCCACCGCCCAGATCCTGCTGGTACACGACGATGTGACCGCGAGGGATCGCTACCTCAACGCCCGGGGTACGCTCAATACCCTGCTCGAGTTGGGGGTGGTGCCGGTGGTGAATGAAAACGATACCGTGGTCACCGACGAGATACGCTTCGGCGATAACGACACCCTCGCGGCCCTGGTGGCCAACCTCATCGATGCCGACGCTTTGCTGCTGCTGACGGACCAGCAGGGCATGTACCGGGAAGATCCCCGCCGCAATCCGGACGCCGAGCTGCTGCAGAGTTGTGACGTACATGATCCGGGTCTGGACGCCATGGCGGGGGAGGGGGGTGTGCTCGGCCGCGGCGGCATGGTGACCAAGCTGCGCGCCGCCCGGCTGGCGGCCCGTTCCGGCACCGAGACCATCATTGCCTCGGGGCGGGAGGGGAATATCATCACCCGGGTCACCACCGGAGACGCCATAGGTACCTGGTTCCGCACCGGGAAGCAGCCTGAGAATGCCCGCAAGCAATGGCTGGCGGGGATGGTGCAGGTACAGGGCAGCCTCGAGTTGGATGAGGGCGCCGTGCGGGTGCTGCGCGAGTCCGGTCGCAGCCTGCTTGCGGTTGGGGTGCGCGCCGTGCAGGGCAATTTCACCCTGGGGGAGATGGTATCGTGCAAGGACGGCAACGGCAGTGAGGTCGCCCGGGGGCTGGTCAACTACAGCGCCGACGAGACCCGGCGCATCATGGGTCGGCCGTCAGGGGATATCGAGGGCGTGCTGGGATACCTGCGGGACGAAGAGCTGATCCACCGCGATAACCTGGTGCTGCTCTAGCTCATCCAGCGGCCGATCGGCGTTTTGACCCAGAGGAAGTCCATGAGCTTCTTCATTCCCTCGGCGCTTTTTGCGCTGTAGGGGTAGGCGTTCTGCATCTTGCCGCCGAAGCGGTCGATGACAATGGGCATCTCGTGGCAGTAGCCCCGCATGCCTTTCTTGCCGTTCACTTGCCCCAGCCCCGACTTTTTGCGCCCACCGAAGGGGGCCGCGGGAATACCGTAACTCACCGCCATATCATTGACGCTGCAGCTGCCGGTATCGATAGCCGCCGCCAGGCGATAGCCCTTCTCCTTGTCTTTGGTCCAGACGTTGCCATTGAGGCCGAATTCTGAATCATTGGCCAGGCTGATGGCCTCCTGTTCACTGGCCACTTTCTGGATACACAGGATGGGGCCGAAGGTCTCGTGGATCATGATATCCATGCTGTTGTCGACCCCGGTGACGACCGTGGGTTCGTAATAGAGTCCAGGTAGGTCAGGGTTGCGCCGGCCCCCCATCAGGATGTTGGCGCCCTTGGCCCTGGCGTCCTCCACGTGGGCTTCGATGATAGCCATCTGCCGATCCCAGAACACCGCCCCCACGTCTTCCTCCCAGCCATGCTGCTGGCCCTGGCGCAGGCCCTTGCCCTTCTCCATGACCAGGCGCAGGAATTCGTCGTATACCGCGGCCACCACGTAAATCCGCTCGGTGCCGCAGCAGTAGTGACCGGTGTTCATGCAGGACCCCAGCCAGGCGCCATCGGCGGCCCGGTCCAGGTCCGCATCGGCACAGACGATCATGGCGTCATTGCCGCCCAGCTCGAGGGTGCAGGGGATAAGCTGGCTGGCGCAGGCTTCCGCCACCTTGCGTCCGGTGGCCACGCTGCCGGTGAAGGAAACCTTGTCCACACCGCCGCGCACGATCGCAGCGCCGGTCTCGCCATCGCCCAGTAATACCTGGAGTACGCCATCGGGCAGGCCCGCCCGGGTAAAGATGGTCTCTGCCAGGCGCGCTGAAAACGGCGTGACCTCGGAGCCCTTGGCCACCACCGTATTGCCTGCCAGCAGGGCCTGCGCCGCCTGGTTCATGACCAGGACGAAGGGCCCGTTCCAGGGGGTGATCAGGCCTATGACCCCCAGCGGCTTATACACTATCCGCAGCTGCTTCATCAGGCCCAGCAGGCCGTGAACCCGCCGCTTGCGGGGCCCGAGGAATTTCTCCGCGTTTTTGGCGTAATAGCACAGGGAGTCCGCAACCGAGAAAATCTCCATGCTCATGGCATCGGTGCGCGCCTTGCCGGTCTCGGCCACCACGGTATCGATGATCTCGTCCTGGGTTTCGAGCACGATCTGCAGGGCGCGCTCGACAATGGCGGCGCGAGCCTTCATCGGCGTGGCGGCCCAGGCCGGCTGCGCCGCCCGCGCCCTGGCGATGGCGGCGGCGACATCATCCGCATTGGCGCACACGATCTCCCCGGTGGTTTCCAGGGTGACCGGGCTGCGCAGTTGCAGGTGGCGGCGGGCGTCGCTGGAGGCAATCGGTTCGTAGATGGACATGGCATGCTCCTGTTAGACTCCCGACAAACTATTGGCCATTAGTTTCAGTGTCAATGCCTGTTGCCGGACCCGCTCGGGTCGGGTATGAATTACAAGACCGTATGACTGTGGGATAATCGCCGCCCTTCGCCAGGCATAACAAGAAAGGCTCATGACAGTCTCACCGACCTTACTTCTGGTTTTCTACTGTGCCGCCATCGCAGGCTTCTCGATGGTGGGAGGACAACTGCCGAACTGGGTCAGGATGACCCATACCCGCACCCAGGTGGCGATGAGCCTGGTGTCCGGCCTGATGCTGGGGGTAGCGTTCTATCACCTGCTGCCACACAGCGTGGCCATGCTGCCCGGACCGGGTGCGACGGATGTATCGGTGCGCTGGCTGATGTTGGGGCTCATCACAATGTTGCTGTTGCTGCGAATTTTCCATTTTCACCAACATGACTTCAGTCACGAGGAGGAGGACCACCACGACCACCATCATCAGCACGAGCATGGCCATGCGCACAGCTATAGCCACCCGGCTCCCGCGAGCAGGGTCAGTTGGCTCGGCATAGCCCTGGGCTTGGGTGTGCACACGGTGATTGATGGGATCGCCCTGGGGGCGGTCATGCAGGCCGAGATTGCAGACGGGTCTGTGGGGGTGGTCGGGCTGGGCGTGTTTCTGGCGATACTACTGCACAAGCCGCTGGATGCCATGTCCATCACCACCGTGATGGCTGCCGGGGGCTGGAACGCCAGGGCGCGTACTGCCAACAACCTGGTGTTTGCCCTGATGTGCCCGTTGGGCGCCCTGCTGTTCTATTTCGGCGTGGATTACCTTGGCAGTCACAGCGATTACGTAGTGGCTGCTGCGCTGGCATTCTCTGCCGGCGCCTTCATTTGTATCGCCCTCAGCGACCTCCTGCCGGAAGTGCACTTCCACAGCCACGACCGGGCCAAGCTCACCGCGGCATTTCTGCTGGGAATCGGCATTGCTTACGCCATCGGGGCACTGGAGCCGGCGGCTTATCATCTTGCACACCCCTGAGTCGATCGAGGCTTAAACTATGGTCAAGCGTGTCATCTATCCCCCCGTCTGGCTGCTGCTGGGGCTTATCGCCATTTTTATGCTCAATGAGTTTTACCCCATCGCCCATTTCACCAGCCTGGCCGCCCAGGTTGTCGGCGGGGCGGTCATCGTGATCGGCCTGCTGTTGCTGGTACTCGCCAATGGCCTGTTCGTGCGGGCGGGCACAGATGTCATCCCGTTTCGGAACGTGACCAGACTGGTTACCAGCGGCGTTTACCGCTACACCCGCAACCCGATGTACCTTGGCATGTTTGCGGTGCTGCTGGGCTGCGCGGTCACGGTTGGCGCGGTATCCGCGCTGCCGGTGCCGCTGTTGTTCGCGGCTATCGTGGAGGCGCGTTTTATCCGGCCGGAGGAGCAGATGCTGCGCGGCCTGTTCCCGGAAGAATACCCGGCCTATTGCGCGCGGGTGCGGCGCTGGCTCTAGCCGCCTGAAGTCCTATACTCACGTCGGCTTAACCCCAACAAACCCTCGCGGAGGATGTCCCAATGTTGCTAGGCGTACCCAAGGAAATAAAAACCCAGGAATACCGCGTGGGCCTGACCACCGGCAGCGTGCTGGAGCTGGTTCATCACGGGCACCAGGTCCTGGTCCAGAGCGGCGCGGGTGGTGGTATCGGCCTGAGCGACGACCTGTACCGGGCGGCCGGGGCGGAAGTGGTGGCGACCGCCGCCGAGGTGTTCGAACGGGCCGAGATGGTGGTGAAGGTCAAGGAGCCCCAACCTGAAGAGTGCAAAATGCTGCGGGAGGGCCAGGTGCTGTTTACCTACCTGCACCTGGCGCCCGACCCGGACCAGACCAGGGCACTGCTGGATTCAGGCTGTATCGCCATCGCCTACGAGACGGTTACAGGCCCCAACAATACCCTGCCGCTGCTGTCGCCCATGAGCGAGGTGGCGGGGCGCATGGCGATCCAGGCCGGGGCCCATTGCCTGGAGAAGGAGCAGGGCGGTTCCGGCATCCTGCTGGGCGGTGTGCCGGGGGTTGAAGCCGCCCGGGTGGTGGTGATTGGCGGCGGCGTAGTGGGTACCAATGCGGTGCGCATGGCCATGGGCATGGAGGCGCATGTCACCGTGCTGGATCGCTCGCTGCAGCGCCTGAAGGAACTGGACTTCCAGTTTGGTTGCATGTTGAACACAATCTACTCCACCCGGGAAGCCCTGAACCGTTATGTGGCCAGCGCCGATCTGCTGATCGGCGCCGTGCTGGTTCCCGGGGCCGCTGCGCCGAAGCTGGTGGACCGTGCCATGTTGCGAACCATGAAGCCCGGCTCCGTGCTGGTGGATGTGGCCATCGACCAGGGCGGATGTTTCGAAACCAGCCGGCCCACCACCCACGCTAACCCGACCTATGTCGAGGAAGGTGTGGTGCACTATTGCGTGGCCAATATGCCTGGCGCGGTGGCGCGCACCTCCACCTTCGCCCTGAACAATGCGACCCTGCCCTTTACCCTGAATCTTGCGGACAAGGGCTACCGTCAGGCGCTGCTGGACGACCCCCACCTCTGCGCGGGATTGAATGTGCACCGCGGCCAGCTTACCTACAAGGCGGTGGCCGACGATCTCGGCCTCGACTACGTCGCCGCCAGCCAGGCGCTGGGGCGCTGAGACTGCGCTTGGGGCCGCCCGGACCCGGCGGCAGCCTTGCCTGTCGCTGATCCAGTGCTCTGGTTGTGCCGTATCCAGTGGTAATACAAGCGCGGAGCGAGCAGGCATGGTACAGGTGGCCCGAAAGCGGTGGTCAGGGAGGGGAGGTCGAAGCGCGGGGCCGCTTCTATTGTTACTTTGGCTCTGGTCGGGGGTGGCGATGGCGGCGGATATTGAAGAACCAGCCTGGAAGTTGCGGGGCAGCTTTAACGGCGTCGAGCTGAGGGACTATGCACCCAGCATTCAGGCGAAGACAGTGCTGGCACATGGCGGGGAAACCAGTACCGGCTTCCGGCGCCTGGCGGGGTTCATTTTCGGGGGCAACGACCGCTCCCAGAAGATTGCGATGACTGCGCCCGTGCAGGAAACCCTGCAGGAGCAGGGTCCCGTGATGGCGTTCACCATGCCGTCCCAGTACACCCTGGACGATTTGCCGCGCCCCCAGGATGCAAGTATCACGCTGGAGGAGGTGCCCGCCAGGACAGTGGCGGTGGTGCGCTTCTCCGGATGGGCGACCGACGCGTCCGTGGCGCGCAAGACGCGCCAGCTGCTCGCGACCCTGGAGCAACGCGATATCGTGCCGGTGGGGGTGCCTTCATTGAACCAGTACAACCCGCCCTGGACCCCGCCCTTCCTGCGCCGTAACGAGATCATGGTGGAGGTAGATGGGTCAGCAGCTTCCCTGTAGTGGCGTGGTGCGCGAGGCGGGCAGCAGGTGATAGGGGAGCCTGGGAAGGGGAGGGAAGTTAGAGCAGCTTATCCCCGGCGAGCTTGCGCGCAGTTTCCAGGCCGCCTGCGTTGGTGACATTGGTGTAACCCGCTGCCAGCAGGGACTGCCTGGCCCTCTCCGCCCGCCCGCCGACTGCACAATACAGGTAGATGGGGGCGTCCCTGTCGAGCTTCAGGCCGGCCACTCCCACTTCGATACCGTCAAATGGAATCAGCTGCGCTTCCTCCAAATGGCCCCTCTGGTACTCGGCAGGGGAGCGCACATCGATCCAGACAGAGCCGGCGGGTACTTCCGCAAACAGGCCCGCGCCGGGTAGCAGTGCGACAAGGAGGGTGCCGATTGCGGCTTTTCTGTTCATGTTCGAGCTCCTCTAGTTTTTGGCGCCCATGGCCACTGCACGGGCTTTGGTATTCGCGCCGTCATCGACACTATCATCAACACTATCGAGCCATCCCGACAACTGCCCGATGACGATCACCGCCAGGGCGTCCATATGGCCGGGCGCGCTGTTGAGACAGTGAATATAGTCGAAACGTTCCCCCCCCGCCGCAAGGAAGTAGTCCCGGTTTTCCTCGTCGATCTCCTCCAGGGTCTCCAGGCAGTCTGCGGCAAAGCCCGGGCAGACCACTTGCACGCTTTTTACACCCTGGCCTGGTAGCGCCTTGAGAATGGTGTCGGTGTAGGGCTGCAGCCACTCGGCCTTGCCAAAGCGCGATTGGAAGGTGGTCACGTAGTCCGACGCATTCAGGCCGAGCTGCTCCGCCACCAGGCGCGTGGTCCTGTGGCACTGGCAGTGATAGGGATCGCCCTGGTCCAGGTAACGCCGCGGTTCACCGTGGTAGGAGAACAGCAGCTTGTCGGCTGCGCCGTGGCGGGTGCGATGATCCCGGATGCTGTTGGCGACCGCGGTGATGTACGCCGGATGGTCATGATACTGGCTGACGAAGCGCAATTCCGGCAGCCAGCGGCGCCTCATGAAATCGCTGGCCAGTGCGTCGAAGGTGGAGCCGGTGGTGGCCCCGCCATACTGGGGATAGAGGGGCAACACCAGCAATCTGGTGACACCCCGGTCAAGCATTGACTGGAGTGTGCCGGCGATATCAGGGCTGCCATACCGCATGGCGAAGTCGACGATCACGCGCTCACCGAAGCGCTCGCGCATGACCAACTGGAGCGCCTGCGCCTGGTCGCGGCTGTGGCTCAACAGGGGTGAGCCGTTCTCTGTCCAGATTTTGCGGTACTTGGCGGCGGAGCGGCGCGGGCGCACCCGCAGGATGATGCCGTGGAGGATCAGCCACCACACCGCCCGCGGAATCTCCACCACGCGCGGGTCCCACAGGAACTGGCGCAGGTATTTCCTCAGCGGCTTCGTTTCCGGCGCATCCGGGGTGCCCAGGTTGGTCAGCAGCACACCTACCCGGGGCGACTGGCCGTGGTCGAAATTCTGGTTGCCGATGTATCTCATCACTGCCCAATATACGGTTGCCCGAAGGGGAAGCCAATCATAAAAAAAACCCCCGCTCATGGCGGGGGTTGTT
>Ga0105096_10000043_pt1 | contig 26551 bp, 27 predicted proteins | sample PPLLak3cmMay2015_FD_87036 | JGI IMG/M metagenome (GOLD analysis project Ga0105096, IMG submission 87036) | Freshwater sediment microbial communities from Prairie Pothole Lake near Jamestown, North Dakota, USA - PPLs Lake P7 Core (1) Depth... | ecosystem: Environmental > Aquatic > Freshwater >... | reverse complement strand
GCGGCATGACTACTACACAAGAATTCAAGCGGACACAGACCGGTCGTGTTGTCAGCAACAAAATGGACAAAAGTGTGACCGTTCTGATTGAACGTCAGATCAAGCATGCGTTGTATGGGAAGTACATCAAGCGTTCCACAAAAGTAATTGCGCATGACGAAGACAACAGCTGTGGAGAAGGCGACAAAGTGTTGATCGCCGAATGCCGCCCTCTCTCAAAATCAAAGAGTTGGCGGGTGGTTGAGATTCTGGAGCGGGCACAATAGCCCCGTCATCAGTTCAAACCGGAGAATATTAAAATGATTCAGATGCAGTCCATGTTGACAGCCGCAGACAACAGCGGTGCACGCCGGGTGATGTGTATCAAGGTGCTGGGCGGTTCCAAGCGCCGGTATGCGCGTATAGGTGACATCATCAAGGTGACCGTCAAGGATGCAATTCCTCGCGGTAAAGTAAAAAAAGGCGAGGTATATGACGCCGTGGTTGTGCGGACGACAAGTGGTGTACGCCGCACTGATGGTTCACTGATCCGCTTTGACGGCAATGCAGCTGTGTTGCTGAACAACAAGCTTGAACCCATCGGTACCCGTATTTTTGGACCGGTTACGCGTGAATTGCGCTCAGAACGGTTCATGAAGATTGTCTCGCTGGCGCCAGAAGTGCTGTAGGCCGGAGGAGTAGAGAATGAAACGCATACATAAAGGCGATGAGGTAATCGTCACAACAGGTCGCAGCAAAGGGACGCGTGGTCACGTGCTCCAGGTCCTGGAAAAGGATCGTTTGCTTATTGAAAACGTGAATATGGTCAAGCGCCACACAAAGCCTGATCCGGGTCGTAACAAACCGGGCGGTATTGTAGAAAGGGAAGCTTCTATTCACATTTCCAACGTGTCGATGTTTAACCCGGCAACTGGTAAAGCGGACCGTGTTGGTTTTAAAACGCTGGAAGACGGGAATAAAGTGCGTATTTTTAAGTCGACCGGCGAAGCCGTTGATATTTAGAGATCAGTAAAATGTCCAGATTACAAACATATTACAAAGAAACACTGATACCACAACTGATGGACGAACTTAAGCTCAGTAACGTCATGGAAGTTCCAAAAATCACCAAGATTACGTTGAACATGGGCGTAGGTGAAGCGGTAACCGACAAGAAAGTCATGACGAATGCGACTGCGGATCTGGCTGTTATTTCCGGGCAGAAGCCGATCGTCATTAATTCGCGTAAGTCAGTGGCTTCGTTCAAAATCCGTGACGGTTGGCCGGTCGGTTGCAAGGTAACTTTACGTCGTGAGCGTATGTACGAGTTTCTGGACCGCCTGGTGAATATTTCCATCCCGCGTATCCGGGATTTTCGTGGACTCAACCGTAAATCGTTTGATGGACGCGGGAACTTCAGTTTCGGTATTACCGAGCAGATCATGTTCCCCGAAATTGATTTCGACAAAATTGACACTATTCGCGGTATGGATATCACCATAACCACAAGTGCAAAGAACGATGCGGAAGGATTTGCGCTGTTACAGGCATTTAACTTTCCCTTCAAAGATAAATAGGTAAGGACCCTAGCATGGCAAAAACATCCATGATTAATCGCGAGAAGCGGCGCACCAAGCTGGCTGCGAAATATGTCAACAAGCGCACCGAGCTCAAAGCAATTATTGCGGACCCGGAAGTCGGGTTTGAAGAGAAGCAGCAAGCGATGTTTTCATTGCAGAAGCTACCGAGGGATTCCAGCCCGTCACGGCATCGTAACCGTTGTCAGATAACGGGACGTCCACGCGGGTTCTATCGTAAGTTCGGGTTGTCCCGTAACAAGCTGCGCGAAGCAACCATGCGCGGTGATGTACCGGGCTTGAGAAAGGCCAGTTGGTAAAAAGAATTTCGCGGGTCTTTGGCCTGGCCATAAATTTGAAAGAAGGTATTTAATCATGAGTATGAGTGATCCGATCGCCGACATGCTGACCCGCATCCGGAACGCACAGTCAGCCAATAAAATTTCGGTAAGCATGCCGAATTCGAAGATCAAGGTGGGTATTGCTTCCGTGTTGAAAGACGAAGGCTACATCACTGATTTTCGGGTGGACGAGAACAAAGGCAAGCCAAATCTTGAGATAACACTCAAGTATTTTCAGGGCCGTGGCGTAATCGACGAAATCAGACGCGCAAGCCGTCCCGGGTTGCGGATCTATCGCGGCAAGGATGACCTGCCCCGCGTTCTGGACGGTCTTGGTATTGCGATCGTAAGTACTTCACGTGGTTTTATGACCGACGCAGCTGCGAAATCCGCAGGTTACGGCGGCGAAATCATTTGTTACGTGGCTTAGTGCCTGGTAAGAATTAGGAGATACCTATGTCACGCGTAGCTAAAAATCCAATTAAGTTGCCTTCTGGCGTCGATCTTAATATCAGTGGTTCGCAACTGAATGTGAAGGGGCCCAAAGGTAATCTGACAGTCGCTTTATATCCAGGTATTAGCTTTGATGAAATCAATGGTGAGTACCTCGTGAAAAATGCGAACGAAAAGAACCTGGCCATGGCGGGTACGTTCAGGGCTTTGGTCAGCAACATGGTTACCGGAGTCAGCACCGGTTTTCAGAAAAAATTACAGCTGGTTGGCGTTGGCTATCGTGCACAGGCACAGGGGAATAAGCTGAATCTGGCACTGGGATTTTCACATCCGGTAGAGTATTTCGCACCCGCGGGCATAACGATTGAAACGCCTTCACAAACAGAAATTGTTGTCAGTGGTTGCGACAAGCAAAGAGTCGGCCAGATCGCCGCAGAAATACGTGCATACCGGCCACCGGAACCTTACAAGGGCAAAGGTGTGCGGTACGCAGATGAACGAGTTGTCAGGAAGGAAGCCAAAAAGGCTTAATACAGGTCTTTAATGGGTCGGTCTTTTAGTAACCCGGCTTGCTTAAGAGGAATGAGTAATGGAAAAGAAAACAGCACGTTTGCGCAGGGCGAAAAAAACCCGCTCACACATTCGTCGTTTGGGCGTAGCCCGTCTGACGGTCCACCGTAGTGGACGTCACATCTATGCGCAGGTTATTGCCGCGACTGGAGGCAATGTGATTGCCGCCGCCTCAACCGTGCAAAAAGACCTGCGCTCCGGTTTGACCAGCACCAGCAACAAGGATGCTGCCAAAGCCGTTGGTAAGGCAGTGGCTGAAAAAGCGGTGGCTGCGGGCGTAACGGAAGTGGCATTTGACCGTTCCGGCTACCGTTACCACGGTAGGATTGCCCAACTGGCTGACGCAGCACGCGAAAGCGGACTTAAGTTTTAAACTGCCCCACTGACTGAATAGCAGGGATAAAAATGTCGAGAATGGACAAAGAAATTAGCGATGGCATGCTGGAAAAACTGGTCGCCGTCAACAGGGTTGCCAAGGTTGTGAAAGGTGGACGTGTATTCAGCTTCACAGCGCTCAGTGTCGTGGGTGACGGTAACGGCAAGGTTGGATTTGGTTACGGCAAAGCCAAAGAAGTGCCTGTCGCTATCCAGAAAGCGATGGAGAAGGCGCGTCGGGACATGGTTACCATTTCCCTTAAGAATGGTACTTTGTGGCACCCGCTAAAATCTGCCCATAGCGGCTCGAAGATTTATATGCAACCCGCCTCGGAAGGTACGGGCATTATTGCGGGCGGTGCGATGCGTGCTGTGCTGGAAACAGTAGGTGTGCGTAATGTACTGGCGAAGAGTGTCGGTTCAAACGCACCGATTAATCTGGTCAGAGCGACCATCAAAGGCCTCAAGGCCATGCATAGTCCGGAATCGATTGCCGCCAAGCGTGGCAAAAGCGTCGATGAAATCCTGGCGAACCATAACTGAGCAGAAAAATGGCTAAGAAAGAACACATAAATGTAACTTTGGTACGTTCACCGATCGGTACCCAGCCCAAGCACAGGGAAACCGTGCGTGGGCTTGGTCTCAAGCGTATGCACCAGACCGTGACGTTGGAAGACACGCCTTCAGTTCGCGGAATGGTCAACAAGGTGTATTACATGGTACGAGTGGAAGAGGCCTGAGCAGCTTTTGCGAGCCTGTTAAAAAGGAAAGTACAGAGATGAAATTGAATACGTTAAGTCCTGCTGAGGGCAGTAAAAAAAACCGCAAACGCGTAGGCCGGGGAATCGGCTCGACTGATGGTAAGACTGCCGGTCGCGGACATAAAGGTCAGAAAGCACGTGCGGGTGGTTTTCATAAAGTCGGTTTCGAAGGTGGCCAGATGCCATTGCAGCGCCGTTTGCCAAAGCGTGGTTTTGCCTCGTCCACAGCGCGCTACAATGCAGAAGTGCGTCTATATCACATAGCCGCCATGGAAGCCGATGTCATTGATATCGAAGCGTTGAGGAAAGCGGGAGTTATCAAACATGACGCAAACAAGGTCAAGGTAATCAACACGGGTGAAGTGGGTCGTGCAGTAACACTTAAAGGTCTCGCGGTTACCAAGGGTGCGAAAGCGGCGATCGAAGCAGCGGGTGGAAAGGTCGAGTAATGGCGAAGACGCCTTCACAGGTAGCTGATACGCTTGGTGGTATCGGTCGTTTGACCGAGCTGCGCCAGCGCTTACTGTTCGTATTAGCGGCACTGATTGTGTATCGCATCGGCACCTTTATCCCGGTTCCTGGTGTAAATCCACAGGCCTTGCTGCAATTCATGGATTCACAGCAGGGCACCATCGTTGACGTGTTTAACCTTTTCACGGGTGGCGCACTGGAGCGATTTTCACTGTTCGCATTGGGTGTCATGCCCTATATTTCCGCTTCAATTATCATGCAGTTGATGAGCAGCGCGATACCGCAGTTACAGCAGTTAAAGAAAGAAGGTTCCAGCGGTCGTCAAAAAATTACGCAGTACACACGGATTTTTACCGTGGTGCTCGCCGGTGTCCAGGCAGGCAGCGTGGCGCTGGCTTTACAAAGTCAGTCGTCGGTCGTCTTTTCTCCTGGTTTCGGGTTTATATTCACTGCATTGGTTACTTTGACGGCAGGCACGATGTTTTTGATGTGGCTTGGTGAGCAAATCACTGAAAGAGGCGTTGGTAACGGTATTTCACTGATCATTTTCGCAGGTATCGTTGCAGGATTACCGCGTGCTGTAGCAGGAACATTGGAGTTGGTTAATACAGGCCAATTAAGTATACCGGCAACATTGTTTATCCTGGTTCTGGTTATTGCGGTTGTTTACTTTATCGTCCGGGTAGAGCGCGGCCAGCGTCGAATCACGGTAAATTATGCGCAGCGTCAGGGTAGGGTGGCCTATCAAAACCAGGCAACGCATTTGCCTTTAAAACTGAACATGTCGGGTGTTATCCCCGCTATTTTTGCGTCGAGCCTGGTCATATTCCCGTCTACATTGGCGACCTGGTTTTCAACATCGGAAAACCTTGGTTGGCTAACCGACGTCTCGGCGGCGTTAACGCCGGGTAATTTGCCCTATACGCTGTTGTATTCATCATTGATTGTATTTTTTTGTTTCTTCTATACGGCACTGGTTTTTAACTCGAAAGAAACAGCGGACAATCTGAAGAAGTCCGGTGCTTTTATCCCGGGTATTCGTCCAGGTCGTCATACAGCAGATTATATTGATAACGTACTGACCAGGTTGACTATGGTTGGTTCTTTATACCTGGTTGCAGTGTGTCTGTTACCGGACGTGCTGCAGGTAATCTGGGCAGTGCCATTTTATTTTGGTGGTACTTCGGTGCTTATCGTTGTGGTTGTCATCATGGACTTCATTGCCCAGGTGCAGGCACATCTGATATCGCACAAATACGATAACCTGATGAAAAAGGCAAACCTGAAGTCCTACGGGCGTTCGGGTGTGGTGCGCCGATAGTATTGGTATTTGAGAGCATGGCCCGGGTCATGCAATTGTCGGCGGGATGCGCCAAACCGGTTAAACGGGAAAGCGACACCGCCTTTGTTATCTAAGGAGAGCCGCAATGAAGGTGCAAGCTTCAGTAAAAAAGATTTGCCGGAATTGCAAAATTGTCCGTCGCAGGGGCGTGATATTCGTCATTTGCGAGGACAAGAAACACAAACAGAGACAAGGTTGAGGCAATTCACAATTGTGTGAGTTTCAGCTTTTTCCGGGTAGGAAGGTTCGATATAATGTACTGTTTACGTTAAGCAGTACCAACAGTAGCAGGAGTACGTAGAATGGCTCGCATAGCGGGAGTCAACATACCAGATCAGAAGCACGCATGGGTGGCTTTGACTACCATTTATGGTGTCGGGCGCGCACGCGCTTTGCAAATTTGCGAAGCGGCCAAGGTGGCGCCAGGCGCAAAAATCAGAGACCTTTCGGAACCTGAAGTTGAAAATATTCGCGCAGCGGTGGCAAAGTTTGCCGTAGAAGGTGATTTGCGCCGTGAAGTGGCCATGAATATCAAGCGCCTGATGGATCTTGGTTGTTACAGGGGCCTTCGCCATCGCCGTGGTTTACCGGTGCGTGGTCAGCGTACAAAAACGAACGCCCGTACCCGCAAGGGACCTCGGCGTCCGATCAAGCGTTAAGCGGTTGCAGGTGGATTACTAATGGCAAAGCCAAAACTTAAAGTAAAAAAGAAAGTTAAAAAGGTCGTGGTCGATGGCATCGCCCACGTACATGCTTCTTTTAATAACACGATTATTGCGCTCAGCGACAGGCAGGGTAATGTTCTTTCCTGGGCCACATCCGGCGGTGCCGGGTTCCGTGGTTCACGCAAGAGCACGCCGTTTGCCGCCCAGGTGGCAGCTGATGCTGCTGGCAAAACCGCACTCGAATTCGGGCTGAAGAACCTTGAAGTTCGCATTAAAGGACCTGGCCCGGGTCGCGAATCTGCGGTTCGCGCACTCAATGCATTGGGCTACAAAATCACAAATATTGTTGACGTCACGCCGATTCCACATAACGGCTGTCGTCCGCCAAAGAAACGTCGCGTTTAGGAGTTATAGAAATGGCAAGATTTGTTGGACCAACCTGTAAGCTCGCGCGTCGCGAAGGCGTCGACCTCGGGCTGAAAAGCCCGGCACGTGGACTCGAGTCCAAGTGCAAGCTTAACCAAATGCCCGGGCAACATGGTGCGTCCAGACGCGCGCGTCTGTCGGACTATGCGACCCAGTTGCGCGAAAAGCAGAAAGTCCGTCGAATTTACGGAATTCTGGAAAGGCAATTCAGCAACTACTACGAGAAGGCCGCCGGACAAAAGGGCGCAACCGGTGAAAACCTTTTACGTCTGCTGGAAAGCCGTCTTGATAACGTTGTTTATCGCATGGGTTTTGCGGTGACTCGTGCGCAGGCACGTCAAATGGTTTCGCACAAGTCTATTCTTGTGAATGACAAGCAGGTCAACATTCCGTCATACCAGGTTTCACCGGGTGATGTCGTGAAAGTTGCAGACAAAGCGAAAAACCAGTTGCGCGTAAAAGAAGCGATCACGTTAAACCAGGAAATGGATCTGGTCGCAGTCTGGATGGAAGTCAATAATGAAAAGATGGAGGGGGTTTACAAAACCTATCCTGATCGCGTTGATTTGCCGGCTGATATCAATGAAAGTTTGATTGTTGAACTCTATTCCAAGTAATACCCTGGTTATTTTGCCCGAAGGTGGCAAAAAACTTTAACAGATTGATTATTGAGTGAGGTACATCCCATGATGGATGTGATTGAAAGAATGTTGAGACCCAGAGCGGTTGGTGTCGAATCGATCAACCCTAACCGTGCACGTATTGCACTTGAACCTCTGGAACGTGGTTTTGGACATACCCTGGGTAACGCATTGCGTCGTGTATTGCTGTCTTCAATTCCCGGCTATGCAATAGTCGAAGTCGAGATCGACGGCGTCCTGCATGAATACACAGCCGTGGAGGGTCTGCAGGAAGATATCATTGAAGTACTGTTGAACCTCAAGGGTGTTGCCCTGCAAATGCACGAACGTGAAGAAGCCGTATTTACCTTGAGCAAAAAAGGGCAGGGTCCCGTAACCGCCGGTGACATCCAGGTCGACCATGATGTGGAGATAATCAATCCCGAGCATTTGATCTGCACGCTATCGAAAAACGGCAGTATTAACATGCAACTGAAAGTTCGGCGTGGAGTTGGCTATCAGGCAGCAAACCAGTACATGATCAGCGAAGAAGAAAGCCGTCCAATCGGTCGTTTGCTGCTGGACGCTTCTTTCTGTCCCGTGCGTCGTGTTTCCTACAGCGTGGAAACCGCACGTGTCGAACAGCGCACCGATTTGGACAAACTGATTCTTGATATTGAAACCAACGGCACCATGGACTGTGAGGCTGCAGTGAAGATGGCGGCAAATATCCTCGCCGACCAATTGGCTGTGTTTGTTGATTTCAAGGCCCGTACGGAAATCATTCAAGAGGAAAAATATCAGGAAATCGACCCCGTGCTTCTGCGCCCCATTGATGACCTTGAATTGACGGTACGCTCAGCCAACTGCCTGAAAGCCGAGAGCATTCTATATATTGGTGATCTTGTGCAGAGAACCGAAGTTGAATTATTGAAAACACCAAATCTTGGTAAAAAGTCATTGACTGAAATCAAAGACGTGCTGGCTCAGCACGAGTTGTCACTGGGTACGAAACTTGAAAACTGGCCACCGGCCGCGCTGGCAGACGTTTGATTAAGATATTGGTCAGACTCTGATTCGGTAAACAGAAACAGGAACTAGAAATGCGTCATTTAAAATCAGGTCGTCAACTGAACCGCAACAGCAGTCACAGAAAGGCCATGTTTCGTAACATGGCCAATTCACTGTTCGAGCATGAGATTATTAAGACGACGGTGCCCAAGGCAAAAGAATTACGTCGCGTGGCGGAACCTCTTATAACGCTGGCCAAGAGCGATAGCGTTGCACACCGCCGTCTTGCTTTTGACCGCCTGCGCGACAAGGGGGCCGTCGGTAAATTATTTGATGAAATTGGACCCCGGTTTGTAGAAAGGCCCGGCGGGTATTTACGCATTATGAAATGCGGATTCAGAACTGGCGACAAGGCCCCGATGGCATATGTTGAACTGGTCGGCCGTCCGCGCGCAGACGAACAGGCTGAAACCGAGTAAGCCGATTGGTGAAGTCAATACAAAAGGCCCGGCAATGCCGGGCCTTTTGTATTACGCCGTGAACAAATCCAGCTAAGCAACCTCTGATTAATTTTGAGGGTCCCGCGACAAAGGGATGTGTCGCCGAATCAGCGGCGTTAAGCCATTGATTTGTAGAGCAGTCGAAAATGACACTTTTCGGCTGCCGCGTTCTGATAATGCCAGGACGGCATTAATCAGAACTTCCCTAAAAGAAACTGCCTGCCTGGTAAATAATCATTGCACCGGTATACCCAATACTTGTCATGTAAACCCAGGCGAATATCGGCCATCGCCAGCTGTTGGTTTCCCTGTGAATGGTCGCAAGCGTGGCCGCGCACTGCAAGCACCATGCATAGAATACAAGCAGTCCAAGAACCATTGGTAAAGTGAAAATGAGGCTACCGTCCGGCCACCTGGCCGCACGGAGTTTTTCCGACAGGCTCTGATCGTCAGCATCTGAACCAACCGCGTAGATGGTTCCCATCACTGCAACGACGACTTCCCGAGCAGGAAACCCAGCAAGAACGGCAGAAGAAACACGCCAATCCCAACCAAGCGGTCTGAATACTGGCTCGATAGTTCGACCGACACGCCCCAACCAGCTTTGCTCCATCTGTGCGGCGGCCCTTGCGTGGTCCAGCTCAGCCTGGTTCCAGGCTTCACCGCTTGCGGTAATTTTCGGTGTGAAGTCAGCAGCATCCATGCGTGGGAAATAAGCCAAGGTCCAGACCAGGATGGCTACGACAAAAATAACTGTACCGGCTCTCTTCAGAAAAATCCGGCCGCGGTCGAACAGTTTGATTGCTACTGTCTGCAGGTTGGGTGCCCGGAATTCCGGAAGCGCCAGCATGAAATGTGGTTTAGGTCCCTTTAGTGCCGAGGACTTCAGCAATAACGCCGTAGCCAGGCCACCCATGATACCCAGTATATAAAGTCCGAATAAAACCAGGCCCTGGAGGTTCATCCACCCAATGGATGTGTTCGGAACAAATGCGGCGATCAGCAACGCATAAATCGGAAGCCGGGCTGAACAGGTCAGGAATGGTGCTGCCAGTATGGTGGCAATGCGATCCCGACGGTCCGGAATGACACGTGTTGCCATGATCGAGGGCACGGCACAGGCGAAACTGGACAACATCGGGATCACGGACTGACCTGACAGGCCGACGGTACGCATCACCCGATCCATTAAAAATGAGGTTCGAGCAAGGTAGCCGGTGTCTTCGAGAATAATAATAAACAGGAACAGGATAAGTATCTGGGGCAGGAATATGATGACACTTCCCACCCCGGCGACAACGCCGTCGGCGAGGAAACTGCTGAACGCGGATCTACCTATTTGCGCAACGATCGCCCGGCCCAGTTCTGAGCTCAGCTTGTCAATGGCATCCATCATCGGTGTGGCCCAGGTGAACACTGCCTGGAAAACGAGTAACAAAACGGCAAAGAATAATAGCGTTGCCGGCCACGGCCGGTTCGTCCAGCGTACCAGCCTGGCGCCAATCTTGCTGTATAAAGGCGCTTGCTCCTGGACTTCTGCCATGACCTTTCGAACCCATTTGTAACGCTGTCGCGCCTCCGCTGCAGCAGGTGGTGCATCACCAAACAACCTGGCTCGAAGTAGTCTTACCGTGTCCTGGCCAAGTCTTTGTCCGAGTCTGCCTGCAAAACCGGGGTGGGTTTGTAACAGGGCCTGGATAACATCAATCCTTTGCCAGTCCGGCCCCAGTTCCCGTGAGAGCGTTTCGGCCGTTTCGCTCAATTCCGGCCAGGAAGCAGGGATTGAAGGACAGGCAATGGACGTAATGTTTTCCAGGCCTTCTTTCAATGCATCCAGACCATGACCACTGATGCTGCTCACGGGATAGACAGGAACACCGCCGAGCGCTTTCTGCAAAGCATCGATATCAACGCTGATCCCGTTTGCCGTGGCAGAATCGATCATTGTCAAGGCGACCATGGTTGGCAGTTGCAGTTCCAGCAATTGTTCCAGCAGGTAGAGACCCTGGTAGATATGCGTGGCATCGATGACGACGAGAAGACCGGATGGACGGTCCGTGCCCGTCACCCGTCCGAGGGTTACGTCGACGGCGATTCGTTCATCTACGGACGCGCCATCGAGGCTGTAGATTCCGGGTAAGTCGATGAGGTTAAAGGCGCTATGTTTGAGCTGCACTGTTCCAAGGTGTTTCTCAACGGTGACACCCGGAAAATTGCCGGTTGTCTGGCGCAGACCGGTCAAGCGGTTAAACAGGGTGCTTTTACCGGCATTCGGGTTACCGATGAGTGCTATTGAAGCCCTTGCCTTGTGCCGGATTCCAATACCACTGACAGGTATTTTAACCTCGGTGCTTTCAATCACCTGCCGTTATCCGCGTAACTTTGAAATGACGGGCCTGCTCTTTACGCAGGGAGATGGAACTGCCGAAAAAGCCCACCTCGAGTGGGTCTCCGCCGATGGCGATATTTTCCATGCGTACGATGATGTCTTCAACCATGCCCAGTACCATCAAACGGACTACGCCGGGATCAGTGGTGTCTATTTCGTCAAGTTTGGCCATATCGCCACGGGCCAGGTCTGCAAGTGTCATGTTTTACCTTGATGCGCAAATGAGAGTGATTCGCATTAACGGGTGTATTGTAAAGCATCTTGATGCGCCAGATACATAATCCAGATCAATTAAATGTGGATCATGTAGCGTGAAAAACACCGGGGCGCCATCCCCAAATGCATTTTTCCGGGAAACGCCGGTCTTGATGGACTTCAGGTGAGTGGTTTTTCCCAATTTCCTGATTTGATCACTCCGCAACACGCATTAGCCCGGAAGTGGTAAAGCCAGTGGTTCACAGAAGGTGCGTCGATAATAGCGATATCAGCGTCGTATCCTGGCAGCAGTGAACCGATACGGTGTTCGGCCAATATGGCCCGGGCTGCCACGGTTGTGACACCCTTGAGGGTCTCTTGCGGCGTCATTCTCTGATTCAAACACGCAAGAGTCATGGCCAAGGGTAAATGATAGCTGGGTGCGGATCCGGGATTGAAGTCGGTCGCTACGGCAACCTTGACACCGGCATCGAGCATTGCCCGCGCGGGTAGATAGCGTTCATGCAGATAGAGCGAAGCGAGCGGCAGGCTGACCGCGATTGTTCCGGCCTGGGCCAGTGCCCGGATACCCTCGGCGTCGGCATATTCGAGGTGCTCGGCCGATACCGCACCCACGGTGGCGGCCAGGGTCGCGCCGCCACCGTTGCTCAGTTGGTCCGCATGTACTTTCAAGCCCAGCCCAGCCGACTTGGCTGCAGCAAGAATGATCCCCGCCTCTGCCAGGGTGAAAGCGCCCTTTTCGACAAACACATCGCAAAAGCGGGCGAGCCCGCGATCACCCACCTCGGGAATCAACTGTTTGCAGAGTAATTCGACATAGGCTTCGCGGTTTTGTTGATACTCGTCCGGCACCATGTGCGCACCCAGGAAAGTCGGTATCAGTTCGACCGGCTGCAGACCATTCAACTGATGGTAGATCTCCAGTTGCTTATATTCAGTTTGCTGTTCAAGACCATAGCCCGATTTGCATTCGATGGTCGTGACACCCAGATCAAGCATCCCTCTAAGTGAATACAGGGCTTTTTCCATTAGCTGCCCGGCCGGGATTGCACGGGTGGCCGCCACGGTGCTTCTGATGCCCCCGCCGGCGGCGGCAATTTCCTGGTAGCTCCGGCCCTGCAGACGCATTTCAAACTCATCACCACGCCAACCGCCAAAACACAGGTGTGTGTGGCAGTCGATCATGCCGGGGATGACCAGGCGTTGACGACAATCTATAGACTCATGACCGCCGTATTCTGCGGGTAGGTGAATTTCACGACCTGCCCAGGCTATCCGGTTTTGATCAAACACCAGCGCAGCGTCGTTGATCAAGCCGGCGTCCTGTTGCGCGGTATTGGCGGGGCAGGTGGCCAGTTGGCCGATATTGCGCAATATGGTCACTACTTGAGCGGACCTATCTCGTTCTCGACCGCTTTCAACAGAGCGCCACTGCGCAAAATTTCGGCGCACTGATCCAGGTCATTTCTCACCTCGTAGTCCTGTTCGGCGTGGCGGATTTCCTTGCGTAAGGCTGTGTGGGCGAGCGCCACGCCGTGACCGGGCAGCAGGCTGCCGCGGAAATCCAGCGCCTGTGCCGATGTGAGTAATTCAACCGCCAGGATCAGTTCGACATTGTTCAAGACCGAGAGCAGCTTAAAGGCGCTGATTGAACCCATGCTGACGTGATCCTCCTGGCCGAGACTGGTGGGTATCGAATCGACGCTGGCCGGGTGACAAAGAATCTTGTTTTCAGAGACCAATGCGGCAGCAGTATATTGCGGAATCATGAATCCGGAATTTACGCCGGTGTCGTGCATCAACAGCTTGGGCAGACCGTCATGGCCCTCCAACAAAAGGTAGGTCCGCCGCTCGGAAATGCTGCCCAACTCAGCCAGTGCAATGGCGGCAAAATCCATTGCCAGTGCCAGTGGCTGACCGTGAAAATTTCCACCCGAGAGGATATCTCCCTGTTCAAACACCAGGGGATTGTCAGTGACCGAATTGAGTTCCGTTTCAATGCATTGACGCGAATATGACAAGGCATCCCTGCTGGCGCCATGCACCTGGGGCACACAGCGCAGGCTGTAGGGATCCTGAACCTTGCCGCAGTCGCGGTGGGAGGCAAGGATTTCACTGCCTTCCAGGAGTTTTCTTATATTGGCGGCAACGGTCTTTTGCCCCTGGTGGGGTCTGACCGCGTGAATTCGCGCGTCGAAGGGTACGGCACTGCCCTGCAATGCCTCGAGACTCATCGCAGCCAGCAGGTCGGCCTCTCTTTGTAGTACCAGTGTCCGCTCGAGCACAAATGCACCGTAGGCCAGCATCATCTGGGTGCCATTGATCAGCGCCAAACCGTCTTTTGCCTGCAGATTGACCGGTTCGATGCCTTTTGCTGCCAATGCCGTTGCTGCGGGGATCCTGTGGGAGAGGTTTTCGTCCCACACCTCACCCCGGCCAATCAATGGCAGGCACATATGGGCGAGCGGCGCGAGGTCACCTGAAGCACCGACGCTGCCACGGCTTGGTATCCAGGGGAGAACACCACGCTCCTCCAGTTCAAGCAGTTTCAGGAAAGTCTGTTCGGAAACACCCGAGTAGCCGAGGCTGAGTGAGTGTATCTTGAGTTGCAGCATCAACCGGGTTATCGCCGGTGGAACCGGTTCGCCGACACCGCAGGCGTGACTCAGGAGTATATTTTTCTGCAGAATGGCCAAGTCATCACTGGAAATGCGCTTGTTGGCCAGGATACCAAAACCGGTGTTGATACCATAGTGAGCGTGACCGTCGGTCAGGGCGTGTTCGACAATACGGCGTGACCTGGTGACGGGTTCGAATCGCTGCCGCAGCCCTGACATGCTGCGGTCCAGATTGGCATACAGGTGTTCCAGGCGAAGATTGACGGCGTCCACAGGATTCACGTGCCGTTAATCATGGGCAGATCTACACCTCTTGCATTGGCTATGTCGATAGCATCCTGGTACCCGGCATCTGCATGTCGCATGACGCCGGTGCCCGGATCCGCAGTGAGCACCCTTTGCAAACGCCTGTCGGCCATTTCGGTGCCATCCGCGACACACACCATGCCGGCGTGCTGCGAATAGCCGATACCAACGCCGCCGCCGTGATGGATGGATACCCAGCTGGCACCACAAGCGGTATTCAACATGGCATTCAGTAACGGCCAGTCCGCGATGGCGTCGGAACCGTCCTGCATCGATTCGGTTTCACGATTTGGTGAGGCCACTGAACCGGTATCCAGGTGATCACGGCCTATCACGATAGGCGCGCTGATTTTTCCTGTACGTACCAGTTCATTGAATTTAAGGGCGGCTTTTGCGCGTTCCCCATACTCCAGCCAGCAGATTCTTGCCGGTAAACCCTGGAAACTGATCTGACGCTGGGCCTTTTCGATCCAGCGTCGCAGCGCGGGTTTGTCGGGAAACAATGCCAGGATCGCCTCGTCCGTGACAAGGATGTCTTGCGGGTCACCGGATAATGCCGCCCAGCGGAACGGTCCCGCACCACGGCAGAACAGCGGGCGAATGTAGGCGGGGACAAAACCCGGAAAATCAAAAGCTTCTGGCATGTTGCGGTGATCTGCAACCTGTCCCCTCAGGTTGTTGCCGTAATCGAAACAGACTGCACCGCGTGATTTCATCTCAAGAATTGCGCGCACGTGCACTACCATGGAGTCCAGCACCTTGTTGTCGTAACTGACCGGGTCAGACGCTCTCAAACGGGCGGCCTCTTCCAGCGAGTATCCCAGCGGGATGTATCCCTCACGGAGATCGTGTGCGGAAGTCTGATCGGTGACAATGTCAGGGACAATGTTGCGCCGTACCAATTCCGGTAAAACCTCCGCGATGTTGCCCAACAGGCCTACGGATACCGGTTCTTTCGATGCCGCAAAAATTTCCAGCGCTGCATCCAGACTCTTGACCATCCGGTCACAATAGTGCGTTTCAACGCGGCGCTGGATGCGCCACGGATCGACCTCCACCGCCAGACAATTCCCTTCATTCATGGTGCAGGCCAGTGGCTGGGCTCCGCCCATTCCACCCAGGCCGGCGGTGACTGTCAACGTCCCCCGCAGGCTGCCGTTGAAGTGCTGGCGCGCGCACTCGGCAAAGGTTTCATAGGTGCCCTGCACAATTCCCTGGGAACCGATGTAAATCCACGAACCCGCCGTCATCTGCCCATACATGGTGAGTCCCTTTGCTTCCAGGTCGCGGAAGACGTCCCAGTTTCCCCAACGGGGCACCAGGTTGGCATTCGCAATCAGAACCCTTGGTGCTTCCTCGTGCGTGCGAAAAACGCCAACCGGCTTACCGCTCTGGATCAGCAGGGTTTCATCATTTTCCAGGCGTTTGAGCGTGGAGATAATTCTTTCCAGGCATTCGTGATTGCGTGCGGCTTTGCCGGTACCGCCGTAAACGATCAGTTCTTCTGGCTTTTCGGCAACATCCGGATCCAGATTGTTCATCAGCATGCGCATGGCTGCTTCCTGGTGCCAGCCCTTGCAGCTCAATTTGCTACCCCTGGGCGCCCTCATTACTGTCTTTACTGGTGCAATTTTCGCGTCCATTACTGTACAGTCACTGCCCTGAAAGAAATTACTTAAATTATAACAGTGAAATTGGCTACACTGCCGCGTATACGGTAAATAGATGGAGCAGGAATGTTGAATAGGATTACACCGAGAATTTGGAATTTGTTTGTTGTTTTATGCTGTACATCGCTCATTGGTTTTGCGCTGTACAGCCAGTACGTTGACTACCAGGAGCCCTGTCCGCTGTGTATTTTGCAAAGGGTGGTTTTTATCGCCATGGCGGTTATTGCACTGCTGGCTGGCCTGCACAATCCCGGGAGAATTGGGCAGCAGGTTTACACGTGGTTATTTGTAGGCTGCGCCGCCACGGGTGCATCGATAGCAGGCCGGCATATCTGGTTGCAAAGTCTGCCTCCGGATGAGGTGCCTGAATGTGGTCCCGGACTCAATTACATGCTGGAAAACTTCCCCCTGACCGACGTTCTTGCAACAGTGTTGAAAGGTTCCGGAAGCTGCGCCGAGGTAATATGGACGTTTATGGGTCTGAGTATGCCAAATTGGACGTTGCTTTGGTATTTGACGCTGGGACTGGTGACCGTGTGGGTAACCTATCGCCCCGCCCGACGCTGAAGACCACCAAACTGAACGAACCATTGAAAAATAGACCTCTGGAACCGGAACGATGAATCATAAAGCAGAAACCCAGGAAGACCCGCAACAGGATAATGGCTGGCGGCCAACCTCCTGGCAAACGCGGGAGGCCAGGCAACAGGCCCATTATCCCGACCAGGAAGAGCTGCAGGCGACACTTGAAGAGTTGTCGCGTCTGCCACCACTGGTGACGTCCTGGGAAATTTTGTCGTTAAAGGAACAGATTGCCCAGGCACAGGCAGGTGGCCGGTTTTTCCTGCAGGGCGGTGATTGTGCGGAAAGTTTTGCCGAGTGTAATTCGGCCGTTATCACCAACCGGCTCAAGGTCCTACTGCAAATGAGTCTGGCGTTGACACATGGCCTGCAAAAACCCGTCGTCAGGGTCGGACGCTTTGCAGGGCAGTACGCCAAGCCGCGTTCTTCGGACATGGAGACACGCGACGGCATAACACTTCCCAGCTACCGGGGTGACCTGGTGAACTCGGCCGAATTTACCGCCGCAGCGCGGCGGCCGGATCCACGGCGCCTGATCCAGGGACATGCAATGTCGTCGATGACGATGAATTTTGTCCGTGCCCTGGTCGACGGCGGATTTGCAGATTTGCATCACCCGGAGTACTGGAACCTGAGTTGGGTAAAGCATTCACCGCTCGCTGAAGAATTTCAGCGTCTGGCAGATAGCCTCGGCCGCGCCGTGAATTTCATGGAGACCATTTCCGGACGTCGTGCCGGGGTGCTGAAGCGGGTCGACTTCTATACCTCCCACGAAGCGCTGCACCTGCATTACGAACAGGCGCTGACCCGCAAGGTGCCGCGCCAGGAAGGCTGGTTTGACCTGACCACGCACTTCCCCTGGATCGGCATGCGCACCGCCGATGTCGATGGCGCACACGTGGAGTATTTCAGGGGGATTCGTAATCCGATCGGTATCAAGGTTGGGTCCAGTACCAGCACTCAGCAACTGCGACGCTTACTGGAAATTCTCAATCCTGACGATGAAGCCGGTCGTATCGTTCTGATTCACCGGATGGGTGCGTCGCAGATCGAAGCCGGGTTACCGCCTTTGATCAAGACCGTACAGGACTCGGGGTCACCGGTGTTGTGGGTGTGTGATCCCATGCATGGCAATACGGAAACGACGGCCTCGGGTATCAAGACCCGGCGGTTTCGCAATATCATGAGCGAAACGGAAGCGGCCATCGAACTTCATCACCAGTGCGGATCACACCTCGGTGGTGTCCATCTTGAACTGACCGGGGAAGACGTCACCGAATGTACCGGCGGGGCAAGAAACCTGAACGAAGTCGACCTGGAACGGGCCTACAAATCAATCGTGGACCCGCGTCTGAATTATGAACAGGCCCTGGAACTGTCGATGCTGATCGTCAGCAAGTTTGAAAAGTTGAAATAGCCTTGCGTTTACTGTTCGCCAAGTCATCGATCCGCTGCCGGGCATCCGGGTATTGCGGGTTGGCAATCGTGGTCGCCGCCCTGTGCCTGTTGTCGCAAGCGGTGCTGGCGGCCGGCGAGGTCCGTCATACGATAAGTTTCCCGCAAGACAAGGAACAACTTTTACAGGTGCGTTCGGTGTTTCCCGTCAGTGCGCCGCTGACCGAACTGACCATGCCAAACTGGACGCCGGGTTCCTACCTGATCAGGGATTACGCGGCTAACGTCAATAGCATCTCCGCCGTATCTGCGGATGGCGCGCCTTTGGCCGTGCAAAAAGTCAGTAAGGACCGCTGGCAGGTCGATACGCGTCAGACCAACACACTGGTGGTTGACTACGTGGTGTTTACACCTGAAATCAACGTCAGCACCAGTTGGGCGAGCCGGGAGTTTTCACTGATCAATGGCACATCGGTCTTCCTCTACACCGGGCAAACACGGGATTTGCCGCAGTTGTTGGCAGTTGTAAGCGACCAGGACAGGGGACAGGTCTTTTCCGCCATGAGCAACACTTCCGATGCGGGCGTGTTCCGCGTGGCAAATTATGATGAACTGGTCGACAACCCGGTCGCTGTAGCCAGGGCGCCCGTCTACCGGTTTTCGCATGACAGCCAGGAATATGTGCTACTGAACGTGGGTGAAAACGAGTTTTGGGACGGCGTGCAAGCGGCGCGAGACGTAGAAAAAATTGTTGCCGGGACGCAGTCGTTCTGGGGTGCCAACCCACTCAAACGTCCTTATTGGTTCATGAATTTTATTGTTGAAGGCAAGGGCGGTCTCGAGCACGATCAGAGCACCGTGGTCATGACGGGCCGGCGTCAGATGCGTGACCGCAAGGACTATGTAAAATGGCTGGGAACCATTGCGCATGAATTTTTCCATGTATGGAATGTCCGTCACATGCGTCCACTCGACCTGGCGCAGTATGATTATCAGAACGAACAATACACGAGCGAGTTATGGCTCGCTGAGGGCCTGACCAGTTATTACGATAATCTGCTCCTGTCACGGGCCGGTTTGATTACACCAAAAGAGTACATGGAATTGCTCGCCAGCGACATCTATCAACTGGAGACCACCCCCGGGCGCTTGCTGCGACCGGTCACGGAGGCATCCCTGGACGCATGGATCCGCCATTACCAGCCCAACCCCAATACGCTCAACAGCACCATCAGTTACTACATCAAGGGCGCTGTGATCGGCTTCGTGTTGGATACCCACCTCCGGAAAAACAGCAAGGGCCGGCATGATCTGGATGAGGTCATGCGCAAGATGTACAGCCTGTATTCGAGCAGGCCCTACAGCGCCGAAGCCTTTGAGAAAACCGTTGTCGAGGTCGGCGGTGCTGAAGCGGGCAAACTGCTTCGCACACTGACAACCACGACTGTCGAGCCGGACGTCGATGCCGCGCTCGACTGGTATGGACTCGAGTTAAACCGTGGTGCGGTCCTGATAACGGGGGAGCAGGGCGAGGCGCCTTTGCGCAGCGATCTCGGCATTCTCTGGGATAGCAAGATTCCGGGAATGGTCGTCAGTGCAGTGCTCGATGGCAGGAGCGGTTCTGCCGCGGGCCTGATGGCCGGTGACGAGGTATTGGCCATCGGCGGCGAGAGACTGACGCCGGAACGTCTGGAAAGCCTGCTGTCCAGTTTTGAGCCCGGCGAGAGAACCGAGCTGATCATATCCCGGCGTGACAGGATACTCCGCCTGGATATCACCCTGGATACCGCCATCCCGGACCATTATGACATCATTCTCCAGCCCGATTTCGAGCGGCATGACATAACACGTCTGCAAAGCCTGCTGGGCCAGGACCCGCGTAAACAACCCTGAGTCCGCGGTTAAAAACCGGCTTTTTCAGTTCTCCTGCTTTTTGACTGCACGGCCGGCGGCCTTGCGTTCGTGCTCTTTCAGAAACAACTTGCGTATGCGGATGCACTCGGGTGTCACTTCGACCAGTTCGTCGTCCTGGATAAACTCCAGTGACTGCTCCAGCGACAGGATGTTGGGAGCCGCCAGCAACACGTTGTCGTCCTTGATGACGGTGCGGATATTGGTTAACTGTTTCCCTTTGATCGGATTGACCGTGAGGTCATTACCCCGGTTATGCACCCCGATAATCTGACCCTCATAAACTTCAACACCGTCTTCAATGATCATGCGGCCACGGTCCTGAAGATTATACAGTGCATACGCCACAGCTTTACCAGTACTGTTGGATATCAGCACACCGTTATTGCGGTTTGAAATCGGTGCGGGGTTATAAGGTCCGTACTTCTCAAAGGTGTGAAACAACAATCCTGTACCGGCTGTTACGGTACGAAACTCTGACTGGAACCCAATCAGACCGCGTGCCGGAATCATGTAATCCATGCGAATCCGACCTCTGCCATCGGGCTGCATATCCTGTAACACCCCCCGCCGTTGGCCAAGACGTTCCATCACGGCACCCTGGTAGGCAGCTTCGAGGTCGACAACCAATGACTCATAAGGCTCCTGGGTCTCGCCATCGATGGTGCGAAGGATGACTTCCGGCCTTGAAATGGCCATTTCATAACCTTCCCGCCGCATGGTTTCGATCAGGATGGACAGGTGCAATTCACCCCGTCCGGACACGCGGAATCTTTCTGCATCGGCAGTTTCTTCAATCCGTAAAGCCACGTTGTGACTGGCTTCGCGCAGCAGCCGTTCGCGCAGTTGCCTGCTGGTCAGGTACTTGCCCTCACGACCCGAAAAAGGAGAATTATTGACCCTGAATGTCATGCTGATGGTGGGTTCGTCCACGGTCAACGGCGGTAGTGCTTCAACGGCTTCCCGATCACACAAAGTGTCCGATATACGCAGGTTTTCTACCCCGGTGACCGCGATAATATCACCGGCGTTGGCTTGCTCGATTTCCACACGCTTGAGACCACGAAAACCCAGAACCTGCAGGATACGCGCATTGCGTTGCTCGCCATGGCGGTCAACGGCAGTGATGCGCTGATTCGGTTTGACACTTCCGCGTTGCACCCTGCCGATACCGATGACACCGACGTAGGAGTTGTAATCAAGCGTGCTCACACGCATCTGGAAAGGGCCTTCCAAATCCACTTCCGGCGGTTTGACTTCTTTCAGTATGGTTTCAAACAACGGTGTCATGTCGCCGCTGCGGACGTTTTCTTCTAGACCGGCATAGCCGTGCAGGGCCGAGGCATAGACAACCGGAAAGTCCAGCTGCTCTTCACTTGCGCCCAACTTGTCAAACAGCTCAAAGGTCTGGTCCAGCACCCAGTGGGGGCGGGCGCCATCGCGGTCGACCTTGTTGATGACAACGATTGGGCGGAAACCCATCTCAAACGCCTTCTGGGTGACGAAGCGGGTTTGCGGCATCGGTCCATCCACGGCATCCACCAGTAATAACACGGAATCCACCATGCTCAGGATACGTTCCACCTCCCCGCCAAAATCCGCGTGGCCCGGTGTGTCGACGATGTTGATACGGTATTGGTCGCCGTCCTTGGTCCAGGTAATCGCGGTGTTTTTTGACAGGATGGTTATTCCGCGTTCCTTTTCCAATTCGTTGGAATCCATCGCGCGGTTCAGTACGGCAGCGTGCTCACCCAGCGTGCCGGATTGCTGCAACAGCTGGTCGACGAGGGTGGTTTTACCATGATCGACGTGGGCGATGATGGCGATATTTCTGAGTTTGTTGATCACGTGGGTTTCCAGTTAGCCAAGCGCGCGCAAGTTACACGCTTTGGCTGGGTTAAGCAATGTTTTTACAAAAAAAACAGCAAGATAAATGACTGCCGTTAAACTTGCGCATGATCGCTGCGGGCTCCTTGTGTGGTTGCTGACGGCGAACCGGTTGCGTCATGTGCAATCCCGGAGCCAGGCTTCCCCGGCCGCTCCGTCAACACCGATGGTCCGGTCCGGCCAATATGAAATTTTAATGCCCTGTCATGGCTCCCGACAAGTTGGCCAAGCGGATCGGAGAGTACGGACAAAATACGGTAAATTCACATAAATTTCATTCAGCGACAATTTTCAGCGCAAAGATTCAAAACCTTCAGACGGATCTTGTCTGGGTGATCATCCCGGGTGCTTGCACGGAGTGTATTCCGGTCGGCAGACCGCTCTGAAAACACCTCGGCCGAGGCTTGCTTTCGCCGGTTCCCATGGCTATTCTTCCTAGCCCCCCAAACAATCCAGGTGCAAAGGTTGTGTTTACCAGCGATCAAAAAATCCTATTTGTTTTCCCCGGTCAGGGTTCACAGTATAAAGGTATGGGTGGCGACCTGTACAAGGAATATGAGACCGCCAGAAAGGTCTATGGACAGGCCAGCGAGGTGCTTGGTTACGATGTCGGCGAACTCTCCTTTGCGGATCCAATGGATCAACTTAATCTGACCCGCTTCACTCAACCCGCATTGCTGACCCATTCCATCGCCTGCCTGGAGGTGTTCCGGGATTTGACCGGTGACCGTATCAAGCCGTCGATGGCCGCCGGGCACAGCCTCGGGGAATACTCGGCACTGGTTGCAGCCGGGGTTTTGAGCTTTGCAAGCGCACTCAAACTGGTACAGCAACGCGGTGAATTGATGGGCACCTATGGTGAGGGCGAAATGAGCGCCTTGCCGATGGACATCGATACCATCCGGCCGATCGCCGAGCGCTTCCACTGTGCGATCGCCGGTTGTAACCTGCCCGACCAGACCGTCATAGGCGGCCGGCAGGAAGACCTCGCCCTGGTCGAGCAGCAGGTCCAGCAACAGTTTGAACGGAAAACTCCGGTGCGCTTGAAGACCGAAGGGGCCTTCCACACCTATTACATGGTCGAAGCTGCAAGACGCTATCGTGCCGTATTGGAAAAGGCTGGCTTCAATCCGTCCGATGTGCCGGTACTTTCCAACTTTACCGGGGCCTATCATGAAGCCGACCCGGTGGCTATCAGGTCAAGACTGTTCTTCCAGTTGTTTCACCCGGTCATGTGGTTTGCCAACCTGAAGACAGCTTTTGCCGATGGTGTCGAGGGCATAATTGAATTTGGCGGAGGTATCGGCTTTGGTACAGAACCCGAAGGAAAACGACCAAACCTCGCCGGTATCGTCAAGAAAACCCAGCGGGCTACCGGTCACGCTGCGCATTACATGGCGGTTATCAATCACCAGACATTGCAGGACGCTGTCGCCTGCGTAGACGCGAAGTGACTGCAATCCCGCGGCTTTTGGTGAAACGATAAACGGCTGGCTTGCGGTGATCATCAGAATCGTCAAGATGGAATTTGAAGAACATCTGATTCCTGACTTCCTGCAAATATTTGCCGCAAGCAGGGAGAAGATAAGGTCATTCCCGGGCTGCACACATCTGCAGCTATTGCAGGGCGAAGCGGACCGCTGTGTTTTTTTCACGTATTCGCATTGGGATGGAGAGGATGAATTGGACGTCTACAGGAACTCGGACCTGTTTCGAACGGTGTGGCGCAGTACCAGGAAGTTATTTCGTGCTGCCCCAAAGGCCTGGAGCCTCACCGACCGGACGGAAGTGGTCTTTACCAGCCCACGGTAAAGTGTTTTTGGTCCGCGCACTTTTGCTTAATTGCGTTCCGGAACTTCCAAGGTGACAATACGCTGCGGCATGACCGGTTTCATTGAAATCCAGGCAAAGGCTGAAACCGCACATTTCTGTGCGTGCGAATCAGGTGGCTAAACTCATGAGTAGATTTCCAAGGAAAACACTGGATGACTGGCGGGAACTTGCTTGCGATGAGTGTAAAGGCCGGCCGGTCGAATCCCTGACCTGGGAGACCCCCGAGGGTATCGCGGTCAAGGCCCTTTACACCGCCGCGGATCTTGAAGAAATCGATCACCTTGATTCATTGCCTGGAATGGCACCTTTTGTACGCGGACCAAAGGCAACCATGTACACGCGCCGGCCCTGGACCGTGCGTCAATATGCGGGTTTCTCCACCGCGGAAATGTCCAATGCGTTCTACCGTAAGAACCTCGCGGGAGGACAGACCGGTCTGTCGGTGGCCTTCGATCTGGCCACCCACCGCGGCTATGACTCCGACCACCCGCGGGTCGTGGGCGACGTGGGCAAGGCAGGGGTGGCCATTGACAGTATCGCTGATATGAAAATTCTGTTTGACGGTATCCCGCTGGACAGGATGTCGGTCTCGATGACCATGAACGGCGCGGTTCTGCCGGTGATGGGGATGTATATCGTAGCCGCGCAGGAGCAGGGTGTGTCCATCGACAAGCTATCCGGCACGCTGCAGAACGATATCCTAAAGGAGTTCATGGTTCGCAATACCTACATCTATCCGCCTGCACCCTCCATGCGGATCGTATCCGACATCATTGCCTATGCCTCCCGCAACATGCCGAGGTTTAATTCCATTTCCATCTCCGGCTACCACATGCAGGAAGCAGGCGCGACCTGCGCCCAGGAACTGGCCTATACCATCGCCGACGGAATCGAGTACGTGCGTGCTGCGATCGCGAGCGGTCTTGAAGTGGACGCGTTTGCGCCACGTCTGTCCTTCTTTTTTGCGATTGGCATGAATTTTTTCATGGAAGTGGCCAAGCTGCGCGCTGCGCGCCTGCTCTGGTCCCGGCTGATGATGGAGAAGTTTGCGCCGAAAGATAGCCGCTCGCTTATGCTCAGGACCCATTGTCAGACCTCCGGTGTCAGCCTCACTGCCAATGATCCTTACAACAACATCATCCGTACCACGATTGAGGCCATGGCGGCCGTCCTCGGCGGCACCCAGTCGCTGCACACCAACTCGTTTGACGAAGCACTGGCTCTGCCCACGGAATTTTCCGCCCGCATTGCCCGCAATACGCAACTGGTTTTACAAGAGGAAACCGGTATCACCAGGGTTATCGACCCATTGGCGGGTTCCTACTATGTCGAAAGCCTGACCCGTGAACTGAGCGATGCGGCCATGAAACTGATCGCAGAAGTCGAGGAAATGGGCGGCATGACCCGGGCGGTTGAGACCGGTATGCCCAAGATGCGTATCGAGGAGGCTGCCGCCTTGCGCCAGGCGCGTGTCGACCGCGGCGAAGATATCATCGTTGGCGTCAATAAGTATCAGCTGGACGAAGAACCATCGGTTGATATTCTTGATATTGATAATACGGCAGTCCGTGAAGCACAGATTCAACGCATCAGCGAGGTAAGGCAAAGCCGTGATGCCGCTGCCTGTGAAAAGGCCCTGGATGCCCTGACCCATGCGGCAGAAACGGCAAGCGGTAATTTGCTTGAACTGGCTGTCGAGGCGGCCCGGGCACGGGCGACGGTTGGAGAGATCTCTTACGCGCTGGAAAAAGTTTATGGCCGCCACCGTGCGACCTCCCGCTCCATTTCAGGGGTGTTCGGCTCCGCTTATAAAGGTGACGCGGATTTTTCCGCAATTCAGCGCGCTGTAAAGGAATTTGCGGAAACCGAGGGCCGCAGGCCACGCATGCTGGTCTGCAAACTCGGCCAGGATGGTCATGACCGTGGCGCCAAGGTTATCGCCACTGCATTTGCCGATATCGGCTTTGATGTTGATGTCGGACCGCTGTTCCAGACACCGGAGGAGGCGGTACGTGAAGCCATTGAGAACGATGTCCATATCATCGGCATCTCATCGCAAGCCGCAGGACATAAAACCCTGGTTCCCAAGGTTATTGAAGGCCTGAAACAGGCGGGTGCGGAAGATATCAGCGTGATCTGCGGCGGTGTCATACCGCCCCGGGACCACGATGAAATGCTGGCAGCGGGTGTCGCTGCCATTTTTGGCCCCGGCACCAATATACTGCTGGCCGCGCACCAGGTTCTTGGCATCATCAGGCAGCGAAGAAAAGTTTAACAGCGTGCCGGGTTAATTGAAGAAAGCTCTGATAATGCCATCCTGACATTATCAGCGCGCGGCAGCCGAAAAGTGTCATTTTCGACTGCCTTACAAATCAACGGCTTAACGCCGCTGATTTGGCGACACATCCATGTGTCGCGGGAACCTCAGAATTAATCAGAGGTTCCTGAAAATGCGGTGAAAATTCGCGTCGTAACGGGGATGTTGATATGAATCAGATAATTGAACAGCTGGAAGAGAAACGCAGGGCTTCGCTGCTGGGCGGCGGCCAGCGCCGGATCGATCTGCAACATGGCCGCGGCAAGCTCACTGCCCGTGAACGTATCGATCTGCTCCTGGATGAAGACAGTTTCGAAGAGTGGGACGCGTTTGTCG
>Ga0105096_10000042_pt1 | contig 26641 bp, 43 predicted proteins | sample PPLLak3cmMay2015_FD_87036 | JGI IMG/M metagenome (GOLD analysis project Ga0105096, IMG submission 87036) | Freshwater sediment microbial communities from Prairie Pothole Lake near Jamestown, North Dakota, USA - PPLs Lake P7 Core (1) Depth... | ecosystem: Environmental > Aquatic > Freshwater >... | reverse complement strand
TCCAATACCCGATACAATCAGACGATGTAATTGAAGTTAACGTAAGTACCGACCGGTTAAAATGGATACCATTAAATACTAGATTCAATGGCCTCTCTACAAATGATGCAGGTAGTACCTACTACGGATTTAATACAGTTATAAACAGCGCCACACAGTTTGATGTTAACTTCTACTCGGCTGCATTCGTGGGCGTTCCCTGGTCTGACCTTAACACTTGGTACTGGCGCGTACGCAAGGCTAAAGCATCCTCCCCAGTCGGTTTCGGCCTCGCGGGGACGGATGGATCGAGCGGTTTATACATGGCTGGAAGAGCGCCGGGACTTGTTACGGGTGCTACGATTTCTAGTGGGTATATTGGAGAATTTAATCAAGGGACTTTACGTTCAGGTACTAATGGTTTCACTTACTCAACAAGATCAACAACTGCGGTTTCAAATAGCACCTATGGATCTGCAGTTTCTATTACTCTCAATAAAGGTGTTTATCTCATTTCAGGAAAATGCAGTTGTTTTTCAGGTTCCGGTGTTGGAGCTATCTATGCGGTTATCCATGTAGGTGGTACAGCTGTAACAGATGCAACGCATGGTTATATTTCTACAGTAAACACAGGGGCAGCTGTTATTTCTGCTCCGATTGTAGTTACGGCTGATTCAACTGTTGTAGCTATTTACTCCAAAACAGATGCAGCTGCTACACCGACAGGTCCAACACATGAAATGTTTGCCGTCCGAATCGCCTAAACCAAAGGAGCCTTCGCGCTCCTTTTCCCTCTTCAACCAATAAGGAACCTAAAATATGTCGAACCTAAGTTCTCTCATCACACAAACCATCGGCTCAAGCTCAGGCGGGGTCAATTTGATCACAGCTCCATCTTCCGCAAGCATCTGGACAGGGACCGGAGGAGTCACAGTAACAACCACGACCACGGCTGCAGAATTGCCTCTGGAAGGATTTTCCTCGACTGCAGTTAAGTTTGCCCTGTCTGCTTCCGTGGGCACGGCATACTGTGATTTTGATTGCCCTACAGCCTTGCAGAATTTTCTGCTCCAGCTCCTCTGGTATTCCCGTGCTTCGTCTGCCTTCACGGCATCGATCACCCTATCTATCAATTCATATTCCAGCTCAGGCAATCGGACTTCGAACACTTCGCCGACGGTTGTGACTCCACAGGTCTCGACTGTCGTGGGAGCAGGGATCAACTTTGAGACTAACTTCCTATCGACTTCGAATCAGTACCTTCGCTTGACTCTGAGCTTCGGTGCTCAGGCTTCTGCTTGGTACTCAATCGCGCAATTTGGAATTGGGCCTAGTAATAGGACGCAGGGGCCGGCGCTTGGTGAGTGGACTAATTTTACAACCACGATGAGCGCTGGTTTTGGTGGTGGAACTGCTTCTGGTTTACGTTACAAACGAGACGCTTCTGATATGCTCTTATCTGGAACATTTCAATCAGGAACCCATGCAGCAAGTGTCGGAACAATAACTATTCCAACTGACTTTACTATTGACTTTACTAAAACGGCTGCATCTAGTAGAGGCAAATTAGGGCGCTTTGAAGTAATGAATTCAGGCGGAGGAGGTCTTATATCCTCTACCGATCGTGAGGGGGTGCTATTTACAGACGGCTCGTCCTCTGTTATCTATTTTGCTATTCAAACAGGTACAGCAGCTTTTACGCAAAATGCTCCTACATCGATAGCTAGCAATGCAAGCTACTGGACAATTGAAGCACGTATCCCCATCGCCGAGTGGGCCTCTTCGGCTCTCAATCTTGGACAGGGCGCGCAAGTCGAATATTTAAGCTCAGGATTCTCTAGCTGGGTCGCAGATAGGAGTCCTGCAGGAACTGCATTGCCAACAACAACACCTGCAGGATCATCCGAAGCTGTAGCAGTGGCCTACGCTTCTGCTTGGCAATATCCAGCACAAGTTGGTGATAGAATTTGGATAGAGGTACAGAGCGGTGGTGTTGGACCTTGGATGCCATTACAAACTCTGGAAATTGATGGAATCAGAAATGATAACACCAACTTTTTCGGTCTAGGTGTAGACATAAATTCCACCAATATGAGGGTCTATAGAGGAAAGTATCGTGGGGGAACTGGTGATACTTGGGCATCAATGACCGCTGGAACGCGATATAGATTAGTTAAGGCTACACCTTCGGCTCCGGTTGGGTTTGGGCTTGCGAGGTCTGGTGAAAGCGGATTGATAAACTACTACCAAGAGGACGACACAACTCTTGCTGCTTGTACTTTTCAAGGTAACTTGGGTGGCTCTGCTTCGGCAAGTATTGCTATAAAGATAACGCGGATTGGAAGACAGGTAACTATAGATATACCGGCAGGAGCCGTTGTCCCGACAACATCTTCTATAGCATTGTTCTCTAACACCAATTTGCCTACATGGGCAAGACCATCGTTAGCGAAGTCTACAACAACTATAGTGTATAACAACGGCGCTTTTGTAACTACTCCTGGATATTTGTATGTGAACACTTCAGGTAGACTTGAGTTTTATCGTGATATTCTTAGCACCCCATACACCAACTCAACAACGTGTGGCTGGTATCAAATGCAAATAACTTACACTGTATAAAGCACTTAAGACCCGGCTTAGTCCGGGTCTTTCTTACTCCACCTTTCAAACTCTTCCATATGTTTAAGACTTTGATAAAGTCCCAGAGTTTCCCCTAGGCATAACCCGCACATAAGCAAGAAAAGTCCCTTCGTCCATATCGAATCATATCGGATCATAAGATTGTAGAAGAAAACGCCTTGTGCAAATCCTAGAACTTTGCCAGAGCCGAAAGAAAATTTGTTTTTCATATCGATAATCAATCTTTATTCAAGTTTCTAACCACTCTTAGACTTTCAATTTCTTCCGTCAATTCCTGGGTGTAGTCTTGCATTTTTGCTTGCCTGACTTCAAGCTTTCTCACCAATTCCCTGAGCCTAAATATTTCGGCGACAAAGTCCGGCGCATTGTTTCGCAAGTAAGTGATGTATTTAACATCAGGCTCTGAGTCAAAGGCGACTTCTTTATTGGGTATCCTTGACCAGAAGATCATCTTTTTATAGGCGCCGATCTTTTTGACAAGACTAAACCAAGGCCTTGGGGTGGCTTTCTTTTCTAGCTTGTCATGTTCCAAAAGAATTTCATCAGATAGCACTAGGATTTCTCCTTATAGTACGCCTCTGCAGCCTTGAGGAGGATCAAGTAGAATTCCCTTGGCAGCTGGACACTCACGGTTTTGTCGGTTTGTTCCATGGTATCTAAAAGCTCGGCGTTTTTCCTCAAAATTTCTATTTGTTCCAAAATTCCCATGCTTGACATATCGGTCCCCGCCTATTTTTTAATGGAATTGGTGACTTATGATTTAACTAGCAGGCTTTGCAAACTTTTGTCGAGCATCAAGTAGATGGAAATTATCCTGGCATGGTATAATCTGAGTAATCAATCAAAACCAAGAGCATAGCAATGCCACGCGATACTTTTACCGATTTCGGGATGAAGGCATTCTTTACGCTCATAGTTGGAATTTGTTCTTTGATGACAAAGATATTGATCGATATCGAGTCAAATATCAGAGATTTGAATTTAAAAGTTAGCCTGATTTCCACTTATTCCGAGAGGCACGAAAAACAAATTGAAACCTTCCAAGGTTACTCAATGGTCCTTCAACGAATCGAATCGGAATTACAGTTTCACGAAAAGCAGATTGAAGCATTGCAAAGCAAACGAAACAAATGAAAGGGGACTGCCATGGCAGGAATTGAAGAGACGAAAGAAGTCATTCGCTTTGTACAAATTTTGGCTGAGACGATCGAGGTTGCCAAGGCTGATGGGTCCATCGATATTTTTGATGCAATGAGCGCTATCAGCCTCATCTCTCCTTTGGCAGCAGCTGGAAAGGGAATTTCAGAGATTAAAGCAGAGCTCAAAGACCTCGATAAAGAAGAAGTGCAGGAGCTTTTAGCTTTGATGCAAGACGCAGTCGCTCAATTGGTCCAAGCTTTGAAATGAAGAGGATATATGATTACTGCCTATCCTTATGCGGATACCTATTCCAGTTTGGACACGATATCCGTGAAGCCATTTGCCGGATTTGGTCCGACTGGAATTACGGTACACTATACAGCTGATGGGGACCTCGAGCGGGTGAAGCGGGAATCGATAGCCACAAATATCGGCTATCATCTCATCTTTGATAAAGCTGGGAAGGTTCATCAGACTTCGCGGCTTGACCGCACGGTGAACCATGCCGGTAAGGCTGCTTGGCAGGGAGTAAGCCCTAATCGGGGTCATCTCGCGCTTTCTGTTTTGAGCTGGGGAAGGCTCAATAAAGACAAAACAGCGTGGAATGGCACCCCTTGCCCAGGAGCAATAGAGCGAGGCAAATACTTCTGGGATGCCTGCACGGGTCCACAGGAAGCAGCTCTGATTGCAGCCTGCCGATATCTGATTGGACGCTTTCACATGCCCAAAGACTCATTGTGTGGCCATGACGAGTGCGCTCTGCCGAAGGGTCGAAAGATCGATCCAGGTGACGTTATGGTGATGAACATGAGTCAGTTAAGGCATTTATTATGGCCGTAATCTGGATTACTCTGAGAGTTATCTTATTTGAAAAGATAGTCAGGCCAATCGTTATTCGAGGAATTGAATATGCAGCCCAAAAAATCGGCGAGTCCATCGCCAAGCGTCAAAAAAAAGATCAGCCGGAAAAAGATCAAAAAGGGTGAGGGGTTCGTGAGAACCCATCAGATTGGCTTTTTGGTTACCCCAGAAGAATATGAACAAATCAGGCGAAATTGCAAAAAATACCACACCGGAAATTTATCCGATTGGGTTCGAATGCGGGCCATTGAGCCTTGCCTTGATATCTCAGTCGATATGGACAATAATTCTTGAACAAAACAAAGATGGAGTTTTTAAGATGAAGACATTTCTTTTCGCTTTGACGCTTATGTGTGCAACGTCACATTGCATTGCAAATGATCTGGAAAGTATCATTAGAAACTTGGAAGGCGAACTAGGCACAGCAAAGTTTGAAGCCGTAGGCAATCCTGGTTTTCTTACGATCGAAGGTGACAAGGGATCGATCACAGGAAAATACAGCAAGGCAGGAGGAAAACTCACAGGATCGTTTGATATCGATCTTAACTCGCTATCGACTGACATGGAGCTCAGAGACGAGCACATGAAAACAAAGTATCTCGAGACTAAAAAATATCCCAAGGCGACTTTAACGGTTGAAAATGTTGTTCTGCCGAAGGATGGTTACTTTAAGTTTGCTGGTAAATTATCACTGCATGGCAAGACCAACGCAGCATCGGGCGATTGTCTCCTTAAAGAGGCAGTGAATTTTGAATGCAAATTCAAAATTGCTTTAACTGATTATGGTATTGCCATTCCAGAATGGAAGGGTGTAACCGTTGCGAAAGATGTTAATATTGTGGTCCGCGTGGCTCTTAAGTAATCCTCTTTTTTCCTTTCCGCAAAACGTCCGCTTTGGATATCCAACATGCGCCAGCTGCCACGTGAATCCTAACGGCGGCGGCGTTCTCACCCCTTACGGAAGATCCACGCTTTCTGAAGCGATGACGACTTGGTCATACAATGGCGAGGAAAATCTTCTTTACGGACTCTTTAAGCCAAGCAAGCGAATCGATGTTGCAGCCGACGTAAGGTATCTGGTTTTGCCTGAGCAAAGATTTTCTATGCAAAAGGAATTCGAATTTGCATTAAACTGGTCTAGGTACATTTACGGGGTGGCGAGCAGCGGCATGTATGGGCCGCTGGACACTCCTGATTCTCGCCGCTATTACCTCATGGCCACCGATCAGAAAAACTTCTGGATCAAAGCCGGGCGATTCTTTCCGAACTACGGAATCATGTCAAATGAGCACTATATGCTCTACCGGGGAAGAAACTTCAACCAAGGCCAGGAGACTTGGAACATCGAAGGGATTTACCGCAACAACTGGATAGAAATTTCTGCAGCAGCCGTTTTAGGCCACCCCGACGATCAGCAGTTTGGCACGAAAACCGAAGGTTTCACGAGCCGCATTCTGATAACTCCTCCAAAATGGAAACTCACCACTGGCATCAGCTTTCTGGGTCTCTTCGATGAGCTCGGATATCTTCAGCCTTATCCGGCATTCTCGGCGATCTGGGCGCCGTATAAGCAGCTTTGGTTTGAAACTCAGGCAGGGGAAGAGGACGCCTTCTTTCGAATCGGAGTGGAGCCGTACCGCGGATTTTCAATTAAACCCCAAGTTGAGCACACATACCTTGACGAGCATCCAAAATACTCGGTCATACTCGAGTGGCTGCCAAGGCCTCATTTCGATGTGCAGGCAGTATTCGAGTCAGAACGGTACATTTTCATGTACCACTTTTACATATAAAATGGGTCAGTGTGCTACCAGAGTTTTGAGCTTCTCGCCCACGCTTATGCAAATGAGTTGTGGGTTTTTAAGTTTGTCTTGGGTGCATATCGTATAGTCGAGCTGATAGAAAAGCAGGATGATCAAAATCGAGTAAACAAAAGTAGCTGAAGCGGCTATTGTCCATTTATCGAGAGTGTTCATGCTTCGCAGGTTCTCCTCTCAGCCTAAAGGCCATTTCCAAAAGACATTTACGGCAAAAGCTGACCCCATTTATATGGACGTTACGGCCTTCTCTCCTCCAAAATCCAACGAAGAGGCAAGGAAGCTTTACCCTGCAGACGTTACACTCTGCAGAATGGATAAAGCTTCCCGATTCTGGATAGATAAGCTTTAAAATCCAGTCTCTTATACTCATTTTTTCACTAAGATATAAAGGGTGCATCCAAGTGCATAAACGAACATGCTGTACGTGTCCGACTGTGTATGAACCAAAGCTGCAAGCCCACTGATAGCAGCTACGACAAGCACTCTTTGGCTCAAAAATTTGACAACATTATCAATTCTTCTGCTTCGTCTGTCGCGTGATTGTATCCAGGAATCTTTGATAATAAACATGCGCGTAAGATCTGATAGCTGATTGTCGCTCGAATTGTGCTCATTAAATTGCATAAGTTTTACTCGAAAGTTGTATGAATACATATGCACATTTTTTGAGCTTCTCGTCAACATGCTACTTTTTCGGTCTTCCTCGCACAGTTTTGCGCGGTTTGAAATTCTTTTTTGATAAAAACTTTTCGAGTTTTAAAAGGATATCTTCGGACGGCATTCGTTGCCTTAGATAGAGATTTCGAGCAGTCGTATAGCTGGTTTTGATCTGCTCCGAAAGTATGGTTAAATTCCCATCAGCTTTCTGCAAAGCATTCTCAAGAATTGTTTGGCTTATTCTCATCGGTTCACTCATTTTTGTCATTCTAGGGTCCTTTCCAATTAAAAATCAATCCTTGATTATCAAAAGAATCCGCTAACAGCAAGCTGTGTGCCCGATTTATAATCATATTATACAACTCATTGGGGTCAGATATGCGGGAATGGATTATGCTTTGCCTGCTTATGTCGTGCGGAAAGCCCGCGGTCACTATTGAAAAAGTGCCAAGAAAGGTCGCCGATGCGATCGAGGGAGACCCACGGGGATCGCTCACCATTGGCGTGGATTTTTTGCAAATTGTTGAAAGATTTGAGTCAATTTGGGGAAAAAATGTCGGTTCCCCGATTTGGTACTCTGACAAAATACCACCAAATATCCTAGCGCTTTGCTATACTTTCATTCGAAATGATGGCATTGAGCTGACAGAGATCGTCGTCCAGCCCGATGGGTTTAACCCGGACTCGGTGGAAGGAGAGATCATTTTATTCCATGAGCTCGGACACTGTGAGCTGAAAAGGGAACATGACAAGACCCTTGCAAAGCCTTCCGACAATCGCTTTGTTGCCTATTCCATCATGTATCCGACTATCATTGCAGCTGAAGACTATACGCTTTTTTATGATCACTATATTTTAGAGCTTTTTGCTCGAGGCGGCATCCTTAAGCAAGTGCAATAGCTAATATCAGATCACTCTCGACTTCGATGATTACTTGATGAGCAGGGAAGCCTTCGAGCTGATGAACTGTCAACTCGGAAAGCCCATTCAAGATTGTTTCGCTTTTAAATTCCCGCGACTTTCGCGCAATCGTTATCGGAACGCCTTTGTGCCGAATGACAAAAACAGATTTTTCCCTGGGGAAATATATGGACTTCAAACAAAACGGGGATACGTGGGCATAGTCAATTCTGTTAGAGAGATGAAAGTTTCCCTCTTCCCGAAGGAACACGAGTTTTTCGCGGAACTTCACACTTGGGCCCTTTCCCAGGCTTTCGCCGATCAACAGCAAGACAATCGTTTTCTATACAGATTAGAATACAATTACCATCAAGCTCTGGCGCGGTCGATAGAATTTCCAGTACCTGCTCAGAGGGGGAAGGCTTTTCAGTAATTCCAAGAGTTTGGCAAGCTGTCAGGGCAAATGTCAGTCCAAATGTCAGTCCAAATAATCTCATAGCGAACCACCGTGTTGCAGCCCATAGCGAGCGATTAAAATAGCATCAATCATGCCTTCGTGCGGCACTTTCGAGCGATCAGTAGCCAGGAAAGTTTCTGCCGGATAAAGTCGCCTTGCCACGACACGGCTTTTTTGTTTGGGATCGAGCGATGACACTCCACAGTTTCTGTGCATGACCTTGGTCCATCGATTGGGAGCAATGAGAGTGTAGGGGATTTCGAGCAAGGCAAGAATAGCCAAAATCTCTCCGAAGTGCTTTCCATAATTAAAAGCTGAGACGATACCTTGCTTAGGCATAGTCTGAGCTTTTTCTACCCATGCGTGCATGTCCTTGTCATACTTTCTGGCTCTCAGGAGCCACGAGGCGAGCTCGTGGACCCCATCGGGCATCGGCGTCATCTCGCAAAACTTCAGATCTTTGCTTGATAGGACTGCCAGCCCGCCACTCTTTCCTGGGTCGATTCCGATGTGGTACATGCCGCTCTCTCCTTTTGGGAAAGATAAGCACTAATTCTTTGGATCGTCCATAAGCTTCATAGCGTGAAGGGCGTCTGATGCAATGATACCCAATGCGATATTGATTTGCTCGGTGGGAGTCTTGGCTACTATGCCTCTGTTAATAAGGTTCTCACAAACTCTTTTAGCATCTTCAAGAGTCTCAATCACAAGACTCATCAAAAGTTCGTGATTTGAATTCATCGCACATGCCTCTCAATAGTGAATTTGAGAAAGCATATCATGCCCTGGGATTGTGCCACACCCGTAAATCAAAATCCCTTGTCGGGTCAACCATACCAGGGTTTTGACCCTTGACGCGGCTCATCTTAATTTTACACCGTTGAATTACGTCGGAAACGGCTGTAATATTATAACCATTCAACTTGAACATATTTATGATTTCACGGTCTGACTTGTTTTGCTTTATCAGCGAGGTAACAGCGTCTATGGTCAGTGTCATTTCGTTCATTCCATCCCCAAAATCAAAAAATCCATCTTATGAATATGAGAAATGAAATTACTTTAGGCTCTTCGCTATCTCAAGCAAAGTCTTCATGCTTTGTGCTTCGACTTCATGGAGCTTAAAGCCGATAGTATTCTCTATCTCTGCTTCAATTGCTCCCTCATCTTTGCGCTTTTTAATCATGACTTCGATGGAGTTGACGACTGCTTGCCTTTGCTCTTCTTCGATATCTATCTCAAGCTTTTCTGAAGGCTCTGCACTTTCAACTGGCTTACTGACTATTTCGAGCATCGATGGCTTACTCTTCACGTCCTTAAACTCATCTTTTTCCAGATCGATGACTGTCCCATCAACGGCCAGCGTTTTTCTCAGGTCCTGGATGGACATAGCAGCATAGCTAAGCACGTCTTTGATGACTGTTTTCTTGGCCATTTTGTCGAATGCCGTCACCCAAGGGGAATAGTTGGAATTCGCGCCTTTGCTGTATTGGTCCCTGTGCTTTTCAATCTGCTCGACTGTCCAGACGGCAAAATCAGAGGTCCCATCTTTGAGCGTATATCTTGCCCAATAGGCAATTTCAGGGCCTTTTTCCCCTCTTAATATAGGCTTATGGATGAGCTTATTTTCCCCATAATCCACGTCAAAGGTATCGTTTTCGTAAACCGTATAGGCCTGGATGAGTTTGATTTCTCCGCTTCTGTACGCGAGCTCGATGAGTCCCTTATAGCCGAGCTCGAAAGTCGCCTCCCACTTTCCCTTAATCTGCCTTGGGATCAGGTAGCATTGGCCCAAGACGGTATTTGGCTCAAGGTTAAGCTGGATACTTTTGATAAATGCGCTGGCAAAGGAGGATCCAGAGCATAGCGGCAGCTTATTTTGTGAATCTGGGTTATTGAGAGCACTTGTCCCAAGCCGGATAGCCCGATCGATCATTGCCTTACTTTCGCAAATCTTGGCAAGCTCAAGGCGCATTTTATCACTGTTCAAAACTGATAGTGCTTCACTCATGACTCGGGGTCCTCAAATAAAAATTGCTTGTTAGCGTACCAGCCTGGAAGGTCGATCGTATCAAGGGTCAGAGGATACATCGGCCACTCGTTTTTATCACGGCATTCCTTGAACTTTCGCAGGCATTTATAGAATTCATCGCGGCCTATTTCCATCATTTCAGGGGAAGCTTTGACCATTCTGCAGCCATAGGGTGCTTTACTCTCAACAAACATCCAGGAAAATTCGTCGATATCGAGGCCCAAAGCTCTCCCAACTTCGACATACATCGCAGCTGAGAAATGATACCCATATTGCACAATGATTTTCTGGACGTTCTGGTTTGTGAGTGTTTCCTTGCTGGTCTTCAGATCACAGATATATGTCTGACCTTCTGCCGAAGCCATCACGTCATACCGCGCTTTGCACGGTACGCCTTCAATCTCTGCGAAAAGCGAAAGCTCTTTACGGCCAACCGCATTGAATAACTGCCAGTGCTGATGCTCCGAGATGCTCCTGGCCATCCCCTTGACCTGCAGGTAAATGTCGTGCTTGACGAGCGGAACCCCTAAGACTTCGGCCATCGACTTGAGCTGGTCCCAGTCTTCTTTGCTCCCCCCATTTTTGTTGAGCTTGGTCTTATCCTTGAGCTCCGTCCGCTCAAGGACAAACTGCTTTTGCAGGTTATGGGGTTCGAGGACCATGCAATGCAGCACTAAGCCACGCAGTAAGGCCTCTGTTATCTCAAAACTGGGATTGTCGAGCGAGTGCCTGAGATGGCCCGGCGTCCCATCGTGGAGCTTTTTAAACACTGTGGAGCGCATGGCCTTACTGACATTGTAAAGCTCATTGCTCAGGCCTTCGACGATACCAGAGTAAGTCATTTTAGCGTTTCCCTAATTGTTTCTGTCTCAGAGCCGTAAACTGCACTAGCTGCAGGCATTTAGCAAGAGAATAAATAGTTGCAAAATACGGTTAGAATTATCCGATACTAGGGAAATTAGGCAGGGAATTTTCCCCATTTTTCAAGAGCAGGTCCCGGTTTTGACTCTTAAAGGCATTTCGACGCCATGCGCGCGCTACGCTTGCTTAGTTGTCGAGCGAGTTGCCCTTGTCAGGGGTTTGGATCGAAGGATTGAAATCCCTAAGAGGACAAAGTCCACCTTATGGCAAGCGGATGGCGAAGCCAGTAGCGCGGCAGCCATGCAACTGTGAGTGAAGTTGAATTGGGATCGGTGAAGGAGAGGACGGAAAACCGAAATCCTCCCTCCCCGCTTTTGGGCTTCGATCGAGTGCATTAAGAATTTTAAGAGCGCGATTCCTTGGGCCTGTTTTCATTGTCTTTTTTTTTCGAAAAGTGAAGCTCTGCTTCCCCTTTTGAGGTGAAAAGTGAAGCTGTGCTTCCCCTTTTGATACAAAGTTGACGTAGTTTTGGACAAAAAAAAGCCGGTTCTTGACCGGCTCTCCCGCATGTTGTAACCCATGCGTACACGAATTTTTTACTGTAGAGGCTCATAGTATGCACGACACTAGAATGCAACCAATTTCACATTTTACCAAGTCGAATCATCAATATAGAATTCTTTCCATCCTGGGCCTGCCAGCTACTACAAGTGCAATGCAAGAAATGCTTATGAATGGTATGTCACACCAAGAATTTATCGTACCGAATTCACTCATACAATATTTTGCAGATACTCTTCAGGTCAGTCAAAGAACCATAAAGACTGGGTTTTCCCAACTTGAGGAATCGAAATTTATCATCGATCGTGGCCGCAAAAATTGCACCATTAACTCATTTCTAGCAAATAAATATGAGACCATACCTAGACATTTACAACACACCGTAGTAGATCCTAACCCTTGCACACCAAGGCAACTGGAAATAATTCAAAAGGCCAACATAATGAAGAACTATAACCATGCGTTAAATCATCCCGCTTACATTCAACAATTTGATGAGATGGCTTTGCGACTGGCTAGGGATTCAATATTCAATGAGCGTATGCGAAAAATGGAAAAGAGAGTGGAAGCTCTTGAGGCTCAAAATGAATATTTAATGACGTTGGTCTCAGCTGAAGAAGCGAAAAATGCAAAGTTAAGATTTGAAGTGATTGATGGTGGAAGGAAATGAAAAAAGGTTACCAAACTATAACCCAGTATTTTGACCGTCATCGATATGACGCTTGGAATGATTTATCGGAAATTAGACAAAAGATAAGTTTACTTAATCAGCGACAGGATCTTTTTGAACAAAAAATAAAAGTTGATATCCTTAAAATAGAATTGCGTGTTAGAAAAGAATTGCTCGAATATGCAAGACCATTTTCTGATAACTTTGAACAAATAATGAAATTATTGGATCAAATTAAGCAAAAAACTTTAGACAATGATAAAGACTAAGCAGCATATATAGATCGCCTTCCGCAGCGGTCTATATAACCCAGCGCGGAAGGCTGGGTAAAGCTTTCGATAAAATAAAGCTGCTGAATATATCGCGGAAGGTTCTCGTGTTAAAAGCGCGGGAACCTTCTTGCATTTTCCCCGCAAAACTTATAATTTCCTCCTTTGTCAGGCAGATACAAGCATCATCCATTTTTTACTTATGCGGCGATTTACCGAGTAAATCCCGCGTGTTTTACTGTGCAAACAGGGGCATAAATTGGCCACTAAAAAGCAAATCGAATTCGTGGAGAACATCGAATCAGGAGCAAAGTATCTAGTTCAGGAAGGCAGGCTGCCAGCCAAGATTACAGCCGTGATGGAAGCTTCTGGCCGAACAATGTCGGACTTTTACCCACTCGTTCAAAGGATGACCATCAAGGGCGATTACCAGCTTTTGATGCGGCTAAAACTCGCATTCGAGAGCGTAGGGCAAGCACCTAAAGGCATCATCTCTGCCTTGGATCAGATTGAATCTGAACTTTTAAAACAGTCCATGCCAAAAGAAGATCACCCAGAAGAATTCACTATCGAGGATGAACCCATGCAGCTCAAACTTGCACCGACAATGCCAGCACCACAGATCGATGATACACAAAAGAAGCTTATGTCTATTCTTGAGATTCTCGAGGATAGCAGCCAAAGGCAGCGGGAAAAACTCATCACAACCGCAAGCGTTTATTATGGGGTGGGTGAGTGATGACAGAACGTAAGCAAAGCGAACTGAATAGGTCAGCGACTACCCATATCCTTCGGCTCATAGCTGAAGAGATAACCCAGATGAGCCTAAGAATTGAGACGAAAGACATGGACGGAAAAGTCAATTGTGGCCTTGCTTTAAGCTACATGGCATTTTTGTCTGCCAATCTGATTGAATCAGTATCCAAAGCAGCATATGAACAACTTGATATCGACCGCGGAGCAGAGTTGAGAGCAGATTTTATAGAAGAATTCCAAAGGTTTTTTGATGAGAAGGCAGAACAATGAGAGAATTCAAAACCTTATTCGACGTTTATATGTGGGCGACACGTTCAGGCTCAGTTGTTGATACGAATCCTCAGATTTTCCACCCATGCGGACTCTTTGAGGAGGATATGCAGAAGGTCGAAAAGATTTTCGAGCAGGCTCTAAAAGATATTCCTCAATGGGCCACCCATTATTATGCCAAGCGTGTCAATAGCTTGACCGGCGATGAAATCGTCATGCTCGAAGAAATTAAAAACCGCCGGCAGCCAGAAGATCCATCATAATTGCATAAGCCTATAAAACCTGGAAAGTTACCTGAAGATTTTGGCTTTCTCACTATAAAAATAGCTTCAAATTGTCATCATTTTGCACATTTCTGTGCATAAAAAAGGAGTCATACTTGCGCACATACCTTCTCTCTCTTGCCCTGCTCTCCTCCCCTGCCTTTTCCCAAGCTCTCGATGAGCCGATGGATACGGCGCCTATTGCAGATACAGCCCAGGAAATTTACGACTATCAGACCCAAAAGTTTGCTCATCTCCTCGACGAGCTCAACACCCACGAGTATTTTGCTGGGACTCTGACAAGTCTGCAGTTTCGCGGACAAGGCTATGCTGTGGACCGCAGGCAGGAGAAAATGAAAAGGACTCCTGGCAATCCCCCGCCAAGGCTCGAGACGCTAGGGAGCCTTTTGGGTGGACTGAGCGCCAGCACCCGTGGTCAGATCAAAATCAATGTCGATAGGCAATATTATGAAAATGGCACCCTAAAGAGTGAAACCTGGACCATTGAAGCCGGGGGAAGCTGGGAGACCAGCACGGGAATGGATGATGCTATGGGGAAGCAGCACAAATAACATCGATAAAAGGAATCAGGTATGCGGATTTATTCTTTAGCTTTAGCAAGTCTGATATTGGGTGCATGTGGCACAGCTTCCGATAATTCAAGACTTCAGTATGCAACTTTCACCCCAGGACGGCAGACACTCAAAGAGTGGTCAGCTTTCACTACAATTGAGAGGCGAGGATGCACACTCCCAATGCAGCTTTATGCGACTGCAGGAGCTTACGTCTCACCTGAACAAGGCGCATTTATTCGTGAGTCGGCAGAGCGTGCTGTTCAACAGTGGACTGATTCTTTATCGAATAATCCATACTGGACTTGTAAAAATAAAGTAGCCGTAAGTTGGGGAGAAGCTGGCCAGGGAACGATTCAGATTTATCTCGAATCTTCAGTCAGCAGATCATATGCGCTTGTTGGCCAGAATCAAATATACCTATCCTTGGCTAATACTAACGCAGAGGATCCCTTTGCAGATAGGATCATCCTTCATGAATTTGGTCATATGTTCGGTTTAGCTGACACGTATTCAGAAGGTGGCTATCAAACTCCGATTGCTCAGCCACTCGGAATAATGAATCAGCTCTATCAAGTATCATCTTTGACCGAAGATGATACCGATGGAGCAAACGCGCTTTACGAATATATTAACGGACGACAAGAGTTTTGCACGAGCCCATATACCGTAGGCGGCGCATGGGAAAACACCAATAGAATAGCTTTTTGTGTGAAATAATCTTTATTTGGTAGATATTTTATAGTTGGTAAAACAGACTATATGGCCTTTTTGAAACGATCCATCTAAGCCTTTGACCCTTATCCATAATCGATAATTATGAATTTCAGTTACTTCAAACCATTCCGAAGAATGAGATAGCTTGACCAGTGTACCTATAACAATCTTCGGACTGATTTTTTGCATTAGATTAACTCCACAATGTCTCGCGCAAGGATAGGCTCAACTCTACCACTCTCATGCATGAGATGCGGATAAATATCGTTATTTGTGAAAACCGTATACTCTAAAGTCCCTTCGTATACATTCTCAGGCTCATTGTTGAAGCGGACTCTTAGCATCGTTCCAGCTTCAAGTTTGATGCAAAGGTAGCTATGATAGTTTGGGTTAGTAATAGGATCATGTGACTTATAGTCTGTGTGATGGAAGATCATACTTTGTTCCAATCAGTGTCATTTGCACGGCTATAATCTATAAGTTCTTGAATCCCTTTTTTGTAACAATACTCTTTTAAATTCTTGGCTCTATATTGCAGAAAGCACCCATCATAAACATAGGCATCAGCATCTTTGTCAAATTTGAAAACTTTTCCATTCTCTACTCTATACTGGTTCATGGCTCGACTCCTTTGCCTTTGCAAGTGCTGCAGATTGTCCCGTCATACATGCCTTCTCCCGACCCGTTACATGCTCCGCAAAGCTTTTCGCTATCATGGGATTCCATTTCAGTAAGCAAAATAAGTTTTTGAGTCCAGTCTAAAGGATCATTTTGTTGCATAAGGTTCATAATCTTACAAAATTCCGAAGATTTCATGTCACCACCCTATATTTTGCAGATATCCTCTGGGCCTGTGCGGATATTCATACTCCTGCCTGTTTAAGCTTTTCCCTGATGATCAGACTGAAACTGATATTCCTTGCTATCGCTTCCTTCTTGAGCTTGTCCAGAATAGGACCGGGTAAACCAATTGTAACCCGCTCCATTTTGTGTTCCTCGTCGAAAGGTGGGCGACCCATCGGCTCACCCGTTTTTTTCTTTGCCATTCAATTCCTCATTATGAAAAAGATGAGATGAAACCTTTCACGGAATAGTGAAAGCTGTCTCTTCTCTCATCGTACTCTGGCTTATGGTCTTTTTCGTCTTCTTTGCGGATAGTCCTAAGCGCAACAGCATAACCATCTTGATCGATAAAACTTCCGTTGACTAAGTCTGATTTAACTTCAATTCTTCCGCTGTTTCCATAAACCAGAAGGCCTGCTTTTGTTGCTGCTTTGATGACTGATACTGTTTTCATATTTGATTCCCTTGCGTGTGTGTTTAGCTGCTGACAAGGAGAGTTTTAAGTTACGCGCGTAATTAAGTCAACCTAAAAATAGTGGTAATAAATTGCAAATAATTATGCTCACTTATTGCGCATGTCTTTCAGCCACTCAATAACGCGAATGATCCCAATAACGGACAAGCAAAAAGTCATCACGACCCCATAAACGATCAAAGTCATACACCCACCCCATTTATGATATGTCATTAGATACTAGCACAAGGCCTTGCCACTGCCTACTTTGACCCGGTAAGATTCACTAAAACCCCGGAGCCTTTCGAATATGAATCACGTCATTTTAGTTGGTAAGCTCATGAATCCCTGGCATTTCAACAAAACTCAAAAAGGCGTTTCCGTAGCCAGCAACATCGTCGTCACAAACGAAGACCGAGCAGAAGGCAAAGCAGACGAAGAACATGAGCTTGTGGTCTGGGGTCAAAGAGCAGAGCAAATTGTGGACCTAAGCCGGCAAGGTGATACAATCACCATTGTCGGCAAAATCATCACAAGCATTTGGCAATCAAAGACTGGAAAAGAGCGGAAAACAAAGAAGATTCATGTGCATAAATTCGAAGTATCCTGACCACTAACGGAAAGGAAAAAAGCCAATGATATTAGACGCCGTTAAAACAGCATGGGAACGACAAAAATGGCATCAAAAAAACCAACCAAAGAAGAGAGAATCGAGAATTTAAAAAAGGCTGGAAGAACAACCCAGTTTCAGCCGGGCAACAAGGCTGCTTGCAATCGTCCCAAGATGAGCAGCGCTCTCAAAGAGCTCCGCGGCGATGCAAAGCATCATGCCCTTGAGTGCATCATCAAAACGATGATGATGACACAGCAAGAGCTCTCAATGATTCTGATGGATCCACAAACAACCAATACACAAAGACTTGTGGCTTCTCTTTTGGATAGAGCCATCGACGAAGGCTGCTTTATGAGAGCCCAATTCCTGTTCAATTATATCTTGGGTAAGCCAGTCCCCATGGAAGAACAAAAAGACCAGAATGGCAATATCATCGTATTTAAATCTTCTGTAAAGTCCGACGGCTCAATCGTGCAAGAGCTGCTGGATTCCGAGTCAGGGCAAGAGATCATGGCCGAAATAGAAAATATTGGCGCAGGATCTGGCGAATAATTCCGACTCCTGTTATCCTTTCTTTACGGGGTTATCTTGGGCTTTCCAGGGTGAGAAAGCAAAGGGCGGTTCATAGCTTTGCGCTTGCCGCCAACCCCGTCTATTCAAATCAATTTTTATAATTTATTGCGTGATTCAAAACAAAAACATGGGGGCATGACATGCGCTTTTTTGCGTTTCTTTCGTGCCTGTTTCTGCTTTCGTGCAGTGCAGGCAATCGCGGACAGTATGCAGATCAGAGGGACAACATTCCGAGTGAAAAACCAAACAAGCCGATCCCGCCTATCAGAGATGATCAGGTAAAGGATGACTACTTCTATTTTGAGGAGCAGGAAGATGCAATCCTATCCGATCTTAATAGCCTTGATGATGCTACCCGCCGCAATACTCGCTACATCATGTGTTCAGATCAGCTTAATGCATTTGGAACGGAGGATGCGGAAAACTGCAAACGTGCGGTTAGCAAGACGCTCAACTCGGTCAGCTCCGAAAGACGACTCGTCAATCCCAAAGCCATAGGCACAGGAGGATCAATCCTTCGCTTCGATATGCGGGATATCGGGATGACTCCCAACGAGTGGAGACTGATTGAAAACCTGGATCCATTCAAATTCACGAGCCAGACGGTTCGTGGAAAGACCATTCAGTTTTTGACCCAAGCTGTGCGGCCATTCATCGTCGGCAATAACTTTTCGGAAGTTGCCCTAGTCAAGGCCTACTACACACTCGAGGGAACCCCTGCGACCCAGGCAGCCTTTGAGCAAAAGGTGGGTGCAAACGTTCAGGCAGACTTCGACGACCGGGATGAAGAGATGATCCTCATAGGGATGAACGAATCGGTCATTGCTTCAAATCGCCAGTTTCGTCTTATCAGAAGGACAGACGCTTTTGATGGTCCTCTGTGGTGTACCTTTGACACTAATGACGTGAATATCGCGCCAATTAACGTCAACGGCCAGCTTGTGAACCAAAAAAACCTGCTTGAGGCGCCATTTCCGAAGGAAGCTCGGAGCAATAAGCAGTTCATAAGCGATGCCGGCGAGTGCATCTATACCAAGCCGAACGGAATGCTTGGCTTTGCCATCTTCAATGCGGTCGGAGCAAGGGAAGATTTTGCAGCAACGAACATCGTACAAGATACCGGAAGCGCTGGCCGAGGATTGAGCGGAACCATCCAGAATGCTCGCAGCTGCTTTCGCTGCCACGCTACCGGGATGATCCCAGCACGGGATACCCTAGCCCAGCTCATCCAGGAATCGACCGGGTTTAATGCTGCCGATAAGAGCAAGGCCCGACTCTTCTTCAAGGGACCTGATGCCGGCTTAGCATTTATCCGGGGGGACAATGCCGACTTCAGCCGCGTCATGTCCCAGCTCGGAATCAATGACACTTCGGATGACCCGATCAACCGGAACATTGACAGACTCAGACTCGAGCAGAATGCCAAGCAGGTGGCCGGCACGCTTGGAATATCTGAGCAGGAGCTACTGATAGGCCTGAGAAGCTCAACCGGAGCTTCGAGCATTATCGGTGCCCTGTCCCAGCCATCGGGCACGGTGAACCTTCAGCAGCTCATCGATGGGCTTCCGATCTTGATAGCAGACATGAACCTTTTTCAGGATGACATATAATGAAAGTTTGTCGATGGGCTTTGCTTTTCCTTCTTATAGCGGCTTTGCTGCCTTCGTCATGTGGCGCTAGGCGGCAATTGCCTTTGCCCGATGACAAGGATCAGCTCCCAGATGACAGGCTTCCAGGCGACGACTTTCCTGATGAACCGGGCGAGGATAGCTGGGGGGATGTTCAACCCCTGCTTTCCTCTTTTTGCGCCGAATGCCACTCGGATGCGGTCTTTATGAACACGGAAAAGGGATTTATTGGGAGCAAAGCACCGGCAAGAATCACCAATAAATCCATGCCGCCAAGCTATGCCAAAGATTATGGAGAATGGACCTCAGCCGATCGCCAGCGCCTAATCGATTTTGTAGAAGCAAACAAATAAAAGGAAAAGCCCATGCTTAAAGAATTCTTTTTTTGCTCTATTTTCTTGCTATTAGTTGGTTGTGGATATTCTGATGACAAAAGCTATTCACCACCACCGTCAACGGCGCCATCGGATCCAGGAAAACCTCTAAACGGCCAAGCATTATTTGCAGCCAAGTGCGCGAGTTGCCACGGTGGAGCGACTCCAAACATTGCCGGCGAGGACGAGGCAGATATCAAGCGGGCTCTGGCTACGGTAGGAGCCATGAAGCGTGTTGTGGTGTCTGACCCTGAGATAAAGGCTATTGCTGAATTTTTAGAAGCTCCTATAAGGGACACATTGCCAGCAGAACCCGTCGATACACTTGCAGACGGCGAAGAATTATACTTTGAACGATGCGCGAGTTGTCATGGCAGTAGTCCAGACGTTGCTGGCGCTTCCCAGTCTCAAATCATTTCAGCTTTGAGGAATGTCAGAGCAATGAAAAATGTCAGACTCGATAGCACCCAAGCTCAAAGAGTGTCTGATTTTCTAAACCAGACAGGTGGCGGCGCCGGGGGTGGTGGTGGCTCAGGCGGCGGTGAGGATGATGATGATGATGACGAAGGCGGTGACGAAGGCGACGACGATTAAATAATTTTGGAGGATACAATGTTTAGGAAAATCGCTATCTTGATCATGTTGACAAGTTCTTCAGTTGCAGTTTCTGAACCTGTTTTTATTAAAAAGACTCAGGAGCTACGAATTCCTGGATTAGGTCAAGGCAATGGTCCAGTTGCAAGAATTAAACAAAGAATCCAGCAACGCAGAGCAGATAGACAAGCTCGGCGGGATGCTCGAGCAGCAGCACAACAAGCAGCAGCAGCACAAAATAGTAGTGTCAACGCAGGACAATCGTCTGGAAAATGATACTCTATTAGCGAGTGGGATGCGTTTTAATGTACTCCGTGCCCGGACCTTTTAAAAAGGTCTGGGCAATTTTATTTTGAGATGAAAATGGATGAGCTTCAACACTATATAAAATTCCCAGAGGCACATTGCAAAAAGCAGGCAGTTATCATGCAAGCGATGATGATTTCAAACATCCAGGAAATCTGGGTAGCTTGCGGGACAAAATTCGGGAAAACAATTTCAGCTTCTGTCGCTATTTCATCAGGACTTGTGACTCATCCAGGATGCTACCTCAGATGGGTGGCGCCGATATATGAACAGGCGACGATCGGTTTCAACTATTGCAAAAGACTTCTGCCGGCTGACTCGATCAAAGCAAACGAGAGAGAGCCATCGATTAAAATGAAGGGCGGCCACGATGGGAGAATCAGATTCTTTCACGGCCAGGATCCCTACTCACTCGAGGGGGAAGCCGTAGATTTTTACGTCCTTGATGAAGCGGCCAAGATGAAAAAGCAGGTTTATATCTCTGCGAATACAACCATGACCCAGCGCGGTATCAAGTCGCTCATCCTCTCGACTCCCCTTGGTTCCAATTGGTTCAAGGACGGCTGCGATGAGGCAAAGGACGAGATGGCTTTGGCTAGGCGCCAGGGACGAATGCCGAGAAAGCTTTTTATTGCCGGCAGGACCCAGGACAATCCTTTTGTTCCAAGGGATTCGATTGAGTTTGCTCGTAAGACATTCGGCGATAGGATGTTTCGTCAATACTACCTCGCCGAATTCCTATCGGATGGCTCAGTCTTTGAGAACCTGCTCGAATGCTACTACACGGAGAAGATCGAAACCCCAGAAGAATTTCGATGGAAGTGCGGCGACGTAAGCGAATTCGAAGTTGTGTGCGGGGTGGACTGGGCGAGGCAGGTGGATTTCACCGTTTTCACGGCTATCGATATCAATTCAAGGCGGGTGGTGGCGCTTTGGAGGATGCAAAAGATCCCCTACACTTCGCAGATTCAGGCTCTCAAAAGGTTCTGTGCAATGTTTAAGCAGGTAACCATTGTTCTGCACGATAAGACCGGGGTCGGAGTTGCGCTTGATGACCTTCTCTATGATACCGATCTGCCGTACAAAGGTGTAACGTTTAACAATTCCAATAAAAATGACATGGTGACCAACTTTTCACTAGCGACCGAATCAAAATCGATCGGACTGCCTTACATCGATTCCCTTGATACGGAGCTCAGGGAATTCGAAGTCAGACACAGCTCGCTAGGCCTTCCGACTTACTCCGCGCCTTCTGGCGGCCATGATGATATCGTCATGAGCATTCTTCTCGCGCATTCCGCTCTCGACTTCGCTTCACAGAGCGAGTATCGAGTTATAACTTTGTGACGTGGGAAAAGAGCGCTATAATAACCGTTATAGAATTGGGAGCGCAAAAAATGAAACTGATGGACTATGATTCAGACGATAGTCAACCGTTAGATGTTAAGAGCTTTGATCGTCTATTCGGCGAGACGAATACCAATCAGACATGGTCGCGGGAAATCCCGACCTTCACTGATGCTAGGCTTCTGAAAGCCATCTATTTCACAGAGGATTGGGTTTATATCCTTGTGGATAAAATCGCAATGATGCTCGCTCCCATTCCCCTCAAGGTGTTCAAAGAGACCAAACTAAACGGGGATGTTGTTTCAGAGCCAGCAGAGAACCATCCTGTTCAATATATTTTGGACAATCCAAACAAGCACCAAACAAACTACGATCTGCAGTATACCTCGATCACAGATTACTGTGTGACGGGCAATATCCTGCTCTATAACGCGATTATAAACCGCACGCTCATTCATATCCCAAGCGAAATTATCAACATGGATATCGATGGCAATGGCCTTCTGCGGTCCTATTCAATCATTGGTTTTGATCGCCAATCGATGCCATTGGCTCAGCTCAAATCGAGGATCGATCCTTCCAATATCATCCATATCAAGCGGCCCAATCCATCCTCGATTCACTGGGGAATGAGTCCCCTTGTTCCAGGTCAGGCCCCGGTGCTTTTCAATCGTTATAGCTCCGAGTATCTGAATAACTTCTATAGGAAGGGCGCTCAGCCTGGAATGCTGGTTACCACCCCAGAAGGTGTTACCAAAAGCCAGAGGGAAGACCTGCAGAATTCGCTCGAAAAGCAAAACATGGGAAGGCAGAACCAAAGGCGGTTTTTGGTACTCCCAAATGGCGCCAAGGGCGAAGCTTTTGCGCATACGATCGCAGACCAGCAGCTCTTGGAACATATAAGGAACAACCGCGAGACGGTGATAAACCTTTTCGGTGTTCCAAAGGAAGTCCTTAGCATCCAAGACTCAGCCGGTGGACTTGGTTCGGACCAGTATAAGTCAGCCATCAAGAGCTTTTGGAATGGGACGCTCATGTCCATCGGCAATATGTTCGCCGAAGCTCTGACCAAGGCCTATAAGCCATACCTTGGCAATGAATACATCATTCGCAAAGATTATTCCGGGGTTCCTGAGCTTCAGGAGAACCTACGCGAGAAGAGCGACCTTGCAGCAGCCATGCTTTCGACGATGACCCTAAACGAAGTCAGAAAACAAGTCTGGAAGCTGGATCCAATCGCTGGCGGCGATCTTCCCCCGCAAGCAGCCAGACCCCAGCAGACCTTTGGCGGGTTCGGTGGCGGATTTCCTCAGCAGTCTTCGGCTGAATTCAATTCGACCGGAAAGCCTGTCCCAATTGAGCGAGTCGAGGAGATGCCCAAAGAGGAAGAGAAGACCCAGGAGCTCGACTATAAGTCTGAGAACCTTGTCAACTTTGGGCGATTCACCCGCGAAGAAGGCAAGTCTTGGTGGACTGACAGAGAAGGGCGGGCGCTCGAAGGATCCCAAAAGAAAGAGGAACCCATCAGGGAGCTTTTCCTTGATCTGATTTTGGACCAAGTCTCGGTAGCCTCTGCCATCGCCAAGGATGAACTGATTCAGAAAACTGTCGAGATGCCCAACGAAGAAGAGCTAAAGAAGCGAATCAAAAATGGTTTTGCAGCTCAGAGAAAAGAATGGACAAAGAACTATACCAAGATTCTTGAGGATCAAGTCGAACTTGGTTACGACTCTGTTTTGTCCATGCCTTTTGGAAAGCCAGACCAGGACGCAATCGAAGGAAGCCGGGATGACAACTATCGTAAAAGACGATCTGCTTTATTTAAGAGAGCGGAAGATTCCTACAATTATCTGTCCGACACAACAATCAATAAAGTTTTAGATACGATCAATCGGGGAATTTCTGAAAACAAAAATCTCAAAGAAATTGGAAACGATATCAAAGAGATCGCTAAAGTCTCCCTTGCTCGTGCTGATACTATTGCGAGGACTGAAGTCCTGACTGCACAATCTTTAGGCCAAGCTGCAGCTATGGCTGATGCAAGCAAAGTCATCCCCGACCTTTACAAGGTCTGGGTCAATGCCGGGGATGAAAGAGTCCGCGGGAATCCTGGCGGTATCTATCCCAATAGCAAAGGCGATCATTGGGACATTGCTGGGGAAGCAATCCCCTACAACAAGGCTTTCGGCAATGGTCTGCAGTATCCGCGCGAAGGTGGTGGGCCTCCGCATGAAGTCATAAACTGCAGATGCACGCTCTTGGCAGTGTCTGAAAAAGATCTGAAACGCCTTGGAATAAGGAAGGCTTAACCATGAACATAGCAGAAAAGATTGAGTCAGACTTTTGGGCCAAGCAGTTTTTCCTTCGGCATAAAAAGCTCAAGGACAATAGCCTATACATTGAAGGCTATGCGAACATGGCGACCATGGACAGGGATGAGGAAATAATTCCTGCTCAGGCCTGGGATCTGAAGAGCTTCAATAAGGCTGGGGTTATCCTCTTCAACCATGATCAGAATAAGCCGATCGGAAAGCCGGTCAAAGTCGAAGTCAAAAACGATGGCCTTTATATCAAGGCCCGTATCAGCTCGAGCGATGATCCAGAGATTGCCAAGATTAGGGACCTCATCGAAGACGGAGTCCTCAACTGCTTTTCGGTAGGATTTAGGGCCAAGGATCACAATCGGCTTTCAGGTGGAGCTTTGGAAATAACCAAGGCAGAGCTTTTTGAAGTATCCGTTGTTTCTGTTCCAGCCAATGCTGATAGTGTCTTCAAACTATCGACAAAATACCTGCAAGACGTGACATGCAATCCCATTGTGGAGGAATATCTGGAAATGAAACATGCAAACAAGGTTCTAGCATTCCGAGAAGAGCTAAAGAAGAAAAAGATTTCCATCAAAAAGGCTGAGCAAAAGCTTGTGGAAGTCACTAAAATGCCGGAAGAAATGGTCCAAAGTCTGATGGCTGGTGACCTTGATTTTTCTGATGAGATGACCGACGTTGTCAAGCAAGTCTTTGGGATCGAACTGAAAGAAATGAAAGAAGACCTTGAAGATAACGACGAGCTCTCTGAACCAGCCCAGGATCCACTGGAAGAAGTCGAAGACGAGCTCAAGGCTGAAGTTTCTTTTTCTGATGAAGAAGTCGCAGCGTGGAAAGATCGATTCGGCAAGGAGCCAGCAGAGTCAGTCGCGGGCGGGGAAAAGAATCCACCGGCTTGGGTCGCTGATGAGCAGCTCTGGGAGAAAGCCAAGCGAGCTAGTGAGGCGGCAGTAGGAGCGATAGACTACGCCTTTGTTGTTTGGTGGTATCTTGATCAGGGTGGGACTCGCAAATCGTTAGAGGTTAGCGAAGAAGAGAAAAAAGCTAAACCTATAACGGTTAAGCAAGCGATGGAACCGATGCCGACCTCTGCCGGTTCAACTGTTCCCGTGGCTCCGATGAGTCAGCAGGAAACGGAGCAGAATCCCTATCTTGAACAAAGCAAGCAAACGAATGTTCTTCTTGGCTTAGCCATCAATTTGTTGCAAACTATGAGCAGTCAACTAGAAGCGATGAATGCGGCTACTCAGATGAAACCAGCTGAAGGCTTAACCACTGTCCCAGCTCCGATGGCCCAGAGTCCGCTTCCAATGACTGAGACTGCCAAGAATATTCGGGCTGTTTCGGATTACATCAACAAATTGGACCTGCGTCTCAAGGCGCTTGACCTTTAAAAAAACAGGAGTCTGCACAATGGATAAAGAACTGGAAGCAATCCTCTCGAGAGCGAAAGCGCTGGAAGACCGAGTGAGCGACATGGAAACAAAGTCTGCGAAAGAAAAAGAAACTATCTCGACTCTTCTGAGCGGCGGGATTCAAAACATGCCTCGTTCTAACGGCGGCTCTGATGAAGCTCGCGCAATGATGATGTTTGGCGTCAAGCATCCTGCAGAGCTCGTGCATGTGAATACTTCGGACGCACGTTTTAAGAAAGTGCCACCCGAACTGAAGTTTTTGGTTCGTGAGCTGAAGAGAGCTGTGGATTTGAGTCGCTGGACTGCTCAAATGTTCCATGGCGCTCCCCAAGACAAAATCGGAACAGCTTCCGATCAGGACCGCGTCGGCAATGTCAAGGGCCTCCTTGATACCTATTACGGCAAAAGCGAATTGGCACCCCGTCTAAAAGCCTTTGGGTCCACTGTGACCGGGGGCGGCGATGAGTGGGTTCCGACACTAATGAGTTCGAGCTATGTCGAAGAGTTTGAGCTTGACCGCGTGGTCGAAGACAAATTTCGCGAAATCCCTCTTGGATCTGCTCCCTACGATTTGCCTATCCAGACCAGCGTGACTAAGGCTCGCAAGATCGCTGAAAATACAGCGATCACTGGCGCCAACTTTACAACTGGCAAATTGACCTTCACGCCAACTAAGCTCGGCGAATACTACGTACTGCCAGAAGAGCTTAACGAAGATAGCGCACCTGCTATTTTCGATATT